>ENA-OWPN01000306-OWPN01000306.1-human-gut-metagenome-genome-assembly--contig:-NODE-306-length-78701-cov-6.474582_pt1 | contig 78701 bp, 79 predicted proteins | sample MGYA00248266_ERZ651850 | MGnify/ENA primary metagenome ERZ651850 (study PRJEB26924, sample SAMEA4378296) | human gut metagenome | biome: human gut; feature: human-associated habitat; material: faeces... | reverse complement strand
GGCTACGTCATGCGGGGCGGCCGGGAGATGGACAACCACTTCGAGGTCATGTGGGACCTGTTCCGCTCCATCCCCTCCATCGAGACCGAGGGGGTCAGCGTGCTGGACGAGTATTACTGGCTCAACAAGAAGGACCCCAACTACTCCCTGTGCCGGGTCACCGAGCACCGGGGCCAGGACGCCCACACCGACGGGAAGTTCGGCATCTCCGACAAGGGGGCCATGGAGCTGATGCGGTTGTTCTTCACCCCCAACGAGGAGCTGGAGGACAAGCGGATCACCGACGTCTTTGACGACGAGGTGTTCAACTCCAACTTCTGGACTTACTGGCGAACCATGTTCGCCTTCTACAACTGCAACAGCGCCCTGGAGATGAAGCTCTATATGCAGCGCTTCATCCACCACATCGACGGTCTGCCCGACCTGCGGGCCCTACGCTTCACCAAGTACAACCAGTATGAGTCCATGATCCTCCCCATGGTCAAGTACCTGGAGAGCCACGGCTGCCAGTTCCACTTCAACACCCAGGTCATGGACGTGCGCTTCGACATCCACGATGGCCGAAAGGTGGCCAAGCGGGTGGAGCTGCTCCACGACGGCGAGCAGGAATTCCTGGACCTGACGGAGGAGGACTACCTCTTCATCACCAATGGCAGCAATGTGGAAAACTCCACCATCGGCGGCCAGGATAAGCCCTGCGAGTATATCCCCACCCCCAAGCCCGGCGGCTCCTTCGACCTGTGGAAGAAGATTGCGGCCCAGGACCCCTCCTTTGGCCATCCCGAGAAATTCTGCTCCGACCCCGAGGAGTGCAAGTGGATGGGCGTGACCGTCAATACCTTGGACGACAAGATCCTGCCCTACATCAAGAACGTCTGCAAGCGGGACCCCCTGTCCGGCAATGTGGTCACCGGCGGCATCGTGACGGCTCAGGACTCCGGGTGGCTGCTGAGCTGGACCATCAACCGCCAGCCCCAGTTCCACTCCCAGCCCAAGGACCAGTGCCTGGTGTGGCTCTACGGCCTGTTCCCCAACGCCGAGGGCGACTTTGTGAAAAAGCCCATGAAGGACTGCACCGGCAAGGAGATCTGCATGGAGTGGCTCTACCACATCGGCGTGCCCGAGGATCAGATCGAGGAGCTGGCCGCCCACAGCGCCAACACCGTGCCCACCATGATGCCCTTTGCCAGCGCCTACTTCATGCCCCGGGCCAAGGGTGACCGGCCCGACGTGGTGCCCGAGGGCGCGGTGAACTTCGCCTTCCTGGGCCAGTTTGCCGAGGTGGAGCGGGACACCGTGTTTACCACCGAGTATTCCATGCGCACCGCTATGGTGGCGGTCTACACCCTCTTCAACGTGGACCGGGGCGTACCCGAGGTCTGGGGCAGCCTCTATGACATCCGCGACTTGCTGAAAGCTTCCATCAGCCTCCGGGACGGCAGACCCCTCACCGAGATGGATCTGGGCTTCAAGGAGAAGATCGCCGTCAAAAAGGTGCTGGAGAAGATCGAGGGCACCGATGTGGAAAAGCTGCTGAAGGAGTATCATGTGATCTAAAACGCCTTCGAAGGAATAAGAATGGCGCCGGAAACCTATGGGGATCCGGCGCCATTCTCAGAAAAGGAACAAAAGTTGACGCAGAAGAAATCTTATGGTTCGAAGGAGTATCCTAAAAACACGAATCAGAGGCCATAGCCAACAGACGATCCACAACGGAATAGCAAACAACGAGTGATCAGGAGCTGGCTTTCCAAAGCTAAGACTACCAGGGCCGTGTGAGCAGGTGTTCGGGTTTTCCCGGAGCCTTTGTTCATGCGGCTCTTTTTTGTTGCTCTGCTCACATGGTTTTCGGCGGTCCTTCTCCCGGTCACGGAAAGGAGGACCTATGTATTGTATTACCCGCTGGAACGAACAAAGCTCCGGGTACCCATGAGCGGCAATGGACTGGCTGCAATTTTGCGCTGTATGTCGGGTGTATCACAAACTGTATCTTCGGAGGCTTTGAGACGGGAGAAATGCAGCTGAAATGGCTGTTTTGCGAGGTTTGTGAGATGCAGGCTCTGTTCTTTTGGCCGTCGCTGCGCTGTTCGTGTAGCCACAGCGGGCAACTGTGCTCAGGGTATTTCGCAACTGGTGAGCGTCGCTGGTAGATTTCCGTAAAAAGAAAAAGGAAGCCTAATAAGGCTTCCACTTTTGCTTACAATTTGCCCTTTCGACCTGACAAGGAAGCCTAATTAGGCTTCCTTGCAGACGGGAAAAGTGCTGGGGCCATCAGATGCAGGCAAGTGAACGGCGCTTTCCATCCGATGGATCGTACTCGTCTGCTCCTGTCAAAACATATTGAAAATGTGAAATTTTCAAACAGGTGAGCGTTTTGGCATGTTCGTGTTACAAGGATATAATGGGGGAATTTTTTCTGCGGCCAGGCTTCCGTCAGATTCGCCAAACTTTTAAAAATTTTTTGGAAGGGTGGCCGTTTTGAGGGGTCTGTGTAACTTAAATAAGATAGAGGGTATTTTTTGTGACCCACAGAACCGTCAAAATGGCCAAACTTTTTTTATTTTTGGGGAAGGTGTTTCGTTTTCAGGCGTCTTTGTAACTTATATAAGATGGAGGGTATTTTTTCATGACTCGCGGAACCGTCAAAATCGCCAAACTTTACCTTTTTTTCTTGGGGGGGTTCGTTTTCGGGGGTCCGTGTTACTGATATATAACGAGGGGACTTTTTGGTTGACTCCCCGTCAAGTTTGCCAAACTTCCGAATTTATTTTTGGATGGGTGAAATTCTGAGGGGGTCTGAGCTACTGGTATATAAGGGGGGGATTTTTCTGCAACCAACTTGCCGTTAAAATTACCAGATTTCTTAATTTCTTTTTGGAACAGTGAAATTTTGAAGGGGGTCCATGTTACTGATATATAACGAGAGGTCATTTTTCTGTGATCAACTCCCCATCAAATTTGCCAAACTTTTAAAGATTTTCTTGGAAGGTGTTCGTTTGCGGCACTCCGTGTTACTGGTATATAACGAGAGGCCTTTTCCTTTGGTCGACTCCCGTCAAATTGGCCAAACTTTCAAAAAATTTTTGGAAGGTGTTTCGTTTTCGAGGGTCTCAGCTACTGGTATATAATGGGAGGACTTTTCCCAGCCCAAGACACCGCGGCAAGGAACCCTACATGATGGGTTCCTTGTTCGGGTAAACTAAGGCAAGAAAAATGCTGTCGGCGTCAGGACGATAAAAAACGGCGCTATGCCGATAAACCTCGACTGCAGCCGATAAACCTCGACATAGCGCCGTTTTCTGGCGGAGACGGTGGGATTCGAACCCACGTGCCCATCTCTGGACAAAACGATTTCGAGTCGTTCTCGTTACGACCACTTCGATACGTCTCCATATTTAATTTTCAAGCACCGTCTTGCAAGATATTTGGAAAAATGCAAGATAAGCGGGAAAAAATTTGATACACACCCCGGATTCAGCCCCATGTGAAGCCAAACCCTGCGGACGAATCAGCCAGAAAGCCTCAAACTTTCGAGTAGACTATCTACTTCTACTGGGCGAGATATAGAAAGAAAAACAGAAAAACGGGCAGCAGTGTTGCAAATGCAAAGCTGCTGCCCATTTTAGTCCGAGGTTTTCTCAAGATGTTTCTTCAAAGAGGGACTCTAATTCGAGGTAGAACGTCTCATCAATCTGACGGATAATGCGGCCGTTGTCTGGACGATCGTCAATCAGGTAGTAACTGCCATCCTGCTCGAATGCCAGACAGGTAATCATATCTGCGTGACTAATCAGCTCATCATGTGTCTGGTACTCAATCCGAATCTCATAACCATCTTTGAAGTCATAGCCACCGGTCCCATCCGGGTTTCCATAGATGTCATGCTCCAGGTCAAGATAGGGTGCGCTGTCAATACCATCCAAAATCTCAAGCGCCTGATCGTTATTCTGAATTTCCACATGGCCCACATTAGAATTTCCAATAATGCGAACCACGGAGATGCGTTCCGGCATGAAGATATCCGTAGCCCCGGGCTCCAGTTCATCATAATTAGGAACAATATAGTACACAGTGGGGTTGAAGTCAACGGTATCCACATCACAGGGAATCCGCTTTCCGCTCAAGGTGATCTTCAGATTCGGCACCTTTTCTGCAGTAGACATGATGCAGCATACAATTTCAATACAAAAAGAAGCCGCAGACTCTCCGAGCGTCTGCGGCTTCACATTTAACTATTCTAAGTGCGCAGCGGCGCCCCCTCAAAAGAAAGGACGCCGCTGCGCTTATTAGAACATGGCTTTTTGTTCCATCTCGGTGGAGTCCACTGAGGACACGGCCATTGTATCGGGGTTTGGTGCTGCACCGGATATACGCTTAACGTATTCCGCTGCAAGCCAAGCATTGAAATGTGTTCTGGTCATCAGCATCAACTCGCTGAATGTTTCAAAGCTCATACTGATGGCAACATGGTTTTCTGGTTTGTTTCCAAACCGAGGTACGATCAGGCCCTTAGCATTTGTCTCTCCCGGACCACTGTCGGCCACGAGTAGAAAGTCTGCCTTGGTGCCCGGCAGAAGCTGTGCTGTCCGGGATAGGCTTTTCCCATCCGCCCGGGGACGTCCGTAACTCTGCAGCTTTTCTGCAGATGTCCCGCCAAGCCACTGAAAGAGGGACGTCTTATCGTTCGCTTTTTTCTTGCTTTGGAGGAGATACCGCAGTTCGCCACACTCCAGTTTTCGACAGATTTCGAGGATCTCATCCATGCCGATATAAATCTGGATATTATTGGTCTGGCGTTGCCCTGCAGGTCTGGAAACATCATAGGTTGCAAAAGCGAAGTGAGCTTTTCCGATGGAAAAAGCATCGCTCAGGCTCTCTACAAAACACTCCCGGGCATCCTTGCGGATGATTTGGTTTTGATTTCGTTCATCCTGCATTCTCGGCACCTCCCATACCGGACTCGATCTTGGCCAGAATGGTGCGCAGCTCTTCGGCCCGCTCTTCAAACTGAGGCTCAAACTCTTTGTCCATGTCATACCCAAGATACAGCACGTTGAAAATGAACGTCAACAACATATTGAGTCCGTGGGGCGTCCAGCTGCCTTCCATACTTTTGATGACCTTCGATGCAAGCATTGCGATCCGCTGCCAGCGAATGTAGTACTGATCCTCAACAGGGATACCGAAAGATTCCAGCCACTCGCGCACTGTATGCTCTTCCGCATTATCCCCACAGTCCACCTCGTTCAAAATGAACTGCGGTTTCAGTTCAGCGGTTTCGATACGGCTCATTGTATCTTGTGAGATTGCAAGGCAACGGCCCAAAGGATACATGGCGCATACGGTGGGTTTCGCCTTATGGACCATGCACTTTCGATCCTTCAGCAACGGACAACGTTTGATGCTGCCCTGCGGCCGGAGCCGCACGATAGGTAACCGAGAAGTTCCGCCCATATAAGTTTCGCAATACTGTTTAACTGCTTCTTCCTGCGAGATTGACAGCGTAGCCGCGATGTTATAGAGATCTTTCGGATTCAGCAGGATATCCTCCCGGTTGATGCAGCACTTGCCGCACTGCGTACAATGGAACCGGAACTTTTCATCCGGGCCGATCAGCATTTCCTCCAGGTGTTCTCCGATGTATTTCAGTCTGTCATCCATTTCGATATACCTCCGATATTCAAGAGTACGGCAGCCCGAAGGCTGCCGTACATTTTGTGTAAACTTAGAGCTGGGGCGACATTTTGTCTCTCATAGCATTCAGCGCATCTACCAGATCATCCGAAAAGTTGATCCAGTCTGCAAGGAACAACTCAAGCGATTCGGCGTTATGGAGCGCGATGTCATCCATCTCCAAAAGTTCATACGGCTCATAGTACACGCAATCATACGGAATATGCAGAAATCCTTCCTGCACGACAAGAATGAAAGCGCCGAGATGTTTTTCGTCCGAAATTGGATAGCGCCAACACAGCTCGTTGCCAAATTCTTCGAGATATGCCTCGCGGATTTCCGAAAGTGCGCGATCTGAACAGCCATTCCGGTAAAGGTAGTCTTTTACATCCTCAGTGTTCATGAGCTTGTCTTTCGGCAGAGAATTCAAAAGCCCGGTCGCAGTATACGGATGCGTTTGGCGGCTGGTATAGCCGAGCAACCACAGGCAAGGTTTCGCAATATGCCAATCAGACCAATTTGCCTGGAGTTTTCGCTTGAGCAAAAGCTCTCCCAGATCCATACCGAAACTGTTCGTCGTTGTGTCGTCTTCCGGCAGCGTCCTTAGCCGCACAGTGCTATTTGCCTGGACCGAGTCCATCAGGCGATTCAAATCATCTAAACTGAACCTATAATCCTGAGCAATAGCACCCCAGTAGTCCGTATCTTCCGCCCAGGCCCTGATCCGGATCTTCTTCCCAAGGAGCTCATGAACGGATTCTTCCAAGATTCGGCTCACGGCATCCCAAGACATTCGTCGGGTTTTCAAGATATCAATCTGTTCTTCCATTCAAATCCCTTTCTGCCCTATAGGGCGCATAGTATTGTGTATCCTCTTCATCCTCACGGTACACCCCGATATGCAGCGCCTGCTCCGGTTCGTGTTCGGCATTGTACTCGACAAAGCAGACCAGCTCCGGCTCATCATCATTGCTCTGGCAATACACATTAATGGCCGGATACTCATCCTCGGCATACACAACTGCTGTAACAATGCAGCCATCCGGCATTTTCAGCGCTACATGCGGATTGAGCTTCATTGTGCGGCGCAGGTTATAGGGCCGAGACAGACTGAAGCGGGACCTGGGGACCTCAAACCTTGCTCTGGCTGAGCTAAGTGCTGCCTGTAGCGTGTCAAATATCTGATCCACCTGGTCCTGGGAATACCTGTAGACGGCAGTCCCAGCGCAATTTCCCAATAACCGAATCATGCACAGGATCTTGTTGACCCGTACTTCTGCCACTCGGCGAAAGCGTTCCTCTTTGGTTTCTTTCGGGGGTTTCATGCCGGCTGCCCTCCATTCGGTCTACAGAGTTCATCTGCAGTCAAAATGTTCAGGGTGTAGCGCGTATTCTGGGTTTCAAATTGCAGTTCATAAGGGGACAAGCTGCCGATTCCCACGATCGGAGAAGTGCGCAAAATCCCGTTCGACTGCTGAATATAAGCAGGACAGCCCACAGTGACAGCCGCAACAGGGCGACCTTCGATAATTACGCGACGCTTGTTCATGTTCCGACTCCTTTCATAAAAGAAAAGCGGAGCAGCCTGTGCTGCTCCGCTACGGTTGTGCTGCGGTTATTCCGCGATCATGTTCTCGAATTCTTCCTCAGTCAGGGTCTGAATGCCGAGCTGCTGCGCCTTGGTCAGCTTGCTGCCAGCCTTTTCCCCAACGATGAGATAATCGGTTTTCTTGGTTACCGAGGAAGCAGGTCGGGCGCCGAGCATCAGCAGCTTCTCCTGAATCCCGTCACGGGTATAGCCCATGAGCTTTCCGGTAGCGACAACGGTCTTTCCCCAAAACGGGGTCTTTTTGATGGATTCCATATCCGTATTCTCCTTTTTGAAATGTACCTGTACCAGCAGCGGACGCCAGAGTTTTTCTTCCTCTTTGTCCGCATACCAGGCGTAGATGTTGTCATTCATGGTCTGGCCAAAATCCGGCAAGACCGTAAAGTCGAAATGCTTTTGCAGCGCAGCTTCAAACTCGTCCCAGGACCCGTGGAAAAAACGGTCCAGTTCACGACCGGCGTGCCTGCCGACCATTGGGATGCCGAGTCCGGCAATGAACTTTGCCAGGGTGCAGCTGCGGCTTTTTTCGATGGCGTCATGGATTCGCTCATAGGATTTCTCACCGAATCCGTCCGTGCTGATGATTTCATCCCGGAACTGATCCAGCTGATAGAGATCACCGAAATTCTTCACCCAGCCATGGCCAATGAATTTTTCCAGCGTGACCGCCGATAATCCTTCAATGTTCATCCGGGTTTTCTCACAGAAATGAGCAAACTTCTGCACCAGTTTGGCAGCGCAGTGCGGGTTCTCGCAGTAAAGCTGCCGCGTACCACCGGAAGTTTGGCGGATCGAGAGCCTGTGCCCGCAGCAAGGGCATTGCAGCGGCAGGAAGAAGGTGTTGCTGCGCGTTTCATTCTCTGCGATCTGCGGAATGATCATGTTGGCGCGGTACACCTTGATCGTGTCACCGATTCCAAACTGGAACGAATCAAAGATATCGACGTTGTGCAGATAGGCTCTGCTCACCAGAGCGCCGTCCATGTTGACGGGTTCGAACAAACCGGTGATACTCACCATACCGGTTCTGGTCGTTGCCAGTTCTGCACCGGTAAAGCGAGTTTCATACAGTTCATCCTGCCACTTCAGAGCAATGAGCCGGTTTTCGTGATGCCCGGTTGCACCCAGACTACGCCCATACGCAACGTCATCATATTCCATGATGACTCCGTCTACCGGATAGGCAAAGTGCTTAGGTTGGAATGCGCCAACAGCATCGCGCACCTCCTGCTCCGTATGAGATTCGGGCAGGAAGATATAGGGCACAACAGAAAAACCACTGTTTTGCAGCAGCTCCTGCTGGGCCAGTTTGCTCTGATGCTCCAGCGTATCACTGACCAGGTCGAACGCCCAGAATTCCAATTTCCGTTTTCTGGACTCGCCGGAGTCCAGCTTTCGCACACTGCCGGCAGCCAGGTTGCGCGGATGCGTGTAGTCGCCTCCCAGACTGAGATTGACCTTCTCAAAATTGTCCCAGGAGATGACGCCTTCGCCGCGCACCTCAAATGGCTCCCGAATGGGTATGGTGAGTGGGACATTCAGAAAGGTACGGACCGTATGGGTCACGTCTTCGCCGATGATACCATCCCGGCCACGGGTAATGGCCTGCTGCAGGTCGCCGTTCTCGTATCGGAGCACGATCGTCAGCCCGTCCATCTTCCAGCTGAGCAACACGGCTCGACCGGCGGCGAACTTTACCAGATCTTCGACCTGCTTGGTCTTTCCCGCTGACAGCATCGGTTTGGTATGGCGCACCGGAACCAGTTCGTCCAGGATCTCTCCGCCCACATGCTGCGTGGGCGAGTTGGATAGGATCAGTCCTGTCTCGGCTTCCAGAGCTTGCAGCTCATCCACCAGTTGATCATATTCCCGGTCTGTCATAATCGGGCAATCCTGCTGGTAATAGGCCATGTCGGCATCGTGAATTTTGCCGATCAGTTCGCGCATGCGGTCATGCTCATTACTGTTTTGATTCGCACTCATGTGCTACCTCCTCGTTGAATTTCTCGTAAGCAACCCATTCCGGGTTTTCAAATATTCTGCGTGCGTGCAGCTCAAGTGCTTCCAACTGGCGTTCAAAATCCCTGTGCAGCCAAGGCATTTCTTGTTCGACCAGTTCTACAAGGCGCTGCTGAAGCGGTTCTTCGCCGGCTCGTTCAATAAGAACGCGGACCAGTTTCATCCACTCGTGCACTTCAAAGTCACCAATCTCCGTCTGGATGCCAAAGCGATATTGAACCTGCTTGCTGGCGCCTCTGCCGTCGATATGGATCACTCGCCCCGTACCGTAGTGACAGATTAAATCCCGGAAGGTGAGCTGCGCCGGGTCAAATTGAGAAGCAGAAACCATTGCATGGTTGCTCACTGCAGCACCTCCCCAAATGCCCAGTTGGCTTTTTCCGGGAAGACTTGGCGAAACACCTCCATGTACCTTTGCACGGCGGTGTTGTCCAGCGGTGCCAAGAGAGATGTCTCGCACCAGCAGATCAACTCCTCTTCCGGAGTCAGGTAAGGGTTCGGATAGAACTTCACGCCATCATAGTGAGGCGGTTTTGGCCTGTCCAACTGTGCTATTTCAGCCTTTGTGCTTGCCTTCATAATAAGTTCCGCTTTTCGCGCGGCCAGTGAACAGAGTAGCTCAGCATCATACCCTCTTTTTTTGTAAAGATGAAGCTGGCCGTGAAGTTTTTGCAATGATTCAAACCTGCGCTGTCGCACTGTGTCGGCGGTATCGAAATCGGCAATCACCTGTGCATAATAGGGAATTAGTGTAATCGAATAGTCGCCACTTGCTCGACATGCATCTTTGAGTGCGTCCATTAACACACCCGCCTTTCTTTATAGAGTATCTATGTAAACGGGTGTGCCCGAAGGCTCCCCGAGAAAAAAGGTGGGGAGCCTTCCGACTCCAATCTATATAAAAAAAGCACCCAAAGGACTTTCATCCTCTGAGTGCTTTTGTGGCATAAAGCCATGATACGAACTGACGGCGCAAGGCCACGTCCCTGCGCGTTATTTCGATCTGTGCCTCTTCATTGAGAAGCATCAGAACAAAAAAGCGCCTGAAAGAATGGCTCTTTCAGACGCTGTGCAACTAGAATACTTTCATCGCCGAAGCAATGACGGATACTGTTGTATATAGTATATCGGATGTCCAGGTCAAAATCAATATCCTGGGAGAAATTATCCGGCAATCACCACGCATCACGAACGATCGCCATCAGCAGGGAAAGATTTTATCCTTCTATGGGCAATCCTAGACGCTCCGCAATTTCCTGCGGCTTCATACCTGCTTTCTGAGCCTGCTTCATGATATCCTGGATCATCTGCTTCTTAGTTTTCCGGGGCTTGCGCTTAATTTTGGGCTTTGGCTCGAGAATAGCCGCCTTTTTACTTTCAAGAGACTGGATTCGCTCCTGAGCCGCAGCGATTTTCTCATCGTAGCTCGCTATAGCAGCCTGCTTTTTCGCTTCCAGTTCCGTAATCGAGTGGTTTACTGCTTCGATTTTAGCATCGACTTCTGCAGCTCTTTCTTCAACAGAACGACGAGTCCGTTTCTTTTCGGTCTCAGGGGTAGACATAGAATCACCTGTCTTTCTTTAATTATTAAGAGCATACCACAGCCTTGGTGAAACCACAATAGGGAGATATATTGAACCACACCATCTTATATAATGGGCACTTCAAGAATATTGTAAACGGGTATACCGCAGCGATCCGCATACTGAATGGTGTTTTGGGTTCCCCCCGCTTCTCCGTTATATGCTGCGATCACCAGTCCGCTATGATCGACCATCCACACATTTCTTCTTTGAAAGCAAGCTGATGAATAGGAGCTGCTGATTGCCACCTTATAGTCCGCATTCCGGGCAATTTCATGATATAGCTCTTGCCAATGAGGTGCCCAGCTTCGCTCAAATCCCGTAAATGGTGTCGCACAAATTAACCGAACCAGCGGGTTTTCTTTCTTCCGTTCCGCCACCGCCTGACCAGCCCAAAGATCAACACCTCTGGCCATTCCACAGATGAAAACCGTTTTCCCTCTATCAATGGCTATATCGATGGCCTGACCCAAACGCTCTTTGACAGCGTACTCAGGAATATGGAGTTTCTCCGGCCTGTGCCCGGTAAAGCAGCATCGGGAGGCTCGCTTCTCTGTTTCTGCAGTCATCATACCGTGTTCACCTCATTTCCATCTCAGTTGTACTGTGAATACAGTTTAACATAACGGTAAGACCTCGACAACTGCGATGTATAATACCGTTCTATTGTCAGGTAGACTGATAATAAAAGGAAGTGACGATCATGGATGTTCTGGCCAAGCTGCAAGAGCTTTTGAATGAACGGGGTTGGACTGAATATAAGCTTGCCAAAAAGGCCGGGCTCAATGAATCAACCATCTCCAATATCTATCGCCGAAACACAGTTCCAACGGTTGCAACGCTGGAAGCCATTTGCAATGCTTTTGGTATAACGATGTCCGAGTTCTTTTCCGAAAATGGCTCTAATATAGTAGAACTGACACCGCAAACCAAAGAATTGTTGGATGCATGGATGCCTCTTTCGCAAGAGCAACGGGACGCGCTTCTTCATGTAGCGCGGGCTTTTCATCAGAATTGAGCATTCGGGAAAAGCAAGCGGACGGTTTCCGGAAACCGTCCGTTTTTTTGCTGTCATAAATTCGAGTTCACTCGCATTATAAGAAGCAATGTTCTATAAAGGGCCTTTAAAGAGAACGCCCTCAAATGAAAAAGTGCTGTCCCGGCATCACCAGCCAGGGCAGCACTTTTATTTGAATTTGTCGTAAGGGCAGAGTCTCACTCCTGAGACTCATCCTCCTCTTTGATAAGGAATGGAATAAGAATATTATGGTCTGCGTTCGGCGGATATACGATTCCCATCATCTCATAGTCGTACTCATCGCTCAACTCCTGCGTATACAGGTCCGGTGCGAAAGCCGCCACTTCACAATTGGCGTATTTAGGTGTCGTACTCAGTTCATCTATAACCGCCTTGATCAGAATAGGTGTTGCCCGATCAACATCCTGGGCATATTCCACACCTACCAATTCAAACGCATCTTCCCATTCGAGCGGCTCGCCGTTTTCATCAAATTGCATTTCATACTGAGCACGATACAATTTATACTTCATTTTGGGCCTCCTTTTCTTCCAACGAAAACGCCAGCCATTTTGCACCATAGAAATCAAAATAGAATCTCTGACCTATCGTGTTCTCAACATAATATTTTTTCACACGGTACCAGCCACGCAGCTCTTGCTGCAGCAAGCGATCCGTAGAAATTGGCTCCACCCACACCTCGTCATACTCCTGCAGTTCAGACTTTGCGAGAGCCGGGTTGTTGGTGACTGACGGGCACATCAGAACGGGTGCCATAATATACAGTTCGTTCAAATTGGATACCGGCAGGGTTTCGCCATTCGCAAAATGTAATTCGCTGGTAATCGCATCAACAAATGCCCAGCCATGAGTTGGAGAGAATACTGGCGTTTCGTGTAAAACCGGAATAAGCGAAGGGTCAATTGGTGCCAGCCAGTCTTTCCTTGGATCAGCTTCCTGAGAAAGCCCGAGCAGAAAATCTGTTGTGACACCATAGAACTTGGACATACGGATTACTGCTTCGACCGACGGCGCTTTCCGCTCACTCTCCCAGCTGCTAAGAGCTGGTTGAGTCACTCCCAATTCCCGAGCGGCTGCCGTCAAGGTGATTTTCTTCATTTTTCTGGCCAGTTTATATTGTCGTGCCATACCTGTCTCCTTAATCACGAACGATCCATCTACCAGTTTTGTCAGATCCATCCCGTCGAATTAGGCTCAATTCTTTTAGTTTCTTCTGCGCACGTTCTACTGTGGACTTTGAAACACCGACAGCTTTTCCGATTTTCTCTGCAGAGTCTTTTGGATTTTTACGTATGGCAGCCAGAATGTCTATCTCTCTTTTACTTAGGCCCTCAAATACACCTTCAGGTACACCATCATTTACACCGTCATTTTCCCCTTCAATTGGAATTTGGGTGTTCCGCTTCGGGACAAATCCTGGATGTATATAAATAGTAGTAGCAAAATAGGTCCGTTCGTCATCGGTTTCAAACAATGGTTCTGGAGACCCATTGAGCCTAAGTGCATTGCAGATCTTTCTGAATCCAGTGTTTCGCCCCTCAGTCAGGTGCATCTCTTTCAGAAACTCGCCAATTCTTCGATTTCGGTATCTTCGGCTGTAAGCTCGATACTCGCGCAGCCCCTCCTGAGTAATAGAGCGGTCAGCCCCTGGGTGACTCACAATGATGATGCGGTCCTGTTCCACACGAACCTCGATCGGCTCACGTTCGTCGTATCCTTTATGGTAGACTGCATTGCACAGAGCTTCTTCCACTGCCGCATAAGGATAATTAAAAAAGCGGTCGGCTTCAGCAACGCCATCTGTCTTTACAACTCGCTCCTGCAGAACACTGTTTTGGATGTATTGCAGTGCATCCCGCAGTTGATGATGAATTGGGCCACGGAATATCTTTTCCCGGATCTGATCTCCCGTATCATCCGGGAACTCCACAACATCGATTTGCGCACAAGGGAAAAAACGTTCCGGCTCCAAATTGAAAAACATAAGCCCGACATTTTTCGGCTTAGTGTATTCCGGCAACGTATTGACGATATTCATGCTCTTGCAGAGATCCGTGAACTCCATTGTCATGGACTCCTGGTACAAAGAACTCCCGATTTCCTTCAGGTACTGCTGTATCAGGGTTATATTGAGATCCGTGATATCCGCCTCATGGTTGACTCTGTCGTCAAACGGGATGTTGTTGGCCAAATTGTAGAGATCCCGCTTCTCGGCTTCAGAGGGGGCAATGGTGCTTGCCATTTTTCTGATATAGTGAACCCGTTCTTTGCTGTCTTTCGCAAAACTCTTGGGAGAAGAGTATGGCCGCGAATTTCCACCGGGCGCCCAAATGACAATAAACTTTTTGCCTTCGTAATCTACCACTTCAACGATGGGAAGATATTCAGGTTGAATCAGTTTACACTTGTTCAGCAGATCTTTCTGGTATGCATCGATTTTCTCAGGCGGCACTCCTTGCAGTGGAAAGGAAGGTCTTCCATCCTGTTCTTTAACGCCGATCACAATATAGCCGCCGCCCCAGTTGTCGATATCATTGGCAAACGCACATATCGTTTTGAGTGAAGCTTCAGCATTCCATGTTTCCTTAAACTCTATCCGAGCCCACTCCACTACATTGCCAGACAGCAGCGTTTTAATATTAGTTGGTATCGCCAATGGGGTCACCTCCTACTTGTTTAACATACTTGCCGGTTTTAATCCGGGCATCCTGTGGTTTACGAGCAGTATCAGGGATAATCCAAGTGTGACCTGCTTTTTGCGCACCGTCGATTCGGCCTTGTTCACATAGGAGCGCCACTCGGCGCTGTGATATCCCCCAACGCGTCGCAGCCTGCGCAGTTGATAAGTATTTCATCTGTTGAACTCCTTCGTAGCTATTGATTAAATTATATTCAGAATAAAGAACGATATCAAGAGCGGGACGGAATATGTTGCATTTTACAGATCTCATCAGTGAAATATGGTATTCCTGCCTATTAAACAAGATGCCGTCCTTCCGGGCGGCATCTCACTACATACGAATTTCCTTCGTATTTGATCCTTTCTACTTTGCAAACATCCATATAATATAAATTCTATCTGAAGATTGTCTCCAAAAAACTTTTGCGTGATGACTTGTAATCGGCGGACTTTTATTAACCATATAAAATTAGCGATTTCGTGTAAATTCTATTGCGAATTAGAAGATAAAATGCTATAATTCATATATCATGGCATAATACTGTGGGGTGGAAAGATGGATAATGTAACGCTTAGCCTTTCATATAATGGCCTTTGGAAACTGTTGATTGACCGTAAATTGAAGAAAAAAGATTTACAGAATATGGCACATCTTAGCTCGTCCGTTATTGCTAAAATGGGGAAGGATCAGCCAGTCCACCTGGATACGATCGTAAAAATATGTGTTGCCCTTCAATGTGATATTTCGGATGTCGTTACGCTGTGTAATAAGGAGGTGTGATGTTTGGCTAATTTTACAAAAAAAGCTATTCGGGCTTCTTTTATTAAATTACTCAACGAAAAGCCGTTGACCCAGATTACTGTCCGGGATATTGTAGAAGACTGCAGGGTGAACCGCAATACCTTCTATTACTACTATCAGGATCTGCCCCAACTGATGGAAAATATAGTGAACGAGGATGCGGAGCGGATTATCCGGGAGCATCCTACCATCGATTCCCTGGACGATTGTATCAATGCAGCACTGGAATTTGCTCTGGCCAATCGGAAAGCGGTGCTTAATATCTATCATTCCGTCAACCGAGACATTTATGAGCAATACCAATGGCGGGTCTGTACTTATGTGGTCAGGGCGTATGTAGACGGCGTTCTAGGCAACCGAAAAATGACATCTGAGGATTATACCACCGTTGTAGATTATCTGAAATGTGTCAGCTTCGGTATGATCCTGGGCTGGCTGGAAACCGGTATGAACCCGAATGCTATGGCCCGGTTTCGGCGGATTTTAGAATTAAAGCGCGGTGATTTGGAGCATCTCATTGACCGTTGTGAGAAAATGCAGTCATAGTCTTTAGGCAAACCTACTCCCTGTGTCTGAATTTCAGGCACAGCGGGTATTTTGTCTGTGGGAAAGTTTTTGAAAATGATTGATAATATGGTAACAAAATCCAAGTGGATATTTTTTCTCCGCTCTTGTAATAGGAGGCAACATGAGAATCGAAAAAATACTTTCTGAGTTTGACGGACTGGGGTTGGAAATCGCAGTGATTGTGCCAGAGGGGGATCCCAAAGGCGTTATTCAGTTTTCCCATGGTATGGCTGAACACAAGGAGAGATACTACGACTTCATGAATTATCTTTCCGATCATGGATATGTGTGTGTTATTCATGACCATCGTGGACATGGTGGAAGTGTGGAAAAGGCAGAGGATTATGGCTTTTTCTATACCGAGAATGAACAGGCAATCATTGAGGATCTGCATACCGCTACACGGTATATTAATCATATCTATCCTAGCCTTCCTGTATTTCTGTTTGGTCACAGTATGGGTACGCTTGTTGCCCGGGGTTATCTGAAAAGATATGATTCGGAAATTGACAAAGTTGTTCTGTGCGGTCCACCGACCTATAATGCGGCAGCGGGGCTTGGTCTGCTTCTGGCCAGGCTTTCAAAACCCTTCATTAAGGAAAAGGCTCCGAATAAAATGTTGAATGCTATGGCCTTTTCGCAGTTTAATGCCGGAAATTCAATTCCGAATGGCTGGCTCTCAGAAAACCAAGCCAATGTTGCACAATACAACCAAGATCCGAAATGCGGATTTATCTTTACCACAAATGGGTTTGTCAACCTTCTGAAGCTGCAAAAAGCGGCTTTTGAGAAAAGAAACTGGCATGTAAGCAACCCACATTTGCCAATTTTTGTCATTGCCGGTGAAGAAGATCCGGTTATTCGATCAAGAAAGCAATTTGAACAGCTAATCGCTTTTTTATCGGAGCTGGGCTATACAAATATCAGCAGCAGACTGTATGAACATATGCGTCATGAGATACTCAACGAAGAGCAAAAGCTGGATGTATATAAAGATATTTTGCTTTTTTATGATGAATTCCAGCATACAACTTCATATTCCCAGGTATAAGCAGGACTTCGGTCCTGCTTTTTTTGCGATACGAGTCAAAAAACCAGGCAAACCTACCCCCTGTGTCTGAATTTCAGGCATAGGGGGTATCTCTGTCCATAGGAAAGGAAGAATCTTCCCGATATAATGAGGGCGTAAACAAAAAAACACCTCTCAAATAGAGGATGCCAATATAACAAGGAGGAAAAATTATGTATTATTCCAGCGGTAATTACGAAGCCTTTGCCCGTCCCAGAAAGCCCGAGGGCGTGGACAACAAATCCGCCCACATCATCGGCACCGGCCTTGCGGCTCTGACTGCCGCCTGCTATCTGGTTCGTGACGGACAGCTGCAGGGTCAGAACATCCACATCTATGAGAAAGACCCCATTCCCGGCGGTGCATGCGATGGCTGGCAGTACCCCGATGTAGGCTATGTCATGCGGGGCGGACGGGAGATGGATAACCATTTCGAGGTCATGTGGGATTTGTTCCGCTCCATTCCGTCCATCGAGACAGAAGGGGTCAGTGTTCTGGACGAATACTACTGGCTGAATAAGAAAGACCCCAACTACTCCCTCTGCCGGGCAACCGTCAACCAGGGTCAGGATGCCCACACCGACGGCAAGTTCGGTCTGTCCGACAAGGCTGCAATGGAGATCATGAAGCTGTTCTTCACCCCCGATGAAGACCTGTACGATAAGCGCATCACGGATTTCTTCGATGATGAGGTGCTGAACTCCAATTTCTGGCTCTACTGGCGCACCATGTTTGCCTTTGAGAACTGGCACAGCGCTTTGGAAATGAAGCTGTATATCAAGCGCTTTATCCACCATGTAGGCGGCCTGCCGGATTTCAAGGCTCTCCGCTTCACCAAGTACAACCAGTACGAGTCCATGATCTTGCCCATGATCAAATATCTGGAAGGCTACGGCGTTCAGTTCCACTACAATACGAAGGTTGTCAACGTGGAGTTTGACATCAAACCTGGCAAGAAGCAGGCCACTCGCATCGAGCTGATTGCTGATGGAAAGACACAGTATGTGGACCTGACCGAAAACGATCTGGTTTTCATCACCAACGGTGGCTGTGTAGAGAATGCAACCATGGGTTCTCAGAATACTGTGGCCCCCTTCAATTATGAGATTAAGGCTGGCGGCGGCTGGGATATGTGGCGCAGAATTGCTGCTCAGGATCCGTCATTCGGTCACCCTGACAAGTTCTGCTATGATCCGGAGCAATCCAATTGGATGAGTGCTACAGTCACTACGCTGGATCAGAAGATCATCCCCTATATCAAAAACATCTGCAAGCGAGATCCCTTTAGCGGCGGTGTTGTCACAGGTGGTATTGTGACAGTGAAAGATTCTGGCTGGCTCATGAGCTGGACTATCAACCGTCAGCCCCAGTTCCGCAACCAGCCTAAGGACCAGTGTCTGGTTTGGGTTTACGGTTTGTTCTCTGACAAGCCAGGTGACTTCGTGAAAAAGCCTATGCGGGAATGCACCGGTAAGGAGATCTGCATGGAGTGGCTGTATCACATCGGCGTTCCGGAAAATGAGATCGAAGATCTGGCAGAGCACAGTGCCAATACTGTGCCTGTGATGATGCCCTACATTACCGCCTTCTTCATGCCTCGTGCCGCTGGTGACCGCCCGGACGTGGTACCGGAGGGTGCTGTGAACTTCGCGTTCCTGGGTCAGTTCGCTGAGACCAAGCGGGACACCATCTTCACCACCGAGTATTCCATGCGTACTGGTATGGAAGCTGTTTATACCTTACTGGATATCGACCGTGGCGTACCGGAAGTCTGGGGCAGCACCTATGATATCCGTGACCTGTTAAATGCAACCATCCAGCTCCGGGACGGCAAACCTTTGACCCAGATGGATATGGGCTTCAAAGAGAAAATGGTGGTTAAGAAGCTGTTGGAGAAGATCCATGGTACCGATATCGAAAAGCTGCTGAAAGAATACCATGTGATTGAGTGATAAAAGCGATACGTCAACTGCGGGGAGGCATACCCTCCCCGCTTGTATATAAGGAGAGATAAAGATGTCATTTACAAATCAACTGAAAAAAGCAACTCTGCGTACTGCTTTTGGCTATTTGGAGAAAAATCCGGAAGAAAATGCGCTGAAACTGATGTCTTGGGTGGACAAGCTGGCCGGTGATGGCCCAGACAGTTTCCCAGTCCAGCGCGCGGCAGTCCGTCAAGTGCTGGAAGACCCGCAGAACAACATGTATCAGCTCGTTATGAACATTCTGAAGGAAACGGATTCGGAGGTTCTGAAGGCTACCTTTGAAAATTTCTTCCTCAACGCGAATATCATTGGCTGGCCAAAGCAAGAGGAATACCGGAAAAAATATAACTGCAATATTCCTTGGGCTATTCTTCTTGACCCTACCTCCGCCTGCAACCTGCACTGTACCGGCTGCTGGGCCGCGGAATACGGCAACAAGCTCAACCTGACCTTTGACGAGATCGATTCCATCATCACTCAGGGCAAGGAAATGGGCGTATACATGTACATATATACCGGTGGTGAGCCTCTGGTTCGCAAAAAGGACCTGATCGCCCTGTGTGAAAAGCACAGCGACTGCCAGTTCCTTTCCTTCACCAACGCCACGTTGATTGACGAAGCTTTTGCCAACGAGATGCTCAGGGTGAAGAATTTTATCCCTGCCATCAGCGTGGAGGGCTTTGAGTCTGCCACCGATGGCCGCCGGGGCAACGGTACCTACCAGAAAGTGATTAAGGCGATGGCGATTCTGAAAGAGAAGCATCTGCCTTTCGGCCTGTCCTGCTGCTACACCAGCCAGAATCTGGATTCTATCAGCTCCTATGAATTTATTGATCAGATGATTCAGTGGGGCGCGCGGTTTGTCTGGTACTTCCACTATATGCCCGTGGGCAATGACGCAGTGCCGGAACTGCTGCCCAATCCTGAGCAGCGGGAATTCATGTATCACCGGATCCGGGACATTCGGGCTACCAAGCCGATCTTCGCCATGGACTTCCAGAACGATGGCGAGTATGTAGGCGGCTGCATCGCCGGCGGACGGCGGTATTTGCACATCAACGCCAACGGCGACTGTGACCCCTGCGTGTTTATCCACTATTCCAATGCCAATATCCGGGAGATGAGCCTGCTGGATGTGCTGCGCAGCCCCATTTTCATGGCTTATCACGACAGCCAGCCCTTTAACGATAACCATCTGCGTCCCTGCCCCATGCTGGAAAATCCGGAAAAGCTGCGGGAAATTGTAAAGGCTACCGGCGCTCACTCCACAGACCTGCAATCCCCGGAAACGGTGGATCACCTGTGCGATAAGTGCGAGGCATACGCCAAAAACTGGACCCCCACCGCCACCGAGTTGTGGAGCTGCAGCTGTGCAAAGAAAAAGGGAGAAGCGGCAAAATGACAACCTTCTTTACTTCAGAAAGCGTCACAGTGGGACACCCGGATAAGGTATGTGACCAGATCGCCGATGCCATCTTGGATGCCCTTTTGGAAAACGATCCCCATTCCCATGTAGCCTGCGAGGTAACTGCCATTCCCAACGGGATCCACATTTTCGGCGAGATCACCTCAGCTGCCCGTGTGGACTATGCCGCTATTGCCCGGCAGGTGGTTCGGGATATCGGGTATGTGAAGCAAGGCTATGGTTTTGACGCAGACACCTGCCAAATCACAGTGGATATCCATGAGCAATCTCCCGATATCAACATGGGTGTGGAGAAGGCGGATTCCATGGAAAACGGCGCAGGAGATCAGGGCATGATGTTTGGCTTCGCATGTCGGGAAACGGACAGCCTGATGCCGCTGCCCATTGAGCTTGCCCATGCGCTGACAAAGCGCCTTGCCTTTGTGCGGCAGGAGGAAATTCTGCCCTATCTGCTGCCGGATGGGAAAGCCCAGGTCACCGTGGAGTACCGGGATGGAATTCCGGCGCGGGTGGAAACCGTCGTAGTTTCTTCCCAGCATGAGGCAGATGTGTCCATGGAGCAATTGCGTGAGGACATCCTCTGCCATGTCATCCAACCGGTGATCCCGGAGGGCATGCTGGACGGGAACACGAGATTCTTTATCAATCCTACAGGCCGTTTCTGTATTGGTGGCCCCGCCGGTGACAGCGGCTTGACGGGCAGGAAGCTGATCGTGGACACCTACGGCGGCTACGCCCGGCATGGCGGCGGTGCGTTCTCTGGTAAAGATCCCTCAAAGGTTGACCGAAGCGGCGCGTATATGGCCCGGTATCTGGCGAAAAATGTAGTGGCGGCAGGTTTGGCAGACAAGTGTGAGATTCAGATCAGCTATGCCATCGGCGTTGCCCAACCGGTATCCCTCCTGGTAGACACCTTCGGTACGGGTAAGTTCCCGGCAGACCAGATCCAGGAACTGATTCTCAAAACGGTTGACCTGCGCCCCTCTGCTATCATTGACCGACTTTCCCTGCGAACACCGTTTTACAGACATACTGCAAGTTATGGGCATTTTGGTTCGAACACAGCAAACCTGCCTTGGGAACAGACAAACTTGCCACAGCTTTGGCAGGATATCATCTGATTTTGTGATAGAAGGTCTTAATAGCCGGATTGCCCCAAGGGTTGCATTGGGCAGTCCGGCTATCTGTGTTATGGAGGGGTCAAAGTCCTGTCGGTTATAAATGAAAAGGGGGACTTATTATGGACTTTGAAAGAATCCTGCAAATGACGACAAGTGAGCGTAATCTGGCGCTCTTACAGGACGAGGCTTTCGTAGATGATGTGACAGAGTTTCTCGCAATCCGGCAGTTGTACAATGCTGCAATTAAGCAAGTAAGGACAAAACTTGAGATTCTTAATGATGGATTCCAAGTAGAGCACTGCCACAATCCTATCCACCATATTGAATGTAGGCTGAAGTCTCCAGGAAGTATGCTCGAAAAGCTCAGACGAAAAGGATACCCCATAGAAATGCAATCCCTTCGTGAGGGTATTCTTGATATAGCTGGAGTTCGGGTCGTGTGCAATTACCTAAATGATGTGAATCTAGTCGCTGACCTGCTCCTTTCTCAAGATGACATTCGTTTGCTTAAGAAAAAGGACTTTATTTCTAATCCAAAGCCAAACGGATACCGGAGTCTCCACCTAATTGTTTCAGTTCCCATTTTCTTGGCGGGGACAACAGAACACATTCCTGTTGAGATCCAAATACGGACAATTGCTATGGACTATTGGGCGAGTTTAGAGCATCACCTAAAATACAAGACTGAAAACGATGTGTCAGATTCCCTTAAATGTCGTCTGAAACATGATGCAGATTTGCTGTCTGCAATTGATGCCGATCTGCAAGATATTTTTTGTCAAATGAATGCTTAGTCTGCTCTACATTCAGATTGGCAGTATAGACGGAAGAGTTGGCTGATATGTCAGCTCATGTAGTAAATTACGATGCGAAATCACACTTTTTATATATAAAAAGATTGTCTATGAGGTACGTGACCTTCATGCAACCATGAGAATATTGACAACCCAAGGAGGTATTTTTGTGTATCTGAACAATCGGATTAAAGCTGCAAAAATTGGCTATATCATGATTTCCATTCTACTTTGTGTATTGGGGATTGTACTGATTGCTGTGCCTGATTTCTCGGTGACGCTGCTATGCAGGCTCGGCGGAGGAATCATGGTTCTATTCGGCTTGGTAAAGATCGTCGGCTATTGTTCCAAAGACTTATACAGGCTGGCATTTCAATTTGATCTGGCCTTTGGCCTTCTGCTCATGGCACTTGGCGTCATTCTGATCATCCGTACAGATGCAATGGTTAATCTTATCTGCATTGTTATGGGCATCTGTGTTCTGGCAGACGCGCTCCTCAAAATACAGATTTCCATTGATTCCAAAGCCTTTGGCATTCAAAAGTGGTGGCTGATTCTCGCTGTGGCAATTCTGACAGGGGCTGCCGGTTTCCTGCTGGTCTTACGCCCATCGGAAAGCGCCCAGGTCGTGATGATCTTGCTGGGGGTGACGCTCATAACCGAAGGTGTGCTAAATCTGATCACCATTCTGACCGCCGTTAAGATCATTCGTCACCAGCTGCCGGAGGTCATCGATGCCGAATATTGCCAGATAGACCCTAACAGAAAGGATATGTAATCACTTATGCGTTTTTCAAAGGCGGTTGTAAAATACCGCATACCAATCTTAATTTTAACCGTTTTGCTGATGATTCCGGCAGTGATTGGCATTGCAAATACCAGAATCAATTATGACATGCTGAATTATCTGCCGGAGGATATGGATACAATCATCGGGCAGAACGAGCTGATGGAGGATTTTGGGAAGGGAGCTTTTTCCTTTATAATCGTGGAAGATATGCCGAACAAGGATGTGGCTGCCTTGAAGGCAAAAATCGAGCAGGTCGATCATGTGGATACCGTGATCTGGTATGACACCTTGTTTGACCTTTCCGTTCCCATGGAGCTGCTGCCGGATCAAATCTATACGGAATTCAATACCGATCATTCCACGATGATGGCCGTGTTCTTTGACAGCTCCACTTCCGCAGATATTACCATGGACGCGATCCGGGAAATCCGCACCATCTGCGGAAAGCAGTGCTATGTTTCCGGAATGTCTGCGCTGGTCACCGATCTGAAGGATCTCTGTGAACAGGAAGAGCCAATCTATGTGGGCATTGCCGTGGCTCTGGCCTGTGCTGCTATGCTGCTGTTCCTGGATAGCTGGCTGGTGCCCTTTGTGTTCCTGGCTTCCATTGGTATGATGATCCTTCTGAATCTTGGATCCAATATTTTTATGGGCGAGATATCCTATATTACCAAGGCCCTGTCCGCTGTTTTACAGTTGGCCGTCACTATGGACTACTCCATCTTCCTATGGGAGAGTTACAACGAGCAGCGGGTAAATTACAGCGATAATAAGGAAGCCATGGCAGTGGCTATCCAGAAAACGCTGACCAGCGTAGTGGGCAGCTCCATTACCACTGTGGCCGGATTCATTTCCCTGTGCTTCATGTCCTTTACCATGGGCCGTGATTTGGGCATTGTCATGGCAAAAGGCGTTCTGCTGGGCGTCATTGGCTGTGTGACTGTTCTGCCAGCATTGATCCTGATTCTGGATAAGCCCTTACAGAAAACAAAGCACAAGGCATTGATTCCCAACATGGGTAAATTGGCAAAAGGAATTGTCAAGGTTTTTCCCGTGTTCCTGGTCATCTTCGCCTTGCTGGTTCCGCCTGCTTATTACGGATACAGCAAAACCAACGATGAAGTTTACTACGATATGGGTGAGTGCCTTCCCGAAGATATGGAATATGTCATCGCCAACAGTAAGCTTGCCGAGGATTTTAACATCGCCTCTACCCATATGCTGCTGATCGATACGGGTGCATCCGCGAAGAATGTCCGCAAGATGATCGGCGAGATGGAGCAGGTTGATGGTGTCAAATATGTTCTAGGTTTGGAGTCAGTGATTGGCTCCCGCGTGCCGGAGGAAATCCTGCCGGAGTCCATTGTGGAGATCCTGAAAAGCGACAAATGGGAACTGATGCTCGTCAACTCGGAATATAAAGTTGCCAGTGACGAAGTAAACGAGCAGATTACACAGCTGAACGCCATTCTCAAGAGATATGACGAGGGCGGTATGCTGATTGGAGAAGCTCCGTGTATGAAAGACATGATCGAAACCACTGCCCATGACTTTAAGGTTGTCAACGCGGTATCGATTCTTGCTATCTTCTTCATTATTGCCTTGGTGGAAAAGAGCGTTTCCCTGCCGTTTATTCTGATTGCGATCATTGAGTTTGCTATATTTATCAACCTGGGATTGCCCCATTATTTGGGACAGAGCCTGCCGTTCATTGCGCCGATCTGTATCAGTACCATTCAGCTTGGCGCGACTGTGGATTACGCGATCCTGACAACCACCCGCTATAAAGCCGAGAGAATCGGCGGCGCGCAAAAGAAGCAGGCCGTGTGGACAGCGCTTACCACATCCATTCCGTCCATCATCGTATCCGGCATGGGCCTGTTTGCTGCGACCTTCGGCGTGACACTTTACTCTAATATCGACATCATCAGCGCCATGTGTATGTTGATGGCAAGAGGTGCAGTGGTGAGTATGATTTCCGTTATCTTTATTCTGCCAGCGCTGCTTCTTCTTTGTGACAAGCTGGTTTGTGCGACCACACTGGATATGCGGAATGTCAGCAAGTCCAAAAATAAAACTATGGAGGTAACATCGAAATGAAAAATAGAGCAACAAAAATCATCTCGCTTGTGCTCTGCGCAGCCGTTTTGTCCACTGCGGTCGGAACTTCCGTTTTCGCACTGGCGGGCGAGGGCAAAGAAAGCAAAGCTGAGAATACATCGACAAGCATAAATGTTTCAGCGGAGGCGGAAACATCCAAGGACGAAACTGTTTATGTACTGGCCGGTGCGGATGGCACTGTGCAAAAGATCATCGTCAGTGATTGGATCAAAAATGCTATGGCCACAGATTCGCTTGATGATAAAACCGAGCTTTCAGACATCGAAAATATCAAGGGTGACGAAAGCTTTACCCTTGGCGGCGACAATAGCTGCGTATGGGATGCCCAAGGAAACGACATCTATTATCAGGGAAATATCGAAAAAGAGCTTCCTGTCCAAATGTCCGTCCGTTACACCTTGGATGGGCAAGCCATTGCTCCTGAGGCGCTTGCCGGACAAAGCGGCCATGTGACGATCCGCTTCGATTATCAGAATATGCAGTATGAAGAAGTGCTGCTTGACGGAAAAACGGAAAAGATCTATGTTCCGTTTACCATGCTGACCGGGATGCTGCTGGATACGGAAGTCTTTCGGAATGTGACTGTCTCCAACGGAAAACTGATCAATGATGGGGACCGGATCGCGGTGGTCGGCATCGCGTTCCCTGGTTTACAGGAGGATCTGGCTATCAGTAAGGAGAAACTGGACATCCCGGACTATGTGGAGATCAGCGCCGATGTGGAGAACTTTGAAATGGGCATGACCATGACCCTTGCGACCACAGAGCTGTTTGGAGCCATAGATTCTGATAAGCTTGATCTCCACGAATTGTCAGATGCCATGGCGGAACTGACGGATGCTATGGGCCAGCTGATGGATGGCTCCTCCCAGCTCTATGATGGCCTGTGCACCCTGCTTGAAAAGTCGGGAGATCTGGTTTCTGGCATTAACAAGCTGGCGGAAGGCGCGGCACAGCTGAAAGCAGGAGCAGAGTCCCTGGACAGCGGCGCGGCCCAGCTTCAAGCGGGCGCGGCCCAGCTTTCCAGCGGACTGAATACTTTGAACGCCAACAGTAGCTCTTTGAACGGCGGCGCAAGACAGGTCTTTTCCTCTCTGCTGTCCATGGCCAATACACAGCTTTCCGAAGCAGGGCTTTCTGTGCCGACCCTGACAATTGACAACTACGCCAGTGTTCTGGATGGCGTCATTGCCTCTTTGGACGATACAGCGGTCTATCAAGCTGCCCTGGAGCAGGTTACGGCAACTGTAAATGCCAATCGGGGTATGATCGAGGAGAGAGTCACCGAGGCGGTCCAGGCACAGGTGGAAGCGGAAGTGTCTGCCCAAGTGACGGCTGCCGTCCGGGAAACGGTTACGCAGGCCGTCCTTGAAAATGAGGCCCTGTTCCGGGCGGCGGTCATCCAGCAGGCGCTGGGCATGACAGTAGAGAAATACGAGGCTGCGATAGAAGCCGGACTCGTTACGCAGGAACAGCAGGATGCCGTGAATGCCGCCGTGGAAGCCGCTATGCAATCAGAGATTGAAGCAAGAATGCAGAGTGAAGAAATCCAGGTGCAGATCAACGCGGTGACGCAGCAGACGGTTGCGGAGCAAATGCAGAGTGATGAGATCCAGGCGTTGATTGCCTCCAATACAGAACTGCAGGTGCAGCAGGCAATCTCCGAGGCCATGAGCTCTGACGCGGTCCAAGCGCAGTTAAGCGCGGCGGCAGAAGGCGCAAAATCCGTGATCGCGCTGAAGTCCTCCCTGGACAGCTATAATGCGTTTTACCTGGGCCTGATTACATACACTTCCGGCGTTTCCAGCGCCGCCGCCGGTGCAAATGAATTGAAAACCGGTGCGGATGCCTTAAAAGCCGGAACCTCGGAATTGTCTGCCGGTGCCGCTGAGCTGCTCCGGGGAATCCAGACGATGAAAGACAGTACGCCTGCGCTTGTGGATGGGATTACGCAGCTTCGTGATGGTTCCATGGAATTGTCCGACGGATTGAAGCAATTCAATGAGGAAGGCATCCAAAAATTGATTGAAGCCGTAGATGGCGACTTAGATGGACTTTCCGACAGAATCCGTGTGATCGCTGATGTGGCGAAGAACTATACATCTTTTTCTGGAATCAGCGAGCATATGGATGGAGATGTAAAATTCATATATAAAACGGATTCTATTGGATAATCCAATAGAAGAAGCGGTTGTGTGTGCGGCCACCATAATATCAATGTTACGGTGGCTGCCTATATGGTGTATTGAAATGGACGAGATTATAACATACTTCTTCTGGTTCATCTTATACAGTTTTATCGGATGTCTGTATGAAACAGTGATTTGCTCCATCGCGCATTATATATAGGTGGTTAAAGAGAAAAGCCATTGTTACTAACGCGATGAAATGTAAGAGCCTTCAAACTAATTGGCGGGTCGGCGGTTCAACAGGCAAAAGGAGTACAGTATGCAAAGCAAACATTTAAAAAAAGAGAATATACTTACAATTCCAAATCTGTTGAGCCTGATTCGGATCCTTTTGATTCCTCTCATCATCTGGCTTTATTGTGTGCAAAAAGCATATATGCACACTTTCATAGTGATTGTGATCTCTGGATTCACATATATTATCGACGGTAAAATTGCCAGAAAGTTCAATAAGATTTCCGATGTTGGCAAGGTGCTGGATCCGATTGCGGACAAGCTGACCCAGGCTGCACTGGTAATCTGTCTGATTGCCCGGTATCCATGGATGTGGGCACTTCTGGCCTTATTCGCGGTAAAAGAATGTCTGATGCTTCTGTGGGGATATTTGACGCTGAAGAGCACAGATACGATAAACGGTGCAAAATGGTACGGAAAACTCAGTACAGTCGTGCTCTACGCTGTCATGATGCTCCTGATCCTCTTCGTAGATATTCCACAACCGATTGCAACCGCGCTCATGTTGTTGTGCGGCGGGATGATGCTTCTGTCCCTTGTCATGTATGGCCGGTTTTATCATGCGATATTGGATCAGGCTCCGTCTGGAAGCGAGCAGCAAAAGACTTTACACACTGCCCGAAACGTCGTTCTTGGCCTGATATGGGTTGGAATCATTGTGATCCTCTTTATCCACCGGAAAGAGCTGTCAGCGGAAGGAATCGCGCGTTATACGCCTAAGAACCCATGGCTTGCAGCCATCGTAATGTTAGCGTTGTTTGCTTTGAAAAGTCTGAGCATCGTCATCTACTCCGGACTTCTTTATGCCGCAAACGGGATTCTCTTTCCCCTTCCGGTTGCAATTGTTCTGAATCTGATCGGAACAGTGATCATGGTGTCATTGCCTTATTGGATTGGGAGAAGAAACGGTGCTTCCGCAGTGGGTGAGATTCGGAAAAAATACCCCAAAGCAGAAGTGGTCCATGATCTGAGGGCAAAGAATGATTTTCTCTTTTCCTTCCTTGTCCGCATGATCCGCTTGCCTTGTGATGTAGCCAGTTTATATATGGGCGCGGTTCATGTGGAGTATAAAAAATATCTATTAGGGAGTCTTTTTGGGATGCTTCCACACGCAATTACCTATCCCATTATCGGTATGAGTATTCGGGATATTCGTTCTCCGAAATTTGTGATTTCGCTTTGCGCGGAACTTGCCTATATCCTGATTACTTCGGCAGTTTATACAGTATATCGAAAAAGGAACCAGGTAAGCAAATAAATGGATATGAACGGATCTATACACCGTTTGGGGGATGAACCCAAGCACATACAAAGGAGACAAATATGGACGAAAAGATTGCAATCCTGACAGATACAAACAGTGGGATTAACCCAGACCAGGCAGCCCAGTATGGAATTCATCTGGTTTCAATGCCGGTCATCATCGATGATGAAACCTATTTTGAGAATGAATCCATTTCTCAGGATGAATTCTTTCAACGTCTGCGCGAGGGCGCTTGTGTCAGCACCTCTCAACCAGCACCCGGTGTTCTGATGGACTGCTGGGAGGGGCTGCTGGAACGCTATGAGGAAATCGTGTATCTCCCCATGTCCAGCGGCCTTTCCGGCGGCTGTCAAACTGCCGCCATGCTGGCTGCGGAGTACGGCGGAAGCGTCCACGTAGTGGACAACCACCGGATTTCGGTGACCCTGCGCCAGTCGGTACTGGAGGCAAAACATCTGGCCAGTCAGGGAAAAACAGCCCAGGAAATCGCCGCGTATCTGGAGCAGGACGGATTGGAAGCCAGTATCTATGTGGCAGTGAACACACTGGAATACCTGAAAAAAAGCGGCCGAGTTACCGCTGCGGGCGCGGCAATCGGAACCATTCTGAATCTGAAGCCGGTTCTGCAGATTCAAGGCGGCAAGCTGGATGCCTACCGAAAAGCGAGAGGCATGCGACTGGCAATGCAGACCATGATCGACGGACTGAAACAAGACCAGACGGGACGGTTCGCCGGGCAGAAGCTGACCATCCGCGCCGCCTATTCCGGGGATGCCGAAGCCGGAGCCGCCTGGCAGGCAGAGCTGCAAAAGGCATTCCCGGAAATGACCATCGGGCTGAATCCCCTGCCCATCAGCATTTCCTGCCACACAGGTGACGTTGCCCTGGGAGCCGGAATAATGAAAGATATTTTTTGAAGAGAAAGAAGAGGAAAGCGCAGATGAAAACTGGCGTTGGGGTATCAGGATGGCCGGGAGATTTTAGACTTCCTTTCTGCCTAGCAGGAGGCAACGGGAAAGAAAAATGATGATGAAGAAAAAAGAGTTCTTAGGACGTGATTTGTTTCAGCGCGGAAAAGAAATAGCAGCGACGCAGGAACATTTGGGACAAGAATACCTATGTGAAGATGGCAAGGCGCAAATCGATATCTTTCTTTCGGACAAGTCTGAGCTGTTCAATCCATTGACGGTTGGCCAGCAGCGTGATTTGAGCCCGAGCGTCTATCAGTTAATTGATGAGAAGATGTATACCATATCCTTGAAAGATCCGGTCAGACTGTGTTTTCTTGGAAAAATACCGGATATACAGGAACAAGAAGCAGTGAAAGAAATGCTTCAGCGGCACTATATGTATCTTGTGCATGATAAAACAGAGGATCTGCGTATTAACCGGCTGAAAACGATCTGCCTCGCACTCTTTGGAACCCTCCTCTTGGCGATCTATTTCGCAATAGAAATGACAGCGTCTCGCCCTGTATTTGTAGAGGTTGTCAGCATTGCAGGATGTTTCTCCATATGGGAGGCGGTTGACACATGGCTTTTGGAGCGAAAAAAGCTAAAAGTGGACTATCTTTGTGCCGTGCAGGCAGTATTGTGTGAAGTCGTGTTTACAGGCAACATAGATAATTAAGCTGAATTTGGTATAGAGGGCGTAAGCGTAGAATGTGGCAAAGAGAGAATGAAAATCTGTGTACCGAAACGACAAGATATGCCGGGAGGAGGAACGAGATGCGTTTTAAGCGGACATGGTTTCGGGCGCTGCTGCGCAGGCGGATTGCGGTGATCTTGCTTTTAGCGTTACAGATCTTGTTTATCTGCTATGTGATAAACAGTGAAACAGTAGCCGCAGAAATAATCCGTGTTCTCTTGCGAGTTGCAAGTGGGTTTATTGCATTGCATGTCGTCTGTCAAAAGGATAAGGGTGCCTATAAAGTGGCATGGATTTCTCTGACCTTATTGTTCCCCCTGTTTGGCAGTGTGCTTTATTTGCTCTACTATTTTCAATCATCCACTCGTCGTTTCCGTACAGCCATCGCACAGATACAGCAGGATACAAAATCGTTGTATTATCTGCCGGAACCGGTTTCAGGGGAAGCGGCTCAAGCAGATCTTATTCCTTATTCAACACAGAAACAATACTTACAGGATTATGCCGGTTTTCCCGCTTATGATCAGACCGAAGTTCAATACTATTCTCCGGGAGAGTTATTTTGGGCACCGTTCCTTGGAGAGTTGCAGAAAGCGCAATCCTATATCTTTATGGAATACTTTATCTTGGATTCCGGCCTGTTATGGGACAGCGTTTTGGAGATTTTGATTGAAAAAGCGAGCAAGGGCGTTGAAGTGAGAATCATCTATGATGATATTGGGTGCTTCTTGACCTTACCTTCCAATTTTGCAAAGCAGTTGGAGCAGCACGGCATCAAATGTGTGGCCTTTAACCCGTTTCGCCCGTTTTTATCGACCAGTCAAAACAACCGGGATCACCGTAAAATCACGTCCATTGACGGAAAGATCGCCTTTACCGGAGGACTGAATCTTGCGGATGAGTATGTCAATCAGTATGAGAAACACGGATACTGGAAGGATTGTGCTGTGAAAGTGGATGGAAAAGCGGCATGGAGCCTGACACTGATGTTCCTGGAAATGTGGGAACTGTGCTGCCAGACGCATGAATGCTTTGCAGACTTCTATCCTGCAGACGGGTATCCCCAGCGCAGGGATGCATGTGGCTATGTGCAGCCCTATGCGGACAGCCCCATGGATGATGAAAATGTGTGCGAGCATGTTTATATGCAGATACTCAATCAGGCAAAAGACTATGCATACATTACAACGCCTTATCTGATCGTAGATGGCAGTATGGTGTCAGCCCTTTGTCTGGCGGCAAAAAGCGGTGTGGATGTCCGGATCATTACGCCGCAGGTCTGGGACAAGGCACTGATTCATATGACGACTAGGTCGTATTATAGGGAGCTGATGCAGGGTGGCGTAAAAATCTACGAATATACCGGGGGCTTCATCCACTCTAAGACCTTCGTTTCTGATGACAGGGTTGCCAGCGTTGGGACAGCCAATCTGGATTTTCGGAGTCTGTATCTTCACTTTGAATGCGGCGTTTGGATGTGTGACAACCGCGCTGTTTTGCAGCTGAAGCAAGACTTTCTGGATACCATAGCAGCATCTCAGGAAATCACCTTTGATGACTGCAAAGCAGGTCCGATCAAAAAGGTTTTCCAAAATATTCTTCGGCTGTTTGCGCCTCTGATGTGAGGAAAAGCGCTTGATGACTGAACAGAAACAGGAGGAAACAATGGCAGCGAAGCTTGTTGAAAAGCTGAGAATCATCGTGTTCCCGATTCTCGGAGTGGTTCTTATTCTATGTTCTGGTCATGTAACCAGAATACTGCCCTATCTACTTGGAGGCGCTATGGCGCTGACCGCCGTATTACGGGGGATCAACGATTATAAAACCCGTAAACTTGTGCAGGATCATTCTGATGAGCTTACCTCTTGCATTGTTTTGCTGATTATGGGAGTAGCCTTTATTCTTCAGGGAAGCAATGCATTGGGAGCAATTGGGACAACCTGGGCGATGATTGGAATCGGGAAAGCATCAAAATCTTTGAAGCAGGCAATATGTAGATTGTATCAAAGGCAGCATTTCGCAATTTCGGCGATAGAATTTTTGCTGCGCATGACTTTGGCTTTGATTTTGCTGTTTCATCCGTTTGAGAAGTTTTCCACACACATCATCATTTTAGGGTTGGAATTGATTGCAGTCAGCATTCGTTTGCCGCAGTCACTTCCATTTGGGAACAACTCAAAGGATAAAGAAACACAGTAATAATACTTTTACATAACGGATGGGCTACGCCCTGCAATGCCGTAACATTTTACAGTCAAGTGAGGGAGGCGAGTTGCCATTATGGTTGAAATAAGGGAGATTCAAAAAAGCTATGGGACAGGGAAAAATAGCCATATTGCATTGAACAATATCAACCTGTCTTTTCGGGAAAATGAATTTGTCGCGATCCTGGGGCCTTCCGGTTCCGGAAAGACAACGCTGCTCAATGTCATCGGCGGGCTGGATCATTATGATTCCGGTGACCTGGTGATCGATCATATCTCCACCAGAGGTTATTCTGCCAGAGACTGGGACTCCTACCGGAATCACTCCATTGGCTTTATTTTTCAGAGCTACAATCTGATTCAGCATCAGAATATTCTTTCCAATGTGGAGATGGCACTAACGATCTCGGGTATTTCCGGAAATAAGCGGAAAGAGATGGCGGCACGGGTCCTTGAGAAAGTGGGACTGGGGGATCAGCTGACAAAACGCCCCAACCAGCTTTCCGGCGGCCAAATGCAGCGTGTGGCCATTGCCAGAGCTTTAGTAAACAACCCCAAAATCGTGCTTGCAGATGAACCCACAGGCGCACTGGACAGCAAAACCAGTGTACAGGTGATGGAGCTTCTGAAAGAAGTGGCCGAGGATCGCCTGATCATCATGGTCACGCACAACCCGGAACTGGCTCAGCAGTATGCGACCCGTATCATTACGCTAAAAGACGGCGAGATCATCAGCGATACCGATCCCTATACGCCGGAGCATGAACCGGAAGAAGCGGTCAGCAGAAACATGGGACATGCTTCCATGAATATGTTCACAGCCCTCTCCCTCAGCTTCCACAATCTCTGGACCAAACGATCCCGGACGCTATTAACAGCGTTTGCCGGATCCATTGGCATCATTGGAATCGCGCTGATTGCCGCGCTTTCTTCCGGCGTGGATGACTATATCTATCAGCAGGAAGCCAAAATGGCTTATCAATATCCGCTTCTTGTGGAAACCCTGAACATGGATGTTTCTTCTATGCTTTCAGATTTGAATGGGAACCTTGCGGAAAGCGGACAGAACCAGGTGGAAGTCATTGGCTTCCTGGAGAAACTGTTCGCCATGCTGGATACGAACGATTTGGAACTCCTGAAGGAGTATCTGGATCGGGATGAAAATGAAATTGCACAATACGGAACGGTAGAGTATGTCTACAATGCTCAGCCGCAGATCTATGTTGAGTATGGTCAGAGCTTCCGGCGTGTCTGCCCGGATTCCACACTGGATTCGCTGGGAATTCCGGTCTCAACCATAGATACAGCCCTGATCTCTTCTTCAGTCAGTACCAATATGTTTTACTGTATGCCTCAAGCAGAGAGCCTGTACATTGACCGCTATGATGTCAAAGCGGGGCGCTGGCCACAGAACAGCAACGAGTGCATCCTTGTTCTCACAAGCGAAGGAAAAATCAGCGACTATCTGCTTTATGTTCTTGGATTGAGAGATCCAAATAAGGTTGACAGTTTTATCAGTGAATTTATCAGTGGGTCTGATGTCGAAACCGAGAATCTGGATGGACTGAGTTTTGCATATGAAGAATTTCTCGGCATCAAATTCAAACTCGTAAACAGCTGTGATACCTTCACCTACGATAAAGAGTACGATGTCTGGCGAGACCGGAGTGAGGATACTGCTTATATGCGCCAATTGGTTGCAGACGGTGAAGATCTTACGATTGTGGGCGTCGTGCAGCCTAAGAAAGAATATGGAACCGGCGTCCTGAAACCCGGAATTGACTATCCCTTTGCCTTGGTGGAAAAGACAATCGAGGATGCCGCGTCGAGTGAAATCGTGACGGCGCAGTTGGAAAACCCGGATGTGAATATTTTCACCGGCACGCCGTTTGACAACAGTGGGACAGCGCGGGAACTGGATCCGGCATCTCTGGTGAATGTGGACGTACATATGCTGAAAGACGCGATCTTGATCGATCAGGAGCTGCTGCAAACCTACTTTCTGAATGGTGCCGACCTTTCTTCCGTTCAGATATCAGTTCCCGAAATGGACGCCTCGGATCTTCCGGATATCAGTAATATCGCGGTGCTTGTTCGTAATCAGTTAATTGCTGATTTGCCGGCGCTTCTGAGTGAGATACAGTTCTCTTCGGATGATTTGTTTGATCTGGTTGAGGAGATTCTGTCCGATTACATCTGCTATCTGAAAGAGAGTGGTTATCTTGAAATGGGACAGCTTGCGGATTACCTGAGAGAATATTTCTCTTCCGAAGCGTTTTCCTCTGTCGTCAGAGGCTGGCTGGATACGCTTGATCCGGAAAATCGTGATGAGACATATCTGACGGGCAAGATTGATGAGCTCTCTGACCTCATCCTGCAAAGTCTGAATTCTTATCTGAACGCGCAGGGGCTCCCGGGTCTTCCCTTTTTAGAGAACACGTTTCGGGAATATCTGGGAACCGGACGCTGGAGGGGATTTGCTCAGGCCAAAATTATAAAGTTGATGGAAGAAAACCAGTTGGAAACAAAATTGAACACATACATTGATGAAACAATTCGGCCTATGGTGGAAAAAGAAATTGCCGGTGCCATGCAGCAATTCCAAAATCAATTGGAAGGAATCGCAGCGTCAATAAGCGCACAGGTGCAGAGTGCCATATCCACGAGCATCACAAACGGTTTTACTTCCGCAATCATTCATGCTGAAGAGTGTGTTTCGATGGATATGGATCGATTTTTGGGTGCATTTTCCATGAAGCTGGATACGCAGGAACTGTCAGATATCCTGCTCTCTCTGACGAACTTCTCGAAGGTTACGTTATCCAAAAATCTGAAGAAGCTTGGCTATGTCGAGATGTCTCATCCCAAGAGCATCAAGATTTATCCCCATGATTTTGAAAGTAAGGACGCCGTGATCGCCGTCCTGGACCGATATAACCAAAACATGGAACTGCTCGAAAAAAAGAGCGATACGATCTCCTATACGGATACCCTGGGAACCGTCATGAATACCGTGACGCGGATCATCACGATCATCACCAGTGCCTTAGTTGCAACGGTTGCCGTTTCCCTGGTGGTTTCCTCCATCATGATCGGTGTCATTACATATATCAGCGTGTTGGAGCGCCGAAAAGAGATCGGTATCCTGCGAGCTATGGGCGCATCGAAGCACAATATTGCGCAGATCTTCAACGCAGAAACCTTTATCACTGGTTTTGTTTCTGGTTGCATGGGTGTTGGACTGGCTTATCTGCTGATTATGCCGTTGAACGCGTTCCTGCATCGTGCAACACAGATTCAAGATATATATGCTTTCCTGCCTGGGAAATACGCACTGATGCTGATTGTAATCAGTGTCGTCCTGACAACCATTGGCGGGATCATCCCGGCGCACAATGCCTCCAAGAGCGATCCGGTGGAAGCTCTGCGGACCGAATAGTTTTTTCAGAAGCAAAGGAGATGACAATTATGGAAGCAAAATTCATTTTATCATGTGAGTCAACTGTAGACCTGCCCTATGCATATGTAAGCAGCCGTAATATTCCTGTTCTTTTCTATTCCTACTCGGTGGATGGACAGGAGTATCTGGACGATATGGGCCGGGATCCCGGGGCATTGCCTCGGTTCTATCAGTTCCTGGCAGACGGGAAAATTCCATCCACATCGCAGATCAATGTCTTCAAGTATGAGGAATACTTCGAGGAGCTGCTTCAAAAGGGGGACTTGCTGCACATCGTTTTTGGCTCTGGCATGACGCCCTCTGTTACCAACGCAGAAACGGCTGCCGAAATGCTTCGCCAGAAGTACCCGGAGCGCAGGATTACGGTGATCGATTCTCTCTGCAGTTCTTCCGGATATGGCATGCTGGTGGACGAAGCCGCCGATATGCGTGACTGGGGCTACTCAATGGAAGAAACGGCGCAGTGGGTCATGGAGAACCGAAAGAAGGTCCACCATCAGTTTTTCTCCACCGATATGAAATACTACCGGCGCAGCGGGCGCGTGTCAGGCAGCGCGGCAACCCTGGGAGCCATTCTCAGTATCTGTCCGATTATGCGGTTGGATGACGGCGGGCATATTATCGCCTACGATAAGGTACGCGGCAAAAGGAAAGCCATCGAAAGAACCATCCAGACGATGGAGGAACATGCGCAGGATGGTACTCGATATTTCGGGAAATGCTGGATTTGTCATTCTAACTGTCTTGCTGAGGCGGAGCAGACAAGAGATGCCATTCGTAGGCACTTTCTAAAGATCCATGGGGGCATCCGGATCTGCGACATCGGGACGATTATTGCTTCCCATTGCGGCCCTGGTACGGTAGCCGTTTTCTTCTTCGGAGACGAGCGCGCACCCTATGCTTCAAAATGAGGATGAGGGGAATACATAAAAATCCCAAAGATGGGATGAACGTGGGGCGAATGAAGATTGGAAAAATCGTCTGTACCGTAATCATACTGTACCTGGTTTATGTTCTTTGCACCGGCGCATTCCCCTTCTTCCATGCCAAGTCGGTATCGGACAAATTTGCCGCTTCCGTTTCAACTTCTGGGTTTTACAGCGACACACCCTGTGTGGACAGAGTCGCATTGGTGGAATACCCTTCTGAAAGCTTTGAAACACGCATTCATATTTTGGATGAGGCACGGGAGCGCATCGATGTTTCCTACTACGCAATACATATGGGAAAATCGACGGATTTGTTTTTAGGCGCGCTGCTGGATGCTGCCGACAGAGGCGTCCATGTCCGCATTTTAGTGGATGGCCAGTTTGGAGGCTTGACTCACTCCCATCGTTCTTATGCAGCGGCCATCGGTGCACATCCAAATATAGAGTTAAGGCTCTATAATTCTCCAAATATCCTGAAGCCATGGACATGGAATGGCCGGCTGCACGACAAATACATCATCATCGACGACCGGCTGCTGCTGATGGGTGGGCGGAACATCGGGGACAAGTATTTTGCGCCGGAGGGGTATGACAAGCCGTTGTCTTATGACCGGGATGTGCTGATTTACAATACGGCATGGGCAGACGGAGGCGAGCACAGTGTCCTGTTCGATATCCGGGACTATATGGACAGCATATGGAACGGCAAAGACGTAAGTCAGCCGTTTTCGGAAGATACAAAGGGTGGTTCTGGGAAACGGCAGGTGCTTCGGATGAAGTATGACCAGTTCCGTTTTGACAATCCAAGCCTGTTTGACCACGCGAGCGACGACTATGAATCCTGGACCTATTCCGCAAACTGCATCACCTTTTTTCATAATGACACGCAAATCGGGCCGAAAGAGCCAAAGGCCGGATATGTTTTGGGAAAGCTGCTTTTGGAGGCGAATGAGTCCGTGGTGCTGCAATCCCCCTATATCATTCTGGATCACAACTTGAAAGAGTTTCTAAATGACTTGGGAGAAAAACAGATTGATGCGGCGATCCTGACAAACTCCATCGCGTCTTCCCCCAACCCGATTGCCTGTACCGCATACTTCGGTGGCAGGAAAACCATTTTGAATACTGGTATCCATTTGTGGGAGTATCAGGGCGAGAATTCGATCCACGCCAAAACATACCTGATTGATGACCGCATGGCCATTGTCGGATCCTTTAATATGGATCCCCGAAGCGCCTACTTGGATACGGAAATGATGCTGACAATTGACAGCATGGAGTTCACCCAACATTTGAAGCAAGTACAGAATCAATATCTCCAACAATCATTAGAGATTGGAAGCAACGGCAAGTATATTGAAAAAGAATTGTTGTCGGAACGCCCGGTATCTCTTTTTAAATGGGCCATAATTTATGTTCTGTATCTGCCTGTGAAACTATTCAAACATCTTACATAGCGGTTAGTTAGATATATAGAAATAGGAGGATATTAAATATGAATCTGTTATCATTGGTTTTCGCCGTCATAGGAACTATTACTACGCTGGTGCACTACACGAATCACGCAATCAGTATGGGAGTCTTTTCCTTCATCTTACTGTTAGCCTCCTTTGTATTGGGGCCGGTCGGTATGAAAAAGCAAGAAAAAAACGGCGGTGTCCAGACAGAGGTGTTTAACTCTGCAATGCTCGGTCATGGGATTTCCTCTGTGGTGCTGATTGTATGCGGGATTATGTGCTTAATCGCAAATATCCGCTAAAGTGGAAAACGACAACGTAAAGAGGGTGTAGCTGAAGTGGGAAAAATAATCCTGTGGATTCTTGCGGTGCTATTAGGACTCTGCATATTATATATTTTATTTTTATTATTCTGCGCTCTACTGGTCAATGAAAAACTTGAATATCAGCAGAATAGCCCTTTTTACCGCTTCCTTCTTTACAGTGCAACGGCCTTCTGCGTGAAGCTGCTTCGCATCCATATACATACCGAGGGAATCGATAAGATTCCCAAAGACGGCCGTTTTCTATTTGTGAGCAACCATCGCTCAAATTTTGATCCGATTCTCACATGGTATGTGCTGAAGGATTATGACCTGGCATTCATTTCAAAGGCAGAGAATTTCAGAATACCTATTTTCGGCCGCATTATCCGCAAGTGCTGCTTTATGGCCATTGACCGGGAAAACCCCCGTAATGCGATCAAAACCATTGAAAAAGCGGCCGGGCTGATTGAAAAAGACGAGGTCTCGGTTGCGGTTTACCCAGAGGGTACCCGCAGTAAAGAATGTGTGCTTTTGCCTTTCCACAACGGTGTTTTCAAGATTGCGCAGAAAGCCAATGTTCCAATTGTAGTAGCAGCGATCCAGGGGACAGAGCAAATCCATAAGAACTATCTGCGGCGCCGCAGTGATATTCAGTTTGAGATTGTAGATATGATACCCAGCGACTATGTGAAAATGAATCGAACAACCGCGATCAGTGATCGTGTGCGGTTGGATCTGAGCAAGGTACTAACAGAGAAATGAGGAAATACCAATGTTCAATTATGCGGTTTTATATAACCCCTATGCCGGAAATGGGCAAGGGCAAGAAAGAGCACAGGATTTGAAAACGATTTTGTCCGGAGATGATCTGGAATTTTATAATATGACTTTAATTAGGGATTACGCCGCCTTCTTTGAGTCGTTACCATATGGGACCCGTGTCATTATTTCAGGCGGAGACGGAACGCTCAATTGATTTATAAACGATACGATCAATTTAAGCCTTTCGCATGACATTTACTATTATGCCTCCGGGAGCGGAAACGATTTTCTGCGTGATGTAGGGAGAAAAAAGGAGGATGGCCCCTTCCTGATCAATCATTACTTACACGAGCTGCCAGAGGTTACAGTTGCAGGGCATACATATAAATTCCTAAACGGCGTTGGTTATGGCATCGATGGATACTGCTGCGAGGTCGGAGATTCCCTGCGGTCGAAGTCAAAGAAGCCAGTCAATTACGCAGCCATTGCAATCAAAGGATTGCTGTTTCACTATAAACCAACCAACGCAGTCATTACTGTTGACGGGAGACGTCACACTTATGAGAAGGTTTGGCTTGCACCAACCATGAATGGACGCTTCTATGGAGGCGGCATGATGCCGACTCCCAATCAAAATCGGCTGGATCCACGCCACACGGTTTCAACCCTTGTCCTTTTTGGAGCCGGCAAGCTGAAGACGCTTGCTGTCTTCCCATCCATTTTCAAGGGTGAACATATCAAACATACCCAGATGGCGGAAGTACTGACCGGACATGACATCACTGTGGAGTTTGATCGGCCAACTGCCATTCAGATTGATGGAGAGACAATTCTTGGCGTTTCTGGCTATCATGTGTCGTCAGCAATTCGGCTGCGCATTTCATCAGCGTCATGTGCGAACCAAGATCAGGCAGTTTGTTTTGCGAATTCATTGGAAATCTAAGAAAAGGAAAAAATGCTATGAAACCAGGAACAGGTGACGTTGAAGATATCAGTGGGAAGCATTCTTCCGAACTATTTGTTAGAATAAGGACGGGTGCTGTTCTTGCAGTAATGGGATTTATTGTGCTTTGCCTTTCCCATATCCACTATGTTTTGAATACCGTAGCAGCATCTTTAAGCATTTTAGGGATTTATGAACTTCTTCATGCGGTCAGAGCAGACACATTTCCGAGGATGCTTATTCTTTCTCTTTTATCGATTATCATCTGCTTTTTTGAGATACCTTACTACCCAGTCATGCTGTCGATTGTTTGGGGAATCGCTGTTATTGCTTTTTGCGTTTTAATGAAGCGGATTGGAAGATACCACTTTGCATCTTTTGTGAGCATCTTACCATGTACCCTTATGCTTCCATTATTTTTCCGCAGCTTTGTTGAAACAAGGCTGGTAAGATATGGATTATATTATCTTATACTTGTCATTCTGGGATGCATTATCAATGATGTGACAGCTTATTTCGTGGGTAAAGCAATCGGTAAGCGGAAATTAGCGCCAGCTATCAGTCCGGGGAAAACAGTTGAGGGCGGAATGGGAGGCCTGGTTGCATCAACACTAATCCTGACTATCCTTTCTGCCGTTTTATCCCACTGCACAGGGATAAAGATAAGGTACGGGTTCTTGTTTCTATATCTGATCCTTGCCTCCTTGGTCGGCCAGTTCGGAGATCTATCCATGTCTGTAATTAAACGTTCGGTTGGCATAAAAGATTTCGGAAAATTACTTCCCGGACACGGCGGTGTACTGGATCGTTTTGACAGCTTACTTTTCGTTGCACCGTTTGCTGTAATATATTGTGACATCATAAATTCAATTCCTGAGTAACCGTAGCCGGTTTACGACTTAAAAGGAAAATCCGCAGGTTATCGCTTGAGCCTGCGGATTTTTCTTCGCATAATTTCGCATAATATCATAGAACTTTACGGAGGAAAATCTATCGTCCTTCAGGCGAAAATGGGCCCGGCAGATGTTTACATTTGCCGGGCCCATTTTATATTATCTTTGACCATAGTCCTGCTCATCAGCATCTCCGACGAGCCATTCCATGGTTACTCCCAGTGCTTTAGCCAAAATCCGTAATTCGGCATCGCAAACGTGGCGCTGGTTTTTCTCGATCCGCGAGATGATCAATTTGGTCATGTCTTCAACGCCCATAAGCTGAATCTTTTGGGCAAGTTCTTCTTGGGTTATGGGCGGCTTTTGCAGAGCACGAGCCAAGCGAACGCGTTCAGCGCAGAGGTTGCCCTTTATGATAAACATATTTTTTGCCATGAAATCTTCCACCTGTGTATCTTGTTTAGATATTATTTCTCCCTTTCTTTGATTTTATTTTGCAATTAGATATAAAACAGAATAGAATAGATATTAAGTATCTAATATAGATATTTTCTGAAAAAATAGTGAGGCGAGATCTAATGGAGGCAACTTGTGGGTTTTGCGGGCACTCAGATGCTCCAGAGAGTCTGAGAGTTGAGCTGAAAGAAACCATTGCAGATTTGATCCGTAAAAAGAACGTCCACCTCTTCTATGTTGGAAACCACGGAGGGTTTGATCGCATGGTTCTGGGCGTTTTGCAAGAGCTGCAGGCTTCTTTTCCGGTAATGAGATACTATGTGGTACTCGCATACCATCCGCAGCTCTCGGCGCCGGTTTCCCATGATGCGCCTACTCTTTTCCCTGAAGATTTGGAAACAGTCCCCAAACGCGCTGCTATACCCCGGCGTAACAAATGGTTGGTAGAGCATTCCGACTATTTGGTTTCGTATGTGGTTCGCAGTTTTGGTGGAGCTGCTCAGACGTTGGCTTATGCAGAACGGCGAAACGTGAGGATAATCCGCTTGAAGGCAGGAAAAACATAAGGCTGAAAACGAAATGCCTATAAAATGGCACAGATATGGCAAGGATATTGCCGATGACGCGGAAATCGAGCGATGCTATAATGATATTGTCCCCCATTAGATCGTGAGGTATGGCTTTGATGGCCAAATACTCTCTTATGGGGGATTTTATATGAAATACTGTCCTTATTGTGGTGCGCCCTTGCAGGATTCTGCAGCTTCGTTTTGTTCGGAGTGCGGGCAAAAACTTGTTCCCATCCAGGAAGAAGGCTGTTCTGAGCAGAAGAAAAAACGGTTTCCACCTATCCTTCGTGCCAAAAAGCGGAAACAGCAGGCATCGGACCCCGTTGTGAGCGAACAGGAACCGGCTCCGCCAGACGATGCCTTGCTGGATGCAGAAGCGGATCGGAACTATGACGGGTACTATGATGACATACTGCCCACCGATCTGGGCAAAAAGAGAGAACCGGTGGATCGGTCGCTTGTGATCAAAATTCTGCTGCTTTGCGCAGGTGTTTTTCTGATCATATCCGCATGTGTTGTGGCGCTGTATCTGCTTTAACTGTTGCAAAATCGACTGTATTGGCGGTGTAATGTTAGTGTAGATAATCAACAGCCGAAAGAGGTGTTACTATGAGATATCTTGCAAAAGGGATTGTGAAGGAGCAATCTACGGAGCATATTCTGCGCATCAACCACTTCGGCAATGAGTTTGTGCTGACAGGTTTACGCGCAGGGCTTTGGTTGGACGCACGACTGCACATTGCCGAGACAGACGGGAAAGATTTCAACGAAGAAAAAGAGCTACGGCAATTGCGGAAGATGGGACTTGTGGAAGAGATCGGCCCCGGCCCAGTTGATGAATACCGTGCTTTGACTCACTGTGTCATTGTCCCGGCTCAGCATCGCGGCCTTTCTCTCCCGCTTGCACCCGTGGAAAACAATCTGTTGCGCTGGATCACTGGTGCAGGGTTGCGACTGACGATGGCCGAGCTTGTATATCTGGAGGAACATAAAATCGCGCCGGAAGCTGGATGGCTCGGCGAAGAAAACCGCCAAAAACTCACCGAGCTGATCTATACAACGGATACGATCTTTGACAATATTCTGGAAACCCAGATGGAAGCTGCTGAATGCCGGGATCGCACGGTGCAAACGGTTCTCTCACTGCTGCGCAAAAAGCGTATCCTCCTGCTTTGAGGTGAGAACATGACTAAGCTGAAAGAATTGCCGCCACCTCTTGCGCGGCAAATCGTATTTCGTTTCGTTGGGGCCGGACTGAGTTTGTTTGCCTGTATTTGCTCATTCCTGTTATACGGTGAACCGTATCTGAGCATTTCACTGCTGGCGATTGCCCTGGTCGTGGGCATATCGGGTACATGGTTTTACTACACAGTTGCCACTGGGCAATATGTTGTTGTCGAGGGGCGATGCCAGAAGGTTGAGCAAACCTACCTGTTCCGGAAAAACAAATCTGTATATGTGTTTGCAGATCCTCACACAATTAAAGTGGTACCACATCGGCGGAATATGGAGGTGCAGGTCGGTGACATGCTGCGGTTCTATATTGCATCACGCACGCCGGTTTATCATGCGGATCACTGTGAAGTGCTGAGTGGTTATATGACGATGGAAATTTTGAAAGGGGCAGACAAATGAACCAGGTCGATGAAATTGTCGCATTAGCTGAAGAAATCCCGCAACTCATTAAGCAGAACATCACCCCCGACGGGCACTGCCGCTTCGACCCCGTTAAGACCAAGATCGCTTTGGAACTGGTCAAATATGAAATTGAAAAGAGCATCAGGGCCCAGTCTCTTCCCAGCAATTGACGAATCAACCGAGCAATGATATAATGACACCATCAGTATCAGGGTTCCGTTTGGGAATGCCATAGTATCTGGTTACAAAGTGTCAATGAGCACATCCGTGCTTGTTGGCACTTTTTTATTTTCTGGTTTCCTTCCCAATCCGGGATCGAAATATATCATTGCACTGCAGGCATCCCTGCAAGAAAGGAGTAAACTTATGTTAAAGGTCATCGCAACTGATGTCGTCATCTCGAAAGGGTATGACGGTGCACCGGCACTTCGGTTCTCTGAGAAAGGGGTTCGGTTCAGGGTCGGCAAGAAAGTCTATGACACCCGGGCCGAAAACAACCAGCGCTGGATCAACCTGTCGGTAAAGGCATTCGGGCAGACCTCTGAGCGCATCAAAAAAATGCAGCTGAAGGAGGGCTCTTTTGTCAACATTCTTGGCCGGTTGGACGAGGATGTGTGGGAAGATTCCACGACCCACGAAAAAAAGAGTGCCACGGTCATCATCGTGGACGAGATCGAATACTGCTCTTCCGGCAAACACGCAAAGGACAACGCTGATTCCGCAGAGCAGACGGCGCCTTCGTATCAGGCGGCCTCTCAGCCTGCGGCACAACCTGCCGCGCAGCAGAGTGACAACTTCACCGGCTATGAGCCCTTCGGCGGCGCCAATTCTTTCTTTGATGAGTAAGCTACAGGCCAAGGTGCCTACGCACATTTGATGAGTAAGCTACAGGCCAAGGTGCCTACGCACAAATGATTCACGCGAACAAAAAACGCACATGGGGTATGAAAATTTCCCATGTGCGTTTTTTTGTACCACAAGAAAGGAAAAGCCATGAAAAACAAGGAATTTCAGCGCCGCCTGGTCTACGACGCCCTGATTCTTCTCGGGGTGTTTACGGTAATTCTGTTCATGTGCCGACTTTGGCCGCTCATTCTGCTGTGCATCCTGGGCCTCTTTGCGGCGATGATTCGCCTCTTGTTTTTGTCACGCAAAGAAACGGTGATCATTCAATCCGTACCCCAGGAACCCGCAAAGGCAGAAACAGAAAAAGATCTTCAGCAGCTTGCCTTTGAACTGGCAATCCGCCGGATCACCGAACGGGTCACTGACGACTTCCCGCAGGCAAGATGGGTTTGGAAATCTCAGCATGCCAAGGAAGATATTCTGTCTGGTCGCGATACTGCTATTCTGCTGAACCAGGCCGGCGGTTATCGTGAAGCAATTGTACACATCCAAAACCTCCAGGTAGCCGGTATCACTTACGGCACATCTCCTGAACCGGAACAAGAGGCACCGGAAGTCCCGGAGCCTGATGAGGAACCGGTATCGAATCCTGACAGCCAGGCCTCAGAAGCCGAGCCGGTGGCTAGTGCCCCTCGGGTGGACTATGAGCTGCTGGCATGTGAGTGGGTTGAACTTCATGTTATGGAATTGAACAGCCGATGCAACGAATGTATCGCAAACGGAGATTCCGAACTCGCGATCCCCGCTTCTGAGCTTCCTGACCCCCAGTGCTGGGAGTATATTTGCCGGGAGCTGGTAAGCAGCGGTATTAAAGAATGCAACCCGACCGATGAGGGGATCAAAATCAATCTCAAGCAGAAGAACTGCAGAAAGGAATGACATTCAATGAGCGTATCCATTGCGAACCTCTTCAATTACTCCCGCGCACTTCCGGAACCGTTTGATTCCCTGACGAGCAAGAAGGTAAAGGTGGCATCGAAATATGCCAGCGGCACGGAGGCAACGCTGTGCGGCTCTGTGATCAAAGCTGTTCATGCGTTCTATCATTGCGCAACCAACGGTGGCGAAGGTGCCGTCGGTTGGGTCGAGAACAAGAAATGTGTCGCCGAATACAAATCCTCCATGGGGCCGGATCTCTATCATCTGGTAGTGATCGATGTCGCCAGCGGGTCTGCACTGGCAAGCGTTTACGACAAAAACACCGAGACGGCAGAACAATATGTTGCCCATGCCAGCAAGCGTGATGGTGCGGCTTTGTTTTTCTGCCTGATGCCTGTGCTGATATCGGACGATGAGTTTGCAGACAACTATAATGCCTACAGCAATCAGATTGCTGCGGGATATCCGGATATGAAACTGGCCACTGAATCCATGGCACTCATGTGCGACAACGCGTATCGCCGTATCAAGGATGAAACCTGTGCTGCGCATATCAAGATCAATGTGGATAAATCCGGGAATCTTCTGCGGGTCTCTCCGGCACAGCTGGACTCCGGTGTGTTCTCTCCGACCGATGTGGTTGCCGGTGAATTTACCATTTTCGCCAAAACCGGGAGAGTGGTAATCTCCAAAGCCACCAACGAGATCAAACACAGCGATTTTGAGGGCAAGTATGTCCTCGATCCAAGCCGGAAACTGACTGCGGCGGAACAGTCGTTGGTACCGAAACTGCCCGAGTGGTATATCATTCCTCCCGAAGCAGTTGAGATCTGTAAGCACGCGCAGGTGACCACCGGTAAACCCATGCAGATGCGGAATTTCCTTTTGCGTGGCCCTGCCGGTACCGGCAAGACAATGGGCGCAAAAGCGATTGCTGCAGGTCTTGGGCTTCCGTACATGAAATACACCTGTTCTGCCGGAACCGAGATTTTCGACTTTATCGGCAGCGTGTTCCCTGAAACCGACTCTTTCTCCACTGGAGATGCCGAACTGGATCGTGAACGGGAGATGCTTAAAACCATGGGCGGGATCAACTACGAAAATGTGTCCAAGCTCATGCAGCTTCCGGATCTGGACGATATGGATTATGATCCGGCAGGCGTCTATCATGCGCTGACTGGTGAGGAAAAACCCGATGCTACCACACAGGAGTGCCTGGCCGTTGTGCTGGATAAGGTGACCGAGAAAGTCCGGGCATTGACCGCTCACAGCGATCAGCATCAGAGCACTGGACAAACCTATACTTATGTGGAAACGGATTTTATCAAGGCTCTGAAAAATGGGTATCTTGTTGAGATCCAGGAACCTTCCACTATCATGCAGCCCGGCGTTCTGGTAGGTCTGAACTCCCTTCTGGAGCAAGATGGAACCATTACGCTGCCGACTGGCGAGATCATCAAGCGGCATCTGGACGCAGTCGTCATTGTAACGACAAACGTGTCTTATGAAGGCTGTCGTGGCATGAATCAGTCGGTAACAGACCGTATGAGTTTAGTTAAAGACGTCGAGCTGCCCCCGCCTGAAGTGATGGTCCAGCGTGTTATGGCCGTTACCGGCGCCACCGATGAATACCAGGTTTCTCAGATGGTCCAGGTCGTAAATGACATGACGGACTACTGCCGAAAAAACAGTATTACGGATGGTTCCTGTGGAATGCGCAGCCTGATCGACTGGGTAATCAGCACCGAGATCTCCGGTGATCCTTACGAGTCTGCACTCTACACCATCATCAGTAAAGCCACTGCAGATGAAGAAGATCGGGAGGCGCTGATCAGTACCATTCTCGAACCGATTTTCGCACCTAAGCGGAAATCGGCAACAGCATAACGAAAGAAAGGAGGTTCTGCTCTTTGGCAAGAGTGAATCACAAGCGTGTCAAGCAACTTCTCAATGAAAAGCGCAGCAAGATTACGGACCGGCAGTTTTTTACGTCCCGAATCCTGGCGCTCCATTTTGAAGATATGGCCATAGCTCAGACACGCCGCTACAAATATAATCGGCGCGTTCATGTGGACCTGATGTGGAAACCAAAAGAGGACATCATCGCACGCACCGATAACCTGACCATCAAGATCAATGCCGGACATCCGATTATCACCAAAAGTCGCGTTCGGACCGACCGCTACGATCTGGTCTGCGGGCTGTTTGCCCATGAGTTGGGGCACTGCCTCTACACGGACTTTTTGACAGCCCAAACCTACATGAATTTCCTGAAGGTCTACAAATGGTATCCTCAACCGCCTGTTTTGAAGACGGGGACGGATATTCGGAATGAGCAAGCTCTTTGGGAATACGCAAAGGCCGAGCCTGAACACCTCAACATGTTGTGTTATCTGACACATTATATCGAAAATATCCTGGAAGATGGATACATTGAAAGCCGGGTACTTACAAGGTTCACCGGGCGACTCGGTATTTGTCTTGATATTCTTCGAGAGAGGCAGTGGGCGGAAGGTCTTACCCTGACTCAGCTCAAGGAGTATGAGGAAGATGGCGGGCACATTGCAATGTCGGTGCTGCAGTCCATTCTGTCGTATGTAAAATTTGGCCAAATCAAATATGGTGATGAACCCCTCAGCGATGAGCGGATTCAGGCTGTGTTTGAGCTCCTTCCTGAGCTGGACAGTGCGATCACAGACACCTCAGCGAAAAACCGATGGAGTGTCACAAATCAAATCCTGGTTCGATGCTGGCCTTACTGGCAAGACTACTTGGAGCACTGTGAAGAGCTTCAGAAAGAGGCCGCAGCCGCAGGCGGACCCAGCTCCGCCGCAGAGACACTATCCGAAACGCTGCGCGCTTTGTCCGGCAGTTCTTCTACCGCAGAGGGAGCCACAGCGCCTGTTGCGGATTCGGAAGAAACATCTGAAGCATCGTGTTCGACACATCGAATGGCCACGCACGCTGATGCAGAGTCCGCAAGCGAAGAAGAGCCTGCGGATTCGGAAAAAGCAGAAACGGCAGACAATGGTTCCTCCGGTGACGCACCTGAAGAGACCTCGAAAGAGGAGTCAGAGTCTGCGGGATCGGCTGCAACGGAAACGGATGCGGAAAATGATTCCAACGAGATCGGGGGCCTTCCCGGGTCTGAAAAGCAGGCAGTCTCGGAAACCGAAACCGGAAGGATGTCTTATAGCAAGACTTCCCGGGTTTCGGAACCTGCCGGTGGTGAGTTTGAACGAAACGATGACTACCACCGGGAAGCTTATTCCGGCGCTGCATCTGACATCGAACGGATGCTGGATAAGATGGCTGAGAAAGCCGCTTGCTCCACTCTGGAAAATGAGCGGATCAGGGAGCTTAACGATGCTGCACAGGGAATATCCTACGGTAACATCCACAGCGGAGTTCATGTCCGTGTGAATCGATTTGCCGAGGTTGACGACCAGCTGATCGAACAGTATGAGGCGATTTCCGGGCCGTTGCTTACAATCTCAAGACAGTTGCAGAAAACTCTTCTGCAGCAGCTGAAGGATCGGCAGCGGGGCGCAAAACAGACCGGCCTGCTGATGGGTAGGCGCCTGGATTCACACACATTGCATCGCCAGGACGGAAAGGTCTTCTATAAAAACGCATTGCCAAGTGAAGCTCCGCAGCTTGCGGTTGCTTTATTGCTGGACGAGTCCGGGTCTATGTGCTCTTGTGATCGGTGTACTTACGCACGGGCAGCGGCGATTATTCTTTATGATTTCTGCTGCTCGCTTCATATCCCAGTCATCGTATATGGGCACTCCACCGGTTATCCCAGAGATGGCGGTGAAAGCGTGGAGCTTTATTCGTATGCGGAGTTTGATGCCATCGACCATGATGATAAGTATCGGCTTATGGATATCTCGGCACGCTCCAACAACCGCGACGGCGCTGCGCTGCGATTTGTCGCTGAACAACTAAGTCACCGTCCGGAAGAGGTTCGAATCCTCATCCTGGTATCCGATGGGCAGCCCGCAGCCGACGGTTATTACGGCAGCGCCGCTGAGGAAGATCTTCGCGGCATCAAGCAGGAATACCGGCGCAAAGGCATCCTTTTCATTGCCGCTGCCATCGGTGACGACAAACAAAACATCGAACGGATCTATGGTGATTCTTTTCTGGACATCACGGATCTCAATCAGTTGCCCGTAAAACTGACCGCTGTCGTAAAGCGTCACATCCGGGCATAACCATCAGGCGAGGGCGCTACGGCGCCCCCGCTCTTTTTGAAAGGAGCATTGTATTATGCATTATCTACATAGAATCCTCGTTTATATCCCCGACATTTGCAGTGTGGGCAAAAATTACCCGGGTGCAACCAAGCAGCAGATCCGGTCTTATGCAAAGTATCAGACAGAATGCTTTGACGGCCATGCATTTGACTGGAGAGAGACCATGACTGCTGGGCGATGGGGCTATGAATACCCGGAAAATGTGCTTCTCGCAGCGGATAATCCGGAACGGTTTCAGAAGGAACTGCAAACGGCACAGTCCTTCCAGCAGGAAGCCATGAACCAGGCTCTGAAATATCTGGAAGACAATGATTATCTGGATCTCAAAAAGCTGGCTGCTGCCGTTATGGAAGATGCCCAAGACTCGCCCAACACCCAACACAGCCTTTCCATGGCCGCTTACTACCTGGGCTGTTTTGCGGATCTGATTAAGGGAACCTACTTCTATAACTCATTCTTTTATGATACGCACAGGAACACTTCACGGCTGAACAAACAGGTCTTTGAAGAGATCCAGGCAAATCCCCAGCTTTGGGCACTTGTCATCTTTGATTGCCATTATTAAGGGAGGTGACAGATATGCCGAACTGGTGTTGGAACACCTTGAAGGTGTCCGGAAAAGCAGAAGAATTAAAGAAATTTGTGCTTGAAACACAGGGGCTCCCAGCTTCCTACCCACCCCAAGAATGGGAAAAGGGGCTCGAACGGGTCACACCGACAGAAAAATTCTTTTGTTTCAACGCATTGGTGCCCACCCCGCAGGCAGTCCTGGATATGGGCTATGATGCACATGGCAAATTGCCTCAGAACATCTGGGACCTGCTTCGGCAGGGACATCCCGTCGAGAAAATCGATGGATATCACTGGAGTATCCAGAACTGGGGAACAAAGTGGGACGTATACTACGATCATATCTCCCCTGAAGAAATGGGGTGGGCTGAGGGCTGTGAGACGATCGATTTTTCGTTTACTACGGCCTGGTCGCCGCCCCAGGGGTGGTTTGAAAAGATCATCCAGCTTTACCCTGAGCTTGCGTTTGAACTTCACTATGAAGAACCCGGGTGCTTTTTTGCAGGCATCATGTATGGTAATAACGGTGCATTTTCAATAGATGAGTTTGATGATGCGCGTTGTAGTGAACTGTTTCAAGACATGTTCGATGTGGAAGAGGAAGAGGGTGAGAATGATGATCTTGCGCTATCCGGGAGCTGAGTACTCCCATGGCAGCGTCAAATATGCCATCGGTTCCACAGTTATGGCAACGGATCAGAGCCCCTATCAAGGGCTGCTCGGCACCATTGTCGAGATCCGCGATGGCCAAGACCGGGAAACCCAAAATGAAACACCTGACATCTATTGTTCCTTCGACACACCCGTGATCCCCGCTGAGATCGAAAAACTGGAAAAAGTGTTTTCAATTCTTCATGGAACCCCCAAAACTCTCCAGGATATCTCGCTTCAACGTGTGATCATGGCACCGGATATGATTCAGGTTCTCCACGATCAGACCGTACCATCCCCTCAAGCGGATATCTGGGTCCTGCTCGAAGACTGGGCCAATAACGGCGACTTCGGTTCATCGCTCAAGTTGTTCAGTGCCTATGCAGAAGCACGCCGCACAATGATTGACATGCTCCGGGAAGAACTGGATTGCGGTCTAATCATGAACATTCAATCGGAGTCACAATTTTCTGTGATGTCCGACGACAATTACTACGAAGCATGGATTGAAGGCGAATATACCTTTACGCATTATCGGCTTTCGCTGGAAAAGCTACCATTGTATCTCACCGAATCATTTCTCCAAAAGCTGGCCGGTACAGAAGCAAAATGACATGCTGGCCGCCAGAAGATGTTCTTCTCGTTTTATTTGACTGTTGGATAAAGCTCTGATATAATATCTGTATCAGTATCAGAGTTTTGGGAAACCGAAACACAGTTGATTCATGTTTCAAAGACGTCATTTGCTATAAGCAGATGGCGTCTTTTTTGTTTCCTGCCAACTTAATTTAGGCATAAGCCAGCAGTCCTTCGGGGGTGCTGGCTTTTGTTATATCCGCAGAATTCTGCAAAAAAACGAAAGGAGCATTCTTATGCAAAACCAATGTCAAGACAACTTCTCCACCACATTCACCACCTATGGTGAAATGCAGCTCTATCATGAGCAGTTGGCGAAAGACAGCCAGTGGCAAAGATGCAAGGTCAGCGACCTGCATGTGGAGCCGCTGGACCGAAAATCGCCGCTGTTCAGCGATATGTCCGCATTCGCCCTGGGCACCAGTTCTGAAGCCGTTGCCGATACGGCAAAAAACCTTGGGCTGGCCATCTCTGTCGAAGGCCAGATGTATCCGGTGCGCGGCACCGCCTACAAAAGCCTGTTGGAACGCGCCAAGATCAGCGGTTCTGTACTTCCCAAACTTAGCCGTGAGAAATTGGCCCGTACCCTCAACGACTGCCTTGCACTGTTCTCGTCCGAAGCACTGATACTGATCCGTGACGAGAAAATCTCGGCAGCCCATTCCGGAGATCCGACTGACTATTCTGTCTTGCCGATCGACCAGCTCTTGAAAGCGCTGGAAAGCAAATTGGAATCCCGTTTCCCGGGCGCAGAATTTGAAACCGGGTATCGTGACCATGCCCTTACCAGCGCATCCTGGACATTGCCTGCGCAGAAGGAAGATCTCCTTGGCACATACGAGAAAATGCTGATTGCAACCGGGCGCGCAAAAATGGCTGCCAAACTGGTGCCGGGTATTCGGTTCCTGACATCGGATACCGGAGTCGCTTCGGCAAAAGTTTCGGCTCTGCTGATGGGCGCACAATATCCGATTCATATTGGCAGCTGCGTGGCAGTGGATCACCGGCGTCAAACCACCATCGCAGATTTCTCTGATGCATTGGATCAGCTTTTCGCTCAATTTGCAGACTCGGTTTCTCAGCTTCAGCGTCTGCTGGAAATCCACCTGGATTACCCCATCAATGCTATGACACGGGTGTGCAAAAAGCTGGCTCTTCCGAAAAAAGCATCGGTAGAGGCGATTGCCATGTACGAAATGGCATATGGTGGCGGTCCTGCGACGGCGCATGACGTGTTTATGGCCTTGCAGGAAATCCCCTGTATCCTCAAATCCTCCAATACTCCCGAAAGCAAAATGCTGTCGGTGGAGGAAAACTTGGCTCGCGCACTGACTCTGCGCTGGAGTGATTATGATCTGGCAAAGGCGGTGGATTACTGATGAGTCGAGCGATTCCACTGATTGATTGTGCCGGTATGAGCAATGAACGCTGGCTGGAGTGCCGAGCGCATGGCCCCAAAGGTGATATTCCCTATACGGTGGGCGGCAGTGATGTTGCTACCATCTTCGGGTTATCTCCCTGGACAACTCCGCTGGAGCTCTGGCTAATCAAAAAAGGCCGTATGAAGCCACCACAGAAATCCAATCCTGACCAGCTGATGATGGGGCATCTTTTGGAGCCTATTGCCGCGTATTGGTACGCTCAAAAAACTGGCAATGCAATTTTTGATGATACCTGCCTTTATCAGCATGCCGATCACCCGTATGCGCTTGCAAACATGGACCGCCGTTTCACGCGAGCCGTTGACGGCGCACCGGGTATTTTGGAGTGCAAGAGCTGCACCTACCATAAGGCAGAGGACTGGGCGGACGGCGCTATCCCGGGATATTACGAGCTGCGTGTGACACGTTCTTGCATGAAAAGTGCAGGCACAAGAGAAAGAACGTAAAGTTCCCTTTTGGAGAACTGATAATCCGAGGAGTGGAATGAAGGGGTAACGCCCCGAAACGCTCCCGCTAATCCTCCGACTGGCATCATTCCTGGTGTCAGAAGCTCGGTGAAGTCGGCAGAGAGCAACCGAAGTATGGATAATACCATAACCGAAAGCGACCCAGAGGTGGGTTGTGTTGCCTATATGCCGGGTGTCGATATCTTATGGTGAGAATGTTCCCTAAGAACTGACGAACCCTTGAATGTACATGTCTATACGTAGACTGCATAGAAATGTGCAGACACCCAATAGGGTGGTGTGTGAGGTAAAGTAAAACTGTAGTTTATGAAATACCTTATGCCGTTATAGGCGGCATCCAGCACACAGGCATATAGAGGGCACCTAAAGGATATCAATGATAGGATTATCGGAACGTGGGAAGCAGCAGAACGCATTTATGCGGTGGCGACGAAGTATATAAGCGCCTTTGTCTGCTGTGAAAGCGATGGCATGACCTGCGAAGTTCCTGTAATGGGAATGGAGGAATAGCCATTAGTCAAAGATGTAATTTCAAATAATTCTGAATGGACACGGCTTCGAGTATGACACAGAAAATCGACTCTGAATGGAGGCGATGCCCGTGACGAGAACGAAGCAGAAGAAAAATTCGAGACTACGCCATGCGGAATACTACGATATGCAATGCGCTTTCGATAAGTTGTATGCGGATAGTAAGAATGGAAAGATTTTCGCATCCCTGATGGATTTGATAGCCAGTGATGAGAATATCAAATTGGCCTACAGAAACATTAAGCGCAACAACGGAAGCGTTACACCCGGTGTGGATGGGAAAACCATTGAGGACGTTGAAAAACTGTCTGAAACGGAATACCTCCGCATCATGCGCGCAAAATTCCGATGGTACAAACCCAAAGCGGTACGAAGAGTAGAAATACCAAAACCTGATGGACGCATGCGTCCCTTAGGAATCCCGTCTATCTGGGACAGACTAGTACAGCAGTGCATCCTACAAGTCCTGGAGCCTATCTGTGAAGCAAAATTCCATGAGCGCAGTAACGGGTTCCGACCTAACAGGTCAACAGAACACGCCATAGCGCAGGTGAACCACTTGGTGTATACTGTGGGACTTCACTTCGTGGTAGATGTTGATATCAAAGGATTCTTTGATAATGTCAACCATGCAAAGCTAATAAAGCAGATGTGGACTATGGGAATACGGGATAAAACGCTTATATGTATTATCAAAGAGATGCTAAAAGCGCCGATTTGTCTGCCAAACGGAGAAGTAATCTACCCCACAAAAGGGACGCCGCAAGGCGGAATTCTCTCTCCGTTGCTTTCCAACATTGTATTAAATGAGTTGGACTGGTGGATTGCGAGCCAGTGGGAAAACATGCCCATGCATGTGTTGACATGGCTTGCGGATCGCCCAAGGCAGTTGAAGCGAACAAGCAGGCTCAAGGAGATGTACATAGTCAGATATGCAGATGATTTCAAAGTCTTTTGCAGATACAGGGCAGATGCCGAAAAGGTATTCATTGCAGTAAAGCAGTGGTTACATGAACGACTGAAGCTTGAGGTCAGCGAGGAAAAATCTAAAATATGCAATCTGAAAAAGCAATACTCTGAATTCTTGGGCTTTAAGTTCAAGGTAATCCGCAAAGGAACTCACTACACAACCCGAACTCACATGAGCGATAAGGCAGTACAGCGGGAAACGAAGAACCTGATTGAACAGGTTAAACGAATTTCTCGGCCTAAGGACGACAAGGATGAAGCGTTGATGGTCTGCAAATACAATGCCATGGTTATTGGTATGCAGAATTATTATTGCGTGGCATCATGTGTTAGTCAGGATTGCGCTAAAATTGCCTATCAGGTAAATCGGGTACTAAAAACGCGGCTAAAGGGTCGGTTGAAAAAGCAAGGCAGCTACGAGCTGCACAACTATATAGGGCAACGGTATGGAAACAGCAAGCAAATGCGATATGTGCATGGGCAACCCGTTGTCCCTGTTGGATATGTGCAGTACAGAATACCTCACTGGAAAAAGAAAAAAGTATGCAAGTACACAGCCAGTGGCCGTGCGGAAATCCATAAAAATCTTGGGTTAGATATGGATATCCTATTGAAACTCATGCGTAATCCCAGCATGGGAAGAAGCATCGAGTATATGGATAATAGAATTTCCTTGTACGCGGCTCAATATGGAAAGTGTGCTATCACAGGAAAACCGTTAGACATATCAGAAATTCACTGTCATCATAAAACCCCAGTTCATATGGGGGGAAACGACAGATATGAAAATCTGATAATTGTTCATTACAGGATTCATCAGCTGATACATGCAACCCAAACAGAGACTATCCACAAGATACTTGCAGAATTTGATTTGACCAGCAAACAGCTTGCTAAACTTAACCAGCTAAGACTAAAAGCCGGATTAGAAGAAATTTCATAATCGAATTACTCTAATGCTCGCAACGTAAAATTCAGAAGAATGAGAGAACAACATCATTGATGGAACGCCGTGTGATGGGAAACTGTCATGCACGGTGTGAATCGGGGGAAAATCTGGAGATTACTTCAAAAGATTACCTATCGATATAGCTACGGTTCTATATGTCCTTTGACCCTGTAACCTACGGCGCCTTTTCGTGCTTGTGGGGCAACAATCCTGCCACCGACCTGGCGATTCCGGAAATTGAGCGGGATACCGTTAAGGAAGACATCATTTTTGAGAAACTGGATCGCTGGATCTGGAGCCTTGAACATGACAAACCGCCCAAGATGGATGAGGTCGCAAAGCCCAAGCTGGCGCTGGAAGCACTCGCTAAGATCTATGGTGCAAGCCAAGCTGGTCTGCCCACGATCGAGTTCCCGGCCAAGTTTGAACACCCGCTCCGGCGAATCGCCCTGCTTCAGGGGAAAGTTGCCGAATGCAAAGCAGAAATCGATACTTATGAAAAGGAGATTGAAGCACACAGCGTGCGAATTGCAGAGATCATGAAGGAGCATGAGCATGGGATTCTGAACACCACGACCGATAAGCTCCTGATTGATTTTATCACCCGAACCACCAGACGACCTGACTCGGCAAAACTCAAGGAAAAGTACCCCGCCGCTTATGCGGACGTGCTTAAAACCACCCAGAGCCGTAAAGTCAAGGTTCGCGTCGAGCCTGTATAACTGAAAATCACCAGCACAGAGAGGAGAGCTGCTTGTGAGAACCTTTTATACCCCTGTTGATCTACGCAGCCGCGCAGACATGACGGGGTTTCTGAAAAAACATTTTCGATACCACACAATGAACTCCTGGAATCGATCCACTTCCTACGCCTGCAATCTGAAAATCCACAGACTTGGTCTGGACGGAGAATGCGAAAGCAAGCTGTTCGATATGATCGATACCCAGGAGTTTTTCGATTTACGGCGGGCACTGCTCGATGAATTCGACCGTCAGCATAATTATCTGTGGCAGGCCGGTATGAATGGCCGCAGCAGCGGTTATCTGGTTCTCTACCAGGGCGAACTGAAGCCAAGTGGCTATCTGTCCTTCTGTACGGAGTGCGGACAAAAAAACTGTCGTCCTGCCACAGAAACAGACTGTGTCTGTGGGAGATGCGGCAATTCGACCCGTGTCAATTTCCGGCGGCCGGATATGCAGGTCATATCATATTCTCTTCGCGGTACCGACATGGATGAGGAATTTGAAGACTGGGGACTCACCGAATTGCGTGAGCGTGTTCGGCTCGTCCAATCTCTGGACCAGCTTGCCGACCGCATGGTGGCCCAAGCGATCCATCTGTGCCGCTCATACGAAGTGGCCGAGAAAACTATTTTCGTGCCTAAAACTCAAAAGGTTTTGGTAAGCCATGCCTGAGAAGGGAGGAAAACAATTGCTTTGCCAATTCAAACGGCTGATTTATCCCCGCAGCATCCCTGCGGGGAACAGCAGCTACATGATTGCGGTGTATAAGCCCTGTGAGGCCATCCAGGACTCACTCGGTAATCTCTTGTCGGAATTTAAGGCTGTGGGCTACTGTTTGCCCACAGCCGAGAATCTCCGATACAACATGAAAGGTCATTGGAGCCGCAGCGCCAAGCACGGGGTACAGTTTGAAGTCGATACCTACGATGAGGTGATTGCACCGACCAAGGCAGGCATCATCGCATACCTGACCTCTGGTCAGATTAAAGGGATCGGGCCTAAAACAGCAGAAAAAATCTATTCGTTGTTCGGCACAAACACCCTGCAGATTCTTGACTCCGACCCGGAACGGCTTTTGGAAGTACCGGGAATCAGTTCTGCCAAGCTGAAAAAAATCAGCGATTCCTATCTGGCATCCCGTGGCGCCCGCGATGTAGTCGCCTTTCTGGCGCCTCACGGCATCACACCAAACCGGGCCGTAAAACTCTATCGCCAGTACGGAGATGACACGATGAATATCGTGCGGAATCATCCGTATCAGTTGTGTGAGATGGCCGGGATCGGATTTCGCACAGCTGACAAGATTGCCATGAGCATGGGATTTGACAAGCTTTCCCCTGAGCGGGTCGATGAAGGGCTTCTCTTCACACTGACCGAATCGGAAACACGCGGAAATCTGTGTATGGAAAAGCACGATTTTATTCGTCAGAGCTTGAAGCTGTTGGAAACTGCTGAGCTTACCGAGCAGATGGCCGCTGCACGAGCTGCTCGACTGCTTCATGACCGCAAAATAGTCACTTACCATGGTTGGGTCTACAGGCCGCGGGCAGAAGAAACTGAACGGCGGTTGGCCGAGCGAATCTTCAGCTTGCAAACGAACTATCGTTACCGTGACGCTGAGGTGTTGGAAAGCGAAATTGAGGGCATTGAAGCAAAGTTGAGGCTTAGCTTAAATGAAGAACAGCGTACTGCCGTGGCAACCGCAGTAAGGGAGCCGCTCACTATCATCACGGGAGGCCCTGGAACCGGTAAGACGCTGACGGAACGAGCTCTGCTTGCACTCTATCGGACACGGCATCCGACCGGTCGTGTTGTGTGCTGTGCGCCGACTGGGCGCGCTGCACGACGCATGGAAGAATCAACGGGGATGCCCGCTACCACCATCCACAGAGCCTTGGGCCTGCTTGCTGGTGAAGACGGAAACTATTGTGAACCGGAAGCTCTGGAAGCAGATCTGGTGCTTGTGGATGAGGTCTCCATGATGGACATCTATCTTGCAGAGCACCTTCTGAGAGCCATTCCAAGGGGGTGCCAGCTGGTTTTCATCGGTGATGCGGACCAGTTACCCTCGGTGGGTCCGGGAGCCGTTTTGAGCGAAATGATTGGATGTGGCGTTATTCCCGTAATCCGACTCCAGAAGATCTACCGTCAGAGTCGTGGCAGCAGGATCGCTACCAATGCAAGCCTGATACGAAACGGGAACCTGAGCCTTGAATATGGCTCGGATTTCCGGTTTGTCGAATCATCGGATTTGGTAACCTCTGCCGACCAGATCGAACGTATTTACCTTGAGGAAGCTGAGCGATGTGGTGTGGACAATGTTGCCCTGCTTACCCCGTTCCGGCAAAAAACCGAAACTGGCGTAACCGCGTTGAATGAACGGCTGCGTGATAAAATCAATCCGCCTAGCTCCGAAAAAACCGAAGCTGTATTCGGGAAACGGTGCTTCCGCAAGGGCGATAAGGTCATGCAGATCAAAAACTATGAGGACATCAGTAATGGAGATATCGGTTATGTGGTACAGATCCGCAAGGATGGAAGCGATGCGTTACTGACAGTGGATTTTGGCGATGGGCGCGTAGTGGAGTACGAAAATAACGATTTGGATATGCTCACACATGCCTATGCAACTACGATTCACAAATCGCAGGGTGCGGAATACCAGTCCGTTATTATCAACCTGCAATGCGCCCACGCAATTATGTTGGTTCGCCCACTGATCTATACCGCGATCACTCGCGCAAAAGAACGAGTGATCCTCGTGGGTGAGCGGCGGGCACTCTGCATCGCAATCAACCGAACCGATACCGAGCGGCGCGGCACTAATCTGGCAGACCGCATCCAAGCTCTGGCTGAACTACAGAAAGAAGGGACAAAATGAAAAAGTTTATTCTGAAAACCCCGTTGGGTGATAACTTGACCGGCGGACTCTATGCGGAACCTGCCCGCCGCTTCATCGAGATCTACAATCTGGACCCGGACTATGGCTGGGAACCCTGGACGACAGCCACGGTCAACATCAATGGCCTTTCGGGAGATGAAGTGGCGATCAAGAACTACTCAGAGAACGAGGGAATTCTGGATCTCCTGATTGGACTTGGTGTCATCGAACCGCCGCACCGACGTGTAGCAAGCGGGTTCGTCATGATTGACATCTGCAATATGAATCGCTCCAAACTTGAGGAGTATTCCTATGGGGCAGACACTTGATAACAAAGGAGATGGCGACATGGCCACATGGCTGAATGACTACAAAGCGTACAAAGAAGCCCTTTCCCATGAATTTGAGGGTGGGGCTGTTGCAATCGGCAAAGTGCTCCAGTATCAGGAGCTGCTGTATCGTATCGATGTTCTGGAGACTTGCCAGATGCTGTGCAAAACGGCGCCGGTCACCATGGATATGAAGAGTCTGGTGGCGCACTACCAACTGGTGGATGCCTATGTGCAGAGCCTTTCCAAAGAGCGGCGCATCGGGATTCCCCCCGACGAAAAGCTGAAGGCAAGCCGACAAACATCTGCCGCTGCGCTCGAAAGTACAGTTGCAGATTGCCGGAAGCGTTTTTCCAGTTTCAGGGCCGAAAACGAACAGATGTATAAGCGCAGTATCAGTACTTTGCTGAATACTGTGCTGCCCGTCTGGCTGCAGCTTCGTAACACATATACCCCCATTACCAAATAAGGAGGAGACTTGAAATGAGCCAAAACAACCCCAGTGATAAAAGTGCGATTCTGGAGAGCCTCAATTCGATCAACCAGGTCGAGGGATTCGACCCCATGCTCTTTGCCGTAGAATATACGGACATGGCCACGGGTAAATCGCGCAAGAAGATCCCGGTTCTGATCCAAATCGCATGGTTTCGGATGGTCTATCCCAAAGGCCGGATCGCTACAACTATTACCCCTTGTAAGGATGGGTTTGTTGCCTCAGCCCGCATTTATGCAGACTATAACGATGGCCCTGATTGTTACCTGGCGGATGCGACTGCATCCCGGGGATATGATCAGACGAAACCTTCTATCTCGCCGCGTGAGTGGGCACAGACAGCGGCCATCGGAATTGCTCTGCGCAATGCCGGGTTCGGCGTTCAATTCGGACTCACCGCAGATGATTATGAAGGACCTGTTCTGAATGAACTTCCTGACCCTGTCTCTGATGGTGATGATACCGCTGCGCCTGTTACCGATGAGCCTTCCGAAAAGGAACCGGAAGTTGAACCGGAACTCACAGAGGAACAAAAACTCCAATTGGCGTTACGGCAGCCCTGTCCGATTACGAAGTACAGCGGCAAAACTCTCGGTGACCTGCAGACTCTTGACCCGAAAGCGTTGTCCTGGATTGCCAACAAATTTACTGGCAACCCGGAAATTTCTGCTGCAGCAAAACGCATCTGTGAATATGCCCTGCAGGAGACCTCCGCATAATAAAATAGCGGGGGCGGCAGAATTGCCGCCCCCCAGAAAGGAGGCGGCATGGGCTTGATACACATGCAAGACATCCTTCCGCTCATCGGTGTGCCATTGCCACCACCCGGAAGGAGCAGCTATAACATTCCATGCCCCTGTTGCGACGAAAATCCTCGGAAGCGACATCTGAACATCAACTTGAAAAAGGATGTTTTTCGCTGTCCGAGATGTGGTTTTTCGGGGGGTGTGTTTGATCTCTATGCCCACTATGAAGGAATACCGAGGGCAGCCGTGCGGGATGCACTGCTGACGCGGCTTGATGTGCGCGGAGATATTGAACATTACCGCCCGTCAAGAGACAGAGAACCCGTCACCGAAGAGTGTCCTCTTACAGACATAGACTCACGGAACGCAACCTATCAGGCACTTCTGTCCCAGCTGACCCTTGCTTCGGATCATCGTGCAAATCTGTTGTCAAGGGGACTTTCACCAGACGAAATCGAGCGACTCAACTACAAAACTACCCCTGTTATCGGGATGAGCACCATTGCGAAAAAACTGCTTGCTGATGGACACTATCTGACTGGCGTTCCAGGTTTTTACCGCAAAGCCGGAGAGTGGACTTTTATCTCCGAATGGCGCGGTATCCTGATTCCCGTCCGCGATATACAAGGACGGATTCAGGGGCTTCAGATCCGCAGAGACAATGTTACCAGACGCAAGTTTCGCTGGGTGTCAAGTGTTGAGGAGCCAGATGGATGTAAGGCGGAAAGTTGGGCACATCTGGCAGGGACACCACAAGAAATGGTTATCCTCACAGAAGGCCCCATGAAAGCTGATATTATCCATGCGCTGACTGGCAAAACAATCATTGCCATCGCTGGCGTCAATGCTCTTTCGCAACTTGAGCGAATGCTGTTGCAGCTGCGCCAGAGTGGAACGAAGAAAATCATGACAGCGTTTGATATGGATTTCTTATCAAATCCTCATGTAGAAAGAGGATACGAAAACCTGACACAGATGTTGACGACCATGGGGTTTAGCTATGGGACTTATATTTGGGACCCGACCTATAAAGGGCTCGACGACTATGTGTGGCAGTACTGTCTGGGCAATGGCTCAGCAAAGTGATCAAGAAGAAAAGGCGGAGAAATCCGTCTTTTCTTTTTGCAAAAACGCATTTCGTTGCAAATGCGTTTTTATAGCCGTGTAATAAATTATCAAAAATTCTGGAGGTGCATTTTATGCTTATCGCAATCGACCATGGCAACTATGCTATCAAAACCCCCCGGTTCTCTTTTGTAGCCGGGCTTTCGGAACACGCGACCAAACCGCCGCTCGCCGATGAAGTGATTGAATACGGAGGAAGTTACTGGACTCTTTCCGGGCGACGGCTTCCTTACATGCGAGATAAGACTCGCGATGATCGGCATTTCATCCTTTCCCTGTTTGCCATTGCCAAAGAACTGGCGAACGCAGGCTGTACGAGCGGGATGGAGAAAGTGGATCTCGCAGTCGGGCTTCCGCCTGAGCACTACAAGCTCCGTGACCGGTTTGCTCAGTATTTCAAGCGGGCAGAACCGGTGTCGTTCAGTTATAACGACCACCCCATGAGTGTGTCGATCCAGCATGTGTTTGTGTATCCGCAGGCTTATGCTGCGGTTATTCCTCAGAGCAGTCAGCTCCTGAAAACACTGCGCATGTTTGTGGTTGATATCGGAGGCATTACGACCGATGTGTTGCTGTTGCGCAATGGTAAACCAGATCTCCAGGTTTGCCGAAGTCTCGAGAGTGGCGTGATTACGATGAACAATGAGATCATCGGAAAGATCAGTGCTGAGCATGACATGAAAATTGAAGATGAGCATATCAGCGCTGTTCTGCTTGGACGGGAAACCATCTTGCCCGACTGTGTCAAGAAAACGATCCGTGAGTGTGCACAGATGCATGCCAACGGCATTCTCGACCAGCTTCGCGAGCTTCAGGTGGATCTGCGCACCAACCCGGTCATCTTTATTGGCGGCGGCAGCGCCTTGTTCCGCCCGTTGCTGGAGCATTCTCCGTTGATTGCGCAGGCGAGTTTTGTCAGTGATCCCAAGGCAAATGCTATTGGTTATGAAATGCTGGCCACGCAGCAGCTGAGCCGGCTGACCTGATCAAAGCTGGGGTGTTGATATGAGAACCGGCAGTGGATATCGTTTCTCCCTGCAGTTTGGTGCTGATACGGAAAGCAAGATCCGCATCGGTGAGCTGCTTGAAAAACTGGGGAATAAAAAGAGTGCTCTCATTGTTCCGGCACTCATAGAGTATTTGGAGAAACATCCTGAACTGGAAACCGAATCACTTCGAATCAAAATCGAAGAAAAGAGCCAGCTGCGCAGAGAACAACTTGAGGACATGATCCGAACCATTGTGCTGGAACAACTTCAATCTCGTTCGCCCCTTCCTGTGGCAGAGAATCCGGCAGAAAAGCCGGATTCTCTGCAGCAGGATATTGCAGCCATGCTGGACAATCTCGACTTTTTCCAATAACGCTCATGTCCCCGTATGGGCAGAGCCGTTATTATGCGCTTTTTCGACTATAAAAAGCAATATCATAATTATGGTGTGACTATCGGAATTATGGTTTCTTCCTGAAATGCGGATCTTTAGATACAATTAGAATACAAGGGAGTGGGTGAATGGATTATAAATTGCTGGGAAAAAACATCCGCAAATACAGGAAACAGAAAGGCTTGCGTCAGGAAGAATTAGCTGAAATGGTCGGCTGTACCAGTAGTCACATCGGACATATCGAAAACGCTCGCGGTATTCCGAGTTTGGAAATGACGGTGAATATTGCAAATGCTCTTTCTGTCAGTGTTGACCAGCTCCTTATCGAATCTATGGATTGGCCCGAGACCATTTATCTCCGTGACATAGAGTCTCGACTGAGAAAATTCCCGGCACCACTCAAAGAAGTAGCGTGTGAACTGCTTGACGATTTCATGCATCTGCTTGAGCGATCACTGCTACGAGAAGTAATAAACTCAGAGCATCATCAGTGGCCTGCAAAGAGGGATAAACATGGATTCTGAAGCACACATATGAAACAGGTTTATTCAAAAGTCTGTCAAAAAAGTGTGCACAATCCGAACTCTTTGCAAAGGCATTTTTGTGGTGCCAATTTTCCAATACAAATGATAGCCGTACTACTAATTTCTGTAGTACGGCTATTTTTTATGCTCATCCTGAAGGAGGTGATACCCGTGCACATCTAAAATGGACCGTTTGCTTTACAGGTGCTTATACACCAACCATAAGCGCATGCCGTCTTGGCGTGCCACCCAGGCTGCTGGGATGGCATGACCAGGAGGCATAATGATGGACACTGACAAAAATGAAGAGCGGGACGAACTGCGAGGCCGCTTTACTCGGTTCATGGAAATTTGTGTCCGTAACGCTCGCTCCAATTACTGCAAAATGCTTTCCCGTGAAATCCCAACAATTTCTATCGAAGATGTTCCCGAGCGTCTTTTAGCTGAAGAAAATCCGCCAGAATACAAAAGCGGGCGCGATTTTGACTTTGAAGAAGAAAAACTTTCGGAAGCTTTCAGAACACTTCCTCTGATGAAAAGAAGAATACTGACGATGCTATTCGTTGAGCAGCTATCACCCCGAGAAATTGCCTCTCATTTGAATTGTTCCGTTCAGTATGTCTACAACCAACGATCCTTGGCTCTCAAATCGCTGCGCCGTATCATAGCGAACAGGAGTGATGATGCATGAAGGCAAGTGAATTTCGTGCACTTCTTCAGCTTGCTATTTCCGGTGAGCGTACTGCCGTAGAGGCGCTGATTTCCCTATACATGCCGCTGATTAACCGATACAGCGTAATTGACGGAAAATTTGATGATGACTGTCGGCAGTACATCCTGCTGCATATCGTGATCAGCTTGAAGAAGTTTGTAATCTGATAGTTGAGGCCGCCTCATTTCAAGGGGCGGCTTTTTTTATAGAAAAATTTGGTGGATGCAGTAGAAATGACATTTTTCGATTGTTCTTACATTGTGAAGGCACCCCAGTACCTTGAAAAGAGAATAAAAAGAGCTTCCTATAACTTCCCCTTCTGAATAGCGGCCCATCTGCCCGGCAAGCAGCTCTGGTGCTCTGATATATGGATTGCTACCATATAACGCGAGGACGCAGAAGGTAATAATGGTACTTCCGGTCTGGACGCATCACCGCATCGACCGGCTCGGCATAAGAATGCGGGAAACATTGGTTTATGGATCTGCTAGCTACGGATCATAGGATAGCTATAAATTTGAAATCATTTCATATACGCGATCTATTTCTTACCTAACCATAAGAGGTGTAACTATGGATAATTCCTGTGAAAAAGTACCGATTCATCTGAAAGTGACCTTGACCATTCGAGAAGCCGCTGAATACAGTAACATCGGCATCAATAAAATCGACCAACTCCTGCGGCAGCCAAACTGTCCGTTCGTGCTTTATGTTGGTGCAAAAAGGCTGGTCAAGAGAAAAGAATTCGAGGAGTATCTGAATAAGATGCTGACCATATAAAAGAGCAGTCAGAGCGCCCACTGTACCTTGAGAAAAACCGCTCATTGTGGTATAATTTAGCGTGTTGCACTGGCTCTTTTTCTGCAATTGGAAAAGGGGTCAATATTATGGGCAAAAATCTGAAAGGCAAAGAATGCGGAAAAGGCATTTGCCAGCGAAAGGATGGTCAATACTACGCAAGGTTTGTAAACAGGAGTGGAAAACGCCAGGATGGCTATTTCGCCACCCTCCCAGAAGCACGGAATTGGTTGGAGGATGCCCGCTATCAAGATAAGCACGGAAAGGTGCTTACCTCCCCGGACATGACGGTAACTGAGTGGTTTCAGTTTTGGCAAGCAGAACTCCTGCAGGGCCTTTCCCCCAATACCAAGCGCAATTACAGGGATCGCTTTGAACTCAACATCAAACCCATCATTGGTGATATGCGGCTGGTCGATGTAAAGCCCATGCACTGCAAAATCGTGTTGAATCGCATGGAGGCAAAATATGCCGGTTCCACGATCCGGCAGGCATATATCGCCATGGGCAGTATGTTCAAATCGGCCAAGATGAACCAAATGATTGATTCCCACCCGATGGATGGAGTGCGATACACAAAACCCGTGCGGGCCGTGGATGATATCCACTATCTTACGGTTGAAGAACAGGAGAAATTTTTAGACGCTGCCCGAAGCTCTCACAATTTCTACCAATACGCACTCATTCTGGAAACTGGCCTACGCACAGGCGAGATGATTGGGTTGACCTGGGACGCCATCGACTGGGAAAAACGGACTCTAACTGTCAATAAAACGCTTGAGTTCAGGCACAATCAAAAAGATTGGCGAGCCGGGCCACCTAAAACCGTGTCCAGCTATCGAACCATCCCTTTGACCACCCGTGCATACGATATTCTGAAAGCCGTCTATGCCACCCGGGATTTCCGCAAGCAGTCGCCGATGTTATCCCAGACTTTAACTTACATTGATCGGCGAACCGGGAAGGAAATGACATTTTTCTTGGGAGATCTGGTTTTTCTGAATTATCGAACTGGCGAACCTTCAAAAAACAGCAGTTATGATACCCACCTCTATAAACTCTGCGATGAGAACGGAATTGAACGATTCTGCATGCACGCTCTTCGCCATACCTATGCCACCCGGGCCATCGAGCGCGGGATGCCGCCCAAGACACTCCAGAAACTTTTGGGCCATGCAAGCATCAAGACTACCATGGATCGGTATGTTCATGTAACGGATGAATCCCTGGTAGCAGGTGTCCGGCAATTTGAGCAAGGTCAGCAGACAATTACCCCCTCAGAACAGGGTGAGAGGAATGGAAACAGCAAAAACCCTGACAGCGCGGCCTAAAAAAGCGAAAAATGGTGTAAAAATGGTGTAGAAACACTCGCCAGAAAATCGCAAAACCGCGTAACTAAGCCAAAAATTAAGGAGATAGATCGAACTATGAAATTAGGAATCGTAGGCCTGCCGAACGTCGGCAAGAGCACGCTGTTCAACGCCATCACCAGCACCAAAAATGCCGCTGCGGCGAACTATCCGTTCTGCACCATCGACCCGAATACCGGCGTCGTGCCCGTGCCGGACGCCCGGCTGGACAAGCTGGCTGAAATTTGGGATACCAATAAAAAAACGCCCGCCATCGTGGAATTTGTGGACATCGCCGGTTTGGTGAAGGGTGCGTCCAAAGGCGAGGGACTGGGCAATAAATTTTTGGGCAACATCCGCGAATGCGACGCCATCGTGCATGTGGTGCGCTGCTTTGAAGGCACGGACATTGTGCATGTGGAAGGCAATGTGGACCCGGTGCGGGACATTGAGACCATTGATACAGAGCTGATCCTGAGCGACCTGGAGGTCGTTTCCAACCGTGCGGCGCGTATGGCCAAGGCGGGCAAGACCGGCGACAAAAAGGCGCTGGCCAGCGCCGCATGGCTGAGCGCGCTGGAGGAGCATCTGGGCGCGGGCAAAAATGCGCGCACCTTCCCGCTGGACGAGGCCGACGAGGACCAGGTGCTGCAGATGCGCGAAATGGGCCTGCTGACGGCAAAGCCTGTCATCTATGCGGCCAATATGAGCGAGGACGATCTGATGGAGGGAATGCTGGGCAATCCGCATTACCAGACCGTGAAAAAGCTGGCCCTGGACGAAGGCGCGGAGTGCATCCCCATTTGTGCCAAAACCGAGGAGGATATCGCGGATTACACGCCCGAGGAGAAAAAGGAATTCCTGGCGGAGATGGGCATTGAGGCCACGGGCCTGGACAACCTCATCAAGGCCAGCTACGGCCTGCTGGGACTTATCAGCTTTTTGACGGACGGCAAAAAGGAATGCCGCGCCTGGACCATCCGCCGCGGTACCAAGGCCCCTCAGGCCGCAGGGAAGATCCATTCCGATTTTGAGCGCGGCTTCATCCGCGCCAGCGTGGTGAAATACGACGACCTCGCCGCCTGCGGTTACAGCATGGCCAACGTGAAGGCCAAGGGCCTGCAGCGCACCGAGGGCAAGGAATATGTGGTGCAGGACGGGGACATCATTGAGTTCCTGTTCAATGTGTGAGGAGGCGCCGCTATGGAAAAGATCATCGGCCTGATGGGTGCCATGCGGGAAGAAATTGCGCTTTTGTGTGAGCGTATGACAGACAAGGGGGAGGAAACCGTTGCGGGCGTGACGTTTTACACAGGCCTGCTGCAGGGACGCCGTGTGGCGCTTTGCTGCGCGGGCATCGGCAAGGTAAACGCGGCCTGCGCGGCGCAGCTTCTCATTGCAAGATTCGGCGCAAAAGCGCTGGTATTTTCGGGCATTGCGGGCAATATGACGGATAAGATCGGCGTGGGCGACGTTGTCATCGGCGGCACGCTGGTGTACCATGACGCAGACCGTGAAATGATTTCAGATACGTTCCCGTATTTGAAGGAGTTTGCGGCAGACCCTGTGCTTGTGGCCGCCGCCGAGCAGGCCTGCACGGATGCGGGCGTAAAATATATTGTCGGCAAGATCGCCACAGGCGACACCTTTGTGGGCGACAGCGCCACCAAAAACGCCATTGCGGCTGATTGTGCGCCGGACTGTGTGGAGATGGAGGGCGCGGCCGTGGCCCACGTGGCGGCAAAATACGGTGTTCCCTGCGTGGTGTTGCGCGCCATGAGCGACAATGCCGACGAAGAAGCTTATGACACGCTGGTGGTGAAGGAATTCGATATTACGGAATACTGCACTACGGCGGCGCGTATCTGTGAGGACCTGATTTCCCGGCTCTGAATCACGGCGTGTTTTGCGGCGGCCCGTCCGCGGCAAAACGCGCCTTTTTCAAATCCAGGTAAAAGGTTTGTATGCGGTAACATTTTCTTGTAGATAATCCGGCTTTTTTCTCGTATCATAAGCACAGGGGCAAAACGCCCCGGCTGCACGCCCGCTGTGGGCTGTGCGCAAACGACAAAGAGGTGATTCCGATGCAGTGGAAAGAAGAGAACCGCGCGCTGTTCGCCGCCTGCCTGAACGGGCTGGAGGACGAGCCAATGGTGCGCGCGATGGACGCCATTCCCCAGCATGTCAAAGGCGTCAGCTGCTATGACCATTGCCTGTTCGTGGCTTATGTAGGTTTTACGCTGTGCCGCATTTTCGGGCTGGATTACCGCGCCGCTGCCCGTGCAGGGCTGTTGCACGACCTGTATCTGCAAAAATGGGAGGAGACAGACGTCGGGCGCTTCCGGCGGCTGGTCATCCATCCGCAGCTCGCGCTGGAAAATGCGCGCGCCTTCGGCCTGTCCCCCATGGAAGAGGACATCATCGGCAAGCACATGTGGCCGCTGACCGCGCCTTTGCCCTATTATAAGGAGTCCTATATGGTGAGCCTGGCGGATAAGATCTGCGCCACATTGGAGATGGCCCATCTATATGGCCTCTTGGGCGTGCGCCGGAACCTGCGTGCCTGCCGCCCCGCGCTGCTGCGCCGGGCCGTGCAGTAAAACGAACCGAAACACAGAAGCCCCGCTGCCGGCCGGCAGCGGGGCTTCTGTTGATCAGGGCTTGTGAAAAAGTACGTTTTTCCCTGTTCCCTGTTGATTCGCAACAAAAACAATGGAAAATACTCAAAAATCCTTTATTGTAAAATCATAGATCTTGGGTGAAAGGAGTTTTGTGCGGGTGAAAGAGAAGCAGAGGAAAAAATTCCATTGGTGGTATATCCCTCTGGGCATCGTGCTGGTTCTGGTGCTGACGGCGGGGGGCCTTGTGCTGTGGATGCACAGCATGCTGCCCTGGCCGAACATGGTGGCCATGACCAGTAACTTCCAGATGGAGCTTTCGGACCCCATGCGGGCCTATGTCGTGGGCGGCGAGCGAGATTATTCCACACTGCCCGAGGTGCTGGCGCTGCAGGACGGAACGGGAGTGGAAACGCCGGAGGATATGGCTTTGCGCCGGGCGGAGGTGCTGGACCTGTTTGAGAAGCATGTGTATGGTGTGCTGCCGAAGAATGGCTTCGAAACGTCTTTTGAGGTTGTGGAGGAAGGCGAAGCACTGGACGGCGCGGCCTTGCGCCGTCAGGTGAAGCTCACTGTCACAACGGACAAAGGCTCCTCCGATGCACTGCTTCTGATGTATCTGCCCAATTCCGACCGGCCCGCGCCCGTTGTGGTGGGGCTAAACTTCAACGGCAACCACACGGTGCTGGACGATCCGGCCATCCTGCCCTCTTATGCCAGCGAAAAGGACGCGGCCGTGCTGGAAGAGGAACGCGGCGGAAAAGCGGAGCGTTGGGCCATTGAAGAAGCTGTGGCACGTGGTTACGGCGTGGCCACTATTTGGTGCAACGATTTTGCCCCGGATGACGCCAAGGCTTACAGCAGCCGTGTAATTTCGCTGTTTGACGAGCCGGAGTTCAAGGCCGTGGGCGCGTGGGCCTTCGGCATTATGCGCGGCGTGGATTATCTTGTGCAGGACGCGGATGTGGACGCGGCGCGCATTGCGGATATCGGTCATTCACGCCTGGGCAAGGCGGCGGTTTGGGCAGGAGCCAACGATGAACGTATCGCGCTTGTGATCTCCAACGATTCCGGGAACACGGGCGCCAGTCTCACGCGGGAAAACCGCGGCGAGACACTGAAATCCATCAATGCTCTGTTTCCCCACTGGTTCTGCACAAAATATAAGGAATATGGAGCGGACGCCGCCTCCTTGCCTGTGGACCAGCACTTGCTGCTGGCCTGCATCGCACCGCGACGGGTATATGTGGCTTGTGCGGAGGGAGACCTCTGGGCCGATCCGCAGGGCGCATGGAACAGCCTGATGGCCAGCCGCCCGGCCTTTGCGCTGTACGGGCTGGACGTACTGCCGGACGGCTGCGTGGCTGAGGGCGAAACGCAGCCCCATGCGGGCCAGGCTTGCTGGAGCGGGGCCATGGGCTATCACAACCGTGCCGGATGGCATGACGTCCAGCGCGAGGACTGGGAATTTTATTTTCAGTATATGGACGAGTATCTGAAGGCGTGAGCGCCTTCCGTCTGTAAAAATTGAAAAACAGAACTGCCGCACTGGAATTTCCGATGCGGCAGTTGTTTTTGTTCTTTCACGGCAGCCATAGGATGGTTCAGGCCGAAAATACAGCCTGCGGCTGTTTGAGTGCTTACAGAAATACGTTCAATTCTCCGGCATATTCATTTTCGGCATGCTGCAGGCGCTGAGCCAGTGCGATAGCGCCCGGGTTCGCGTCGGGTGCGTCCTTGATGGCAATGGTCATATCTGTAACGCCCACATGGCTGCCTTCAATGAGCATCTCCGCGATTTTGCGGGGAGACTTATCGTATATCGTCTGTATTTTTACACCCATTTTGGCATTCAGCTTTGTAAAAGCATTCTGGCCTTCGGCCTGTTCGCCCTCCACGGCCAGCATTGCATTGGCCCGTTTGGAAAGATCCTCGTATGTGGCCAGCTGGCGGTTCAGGTGTATCTTCAGGCGTTCGTCATCAGTGATGCCCAAAAGCTGAGTGACGGTATTTTTGCCCATCTCGGCATTCTTTACGACCTCGTTGAGCAATAGAACAGTTTGATCGTCCATGGTGTTCCACTCCTTTTAAAACTAGGGTGCGCCGCCGTCGGGAAGAATATGCACTTCGAAAAAAGGCAGATCATGGAGAAAGGATGCACTGGAATTGCAATCGAAGGCTAAACAGAAAAAATTTCACGAACATAAGAAAGGGCATATGAAGGAACTGATTTTGCAAAAGGCAAAAAGATTTCCAGGAAATTCGTCAATATGACGATAATATAGTTATATTTTTGTCAATTATGTACACGGCCTGCTGGGCGGGTTTTCAGATACATTGTGAAAAAAACATCATTTTATAAGGGTACACGGCTTTGACAAAGAACAGAAAGTTTGTGCAATATCACAATAATAAAGCTATTGATTTATGCAAAATGACGGCATATAATAAAAATGTCCCAAGGGAAAGGGGACACGGAAGCCGTCCGATTGAGGGACGGGAAATTTTAGAGATACCTTTAAAGGAGGGTACTGTTATGAAAAAGAATTTTCTGAACTATCTTGTAAAAGCGTGTGCTGCATACGAGTACTCCATGGGCTGGGATGTCGCATACATGCGTTACGAGAAAGGCTGCTGAGAGCAGTGCGGGAAACACGATGAAAAAACAGGGCCGCGCTTTGGGCGGTCTATCATAAGGAAGCTGACACCCGCTGACAAAGTTGTTTTTCGGCGGGTGTTGTTTTATAATAAATTGACCAACGACTCGGGTTCTCGAGAGGACAGCATTGTTATGATAGGGTTAAAAAGCGGAACGGTAAAGTTGGTGCAGCATCAAGAGGAATGGCATGAAAATGCTGAAAATGTAATCAGCGTATTAAAGCAACTCTTGGGAGATACTGCACTTGATATTCAGCATGTGGGAAGTACGGCCATTTGCTCAATTCACGCAAAGCCGATTATTGATATTGCCGTTGCTGTCCACGACATAAAGGATATATTGCCTTATATTGAAGTCCTGAAACAGCATAATATTTTTTTCCATGAAGGAGCTGTTGCAGGAGAAGTATTTTTTGTAATGGAAGATGGCGATATACGAACACACCATATCCATATCGTGAACAGGAACGGAACAGGGTGGAGTAATTATATCAGTTTCCGGGACTATCTGAACGCAAACCCTGAAAAAGCGATGATGTACGACGAGTTCAAGCGGAAATCAGCAGTGCGGTTTGCAGACGACCGGAAGCGCTATACCGCAAGCAAACAAGAAATCATAGGCCAACTGTTGTCGGAAGCCAATATGTAGAAATTGCAATCGGCAAATGAAGCGTCCGGTTACCGTTTTTTCCACGGGCACTTTCCCCGAAAGCATCATAGTGGGCTACGCAGTATGAAAGGGCAAGGCAAACCATTGTGGTCTGCCTTGCCCTTAACTTCTTTACGGGATGCCGCCCATGTCAGCGGCCCTGTTTTTTTTGCTGTGCTTTAATGTCAGGCGCGGCCGTACAGTACGGCCAGCGCCGCAATCTTTTTGGCGTTGGCGGCGCAGAGCTGGCCGGGCAGCGCGCGCCACACCCAGTTCGAGCCGCCCAGCGTGGACGGCGTGTTGATGCGCGCTTCGGCCCCCAGGGCAAGATAATCCGCCAGAGGGATAATGCACAGCTCTCCGGGGCTGGCCAGCGCACCGCGCACCAGCCCGGCGGCAAAGCCCTCCTCCCGGTTCAGCCCCAGGTAAGCGGCGGCTTTCTTCCGCTGGGCCGGGGCGGCGGTCCTGTACCAGGCGGCAGCCGTGGTGTTGTCGTGTGTGCCCGTGTACACCACGCAGTGTACGGGATGGTTATGGGGCAGATACTCGCTGTCTCCGGGGCCGAAAGCAAATTGCAGTACCTTCATGCCCGGGAACCCGCTCTCCGCCAACAGCTCATATACGCTGGGAAACAGCTCGCCCAAGTCCTCGGCCACGATGGGCACATCCCCCAGCGCCTGCTTCACGGCGCGAAACAGCTTCATGCCCGGGCCGCTGCGCCACTCGCCCGTTTGGGCGGTCTTCGCGCCGTAGGGGATGGCATAATAGGTGTCGAAGCCGCGGAAATGGTCGATGCGCAGAATATCGTAAAAATTCAGGGCATAGCGGATGCGCCGCACCCACCAGGCAAAGCCGGTTTTTTCGTGGTGGGCCCAGTCGTACAGCGGGTTGCCCCAAAGCTGGCCTGCGTCCGAAAATGCGTCCGGCGGGCAGCCGGCAACCTCTTTTGGGGCGCCGCAGGCATCCAGCAGAAACAGCTCCGGCGCGGCCCATACGTCCGCGCTGTCCGCCGCCACATAGATGGGGATATCCCCCATGATCTCGATACCGTTTTCCCCTGCATAGGCCTTGAGGGCGGTCCACTGGAGGCTGAACTCGTACTGGCAGAATTTCCAGAAATGAACTTCCGCCTCATGCTCGGCATACAGCTGCCGGATGGCCTCCGGGGTGTGGGAACGCACGGGCTCGGGCCACTCCAGATAGCTTTTCCCTTCATACAGGCCCTTGGCTGTCATATACAGCGCATAATCCTCCAGCCACCAGCCCTGCTCGTAGCAGAAGCGGTAGTAGTCGTCCGGGTACCAAGTGGAAAAACGGGCGAAAGCCTTGCGCAGAATACCGTACCGGCTGTGGTACAGAGCCGCGTAATCCACTGCGCCCTCGTTGGTGCAGCATTCCTTTGCCCCGTACTCGCCTTTTTTCAAAAGACCTTTTTTGCGCAGGATATCGAGATCGATAAAATAGGGGTTGCCGGCAAAGGCCGAACAGCTTTGATAGGGGCTGTCCCCAAAGCCCGTAGGTGAAAGGGGAAGCATTTGCCACACTTTCTGCCCCGCCTTTTTCAGAAAATCAATGAACACGAATGCCGGTTTGCCCAACGAGCCGATGCCGTAAGGCCCCGGCAGGCTCGCCACCGGCATCAGGATGCCGCTTTTGCGCATGGTTTCCTCCCTTGCTGCCCGGCAAGCGCCGGGCGGTTGCTCACCGAAGGCCGCGGAAAGGCTCTGTTTCAGAGCTTTGCCTCCGGCGGCCCGATTATATGCATTATAGTACAATTTCCGGGGTTTCGGACAACGAAAAGTTGGCGCTTTTTTTAGTGCTTTTGCTGAATTTTTATGTTACAATATCCCCGATATCAAAAATCGGCCTGTTCATTGAAAGGAAAGAAAACGGCATGGCAGAGACGAGAAAGCTCTATTACGAAAACGGCGCCTGTTTACAGTTCTGCGCTACTGTGCTGAGCTGCGTGCCCACGGACGGCAATTTTGCCGTAACGCTGGACGCCACGGCATTTTACCCCGAGGGTGGAGGCCAGCCGGCGGACCGGGGAGCCTTGGGCGGTGCGCGCGTTCTGGATGTGCACGAAAAGGACGGTGTAGTGGTGCATACGGTCACAGCACCGCTGCGTGTGGGAGAAATGGTCCAAGGTGATGTGGACGGCCGCCGCAGGCTGGATCACATGCAGCAGCACACGGGCGAGCATATCGTCAGCGGCATCGTACACGCTCAGTTCGGCTACGACAATGTGGGCTTTCATATCGGCGCGCAGGATGTAACGGTGGATTTTTCCGGTCCGCTCACCGATGCGGAGTTGGCCGATGTGGAACGCGCTGCCAACTGGGTGATATGGCAGAACGCGCCCGTGACGATAGCTTGGCCCGCGCCTTCGGAGCTGGCGCAGCTGAACTACCGCAGCAAAAAGGAGCTGACGGGCGCGATACGAATCGTGACGGTAGCGAATGTGGATGTCTGTGCCTGCTGCGGCACGCATGTGGAACGCTGCGGCCAGGTGGGCAGCATCAAGCTGACGTCCTCTCAAAGCTATAAGGGCGGAACCCGCGTTACCATGCTGTGCGGTATGCGGGCGTATGAGGATCACTGTATCAAGTTTCAGAACGCCGAGGCAGTCTCCGGTCTGCTGAGCGCGAAGATCAATGAAACAGCGGCTGCCGTGCAGCGCCTGGCGGATGAAAACGCGGCGCTCAGAGCGGAAAAGGCCGCGCTGGAGACCCGTCTGTTTGCGGCGGACGCCGCCGCGTTCCGCGGCAGAAAAAATGCGCTGGTATTCGAGCCACACCTTTCCCCCGACAGCCTGCGCCGCCTGTGTACGGCACTGATGGAGCAGTGCACGGGTGTGTGCGCGGCTTTTTCGGGCACGGATGCCGTAGGCTACAAGTATGCGTTGGGCAGCGCCGGAGGGGCAGATGTGCACGCTCTGTGTAAAGAGATGAACGCCGCGCTTGGCGGCAGGGGCGGCGGCCGGGAAATGCAGCAGGGGTCGGCGGCCTGCACCCGCGGGGATATTGAGGCGTTTTTTGCGCCGCGGCTGGGGGAATAACAGCCGCAGGGGGAAGGAATGGGAAACAAAACGGCCGCGCCGTGGAATTTATCCACAGCGCGGCTGTTTTTAGCTGTCTTGAAAAAAGGTGCAGGCTCAGCCTTCCAGAATGTCGCCCAAAAGGACGTCCGCCATGATCAGGCTGCGCGGCACATGGAAAGGCCCTTTGAACGTGCTGCCTTTGCACGGCGGCTCGGTGGGCTTGCCGTCCCGGCGCAGATAACCGTACCATTCGCCGCAGACGTCGTCCGCAAAACAGGTTTTGCAGTACTCCGCCGTTTTGAAAAACCATTCCAGATACTTTTCGTCCTTTGTATCCCGGTAAGCCATCAGGCTGGCGATCAGGATCTCGTTGTGGGGCCACCACAGCTTCATGTCGTGCTCATACGCCTCCGGCGGCAGGCCCTTGCAGTCGATGAAGTACAGCAGACCGCCGTATTCCTTGTCCCAGCCCGCTTCGATGGCAAAGTTGAACACGTCTTCGGCTTTTTTGTGCAGCGCCGCGTCGCCCGTTCGGTTGGCCTCCTCCATCAGGAACCAGCTGCATTCGATGTCATGCCCGGGGTTCACCACACGTCCGGCGGTGAAGTCGCCCTGGAACTCGCCGTTCACGCCCACACTCTCCAGCGTGCATTTCATCTCCGGCTTGTGGTGATACGCAAAGATGTCGTGGACGCACTCGGCCGCATACCGGTCGTACAGCGCGGCCTGTTCCGGGTCTACGCGGCGCATCACGCTGGTCATATTCAAAAAGATCATCGGGTCCGCCAGTGCGCGGCCCGTGCGCGTCTCCGCAATGGTTTTGGGGCCCATTCCCGTGGGGTCCGGCATGCCGTGGTTCAGGTCGTACACCAGCTGATACGCTTTGCGCGCGCGCTCCAGATGTTCCCGCTCGCCCGTCTGGCCGTAATACTCCGCGTTGCCGATGGCGTAAAAGCCTTCTGAGAAGCAGTACCGGCGCTGGCGCAGCGGTTTGCCGTCCGCCGTTACCGTGAAGTACAGCCTGTCCCCCGCCGTGCGGTTGATGCAGTGCTCCTCCAGAAAGTCCAGGCAGGACTTTGCGGCGTCCAGCCATTCCTGCTTTTTGCCGTACACGCGGCACAGGTACGAGAACGTCCACGCACAGCGCCCCTGCATCCACACGCTTTTGTCTGTGGAAAACACCTTGCCGTCACGCGTCAGGCAGGTGTAAACGCCGCCGTGCTCTTTGTCCATGCCGTGCTCCAGCCAGAACGAGACGCAGCTCTCCAGCTCCGCGCGGACCCAGTCCCGCCATGCCTGCAGTTTTTCCCTCTCCATTTGAAAAACCTTCTTTCCTTTATTCCGGCAGCTGTCGCTTGCCGGGAATGTCAAACCGTGCGGCCCGAGCGCGGCGGATGCCAGCCGCTGCCGATGTTCGCCGCAAGATACCCCGCCCCCATCAGCCCGGCGTTGTTTCCCAGCGCCGCGGGCACGACCCGGCATCCGCGGAAGCTGGGCTTGACCATCGGTGCGGCCATCCGTTCGAGCTGACCGAGGATATACGGCTCCCTCATGATGCCGCCGCCCAGCACCACCAGAGCCGGGTCAAAAGCGTGGATCAAGGATATGATACCACAGGCGACCTCGCGAATCCATGCATCTACTTCCTTTTTTATTGTCGGATCGTTCAAATGTGCAAAAATATCCCGTCCCGTGGTGAGCGCCGGGTAAAGCGCCGTTACGCGGGCCACCAGCGCAGAGGTGCTGGCGTAGCGCTCGTAGCTCCCCGTGCCCTGCCGCGCCGGGTCCACGGCCTCAGGATGCGTGACGAGCCCCCCGAACTCCCCCGCGCTGCCCGCGCGGCCACGGTACAGCCGGCCGCCGATATACACCGCGCCGCCCACGCCCGTGCCGTAGCTCACCATCAGGAAATCCTGTTCGTCCCGCGCCGCGCCGAAGGCGAATTCTCCCGCCGCCGCGGCGTTCACGTCGTTTTCCACAGCCACCGGCAGGCCCAGCTCCCCCTCCAGGATCTGCCGCGGGTTCAGCCCCGTGTAGCCGGGGATATTGTCGCTCAGGCGGATCACGCCCGTCCGGGCGTCCACCTCGCCGGCGGTGGAGACGCCCACACGCTCCACGCCCGGCGTCTGCCGCACAAGCTGCGCCACGCGGGACAGCATCGC
>ENA-OWPN01000303-OWPN01000303.1-human-gut-metagenome-genome-assembly--contig:-NODE-303-length-79430-cov-9.015307_pt1 | contig 79430 bp, 74 predicted proteins | sample MGYA00248266_ERZ651850 | MGnify/ENA primary metagenome ERZ651850 (study PRJEB26924, sample SAMEA4378296) | human gut metagenome | biome: human gut; feature: human-associated habitat; material: faeces... | reverse complement strand
ATTCGTGACTCAAAAACTAGTGAAAATTCAAATCACACAAGTTTTTGAAAGTGACTAAATTTTTAAGCAAAATAAGCCATAAAACAAGGAAAAATATAAGAATATATTGGAATAAATATTTTAAAGAGAATACAAAGGAGACTATAAATTGTGGGACACAAGTAAAGATTATAGAATTTTAGTAGCAAACCATGCAAGAGAACAATGTTTAAATATTATTCAGACTGCATCATTTAGAGGAAATTGGAATAAAAAATTAGCTATTGAAACAGCAAAAAATATGAATAGTGATTTTCAATCATTAAGTTACTCTTATCTTGAAGGAGACGATTTGGTTAACTCTCCAGACGTTGCATCAATAATTGAAAAAGGAGAAAAAATTGTTGAGTGTTTAGGTGGAGACGGATGGAACAAAACTTTCATAAGCAATGCTCCTAAAGAAGATAAGGAAAAAACAATGGAAAATGTAGCTAAAGTAAGATTTTTCATAGACTCTGTTTTAGGTCTTAAAGACCGTTTAGCCCTAGGTCCCATCAATGATCCGATTATCGGAATCGATATAAAAGTTGGAGAAATAATGAGTGTTACAAAACACCCCAATGCAGATTCTTTAATGATATGTAATGTTAATTTAGGAAAAAGAGCCATAACTGTAGTTACAAATGATTTAAATGTAAAAGAAGGAAACAGTGTTGGTGTTTCATTACTTCCCCCACAGTCATTTATGGAAACCACCAGTGAAGGAATGTTCCTTGGAATGGACGGAAATATCTTAAAAGAAGTTGAAGGAGAGCTTGGAGAAATGCCAAAAGGAATTCCTATGGACTCTCTTAACGAAACACGTAATCTGGTAGAAGCGTTTTTAAAATAGACTATCTTAAATTTAATCCTATTAATTTTTCTTTAGTCATTTCTTCTACTGCATATTTTACTCCTTCTTTTCCAGTTCCACTATTTTTAAATCCTCCGAAAGGCATGTTATCGGTTCTGAATGTAGATTGTTTATTTACAAAAACCGTACCTGCCTCGATTTCATTTGCACACCTTAATCCATCTCTAAAGTTTTCAGTAAATACTCCTGCCTGAAGACCATATTCTGTATCATTAGCTACTTTAATAGCTTCATCAGTTGATTTTACTTTTATAATCGGTGCAACTGGACCGAATGTTTCATTTACAACAACATCCATATCCGGAGTGACATTATCCAGTACTGTAGCTTCGTAAAATGCACCGTCTCTTTTTCCACCAGTCAGTATTTTGGCACCTGCCTTAACTGCATTATTAACTGTTTCTTCAACCATGCGAGCAGCATCTTCATCAATAAGTGTTCCCAATACTGTGTTTTTATCCATAGGATCACCCATTTTGATTTTTTTAGTTTCCCTAACCAATTTTTGCGTAAACTCATCAGCTATTGACTCATCAACAATAATCCTTTTAACGCCCATACATACCTGTCCGGCATTTAAATAAGCACCATTCATTACTCCGTTAACTGCCCTGTCAATATCCGCATCCTTTAGAACAACAAGAGGATCATTACCTCCCAATTCCAAAGTAACTTTTTTCATTCCTGCTCTTGAAGCTATAAGCAGTCCGGTAGCTACACTTCCAGTAAATGAAATTTTATCTACTTTAGGAGATGTTACCAGTGCATCACCTACTTCTGAACCATATCCTGTTACAGTATTGATAACACCATCTGGAAACTCCTCATTTACAAGTTCTGCAAATTTCATAACTGTCAATGGTGCATTTATTGGAGGTTTTATAATTACAGTATTTTTACATGCAATAGCAGGAGCTATTTTATGAATTGATAAATTTAGGGGATAATTAAATGGAGTTATAGCTGCTACAACACCTAATGGAACCCTCTGAGTAAATGCAAAAAAACCTTTACCGTTTATCCCACCGTCCAGCGGAACTGTTTCACCATAAATTCTTTTAGCTTCTTCTGCTGAAAGTTTTAATGTTTCAATTGAACGGTTAACTTCAACAACAGACTCATTAATAGGTTTACCTACCTCTTTTGTAAGCAATTCAGCCAATTCATCTTTGTTATCTTTTAATTTTTCGTAAACTGCATATAATTTATTTGAAATTTTAAATGCAGACATTTCCTGAATAGAATCTTTAGCATTAACTGCAGCATCAATAGCCAAATCCACATTATTTAAATGGGAAACAGGAACTGTATCTATAACTTCCCCATTGTATGGATTTTTAACTTCCGCCAAATCATCAGCTGAAATATGTTTACCATTTATTAACATATCCATTTTATCACCTTATTTAATTATATTAAAAAAACATATATTTAAAGTAATTAACTGAACAAATATTAATATTATGGAAACTGCTAGATTTGAAACATTTGCTGATGCAATAATTGCAATAGCTATGACTGTACTTGTTCTAAAACTGCCCCAACCAGAAAGTGCAACAATTGCTGCTTTTTGGGCGTTGAAAACTTATTATCTTGCTTATTTCATCAGTTTTTTAACATTGTTCAACATATGGTACAGCAACCACAACCTATTCCAGATTGTAGAAAATATTGACAATACTGCAGTAATACTGAATGGAATCCTGATTTTTGAAATAACATTGATCCCCTATTTTACATTATGGTTAACACAGGATGCATATTCAATAGCTAGTGAAACCAGCTTTGGATTACTGTTTATTGGAATAAATATTGCATGTAACTTATCAGTTAGGGCTGTTCATAAAAGCGACCCCTATAATGACAAATTAATAAAAGCAGATTATGACAATCTATATGCATTAATCCCATTAACTGTAATTCTGATTGGTTTTGTATTAACTTACAGTGTTTTTATTCCAGGAATTTATATCAGCTGTTTAATTGCAGTTATAATGTGGATAGCTATAGCCAGAATACATAGAAAAGGTGTTGAAAAATGGAAAGTGAAAGATTTGAAGCATTAATTGATGCAATTCTTGCAATCATAATAACAATAATTGTTTTAGAAATTCCAACACCTGCAAACGGCAGCTGGCAAGCTTTAGGAGAACTGCATCTGGAATTTATTGTTTATTTAATCAGTTTCATAGTTTGTTTTAACTACTGGAACTATCACAACAACTTATTCAGCATCGTAAACTATATTGATTATAAAGTCATCTGGTCAAGTGGACTTTCAATATTTATATTGTCCCTGCTTCCTTATCTGACAAGTTTTGTAGCTAATAACTTCCATTCATTCTTTGCTCAGTCAATATATGGACTGGATTTCCTATTAGTTAATTTAATTTACATCTATACCTCAGAAAGTTTAAAAAATGCAGATAAATGGAATATTGCTCTGCAAGTAGCGCTAGATAAGAATTATGAATTTATAGCAACAATAGTTACCATCATAATCGGATATGTAATTGGTTATTTCTTCTATCCTCCAGCAATAATTGCTTCCTGTTTAGTTGCAATAATTATCATATGGTCCATGCCATACATAACTAAGTAAAATATTTTGATAAAGAATCTAACTTATTATTAAAGTTAGAAACTTCTTCACCTTTAATTTCACCAGACAGGCCAGTGATATAATTCCTGTAAAACATTAAAGTCAATAAAACAACCACTATAATCCCGCCAATCAATAAAATAAATTCTGCTGAAGTCTGACCTTTATTATCCAACATATTATCACCTAACTTAAAAACATAGCACCTGCAAAATTGGAAATCAGATAAAATATCCCATAAGAAACCAGAGCCAACGGTACAGAAAACTTGATTCCCTTTTTAACATTCCCATACATTATTATGCTTACTATCAAACCAACCAAAACCGAATGAATTACCAGATAAATCTGTCCTGCAAATGGCGCTGCCAAAATTAACTGTGTCTGCTTCCCAAAGCTTTGCATAAACTGGGAGTAAACACTAACCATCCCTAAAGCAAAAGGACTGGCTATTACTGCAGAAATTATTAAAAACATAACTGCCATCATAACAGAAGATTTTCTTTCGCGTTTTAGAGCCAGCATATCCCTTAAATTATTTGAAACATCAAAAATGACATTGGCAATACTTGATCCGCTTTTACGGCTTCCCAATATTATTGTAAAAATCCTCTCAAGTTCTTTTGACTTTAATCTTTGAGCCATAGCCATCCATGCATCATCAAAGTTTCGCCCAACTTTAATCTCAGCAATTGCCCGTCTTGTTTCATCATATAAAGGCCCTTCACCATATTTGGACATATCTTCCATTGCATTTTCAAAACTTAAACCAACTTTTAACATAGCTGAAAGCTGTCTTAAAAAGTCAGGAGCTGATTTTTCAATTTCTGCTGCCCTTTTTTCCTGTTTTATAAAAACATAAGTGGCAACAAAAGGAATTATTAACAAAGGTAAAAATAAAGACAAATCAGAAATTTTAAAAAATACAATGAATATTCCAATTACAATATCTGCAAATAAAATAAAAAATATTAAAATAGCTAAAAATTTAGATGCAACTATCCCAATGTCTCCGCTTAGCAAAAATTCCTGGACTTTGGATAATTGCTCTTCAGAAAGTTTATTTTCTAAAAATAAAGATAATGAATAAATAATTTTAGATTCCATAGATTAAAATACAACTTTAAAATATATAAAATCTCAGTTGTAAATTAAATCAATTTTTGAAAACTTATTCAATAATTAAAGGTAAATCACCAATTATCCTTCCTTTATTTTTTTCAATAGCTATTGTATCTTCAAGTCTGACACCAAAATTATCTTCCAGATAAATTCCTGGTTCAACTGTAATAACCATGCCATTCTCAATTACTGTTTTGTCCTTAGTTGAAAATGTAGGTATTTCATGAATATCCAAACCTACACTATGACCTGTTGAGTGAATGTAATTATCACCATAACCATATTCACTTATAATATCACGAGCCACCTTATCAATTTCACAGCATTTAAGACCAGGTTTAATTGCTTTTATAGCCTTATCATGAGCTTCTGCTACAATATCACAAATTTCATTTTGTTTTTCTGTATACACAATAGTTCTTGTATTATCTGAACAGTACCCATGATATTTTGCTCCCCAGTCAATCAATATTGGTTTTTCCAACTGTTTATCTTGAGGTGTTGCATGAGGCAGACTTGAATTTGAACCGCTTGTTACAATAGTATCAAAAGAACTGCCATTCGCACCATATTTTCTCATTAAGTTGTCCAATTCCAGAGCAACAATATTTTCAGGATTTGTATTGTTTAAAATATCCAAATCAACAAATGCTTTTTGAGCAATCTGTGTTGCTTTTTGGATTTTATCTATTTCATCAGCTGTTTTAATTTGTCTTTGAGCATCAATAAATGTTTCAGATTTTATATTGAAAGAATCTTTGAATTTTTCATATGTACTGTAAACCAAACTCGGTTCAATAGCCAAATTGGAAATTCCTTCCTTTTTAAGCTCTCCAAGCATGTCTGAAAATGAAGTAAATTCTTTAACTTCAATTGTTGATGTTTTATTAGCTATCTCCATATCCATTTTTGATACATAAATAATTGGATCTTCTTTTATAACACAAAAAGCAAAACTAGTAGGTCTGTAATTTGAAATATAGTGAATATTTGTAAATTGTGCAAGCAAATAACCCTGATACTCCTTTTTTTCCATGTCTTTTAAAATATTGTTAATATGAAATTCATTTATTTCCATTTTTACACCTTTCATCAATAAACATTATATTTTTCTGGTTTTAATATCTTTCAAAATATTGGAACAACAGTTATATATAATTTTTATTTTAAAATTATTAAATAGCATTTAATCTAAACACAGAATAAAATATTAATGAAAAAAAGATTATTTTTATTTCATGCTTCAGTTAATAAAATTAGCGAAACTGCAGCAATATATTGGACGGGCAGATTAATGCTTAACTGTTTATCAAATGACATAATAAGAAAACTTACTTGAAAACATTTTATAAAGCAATGACTGATACTAGTGAAGGTTATGTATCTAGTTTTACAGGATTTCCTTTACCATAGGTGATTCTATGTTAAAATTATTTAATTTATTTAATATTGATGAGAAATATTTTGCAGATAAAAAAACCGTGAAAAAAAGATTTATAAAAGTATTTGGAGGATTTTTATTAATAGCAACTGCAATATCACCATTTACATGGATAGGATTTTTATTTTTCTTATTATTATTGTTTGCATTAGGAGGAATATTTCTAATAGAATATTATAGTGATGAATTAGATAAAAAATATAAATTATACAACTTTAACAATTTTAGAGGATATTCTTATCAAATATTTGCATTTACTATTTTAGGATTTTCAACCACATCTTTATCTGTGCTTATGATGTGTTTGTGTGCTGGAGCAACTGTTATGAAATCCGTATTACTAGCAATAATATTTGCACTGCCATTTTTAGGAATCGGCCTTAAATTTAAAACATTTAACGATTCCAGCCTAGAAGAAAATGGAGAAATCGTTTATGATGCAGGTTATGAACCTAACTACTATTGGCCAGTACTATCTATCTGCTGCTATTTAGGATACACACAAGGACTCTACGAAACATCCCCAATAAACATAGCAGGATTACTGATATCCACAACAGCATGCTTCATATGGCTAATATACCCAAACAAAATCAACAAATATTTACCATTTGAAAACAGAACCAAAAAAGGAGAAGCAATATATTTAGCAATAGCATTAATCATATTCTTCATACTACTCCACCAATTTACTACAATCCCATTTACAGAAATTTTAGGAATTACAAATTAAAAAGGAGGAAAAAATGAATGCAAAACAAACAATAGCTATCATTATCCCCATAGCTATTTTTATTATTAAAAAATATATCAGTCCTTATATAACTATTCCAGTTTTAATAGCTGGATGTATCATAACATATTATTTATACACAAAATCTGATGAAGATAAATACTTAAGAGGTGCTCTTTCACTGTACTGCTTAAATTTCTTCCTTATCATACTTGGTATTGTGCTATATTATATGCTATAAAAAGCAATTTACTGAAAAAATTTTTATATATAAAATTAGATATGTAAAAACCATGTTTAAATTTACAAGCAATGAAGTGAGGGACTTAATAATTTCATTTTTCGTTATCTCACTTTCTTTTTCAATATTGTATACAGGCAGAGATTTCTCTGCAATGTACTTTATATTACCTATTGTAATGGTAGGTGTAGGTTTAGGATTTATTCTCCACGAACTTGGACATAAATTCAGTGCAATGCATTTTGGTTACTGGTCTGAATATCAGCTCTGGCCGGTTGGTTTGATTATTGCTTTAGCCAGTTCCTTTTGCGGAATTGTATTTGCAGCTCCTGGAGCAGTTTATACTTATGCAAATTTCTTAGATGACAGAACCAATGGTATCATATCTATAGCAGGACCTATAGTCAATATTGTACTTGCTATTGTATTCCTATTGATAGCTACTGTAGTTTATCCTATGGCATTTTTCAATCCAACAATGCAAATCATATTCCTTGTCTGTTCACTTGGATTTACTATTAACAGCTATTTAGCTACATTTAACCTGATTCCTATTTGGAATTTAGACGGCAGCAAAGTACTCAGATGGAATGGATTAATCTGGATTGTTACAATTGCTATTTCAGGAATTATGACTTATCTTTCCATGACAGTAGGTGTTGAAGGTATAATAAAGATTTTAATAGGATAATAGACAATGGAAAATCAAGAAATAACATTTTTTAAAGGAACACACAGGATAATCCCCCCTTCAAAAACAATCGAAAACAATGAAAGCAAAATAAAAACAGCCGGAATAACCCGTATAACTGAAATAACACATCTGGACAGAATTGGAATTCCTGTTTTTTCAGCTATTAGACCTACTGCTCAGGATGGTGGAATAAGCATCTATGGAGGTAAAGGAATTACACCGGAACATGCTAAAGCTTCAGCTATGATGGAAGGTTTTGAGAGATACTCTGCTGAAAAGCAGGACACAGATGAAACTGTTATTGCAGGTTTAAATGAAATAGAAGGAAAATATATTGATCCGATTTCTCTAAATCTGCCAAAAGATTTCAGTAAAGATTTACTCGACACAATGAATTTGGAATGGAGCATCTCAAAGGATTTAATATCTGGAGAGAATTATTATATTCCATCCAATGCAATTTATCATCCGTATGTTCCTGAAAATAATGTTCAGAGTCTGTTTAAAGGAAACACTAATGGTTTGGCTTCAGGAAATATTTTAGAAGAAGCAATTTTACATGGAATTTTTGAAGTTATCGAAAGAGACGCATGGAGTATTTTTGAGCTTACCCATAAAAATTCAAAACAGATTGACCTTGAAAGTATTGATAGCGAAAATATTAATCAGGTTCTTAACAAATACCATGAAAATGGAATTAACATTAAGCTAATGGACTTAACAGCAGATGTTGGTGTTCCCACAATAGCCGCATCTGCAGATGATACTGTTTTAAAAGATGCTGGATTATTGTCCTTAGGTATTGGAACTCATCTTAATCCGGAAATAGCTGTTTTACGTGCTCTTACTGAAGTGGCTCAAAGCAGAGCAACACAAATTCAGGGTGCTCGTGAAGATACTGTAAGGGCTGATTTTGCACGAAAAGCAGGTTATGAACGTATGAAAAGAATCAATAAATGTTATTTTGAAGATGAAGAAGACAAAATATCTTTCAGAGATATTGAAGATAAAAGTGCCAATTCCATAACCCGAGACATTGAAATTGTTAAAGATGAATTAATGAAAAATGGGCTGGACAAAATATTGTATAGTGATTTAACACGCCCTGAACTTGGAGTAAGTGTGGTCCGTATTGTAATTCCGACAATGGAACTTTATTCCATAGACAACACCCGTGCTGGAGACCGCTGCTTAAAATTTTAGATTTATATGGTTAAAATAATAATTTATACCGGATTATCACTTTCCTTTGATGAAGCAAAAGAAATATTGGATAGCCACGACGATGTTGAAGTTATCTATAAAAGACCAATCAAACGTGGAGATATCGGACTGGCCATCAATGAACATCCGGACATTATTGGAATAATTGATGGTGTTTTTCATCAAAATTCTGCAGTTGCACATAGGGAAATCCTAAAAGCAATTGATGAAGGAATAACTGTTGTTGGAGCATCCAGTATGGGGGCTTTAAGAGCTTCTGAACTGGATACTTTAGGTATGAAAGGAATCGGTTATGTTTATGAACAGTATGCAACAGGTAAGGTAACTTCTGACGATGATGTTGCAGTTATGCTTGAAAGTGAAACTTTAGAGCAATTATCCGAACCTTTAATTAATATGGAATATACATTTACAAAAGCAGTAAAAGAAAATATCATTACTGAAGATGAAAAGGACGAATTGCTTTCTATTGCCAAATCCACATTCTATCCAAAAAGGAATTATGCACAAACATTAAATAGTTCAAAATTAGATGATGATACAAAGGACCGATTAGTTACCTTTATTCGTTTTTGCGAGGATATTAAAAAAGAAGATGCAAAATCTTTAATAAGGTATATAACACATGTGATAGAATGAATTTGGATGAAAAAATTGAAAAAATAGAAAACACTATTAAAAATCGTAAAATAGCAATAGCTTTTTCTGGAGGTGCAGACAGTACATTACTTGCCTATCTTGCATCCAAAGTTAGTGACAAACCAATAGCTATAACTATTGACAATCATATCTTTCCTACTGGTTTTATTAAACATTGCAAAAAAACTGCCAAAGAATTTGGAATAAAGCACAAAGTTATTGATTTGAATTTCTACGAGCACGAAAATTTACTCTCCAATAAATCAGACAGATGCTTTGTATGCAGAGATTTAATGTATGGAAATATTAAAAAGTATGCCACAGACAATGGTTATGAATCTGTTCTAGACGGAAATAATATAAGTGATCTGGTTTTGGACAGGCCAGGAATACTAATTACATATAAAAACAATATTGAAAGTCCATTTATTCACGCCAAGTTAACTTCCAAAGAGATTCATGAATACTTAAACAAACACAATATCCCCTTTTCAAGATCAACCACCTGTCTTGGAACCAGACTACCTACTAACACCAAAATGACTCCGGAAAATATTAAACAGGTCAGTGCAAGTGAAGATTTTATTTATGAAAAAACAAACTGCGAAATCGTAAAAGTTCGCAACAATAATGGGCTTGCCCTATGTGAAGTTGATGACTTAAATAAAATATTAAATGAAAACACATTAAAACAAATCAAAGACAAATTAAAATCAATAGGTTTTAAAAAAGTAGCTTTAAATTTATCAGAAATTGATGATGATGAAAACATTACTATTGACTACTCAAAGGGTGCTTTTGAATATCAGCTCCCATACACAATAGACATTGAAAATACGAAAAATCAGCTGAAAGACAAATCAATTTCAAGTGATTCCAAAAAAATACTTATTGAAAATCAGGAAATCCATGAAAACGGATTAATTAAAGGGAGTAATTTCAAATCAAAAGAAGAATGTTTAGATAAATTTATGGAATTATTACCAGATATACGAAGAAATGTATAAAATTATTTATTTTTCATTTCTTCATATTTCTTTAAAACAATATCCGGCGTTTCTATCTTTTTATCAAAGCTTTCATTAAATTTAAAGTCTGTTAGTTCAGAATTATCAGTGTTTCTAAAACCCTGAAGAATTAATTGTTTTCCATCAATTTTAAAGCCAATACCATCAGCTTCAACTTCAATCAAATTAATTTCTATTTCAGATGCATCTTCAAGTTTTGCATCTGCCTTAACTTCATATTTTAAATTTAAGTTTTTATGAGGCATTAGCTCATTAATGGTTCTTTTTATAACAGATTCAAAAAGTTCTAAAAATTTTACAACAGGAGGGAAATCATTGGCCCAGTAATAAGCAAGTACTGAATTCAAGACAATTTCATGTTCAACATAATCATCTTTAAGTCTTGCTCTAACACCAACAGAATTCCCATCCATAACTTTTATTACCAAAACTGGATTAAGAGCCATATACACCACACTTAATCCACTAAAGCTTTAATTAAATCACTAGCTCTTACAAGCCCTATTAACTCTCCTTCCACACCAATAACTGGAATTTGTTCAATATTTAATGTTTTCATTTTTTTAGCACAGTCAGATGCTTTAGTTTTAGAATTAACTACTTCAACTTTATGTGTACCAACATCTTCAACAAGCTTGTCAGTGAATTTTAAACAATTTTTCTCAATATATAAAACAGAAGTACTGTCCCAGGACCATTTATCTCCTTCGGTTCCTACTGTAGAACTGTGTTCACTACGTTCTGAGATAATTTCTGATTCTTCAATAAAATCAGTTTCAGTTAAAATACCCACTAATTTAGCAGAATCATTTAAAGCTAAAACAGATTTAAGACCGAACTGTTTCATAGTTTCAAATGCAACATTTAGAGGAGTTTTATACCATGTTGTTGGAACTGTAGTAATCATGAAATTTTCAACAGGATCATCACTTTCAAGTTTAATTAATGCATTGGATACTAAATCAAAGGAAGTGATAATACCTACCAAATCACCATTATCATCAACAACAGGAACTCTCCTAACATTATTATCAATCATTTTTTTAGCTACATCCTTAACATCGTCATCAGGACTTGCAGTAACCAAATCAGTACTCATTAAAATAGCTATTTGTTCTTCATCAGGATTGACAATTAAATCTGAACGAGTTATTAATCCCACTAGCTGTTTAGTGTCACCTTTAACAACAGGAAGAACCGCTTTATCTTCTTTCCTCATTAAGTCTAAAACTTTTTCACGGTTTCCAGGAACTGAAACACTAACAACATTTTTAGACATAGCTCTTTTTACTAACATGATAAACACCTTAAAATAGTTTATTAAAAATATAAAAAAAGGGAATGTTGAAAAATTAGTGAATAACCAACACCGCACATTTAGCAGCGTTAACTACTTTTTCAGCAACACTACCCATTATAAATCTGTCAAATCCGGATTTACCAGAACTACCAATAACAATCAAATCAATGTCTTCTTCTTTAGCTACTTCCAAGATAGTTTTAGCTGGTGAACCTTCCCTAATAATTCCATGGAATTTTATACCTGAAGTTTCATCCATTTCTTCAAATTCTTTTATATTATCTTCAGAACGTTGCTTGAGTAATTGGTTTAATTGATATACCTCATCATCTAATGGAAGCCCGTTAACAAAATTATTTTCAGTAACACTAAGCGCATAAATATCAGCACCAGTAGTTTTAGCTAAAAATAATGCATGTTTTTCAGCTTTTTGAGCAAATTCTGACCCATCAGTTGGGACTAATATTTTTTTGTACATGTTTCCATCTCCCAAGTAATTTGACTTTATGTTTTATTTATATCAAACATTTTTAATATGAATATCTCTGTTCATAATATATAATATATCTTTCGTTCCACAACGATTTATAATATTTAAATAAGGATTTTTTGAATATTTTTTAGAAATAAATAAGTTTGCTTCCTGATTAACATCAATAACCTGCTTTTCAATATATCGGTTAATCTCAAAATTACAGATATTGGTTGTTGCAGTTTTCAATAAATCTTTAGGATTCAAGTAATTTTTGTAATAAACAGACATTATCTTTAAGCTGAATTCCAATTCCCTAAACAAATTAGGTGAATTCAACATTAAATTGTCGCTGCCCAGCAGGGGTTTGATTCCTTTAGAAAACATCTCATTTAAAGGAGCCACACCAACATTTAAAGTGGCATTAGCTCTTGGACAAACAACAACATTTGAATTTTTAATCAATTCCAAATCATTATTTCTCGGATTTGTACAGTGAACCAGCTGATTAAAATCAGCATCCACTCCCCTTTGAATTTCAGTTTTATTGAAATCCCTTAAGGAATCGTCCTGAAGATGCATTGATTCAGCTACATGAATTGAAGATATTTTACCTGCTTTCCTACATTCAGAAGTTATTAAACTAGCTACTTCATCACTAATCTCACCAAATCCGCTTAATGCAATACCGTCAGCCAATTTTAAAAGTTTGCGAATAGCTATTTTAACTTTTCTCAAATCAGGATTTTGCCCATAGAAACTATCGTCACGGCCAAGAATAACAGGAGTTACAGGTAAATTTTTAGAAGCCTTTCTTAAAAGCTCAACACCTTTAATTCCGCCTTCCCGATAATCAATAAAATGAGTTGTCCCTGATTCGAACATATCCCACATTGACTTTTTCATAGCATCAATTATTTCGCCGTCTTCAGCATTAGCCAGTGCTTTATGTTTAACGCCATTTGGAGGTTTGACCATTTCCCCCAATGATAATCCGTAACCTTCATCCTTAATTATGGAATCTCCAATATGAGTGTGGCCATTTAAGAAAGTTGGGCAGACAATTGAATCTGTGGCATCTATAATTTTACCTTCACAGACATCTTTAGCCATTTCTATAATTTTGCCATCATCAATGACAATGTTTTCACGAACTGGAGTTAAATCCTGTCCCTTTAATACAATCCCATCTTTAATTGTTAACATTAAAAAAAAGTTTTCTAATTTGTTTTATATATAGATTACCTATTGAATGGAAAGTTTTATAAAAATATAAGAAAATATATTATTCTGGTGAAGGGCTATATTTTAATTAATATAAATACAACCTCAATTAACTTCAAAAAAGAAATTAGAACACTTTTTATACCTCCCAAAATATGGCCTTTACGCCTTTCTTTAAGCATAATAGGAATGATTACTATTAACTCACAAGAAATAAGATATTTTTACAGAAATATTGTAAAATCCGGAAATGTGTATCGGATAAAATATAATAATAAAGACTATGGTGAGTTTAAAAAGTTATCTGATGCTTTATATGAAAGAGACGCTCTTTTTTACTGTAATTTTGATTATGATTTGCTTGTTGAATCAGATTTAGAAAATAAATACGAAAATATGAAATTACCTCCTTTTCCTGAAAAAAGACCCAAAGGCCGAATCAAAGGAAGCAAAATAAATAAAGAGGAAAGAGAAGGTAAAATTCATTTTGACCATAAAAAACGGGAATTTTTTGTACAGAAAGGAGAAACTATTTTTGGATACTATAAAAGTATGACTGAAGCTTATTACTATAAAAAAAAGCTGATGGATAATAACTGGGATATGAATGCTCTAAAAACAATGATTAGCTTAAGAATAGACATTGATAAAAAATTAGACTTAAATAAGGAATATCCTGTTAAATTAAATTATTGTCCTAAATGTAGGCGTAAATTAAAAAATAAAGAAAAAGAATGTCCATATTGTGGAATAGACATTAAAGATTATTTATATAATAATTAACCTTATTCTCCATCAATATGTTCATTTAAAGATTTTACTGTAATTTCATTATTTTGAACAGCTTCAATAGCATTTAAAGCAGCTCTAGCTCCAGACAAGGTAGTAACATAAGGTATACCAAGTTCAATAGCTAAACGTCTGATTATATATCCGTCCTGAGCAGACTGTTTACCTTCTGAAGTGTTGATAATCAGATCAATTTCCTTGTTTAAAATTGCATCCCTGATGTTTGGAGATCCTTGAGATACTTTTTTAATTTTTTCAATGTCAACACCCTTTGCCGCATCAGCAGTTCCGCTAGTTGCTGCAAGTTCAAAACCTAAATTAGCTGCTTTTTCAGCAATTGGACGGATTTTCTTTTTATCCTGTTCTTTTACGCTGATAAAGATTTTACCTTCTTTTGGTAAATCCATACCTGCAGCAAGCTGGGATTTGTAAAATGCCATTCCAAAGTTTTCATCTACACCAATACTTTCACCAGTGGATTTCATTTCAGGTCCAAGTACTGTATCGGATTCCGGAAGTTTTAAGAATGGGAAAACAGATTCTTTTACAGCAACATGATCTATTTTTATTTCTTTAGTTAAATTAAAGTCTTTTAATTTAGCTCCAGTCATAATCCATGTAGCTACTTTAGCTAATGGCACTCCAATAGCTTTACTTACAAATGGAACTGTCCTACTTGCACGAGGATTAGCTTCAATAATGTAAACCATTTCCTCATCAAGTTTAACTGCATACTGAATATTCATTAAACCTTTAACATCCAATTCCAAAGCTAATTTAGTACTGTATTCACGAATAGTGTTGAGAATGTGTTCAGGAATAGTTTGCGGTGGAATTACACAAGCAGAATCTCCGGAGTGAACACCCGCTTCCTCAATATGTTCCATAATTCCTGCTATAAATACTTCCTCACCGTCACACAATACATCCACATCCAATTCAATAGCATCTTCAAGGAACTTGTCTACTAAAATCGGATGTTCAGGTGAGACTTTTACAGCTTCTTTCATATATTTTTCAAGCTCATTATTGTCATAAACAATTTCCATAGCCCTTCCACCAATAACATATGACGGACGTACTAAAACAGGGAAAGTAATTCTCTCTGCAATTTCACGAGCTTCTTCAAAGGAATTAGCTGTTCCATATGGTGCCTGATGAATATGCAATTTATTTAATAATTTTGCAAATAATTCCCTGTCTTCAACACCATCAATACTTTCATATGGAGTTCCCAATATTTTAACTCCAGCATTAGCTAATGGTACTGCCAAATTAATTGAAGTTTGACCACCAAATTGAACAATAACTCCATCAGGTTTTTCCTGATCAATAATACCCATCACATCTTCAAAAGTGATAGGTTCAAAGAACAGTTTATCAGAAATATCATAATCAGTACTTACAGTTTCCGGATTGTTGTTGATTAAAATAGTTTCAATTCCCTCATCTTTTAGAGCAAGTGAGGAATGTACACAACAGTAATCAAACTCAATACCCTGACCTATTCTGATAGGACCCGCACCTAAAATAACGATTTTCTTTTTATTGGATGATTTGAGCTCGTTACCTGAATCATATGTACTGTAATAATATGGTGTTTTAGCTTCAAATTCTGCAGCACAGGTATCAACCATTTTATAGGACTGTTTTATATTGAATCTGTTAAGTAAGTTTCTAATGTATTCTTCAGTCTGATTAGATAGGGCGGCTAATCTTTTGTTTGAACATCCCATCTGTTTAGCTTTTCTCAGGAAGTCAGCATCGTTTAATTTTTCTTCTGTAACTTCATTTTCAAAATTAACAATGTTTCTGATTTTGTATAGGAAAAATTTGTCAATATTGGTTAATTTCTGAATCTTATCCAAATCCATTCCGTCTTTAATGGCTGAATATAACTGGAATAATCGCTCATCAGTCGGATTGGCCAAATCATCTTCAGTGTATTCAACATATTCAAATCCGTCATGACCCATATCAAGTGATCTGATAGCTTTTTGAATTGCTTCTTCAAATGTTCTACCGATTGCCATTACTTCACCGGTAGCTTTCATTTGAACTCCTATTTCACGGTTGATTCCTCTGAATTTATCAAATGGCCATCTTGGGATTTTTACAACTACATAATCAATAGCCGGTTCAAAGGAAGCAGGTGTTTCTTTAGTAATATCATTTTTAATTTCATCTAAAGTCATTCCCAAAGCTATTTTAGAAGAAATTTTAGCTATAGGATAACCTGTTGCTTTAGATGCAAGTGCACTACTTCTACTTACCCTTGGATTTACTTCAATTACCTTGTATTCTCCGGTTTCCGGATTAACTGCAAATTGAATATTACATCCTCCCTGAATACCTAAAGCTCTGATAATTTTAATGGAAGCATCTCTTAATGCCTGTGAATCCCTATCATTTAAATTTTGAGCAGGAGCTACAACAACACTTTCACCAGTGTGGATTCCCATAGGGTCTATGTTTTCCATGTTACATACAATGATACAAGTGTCTTCTTTATCCCTCATTACTTCATATTCGAATTCTTTCCAACCTAAAACAGATTCGTCAATAAGAACCTGGTTAATGAAACTCATATCCAATCCATGAGTAGCTATTTCAATTAATTCTTCTTCATTGTAAGCTACTCCACCACCGGTTCCTCCAAGTGTAAATGCAGGTCTTACAATTACTGGATAACCAATGTCTTTTACTGCTTCTATAGCTTCTTCAACACTTTCTACAGCATGACATTTTGGAATAGGTTCGTTAAGTTTATCCATGAAATGACCGAACAAATCACGGTCTTCCACATCTTTAATTGTCTGAATATCAGAACCTAAAACTTTAATTCCGTCAAGTAAACCTAAATCTCCAAGTCCTGTAGCTATATTTAATCCTGTTTGTCCACCCATAGTCGGTAAAATTGCATCGACATTTTCTTTTTTAATAATTTCTGAGACAATTTCAGGAGTTAATGGTTCGGTATAAACAGTATCTGCCATATCCATATCAGTTTGAATAGTAGCAGGATTACTGTTAACAAGGACAGTTTCAATTCCCTCTTCTCTTAGTGATTTACATGCTTGTGAACCAGAATAATCAAATTCTGCTGCTTGACCAATTTGAATAGGTCCAGAACCGATTATTAATACTTTTTTAATATCCTTATCAATAGGCATTTTGTAATCCTCATTAATTTTTATTATAAAATGGTAATCTTAATATTCATCCATCATTTGACTAAATTTATCAAAAACATATCTTGTATCATTTGGACCAGGTCCTGCTTCAGGATGGTACTGAATACAGTGAACAGGCAATTCCTTATGTGAAAAACCTTCAGGAGTTCCATCATTAAGATTTACTTGAGTTAAAACTAAGTCAGTCTCATTAATAGACTCTTTATCAATAGTAAATCCGTGATTTTGAGAAGTTATATATACTTTACCTGTCTTCAAATCTTTTACCGGCTGATTTGCCCCTCTGTGTCCAAATTTCATTTTGTAAGATCTGGCTCCAAAAGATTTAGCTACTAACTGCTGACCCATACAAATTCCAAAAATAGGTAATCTTTCAGATAATTTTTGAACTGTGCTGATAGTTTCATGTACCCTATCAGGATTTCCTGGTCCTGAAGTAATCATCAAACCGTCAGGAGAGTAATTCAAAATAGTTTTATAATCAGTATCATATGGGAACAAAACAACTCCTATTCCACGTTCCAAAAAGTTGTTTATAATATTTTTCTTAACACCGCAGTCAATTAAAGCTACTTTTTTGTTGGCATCCTCATTGAAAACTTTAATTTCTTTAGTAGATACCTGCGGCACAACGTCAATATCAATAATGCTTTGTTGAGCACGTGCAAGTTCTATTAATTCACTGTCAGGAATGTCTTCAGTTGAAATAGCTGCTTTCATTGAACCTTCTTCACGAATTTTAAGAGTTAAATCACGTGTGTCGATTCCACTAATTCCAGGAGTTTCAAATTCATTTAAAAAATCATCTAAAGTTTTTTGTGATGAAAAATTAGAAACTTCTCTGCAAACTTCCCTTACAACAAAACCTTCAGCTTGAATTTTATCTGACTGATACCATTCTTCACTTACCCCATAATTTCCCTCTAAAGGATAAGTAGACATTAATATTTCTCCTTTAAAAGAAGGATCAGTTAAAGATTCAGTATAACCAACCATACCAGTTGAAAAAACAAGTTCCCCTACCTTAGTAGTTTCATAACCGAAACCATCACCTTTTAAAACTGTACCATCTTCCAAAGCTAATTTAGCCATTTTTACCATTAAATCACCATTGTAAAAAAAATAATAATCATCTATCTTTAATAATTATGATTTTTATATATTATTAAATTTATCATTTTTTAGCCCAAAATACTGCAAAAACATAATATTTATAAGGAATTCCAACACGGTCAAAACCTGCATTTTTTAAACATTCCAACTGAAAATCCACAGAGCTGGGTTTATCATAAGTTCTCCTAATTTTAGCCTCTCCATAAGCTTTCTCACTAATTTCACCAATATGTTCATCAAGTTTTGATTTAAAATAATCTTCAACACCTTTATTAGGATTTAAAACCTGATCTGCATTGACAAAGTTTCCACCATCATTTAATAAATCATAATACTTTTCAATTAAAACTTTCTTTTCCGTTCCAGTCAAATGATGAATGGAAAGAGAAGATATGATTATATCAAACTTTGTGTTGAATTCATGAGTTATATAATCGTCACATATAAATGAAATATTATCATTTCCTTCAAATCTTTTTTCGGCCTCTTTTAGCATTTCCTCAGCCAGGTCAATAAGGACAATTTCTGCATTTGGATATTTTTCAAGCAAAAATTGAGATAAAATACCAGTTCCAGCACCTAAATCTAAAACTTTCGGATTATCTCCTTTAAAATCAATACAATCAATAGCTATTCCATAAAAATCATCAAAACATGGTATTAAAGCTCTTCTTTCACTATCATATTCTTTAGCTTTTTGGTTGAACTTATTTACAACAGACATTCTTTAATCCTCTAGTATTCTTAAAGAAAAGTTTAAACTTCTGCTTGAATGAGTCAGAGCACCAAGAGAAATTATATCAATTCCCAATTTAGCATAATCCACAATATTTTCAGCAGTGATTCCTCCAGAAACTTCAATTAAAGAATTGTCACGAATATTTAATTTGATTAACTCTTCTAAAACTTCTTCAACTTCTTTAGGAGACATGTTATCCAACATTACAATATCTGCTTTATTTTCAACACAATCAACCGCATCTTTTAGGGATTCAACTTCTATTTCAATTTTTTTAGAAAAGCTAACATTTTCTTTAGCTTTTAAAAGTGTTTCCAAAGGAGTTCCAACACTGGCTATGTGATTATCCTTAATCAACACCATATCATCAAGGGAGAATCTGTGTGTATCTACACCGCCTATTTTTAATGCCTGTTTATCGAATTTTCCAATAGCTGGCAGTGTTTTACGTGTTCCTGCAATTATTACATCATAATCATTTACCAAATTAACATAATAGTCAGCGGCACTGGCTACACCACTCATTCTCATGAGCAGATTTAGTGCAGAACGTTCAAGCAACAATATTGTCCTTGCATCACCTTTTAAACACATTAACAAATCATTTTTAGCTATTTTAGTTCCATCTTTTAAGTTAAAAATTACTTGGACATTTTTAGACTCAAACATTTCCTTAATGATATCAATACCTGCCAAAATACCTTCATCTTTAGAAATAATATGAGCAGTTACAGTTTTATCTTCATCAACTACTGCTTCAGATGTAATATCTCCAAAACCTTCATCTTCTTCAAGCATGTATTCAATTATTCTATCCAAAAAATCACCAAAATTTTAAATTATATGTTGATATATATTTTTATTATAATTAATATAAGTGATTAAATGGAAATTACATTTTTAGGAACATCTTCAGCAGTTCATTCATATACAAGAAACCACCCGGGGATAATTTTAAAAGCCTTTGGTGAAGTTATGTTGTTTGATTGCGGAGAATCCACCCAAAGACAGCTGATATATGCAAAGATAAGTCCGATGAAAATATCCAAGATTTTCATTAGCCATTATCATGGAGATCATATATTGGGCCTTCCAGGACTTCTGCAATCCCTGAATTTCAGAGGAAGAGAAAAACCATTAACAATATATGGGCCAAAAGGTCTTAAAAAAGTTGAAAATGCAATATATTCATTAGGTTATTGCAAATTTGATTTTCCGATTGAATTTATAGAAATCAGCAGCGGAACAATACTTGAAACTGATGAATATATCCTTAAATCCCAGGAAGTTATGCATAATGTAACCAACCTTGCATATTCAATAGAAGAAAAGAAAAAACCAAGATTTTTGAGAAATAAAGCTATTGAACTTGGTGTTCCCGTAGGCCCTCTTTTTGGAAAATTGCACAATGGTGAAGAAGTTGAAGTAAACGGAAAAATCATAAAGCCCGAACAGGTTCTTGGAGATGCCCGAAAAGGAATAAAAATCACATACTCCGGAGATACCAGACCATGTGAAGAAATGATTGAATTTGCAAAAAACAGTACTTTGCTAATCCATGAGTCAACATACACGCTTGAAGATGATGATAAAGCTAGAGAAAATTTCCATTCAACATCACAGGATGCTGCTACAATAGCCAAATGTTCCAACACTAAACGATTAGTATTAACTCACATCAGTACCAGATATACTGACACAGAGGATTTATTAAAGGAAGCTAAAAAAGTTTTTGAAAATGTTGAAGTTGCAGACGATTTAATGACAATAGAAATTTTAAGTGCATAATATGAATATTATAGATATGTTAGAAGACCCTATTTCAAAAATAATCATTATTTTATTAATTATAATTACTACAAGCATTATTGTAAGACTTGTAGCTTATTTAATGAATAAAATGAAGAGATTTAAAAAAGACATTACTTTGATTTATCTTATCAGAGACATTATAAATTATATAATTTATTTCATAGCATTAATGTCCATATTGCAAATATTTGATATAAATCTGGCAGGAACATTATTAAGTTTAGGAATTGTAGGTATTGCTGTGAGTTTTGCAGCTAAAGATCTCATATCCAATTTCTTTTCAGGAATCTTGTTAATAATGGGCAGAAGTGTCAAAGTCGGAGATACTCTTGAAATCAAAGAAATGAAAGGAACTGTAGAAACAATAAGCCTCAGGTCAACAACTATCAGAGATGACAATGGAGTGTTAAGTAATATTCCAAATTCCATACTAACCAACAATACTTATTTACAATATAACAAAAAAGAAAGACACAGAGTAAATCTGATTGTTGGAATAGATTTAAATATAGACATTGAAGAATTTAAAATACATATTTTAGATTTTATAAACGGACAGGAAGGTATTTTAAAAAATCCAAAAGCTCAAGTTTTTTCAAAAGGCATTAATTTTGAAGAAAGCACACTGAAAATATCCTTTTGGATAAGAGACTTTAATAAAAAAGAAAAATATAAGTTAATTATTACTAATGAAATTAGAAAGTATGTTAACAACAGGTGAAATAATGAGTGGGTCTTTACAAGATGAAATTAAACAATTGAAAGATGAAAAAAATGCAATAATTCTTGCACATAATTATCAGCCTAAAGAAATTCAAGAAATAGCTGATTTCCTTGGAGATTCATTAGAATTATGTATGAAAGCTGCCGAAATAGAAGATAAAGACTTAGTTATTTTCTGTGGAGTAGACTTTATGGCTGAAACAGCTTATATCTTAAATCCGGATAAAAAAATCGTAATTCCAGATTTGGAGGCAGAATGTCCTATGGCACATATGTTACCGGAAGACGAATTATTAAAAGCAAAAGAAGAACATCCTGATGCAGGAGTAATTCTTTATGTAAACAGTATTGCTGAAGCCAAACAACACGCAGACACATTATGTACTTCAGCTAATGCACTAAAAGTTACTGAAAGTTTACCTCAAGATGAAATACTCTTTGGACCTGATAACAATTTAGGCAGCAATGTAGCTAAACAAACTTCCAAAGAAATTATACCTGTTCCAAAAGGCGGACACTGTTATGTTCATAAACTATTCCATATTGAAGATGTTGAATTAAAAAGAAAACAGCACCCCGATGCAGAAATAATTTGCCATCCAGAATGTAATATGGATGTTCAGGAAGCATGTGACAAAGTCCTTTCAACTGGCGGAATGTTAAAATATATTGCTCAAAGCGACAAAAAGGAATTTGTAATTGGTACTGAAATTGATATGATTACCAGACTTGAAAGTGAAATTCCAGGTAAAAAATTATATCCTTTACTTGAAGGAGCTATCTGCAGCACTATGAAATTACATACTTTAGAAAAAGTAAGAAATGCGCTTAAAAACGAAGAACCTCAAGTAACTGTTCCAAAAGAAATAGCTGAAAAATCCTTAAAAGCTACCCAACACATGTTAAAAGTATCAAAATAGCTGGAATAACTCTAGCTACTTGAAAACTTTTTTTAATCCATATCTTCTAAAAAACTAGATAAAAATATTGCCATTTCAATTTCTTCTCTTGAAATAAAATCTTCAACTTTGATTTTGGATTCTCTGCTTTGAAATGGGAAAAACTCTTTTTTAAATTTTGTTTTTAATATCAAATTATCATTTGTGATTTGTGTTTCGTCATCAAGATTATTATTTAAAAATTCCAACTGATTTTGGGATAATCCGCTTATGTTATAGCTAATAAATCCCCCATCAGCATTTTCTCCATAATCTACAATCCTAACATCCATGCCATCACCTGAAATTTTTCATAAATTCGGACAATTCTTCTTCAATTGTTTCAAGTTCCCGAAATCCGATATGGCCCAAATCAGAATCATAAATAATCAATTCAGAATCTTCAATTAAATTATGCATTGGAATTGCATCTAAATTTGGAGGGAAATACTGATCCTGATTTATTCCAATTATTAAAACTTTAGATCTTATTTTATTCAAATCTTTTTCAATATCATAATCCAGAGTTGCGTCATTACAATATTTAACATCAAAAATGCTGTCAAGCAATCCTTCATCTCCAAATTCATCAAATTCCACATCCAATTGACTATTCGGAATTTTATGAAGAGCTTCCTTTGAAATTCCGAAACTGTAAACTGCCTGAGTAGCCAGTCTTAGGGTTCTAACTAATGAAGAAGTATTTTTTCCAGAATCATAATCCCCGTCAGTTGAAATAATCTCATCAACTAATTTTGATAAAATATAATTGCGTCCCGCTACTTTATAACCGCTTGCTCCGGAAATAATGAAATCCGCATAGTCAGGATATAGAACTGCACATGTCAAAGCTACAAAACCCCCCATGGAGTTCCCAATAATCCCCCTAACATGAGTTATTCCGAATTTGTCTTTTAAGAACTTATTTTGAAAATTAACCATATCTTCAATAATATACTTTGGAAATGAATTATTTAAATTAGTTGTTGATGGGCTACATGAACCTGGAGCACCTAATTCAGAAAGCGAAATAATAAAGAATTCATTTTTATCAAAAGGACCTCCAGCATAAGATAAAGGACATAATTTGCTAACTGAAGCATAATTTCCCAAAGAACCATGACAGTATACAATAGCATTATTAATACATCCGTTATCATCATATTTTGGAGTTCCAAAGGTCATATACTCTACAGAAACATTATTTAATACATCTCCACTTTGGAATTTGAAAGAATCCATAATATATTCTTCACGCTTTGAAATAAAATAATCATCTAAATCCATGATAATAATTTCCATAATAAAATATTTAAACTAAACTACAGTAATCTTATTTTAATGAAATATAAAATACTAGAGAACCCAAATTGTGAAGATGCTTACGGTTTAATAGAAGAAGCATTAAGAAAAAGAGCTACAATTACAATATATGCCTGCTGTAAAGTCAATTATGAGGGAAGAGCATTAAGTGAATTGAATTGGGGAGAACGTATAATCCTAATAAAACCAGACGGTTCATTTTTAATACATCAGGAAAAAAAAGTAGAGCCTGTAAATTGGCAACCTCCAAAATCCAAAACAAGAGGATATATCCAGGACAATAACTTAATTTTAGAAAGCCACAGAAGAACACCTAAAGAATTATTAACTGTTGAAATTAGAAAAGTCCAATACATAACTTATGCAAACATTGAAGACTTTGAAGAACTTGAACAGGCAGGTTATGAAAAAGATATGGGAGACATGATTATGGAAAAACCCCATATGATTGAAGAAGGCTTCAAGCCAACAGCAAGAGAATACAGTGTTGAACACGGTTTTATAGACATTTTAGGAAAAGATTGTGATAACAACCTGATGATTTTGGAATTAAAAGCACGTAAAGCAGGAGTAAGTGCTGTAAAACAACTGAAAAGATATCTTACTGATTTTGAAGATGATGACAATGATTATTTAAAAGAATGTCTTGTCCAAAAAAAGAAAATCAGAGGTTTGCTTGTAGCACCATCACTTGGAGAAGATGCTAAAGAATTAATAGAAAAAGAAGGCATTGAGTTTGTAGCGGTAAATCCTCCAAAAGAATTAAAAAGAGATAAAAAAGTAACATTGGATGCTTTTTAACTTAAAGACTTTTCAATTCTTTTTAATTCATCAACATAATATTTTTTAGTATGCAAATTAGCGGGAATTGAATTGGTTACATGACACTCTTTTTCCAATTTGAAAATAAGATAATCTTCAGTATCTAAAGAAACAGAACCATCATCACTTAATAATTCTAAATTATCCAATTCTTCAAGAATACTTTCATATTCTTTTTGTTCTAAAGCAATAACATCATCCAAATCCATTTTTTGTATTTTAGGATTTAGCTGTAAAGCAATAGCTACAAATCCGTTAACAGTTTTATTATCAATGTCAAATTCAGATTTTCTAATTTCCTCCATACTTAGTTTAACATGATGTAATGTAGCATTAGTAACAGGAATTTCTCTAGACAATCCAATTTGATTTATTTCATAATGATTTTTCCAAGTACCAACTTTATAAATTGCATAATTTATGTTATCAAAGTTTATAATTTCAGGTTTTGCCATACTATCACACTTACATATTATTTATATCCACTGATTAAAAAACATTTAGTTTTAAATATTATAAATAATAAAAGTTAAATTTAATGGAGGTTAGGCTGTGAAAAAATGTCCCGAATGTGGAAATCCTAGTTACGATGGTGCACCTGCATGTGGGAACTGTGGATATAAATTTCCAAAAATGAAACCCTCAGCTCCTAAAAAGGAAATATTTGATAAAGCTCCTGAAAAAAAGAAAAAACAATTTAGCGACGAAGAAAGTACAATTGAAATCATTAAAGAAAACAAAATTCTCATTGGAGCAATTATACTTATTACAATAATCGTCATCTGCGGAATTGTCATCACAGGACCAAACAATAATAACCAAACTGCACAAAGTGGAGATATGGTTAAATTTTCTGAAGCAGGATTTTCTTTCAGCTATCCAAGCAGTTGGAATGAAGTAAATGGAACTGACAGCGACCATGAAGGTTCCGTCTTCTTTAAAAACGAAAATGGCACTATTATCCAATATTATAATGTATCTAATGATTCCACATCATTAAAAGATATAACTCAAGATAGAATTAGTTATGCTCAGGAAAATGGAAATTATATAGATACAGTTCAGACAATAACATTAGATGGTAGAAACGCTTCAGACGTAATTTTAGAACAATCAAATGGAAATTACACCAGATATGTATCATTATTCAGCAATGGAGAATTATATGTATTTAAAATAAGTGGCGATTCATTAAATTCCATTAATTCTAGTGATATTAATACTGTACTTCAAACCGCAGATATTGCATAAGTATGAATTATTTCATACTTTTTTCTATTTTTTAAAGTGTTTAATATGAAAATTAAAATTGCACTATGTCAGATTAATGTAGTTGACAATAAAGAAAAAAACATTGAAAATGCCACATCTATGATTTTAAAAGCAGTTAAACAGAATGCTGATTTTATTGTTCTTCCCGAAATGTTTAATTGCCCATATTCCAATGAAAAGTTCATAGAATACTGTGAAGAAGAAACACATAGCCCAACATTATCCAAAATAGCCAAATTAGCTAATGAAAATAATACATATATTTTAGCAGGATCCATTCCTGAAAAGGAAGGCTCAAAAATCTTTAACACCAGCTATTTATTTGATAAAAACGGTGAAATAATAGCCAAACATCAAAAAATGCACCTATTTGATATTGATGTTAAAGGAAAAATTTATTTTAAGGAATCAGACACATTAAGTTCCGGAAATAAAGTTACAATAGCCAAAACAGACTTTGGAAAAGTAGGTATCGGAATCTGTTATGATATTCGTTTTCCTGAACTGGCTAAACTAATGGCAGAAGCCGGAGCTCAAATTCTGTTTTATCCCGGAGCATTTAACATGACAACAGGTCCTGCCCATTGGGAACTTACATTCAGATCCAGAGCTTTGGATAATCAGGTTTATTGTGTTGGTGTTGCACCTGCACTAAATAAAGATGCAAGCTATCACAGTTACGGCCATTCAATTATTGCAAATCCATGGGGTGAAGTGATTGTCCAGCTGGATGAACAGGAAAACATGGAAATAGCAGAAATAGATTTAGAGGAAATAAAAAAAGTAAGAACAGAACTTCCTCTTTTAAAAAACAAAAGAAGTGATTTATATAAGATTAACTTAATTTAGCTAATCTTTTTTCAAACCAATCTTCTTTTCCCGGTTTTTTCTTAGATAAAACTTCAATAGCCTTATTTAAAATTCTGATTTCATTTTCCAAATCATTGTTCTTTCTATAAAGAATACATAATCTTTTATAAGGAGCATCTTTTGGCTGTTCTTCAGTTACATACTGTTCATATTCTTTAATAGCTTTTTGAACATTGGTTTTTTCCATTTCCTTAATTGTACTCATTGGTTTTACTTTTGATAAAGTTTTACCAGATGCTTTTGCTTTTTTAGCCTTATCTGCTTTTTTAAGAGCCTTGTTACATGATTTTTTAAAGTCTTTATCTTTTTCCTTACGTCTTGCATCTTTAATTAAATCAATGGATTCGTCAGAAGCTAAATCCCCCAATGCATAAATAGTAGCTAAACGGACACCCCAGTCTTCATCTTCAAGTCCTTTAGCTATTGTATATAATTCATCATGTGCCTGAAGCTCCCCTAAAGCCCTTATTGCTGTTTTTCTTACTCCAAAATCATCATCCTCTACAGCACCTGCAAAATAAGGAATAACTTTTTCATCCTTAGTTTCTTTAAGAGCAAATGTTAAAAAACGTTTATTTTTACCTTCTGATGCCTCAAATTTTTCAATTAATTTATCCCTGGCAACTTCCCCCATGTTACCTAAAATTTCAGCTGCTTTAAATCTTATTTGAGCATTATCATCAGTAGTTGCTTCAATTAATGGATCAATAGCTTCAATGTCAGTTACACCAATCAAAGCATTGACCGCTTCCTTTCTTACACTTACATCATCATCTGAGAGATTATCAATAGCTTCCTTTAAAATTAAATCAGACATTTTATATCTCCTAAAAGTTTAAAACTTATATTAATAATAAATTAGTTTTAGTAAATATATAATCTTTAAGATAAAAGTTGAGATAAAAATGATAACTGAGCAAACAAAAAGCTATTCAAAAAAACAAATATACAAAACCCTACATCCATGGGTTAGACAATGGTTCGATGAAACTTTCGAAGATTTTACTCCAGCTCAGAAAAAGTCAATTGTAGACATTCACAAAGGAAACAATATTTTGGTTTCATCACCTACAGGATCAGGAAAAACATTAACTGCTTTTTTATCAATACTTAGTGAACTAACAACTCTTTCCCAGAAAGGTGAACTTGAAGATAAAGTTTATTGCATTTATATTTCACCACTGAAAGCTTTGGATAATGATATTGAAAAAAATCTGGAGGAACCTCTTAAAGGCATTGAAAAAATTGCAGGAAAGGATTTGGGAATCAGAAAGGCCGTCCGAACAGGTGACACTACCCAATATCAAAGACAGAAAATGCTTAAAAAGCCCCCACACATCCTAATTACCACCCCTGAAACTTTATCCATTTTACTGGTAGCACCAAAGTTTAGGGAAAAATTAAGCAATGTGAAATATGTTATAATTGATGAAATACATTCACTTGCTGAAAATAAACGTGGTGTACATCTAAGTTTATCACTTGAGCGTTTACAACATTTAATTGGACAATATACAAGAATTGGACTTTCAGCTACTGTCAGCCCTCTTGAAGAAGTCGCCAAATTCCTTGTAGGTTATGAATACGGAGTTGAGCGGGATTGTAAAATCATCAATATAAATTACCTTAAAGACCTGGATATAAAAGTTCTATGTCCTGTTAGTGACATTATGCTGGCAGATAGTGAGGATACCCGACTTGGAACATATAACTTATTGGATGACCTGATTCAGGAAAATAAAACCACCCTTGTCTTTACAAATACAAGAAGTGGAACTGAACGTTTTGTCTACAATCTTAAAAAAATGTTTCCAAAAAACTATAATGATGAAAATATAATGGCCCATCACTCTTCACTTTCAAAAGAGGTTCGTCTAGCAACTGAAAACAAATTAAAAGAAGGAAAACTTAAAGTCGTAGTTTCATCAACATCACTGGAATTGGGAATAGATATAGGATATATTGATTTGGTTGTTCTTATTAACTCTCCAAAATCCGTTTCAAGAGCTCTTCAAAGAATCGGAAGAAGCGGACACAAATTAAATGAAAAATCCACCGGAAGAATTATTGTAACAAATCGTGATGATCTGGTTGAATGTTCTGTTTTGTTAAAAGATGCCAAAGAAGGTAAAATTGATAAAATAAACATTCCTCAAAATTGTTTAGATGTTCTGGCCCAGCACATTTATGGAATGAGTATTGAAAATCCCTGGGACATCGATTACGCATATGATGTAATCAGAAAAAGCTATTGCTACAAAAATTTAACCAGAGATGATTATGAAGATGTTTTAAGCTATATGGCTGGAGAATATGAAGAGCTTGAAGAGAGATATGTTTATGCTAAAATCTGGATAGATTATAAGGAAAACACCTTCGGCAAACGTGGAAAACTAGCCAGAATGTTATATTCAACAAATATCGGAACAATTCCCGACAGCTCAGGAGTTTTAGTTAAATGTGACGGTGAAACTGTCGGAAAAATAGAAGAGGACTTTATGGAAAGACTGAAAAAAGGAGACACTTTTGTTTTAGGCGGACAGACATACCGTTTCAATTATGGAAAAGGAATGACAATAAATGTTTCACCGGCTAATGGCCCTCCAACAATTCCTTCCTGGTTTTCACAGCAATTACCATTATCTTTTGACTTGGCTATGGATATTCAAAGATTCAGAGCACATATGGATGCCAAATTCAGATACGGCAAAAGCAAACAGGAAATTATGGAGTTCATATACGATTACTTATATGTAGATGACTTTGCAGCCAATTCAATTTATGAATACTTTGTAGAACAGTACACATATGCAAAAATACCTAGCAATCAGAGGTTATTGATTGAATACTATAAGGGATTTGGTGACAGGCGTTTTGTAATATTCCACAGCTTATTTGGGAGAAAGGTAAATGATGCACTTTCAAGAGCAGTAGCTTACATTGTTGCAAGACAGTACAATACAAATGTTACAATATCCATCTCAGACAACGGATTTTACTTAAGTGCAGAAGGAACCCTTGGAGGGCTGGAAGCATTTAAACAGCTAACTCCAGAAAACTTTAAAAATATCCTAACACAATCATTAAATAAAACCGAAACATTAGCCAGCAGATTCAGACATTGTGCCGGCAGATCACTAATGACCCTTAGACACTATAAAGGAGAGGCAAAATCTGTTGGTCGCCAACAGGTGAGAGGAAAAATATTGCTTAAATTTGTTCAGGAAATGGATAATGACTTTTCAATCCTAAAAGAAGCTAGAAGAGAAGCATTGGAAGATTATATGGATGTCAATAATGCTCTTAAAGTTATTGAACTAATAGCTAACGGGCAAATGGAAATTAAAACGATAAATACAATTATCCCAACCCCATTTGCATTTAATTTAGTTTCACAAGGGTATTTGGATGTATTAAACCAGAATGATAAAGCGGAATTTACAAAAAGAATGCACAAAGCTGTTTTAGAGCAGATAAAAGAAAAATTAAAAGAAAGTGATTTATAAAAAGTGGTAATATGAAAACATTATTAGTATATTATTCCAGAACACAAATAACCGAAAAAATAGCTAAAACCATTCAAAAAGACCTGGATTGTGATATTGAAGAAATCACAGTTGGAGACAAATATGACGGAACTATAGGATACATAAAAGGAGGATTTGATGCAAGTGCAAACAGAGTCTGTGAAATTAACAAGGTAACTAAAAATCCCAAAGATTACGATTTAGTTATAATTGGAACTCCTGTCTGGGCAGCTACAATGGCAACACCAATATACAGCTATTTAAAAGAATATGGCAATCAAATCAAAAATCTGGCCAGTTTTTGTACATGCGGAGGCAGCGGATATGAAAAAACATTAAAGAAAATAGCTAAAATAACCGGCAAAACTCCAATAGCTACAATGTATCTGACAAAAAATGAAATTGAAAATCCTGAAGAAAACATAAATAACTTTGAAAACAAAATTAATAACAGGTGATAAAAATGACTAAATGGGGACCAGTATTTCTTGGTTTTATCCTTGCAGTAATTGTAAAATCATTCTTTGCACATTATGAATTTATAGGATTACTCCTTGTTGGATTTATAGTAGGATATTTATGCCGTGACGGAGCAATAAGCGGAATGTGGAATGCAGCAGTTGCCGGTGCATTCGGAACCATAGTATCTGCAATATTATTTGTTATAATTGCTACCTTTGGAGGAGCTCTATTTGGAATCTTCGGAGGTTTAGTTGGATTTACAGTATCCGGAATTACAACAGTCTTTATAGTTTTAGGATATTTAATATACTATGCAATAGTCATGGGTATTGCTGGCGGTGTTGGAGGATTAATTTCTTCTAAAAAATAAGGGGAAAAATATATGGATTTTAAAAATTTTATTGATTGGAAATCATTTATAATGGGAGCTGCATTTGCTTCATTTATCTGTGTTGTTGCATCACAGTACCAATTAGATTGGTTATATGCATTTGCAGCTATTGGTTTACTTTATGTTGGTTATAAAGCTAAAAATATGAAATGGGGAGCTATCTTAGGTGCAATAGCAGCAACTCCATTATTTGTACTTGCAGCATATGGTGTTTTCGGACCTCTTTCAGACAGTTCTTTTGATCCGCAAGTAAGTATGTTTGTTACACTTATTGCTGTTCTCATGGTTGGAGCATTAGTTGGTTTTGTTGGAGCATACACTTACAGAAATAGGCAAAGAGCAATTGCTGCAAAGGAAAAACAAGCAAAAACAGGTAAAAATAAAAAAGGAAAAAAATAATTTTAAGTTATTATTTTTTCCAATTCTTCTTTTTTAATTGCATTTTTAATTTCAAGGGCGATTCTTCTACCCATACTCATAGGTTTTCCATGAGTTAAATAGCTGTAAGGTGAACCTCCCATAAAAGTATTAGTTCCACCATCGGTTCTAGCACTTATTTCAAAACAGATTACTTCTAAATTATCATTTACTAAAGTTTGCATACAGAACGGACCATTTAATCCAGGAGCAACAAGTTTTTTAGCACTTTCCACTAATTTATCCGCCATTTCAAATACTTGAGGAAGTAAAGATTCTCTGATAACTGCAGGATGATTACCTGTAACCACATAAGATGGGCTTAAATCAATATCTAACTGGTCTTTAGCAGGCATTCTTACAAAACCGTCAATACTGGATTCATATCTTGTATCCATACCTAACAATTCAACTTCATCTTCCAAAGCGGAATAGAAATAATGTATACAGTAATTACATCCGGAAACATATTCTTCAATATGTGCATTAGCTACATCTGAGTCTTCCAGCCATCCGCGAGCTTTCATGGCATCTATTTTTTTATTGAATTCTTCAGGAGATGATGCTACAAAATAACCTCTTCCTCCCCTTGCACCAGGGAATTTAACCATAACCGGACGGTCAATTTCTGAAGGATTATCATATTTGTAAGGTATTCTTACTTCACCTTCAACAAGAAGTGCTCTTTCTTTGTCTCTTTCAGCTTCCCATCTTAAAATATCCCTATTACCAAACATAGGAACATTAAATTTATCTTCAACATTGTCAAGACCTGCATATGCTACAAATGAACCGTGAGGTATAACAATAGCATTCATGTCTCTTAGCTTTTGCTGAACATCCTCATTGACAATGTCTTTAAATTTGTCAACGATTATATATTCATCTGCAACATCAAAACGTTGATATGGTACTTCTCTTCCTTTTTCACAAACAATAGCTGTTCTAAAACCTTCTTCTTTTGCACCTTGTAGAATATGCAAGGAAGTGTGGCTTCCAAGAGTAGCTATGGTTATATTGTCTTTGTCGTAATTGTCTAATATCTCAAAAATATCTTCAAGTTTAACTTCTCCCATTTTAATATCTCCTCAAAGAATTGATGTATAATAATATATATTTAAGATATTATAACCCTTTTTGTTTTTAAAAAAAAGATTGAACAGAACAGTTAATTTTTAAAAAAACAATTAACAAAAATTCAATCAAATGTTAAAAACAAATATTAAAAAGGATAACTGATAAAATAATAAATTAGAAATTTTTAAATCATGAGATGAACTTTATGCTAATCGGATTAATATCAGATACACATATTCCAGACAGAGCTAGAGAACTTCCTAAAAATGTAATATCCTCATTTGAAAATGTTGATTTGATATTGCATGCAGGAGATTTAACTTCCACAAAAGTAATTGATGAATTGGAAAAAATAGCTCCAACAATAGCTATTCAGGGAAATATGGATAGGGCAGCTGGAATAATGTTGCCTAATGCAAAAGTTATCGAAGCTGAAGGATTGAAAATCGGAATTGCTCATGGAGAAGTATATCCAAGAGCAGATACACAACAATTACTTTATTTGGCAAAACAGTTAGACGCAGATATTTTAGTTACAGGACATTCCCACCAGCCAAAAATAGAACAGATTGACGGAGTTTTATTATTGAATCCTGGAAGTCCTGTTGTTCCAAGACTTGCAGACAGAACTGTAATGTTACTTGAAATTAATAATAAAGAGGTTGATGTGGAAGTTATTAAAATTGGAAATCCTGTGTGCAGTACATTAGATTTAGACAAATTTAAAGGAGAATGAAAAATGGGCAGTCGTTGGCAAATGGAAAAAAAACATGATCCATATTACAAAAAAGCTAAAAAAGAAGATTATCGTTCAAGAGCATCATATAAAATCAAACAGTTAGACAAAAAATTCAAACTTATTAAAGAAGGAGATACCGTTGTAGATCTTGGAGCAGCTCCAGGAGGATGGTCCCAGGTAGCTTTAGAAAAAGTTGGAGAAGAAGGTCTTGTAATCGGAGTGGATTTAAACAGAATAAAACCTTTCCCTGAAGAAAATTTCCATGGAATCAGAGGAGATTTTACAACTACAGAAGTTCAGGAAAAAGTTATGAATTTAATTGGAGGAAAAGCTAAAGTCGTAATTTCTGATGCGTCACCATCATTATGCGGAATTAAAAATATTGACCAGTTAAGATCAATTGATTTGACAAACACAGTTATTGGAATTGCTGATAATATTTTAGAGCCTAAAGGAAACTTAGTTATGAAAGTATTTCAAGGTCCCGAATATAAAGACATGCTAACCAGACTTAAAAAGAAATACAGGCAAGTAAAAACAACAAAACCTCCATCATCCCGTAAAAAAAGCTCAGAAATGTATGTTGTGGGATTAGACTTTAAACCTAAAAAAAATAAAAAAAGTAAAGATTAAAGATTATTGTATGCTACAGTAGCATTCTGTAATTTTTCCTTAGCAAAATCTATTCTACTATCAACTTCGTTTGATGACTTGCCTGAATCCAGTGCACTTTGAACATTTTGAATAGCGGAATCAGCTTTTGTTAATTCCAATCTTGCATCATTATATTTTTGAACCTGAGCTGTGTCCCCATTATCATAATACAAAGATTTTACACCATCAAATTGTGATTCCAAATCACTATATGAAGATTTTAGCTCCGCAAGTTCATCATATTGATTACCAGAAGAAATTTCATTAGTAATTCCTGATGAAACAATACTAAATCCAACATATGCCACAACAACAATTGTTGAAATAATCATTATAATTCCAACAACAGAAATAAGCATGGATGTGGATTTAAATAAATTTAATCTAGATTTTCTCATATTATCCTCATTTTATTAAATAAAAAAACTATCTAATAATTTAATAATATTTTTACTTGTTTTTAGTATATAATATTTTACTTGCCAAATGCTCAATACAATATTTTTTAAAGTATGAAAAATTAATAATATTTTAATGAATGCTAGTACAAAATCACGAACATCTGTTGCAAAATTTGAGGAATTTTTCGCTACAACATACAAAGATGATGTATTTGAAATCCTTGAAAAATATCCTGATGAAAGGTCACTTACTGTAGATTACAATGATTTAGAAATGTTTGACCCTGATTTGGCAGATTTATTAATTGAAAAACCTGAAGAAGTTATTGAAGCATCCAAAAGTGCAATAAAAAATATTGACCCTTTAGTAAAAGATGCTGATATCAATATTCGTTTTGAAAATCTTTCTAATATAATTCCTTTAAAAACCCTATTAAGTAAGTACATTGGGACATTTGTCGCTGCAGATGGAATTGTAAGAAAAACAGATGAAATAAGACCTAGAATTGAAACTGGTGTCTTTGAATGTAGAGGATGTATGAGACTGCATGAAGTAGAGCAACGTTCCGACAGCAGAATTATAGAGCCTTCTTTATGTAGTGAATGTGGTGGAAGATCATTTAGATTGCTGCAGGAGGAATCAAAATACATTGATACTCAAACAGCAAGAATGCAGGAACCATTGGAGAATTTATCTGGAGGAACTGAACCTAAACAGATGTTAATGGTTTTGGAAGATGATTTAGTAGACCAATTAAATCCCGGAGATAAAGTAAGAATTACAGGAACTTTAAAAACATTCAGAGAAGAGCGCAGCGGCAAATTCAAAAACTACATTTATGTAAATCATATCGAACCTTTAGAGCAGGAATTTGAAGAATTGCAGCTTACAGAAGAAGACGAGGCAAAAATCATTGAACTTTCTAAAGACCCGGACATTTATGAAAAAATCATCAAATCAACTGCCCCATCAATCAGAGGTTATAGAGATGTAAAAGAAGCTATTGCTCTTCAATTATTTGGTGGTGCTGCAAAAGAGCTTGAAGATGAAACTAGATTAAGAGGAGATATTCATATTTTAATCGTCGGGGACCCAGGTATCGGTAAATCCCAAATGCTTAAATACGTTTCAAAATTAGCTCCAAGAAGTATTTACACCAGTGGTAAAGGTACAACAGGAGCAGGGTTAACTGCAGCAGCAGTTAGAGATGAATTAGGCGGATGGTCTCTTGAAGCAGGTGCATTAGTACTTGGGGACCAGGGTAATGTATGTGTTGACGAACTGGACAAAATGAGGTCAGAAGACCGTTCAGCACTTCACGAGGCACTGGAACAACAAACTGTAAGTATTGCTAAAGCAGGAATCATGGCTACTTTAAATTCAAGATGTTCAGTTCTCGCAGCAGCTAACCCTAAATTCGGAAGATTTGACAGATTCAAAATACTTGCAGAACAAATTGATTTGCCTTCCCCAATTTTATCTCGTTTCGATTTAATATTTGTTGTTGAAGATAAACCAAGTGTAAAAGGAGATTCAGAACTTGCACAGCACATTCTCCAAATACACCAGCAAAATACTGTAAATTATGAAATTGAACCTGAATTACTCAGGAAATATATTGCATATGCCCGTAAAAATGTAAATCCGAAACTTACTGATGAAGCAAACATGGTTTTAAAAGAGTTTTATGTAAGTACAAGAAACAGTTCAGGTGATGAAGAATCCCCAGTTCCAATTACTGCAAGGCAATTAGAAGCTATCATTCGTTTAGCTGAAGCTAGTGCTAAAATAAGACTAAAAGACACAGTAGATAAAGAAGATGCACAAAAAGCCGTGAGACTGCAATTAGCTTGTCTTAAAGAAGTCGGTGTTGATCCGGAAACCGGAGAAATAGACATTGATAAAGTAGAAGGAAGAACACCTAAATCAGACAGAGACAAATTGCAAAGAATCATTTCTGAAATTGAAATACTTGAAGAAGAATATGCCGGACAAGCTCCAATGAATGTTTTAGTATCCAATATGAGTGATAAATACGACATGAGTGAAGAAAAAGTAGATGAAATGGTTAGAAACTTAAAACACAAAGGAGTAATCTACGAACCAACAAACGGTTATCTCAAAAGAGCATAACCTTCTTTTTTTATTTTATATTTTTTAATCAAATAGGATAACTTAATAAATGATTAAAATCAAAATTAATATATTATATTTATACTAATTTTACGGAGCGATAATATGGAAGAATACGAAAATTTATTAAATAGAGCAATAGACCAATTACCTCCTGAAGTATTTGAACACAAAAGATTTAAAATTCCTAAAGCTTATTCAGATATACAAGGTAACAGAACTTTTATAAAAAACTTTAAAGATGTTGCTGAAGATTTAAACAGAGATCCACAACATGTATTAAAATTTTTATTAAGAGAATTAGGTACTGCAGGTAATTTAGAAGGATCAAGAGCAATTTTACAAGGTAAATTTACACATTACTTAATCAACGAAAGATTAGAAGATTATGTTGAAAAATATGTTATTTGCCATGAATGTAACAGGCCAGATACTAAAATTATCAGAGAAGATAGGATATTCATATTAAAATGTGCTGCATGTGGTGCTAAAGCTCCATTAAAACCATTATAATCCTATTTAACTTATTTTTAATGATTTTTATGTTTTGTGTAGAATGTGGAAGTACTGATAAAAAAATGGTTGGAGATATTTGCATTGACTGCTTTTTAAAAGACTTTCAAATGATTGAAATCCCAGAAAATATTAAAGTAGAAATCTGCAGCCACTGTAACAGTAGAATCGAAGAAGGAAAATGGACAGATTCATTTTTACCTGAAGATGAAATAATTTATCGTGCTTTAGAGCGAAACATTAAAATCAGCAATCTTGTTGAAAATGAAATTATCAATCTTGAAATCGACCAAATAAAAGGAACAATAGCCAATTGTTATGTGGAAGTTGTTGGAGAAGTTTACGGAGTTCAGCTTGATGAAACTCATGACACTTCAGTAAGAATAATGAAAACAGTTTGTCCAACATGCAGTAAACTTCAGGCAGGCTATTACGAATCGGTTGTTCAGTTTAGAGCAAACAACAGAGATATAAAAGCAGAAGAATATGATAAAGCTGATGAAGTTGTTAAAAGAACTTTAAATAAGCAAAGCAAAAGCGACAAGCTTGCTTACTGCCCACAAATAGCTAAACTAAAAGAAGGTTACGATTATTATATTGGATCATTAAAATCCGGCAGAAAAGTAGCTGAAAGCTTAAAAGAAGAATTTGGAGGAATTATTAAAGAATCTCCAAGACTTATCAGTGAAGACAAATCTACTGGAAAAGGTCTTTATAGAATTTGGATTTCAATTAGAATTCCGGAATTTGAAATAAATGATTTTATCAAACATGAGGGCAAAATACTGCAGGTAAAAGATATTGATAAAAATAGAGTTGTTGGAATAGATATCACTGACCATAAAAGACACACAATACCTTTAAAAGAAAGTGAAGATATAACACTTCTTAAAAAGGCTGATGAAATTGAAACAACAACAATAATATCAAAATCCCCAAGCAACATTCAAATTTTAGACCCTGCAGATTATTCTGCTGTTGATTTGGATATGATGGATGAATTTAAAGATTCCAATATTGGTGACGAAGTTAAAATTATTAAAATTAACAATTACATTTATTTGATTAAGTGATTAAGATGAGCATTGAAGAAAAAATTCAATTAATTGAAAAAGGAACATTAGAAGTTATAGATACTGAAGAATTAAAAGAAGTTCTTAAAAAAGAACAACCTATAGCTTACACAGGATATGAACCTTCAGGTAAAATTCATTTAGGCCATGCAGTAACAGTACAAAAACTTAAAACCCTTCAAAAATTAGGTTTTAAAATTAAAATACTTCTTGCAGATTTCCATGCTTTTTTAAATGGAAAAGGAAGCATTGAAGAAATTGCTGAAACTGCAGAGTACAACATGAAATGTTTCAAAGCATTAGGTTTAGATGAAACTACTGAATTCATATTAGGTTCAAGTTTCCAATTAAACGAAGATTATGCATCTAAAGTTTATAAATTAGCTACCCTGACTACTTTGAAAAGAGCTAGAAGAAGTATGGATCAAGTAAGCCGTCATGATGAAAATCCGAAAGTGGCTAGTGTAGTTTATCCAATTATGCAAACTGTAGATATGGTTGCTTTAGATGTAGATGTTGCTCTTGGAGGAATGGAGCAAAGGAAAATTCAAATGCTCGCACGTGAAAACTTAGAGAAAATTGATGAAAAAGTTCCTGTCTGTATTCACACTCCATTGTTACATGGTCTTGACGGAGATGCTAAAATGTCTTCAAGTAAAGGAAATTACATTGCTGTTGACGATTCAGTTGAAGAAATTACTAAAAAAATCAAAAAAAGCTATTGTCCTCAGGGAGAAACTGAAGGAAATCCGATGATTGAAATAGCTGAAACATTCGTATATCCAAACCAGGAAACTTTACTTATTAAAAGGCCTGAAAAATTCGGAGGAGACATTGAACTTACACATGAACAGTTAATTAATGATTTCTCAAATGGAGACTTACATCCAATGGATTTGAAAAACGGAATTAAAGATTTCTTAATTGAACACTTTGCTCCTGTAAGAGAATATATGGAGGAATAAACAATGGATGAAAAACAGGAATTTGAAATGGGTTTACCTAATGGTGTAGGAGAACAGATGCTTGCTCATACTATCGAAAAGTTCGATGTAAAATTAGAACATACTGAATTCGGACCTAAACTTATAGGAACTTATGAAGAACTTGAAAAAGCTAAAGTTTTCTTATACGAAGCTATTGAAGCCAGATTAAATCAATTAGAAGGTAAAAAATAAAATTTACCTTTTAATTAAAATTTAATTAAAAAAATATAAATAACATTTTATTTTATAAAAGCCAAATAAAAGCACATAATTAATAAAACTCTCATTTTTCAAATAAAAGAAAAATAAGCTACTAATTTTAACTATTTTTAATAAACACCTGCTCTAATTAAAATATATTAATTTTAAAACAAATAATTTCATTTAATTTAAAAACAAATCCAATATATTAAATTAAATTAAAAAATCAAGCCAATTAATTTATATACTTTTAATGATTATTATTAACCATCTGAGGTGATACTATGAAAAGGTATACAAAAATGGAGTACGAAAATCCTGATGAAATGACCTTTGGATTTTCAAAACATCCTGTTAAAACAAAAAATGGATTAGAAATCGGAGCAGGTTATGTTAATCCGATAATCAAAGTTGCTCCAAAAGAAGGAAGTGAAAATTCAAAAGACACCATGGTATCAGAATGTAGAAATATTGCAATAAGTGCTTGTCAAAGAGCAGTGAATATTGGACTGCCTTCATTTATCTTAGAACAGGAACATATTGCACAACAAACTGCAAATCCTGATTGGGCAGGAGAGTGTACTCAGGCACAAGTAGAAGTTCTTGAAAAATTTCAAGACGAATATGGAATTAAAACTGCACTTAAAGCTACTCCTGCAGATATCAGAGATGAAGCAAAAGGAGAAAATTATAGAACTTCCTCCCAGTATCAGCAAGTAATGGAAAGTATAGAACAATGCTGTGAAAATGGAGCATCAATAATCTGCATTGAAACAACAGGAGGAAAATCTGTTTCAGATTACGGAATATCCCGAGGAGACCCAAGAGCAATATTATTTGGAATTGGAGTTTTAGGCAGCATAGATATGGAATTCATGTGGACAGAAATTGTAAAAATCTGCAGCAAACACAATGTAATTCCAGGAGGAGACACTAACTGTTCACAATCAAATACTGCAATGTTTCTAGCAGGAGGATTGTTAGATAAAGACTGTTCCCATACATTAGCAGCAATAGCCAGAGCTATTGGAGCATGTAACAGTTTGGTTGCTGTAGAATGTGGTGCAAAAGGACCTCTTAAAGACTGCGGTTATGAAAACCCTATTGTAAAATCAATAAGTGGAGTTCCTATTGCAACAGAAGGTAAAAATGCTGTTTGTGCACACTCTGATTTAATGGGAAATTTAATAGCTGGAATAACTGACTGCTGGAGTAATGAATCGGTTTATCATAGAGAAGAAATGGGTGGAACAACACCTGAAGTCTGGTTACAGGCAACAGGATACGAAGCTGCATTAATGAATACTGCTATTGAAACCGAAAATGATAAAATATTAAGAGACCTGTATACATTAGCAGACAAATACAGAGACCCTCAAGCATTAATTCTCGCATATGACAATGCACATAGAATTGGCCGTGCTATTGTAGAATATGGTGATGACCCATATCAAAGAAGCATAGCAGGAGCTCTTGAAGCTGGCACCATTATAAGAGAAGCTGTTGAAGACAAAAAAATGCAATTAACCAGATTCGAACAGGACAGCCTTGATGGAGCTATGAAAATCTATGAGAAATTACCAGAAGATTCCGGCAAATTTATCAAACAATCATCCAAACGATACGGACGTAAAGTAGAGGACTTTGATCCTAAAAATTATGAATTATAATAAAAAGAAGGGATTAAAATGACTTATAAAGATTTAGAAAATAAAATAAATCAAAATAAGATAGCTATTAGATACAATATAGTTGTAGAAGGTGCAGCTATAAAACCTGAAGAATATCCTGAAGTAAAAGAAGGATTGCCAACAGAAGAACCCTTTAAATCAATAGCTTTAGGAGTGCTCTATGAAGATAAAGCAAAAGTATTAAGCGATGTTAAAGAATCTCTTGAAAATGAGATTTCACCATTGGACATCATAAACAAAGGACTTATGAAAGGTATTGATGCAGTGAGCTTACTTTATACAAAAGGAGTTTATTTCTTACCTGATTTAATGCTTGCAGGAGATGCAATGATGGAAAGTGTAAAAGAATGTGAAAAAGTTCTTGGACACAAAAGTGAAACAAAAGGAACTATTGTTTGTTTTGTTGCTGAAGGAGATCCACATGACATCGGTAAAAACTTAATCTTGATGTTTTTAAGAGCCGGAGGATATGAAGCTATCGATTTAGGAAGAGATGTTCCTACCGAGAAAGTTGTTGAAGCTGTTAAAAAGTATCATCCATTATTTATGACCGGTACTGCACTTATGACAACTACAATGACTGCATTTCCAAAAGTTGTAGATGCTCTTGAAAAAGAAGGTCTTGAAGTGCCTGCAATAGGCTGTGGTGGAGGAGCTGTAAGAAAAGACTATGTTGAAAGTATGCCTATGACAGTATACGGCGTAGAAGCTTACCACACACCAAAATTAGCTGATGCAATCCTGAAAAACCATAAAACATGGGAAGATTTAAGAAAAGAGTACAGCGACATTGTAGGGGAATTCGTACCGGAATATTCAAACTAGATAACCATGGCAGAACATTATGCAATAGCTATAGATATTGGAACTAGCGGTATTAGAGCTCAAAGCTACAATCTAACTACCCATAAAACAATATCTACAGCTATAACTTTAAGACATCCATTGCCTGGAGCTAATGTAGTAGATCATCTTCACTTTGCATTAAATATAGGTCTCGAAACTGCCCATAACATTCTTATAACTACAATAAACAGAGTTATAGCTAATTTAAATATTGATTTAAATAAAGTAGAAAGATTGGCAGTTTGCGGAAATCCAATACAGTTATCCTTATTTAACAATATTGAAATAAGAGATTTGGCTTTTTGGGGAGAAAATGCTTTAAAAGAAAAAAATATAACTCCTCCGTCCAGACGTGGAAAAATATTAAATCCTCAAGCAATCGGCTTAGATATTAATCCTGATGCTAAGATTTACATTCCTCCAGCCATTAAACATGAAATTGGAGCAGATGCATTAGCTATGCTTTACAAATCCAAAGCTTTAGAAAAAGATGAATATTCACTTATTATAGATTTTGGAACAAATGCTGAAATGGCCCTGATTGCAGACGGAGAAATTTATACTGCATCGGCTGCTGCAGGACCTGCTATTGAAGGACAAAATATTGAAAAAGGCCGGCTAGCTTCTCCAGGAGTAATCTGCGATATTAATGAAGAGGAAATGTTCTGGAGAATGAAAATTCTTAATGACAATTTAATAGTTGAAGACGGAGATTTAATTGATCCTGTTAATGGAAATGTCATTAAAAAATCAGACATACAAGCAAAAGGAATTACCGGAACCGGTGTAATAGCTGCATTTAGTTTAGGTAGTGATGATAAAATCATAAAAGACGGCAAAATTAAAGATACAATTTACCTGCAGGATGATGTTTATCTCAAAGAAAAAGATATTTCAAATATTGGAAAGGCATTAGGTGCTTTTAGAGCCGGACAGTTAACACTAGCTGAAAGTGCAGATATCCTTTTAGATGAAATTGAAAGTGTATATATGGCCGGAGCTTCAGGATTTTATGTTGATGCTAAAAAATCATTAAACATAGGACAAATTCCGCCCTGCCCCAATCAAGTTTATCAAATCGGAAATACCTCATTAGCTATGGCTAAAGATATTGTATTAAACCCGGAATTATTAGATGAATTGCAGAAATTGGCTGATAAAATTAAAAGCAATCATATAATGCTTGCTACTTCTGAAATATTTGAAAAAATATATTCCCTGGAACTGGCTATTTATGAACAAGGAATGCCATTTTGGATGTATAATCAATGGCTGCAAAAATACGGTATTCAGGAAATTCCAAATATTAAAACAGAACCTGAAATAACTAAATTATACCCAAGAGATATTTCAGATTTGGGAGATTATGATTTGAACACAGTTGATATTGAAAATACATTATCTGCAAAATTTGACAGATGTATTTACTGTATGGACTGTGTTAATTCATGTCCTGAAAATGCTCTGTCTTTTGAGAAAGATGAATTTAAATTAAGAACAGACTTATGTTCAGGCCTTGGCTGTTTAAGGTGTGCTGGAAATTGCAAAGAACATGCTTTTAAATATGAAGAATTTTACAAAGATATATAGTGATTAATATGAATCTAAAAGAAAATCTTGAAAATGCACTTTCAGGTGAAGATGTGGAAGTTAAACCTGTTATAAGTGTAACACAAGCAGGAATTATCGAAGCAATGGAACAGACTAATGCTTCCTGGCCGGAAGCACATACAAATCCTGAGCAAATGGCAATTTTAGGAAGTTCCCTACATGAACTTGCAGGCCTTGAATGTGCAAGAATACCTTTTGGACTTACAGTTGAAGCGCAATCTATGGGAGCTGAAGTAAATCTCGGAAACAATGAACGAACTCCTGAAGTAACTGGAACTCCTTTTGAATCTGCAGATGATATTGAAGCACCAGATGATTTTTTAGAAAATGGGCGTATTCCAGTAGTTCTTGAAGCTATTGATATTTTAAAAGAAAAATATGAAGATTTGCCGATAATCGTTGGAATTACCGGACCATTTACATTAACAGGACATTTGCTTGGAATTGAAAATGTCGTAAGATATATGAAAACTGATCCTGATGAAATAGAAATAGCTATGGAAAACTGTCTTGATGCAAGTATGGATTACATTGAATCAATTCAGAAACATGATGCAGATGTTATTTGTGTAAACGAACCTACAGCATCCCCAGAATTAATTGACCCTCTTCAATTTAAATCAATGATTAAACCTAATCTTGAAGATTTGGCGGATTTTATTGATGTGCAAAAAGTATTGCATATCTGCGGGTCAACACAACCTATTATAAGTGACATGTCCTCTGTTGGCTTTGACGGAATAAGTATAGAAGAAGCCGTTGACATCCCAAAAGCCAAGGAAAGCATCGAAGATGAATGTGTCATTGTAGGAAACATCTCAACATCCAAAACATTATTGAGCGGAACACCTGAAGATGTAAAAGAAGATGTAAAAAAAGTATTAAGTGAAGATATTGATATTATAGCTCCAAGTTGTGGATTAGCTCCAAAAACACCACTAGCTAATGTTAAAGCACTAGTTGAAGCTAGAAATGAATATTTTAATATTTAAATATTAAATGAAACAATAATTGTAGCTATTGAAGAATCATCACCATAACTATACTTATTTTTTAAATATTCGTCAGATTTAGTTGACGGACTTGATGAAACAACACCATCTAACTTAAAAGGATCCAATTCCGGAAATGGAACGGGAGGTAAAACAAAATATTCATTGCCTTTTTCCAAATTGTAATTATTTAATACATCTTTAAAAATTACAAAATCATCACTTAAAAACATGATATCTTCATCATCCCTAAATTTTTTCTTATCTTCAGGATCAAAAACATCATGACCCAATATTTCTCCGTCAAATGTCAGTAAAACAGTGGGAGTTGGGGGAACTCTAAAATATCCTTTTTTAAAAATTACAAAACATACATCCCTTTTGAAACATTCCTGAACTCCTTCATTGAATACCGGAACTATGTCCTTTGAGCGCTGTGCTTCCATATCAATTATCTTTAAAATATCATCATTGGAAAGTTGCCTTACTTCCAAAACACCATCCAAACCACTTATTACATTTACTACATTGTTTAAGACTTCGCTCATAATATCACCTAATACAATCAGGACAAATACCCATATACGGAGCTACAGCTTTTTTAATATCTGTTGATACTTTATTTACTCCAGTACTTGCATCAATTATTTCATGATTGAAATTGCTGATTAAATCCAAATAATTAGCTTTGACTTTACTTAAAAATTCCTCATTTTCAAATTCGTCTTCTTTAGAACATCGATTTACAGAAGTTTTAACATCCACATCTAAAAGTAAAACCAGATCAGGTTCTTTAGCATATTTATTAATCTGTTCAATCCATTCTGCAGGTTCCTGATAAGCTAAACTAGAAATAAAAGAGCGGTCACTTAAAATAACTTTAGAATCATCATTAAGTTTATCCATAATAAGCATCCTGTCTGCTGCAAATAGTAGACCTAATGTTTTTTGAATTCTGTCAGTTGTTGCATCCGGTCTTTGCAGTATTTTTCTAATTAACTTACCGACTTCAGAATCTGTCGGTTCCACAACTGTTTCAACATCAAAACCATTCTGATCCAGCCAATCTTTTAACAGGTTAATCTGAGTAGATTTACCTGCACCATCAATTCCCTCAAAAACAATGTACATAATTTTAAATTTGAATTAAACTATATTAAACTTTAACTATTTTTTCAATGTTTCATTAAAACAAAAAGCAAAACAGCTATTTAATAAATACCTATTTTACATATGAATGACCTATGAAAATCCCCACAAACATGAACTATAAATTTATTAAGCATTATTTATAAAAAAATGATACAATATGATACAAATAAATGATAAAAAATACATACTCACTTATTTAATCGGGTTTATATTGCTTGCAACATTTTTATTTTCATGTAACACCCATAATCATCCAAAAGCACAGATAATATTAAGTATTTTAACTGTAATAGGTGGAATAATTTGTATAAGATATTCTATAAAAAATAAAGATGCATTACACAAAACAGCTTTTTTAATAATCATCATATTTGGATTACTAACAGTATTTGCTTCACCACTTCTTGTAGCTCCTGATGAAGTAGAACATTTTGCAAGATCTGATTTAACCTCAGAAGGAGGACTTATACCAAATTACCATGAAAATCAGGGATATTTCATAAACAACTATTTTCATCAAATGACATATTCACAAGGTAGTACCCTACTAGACAATACTTCCTTTATGCATCAAGATATTACGCACTGCAAATCATTTTTTACATCAGTATTTTCTCAAAATCTATTTTACGTCTATTTAGCTCAAGGATTTGGGATATTTATTGCAAAAATGTTGGAATTACCAGTAATATTCGCATTATGGTTAGGTAGACTTTGTAACTTATTATTATACTCAGGAATTGTATATTTTGCAATTAAAAAGACGCCTGCTTTTAAAAAAGAGTTACTTGTATTATCATGTCTTCCAATAGCTGTTTTTCAAGCTGCATCAATGAGCAGTGATGGAATTATTTTTGCTCTGGCAATATTAAATATTTCTTACTTCATACAGATGTATAAATCAGAAATAATCCCAAATAAAAATATAATCATTTATTTGGCAACAGGAGTATTGATTGGACTTATTAAATTTCCATATATCTTTTTATTACTAATGTTATTTTTAATACCTGCAAACAAATTTAAAACAAAAAAAATAGCTATTATATCTAAAATGACAGCTTTACTCTTAATAGTCATAGCTGGAGCATATAGTAATTTTTATGCTTCAAAAGAATTGTTAAAAGGTGGAAGAATAGACTATTACATCCAAAATAATGTTAACCCAACCAATCAAATAAATTATATAATTCACAACCCTACATCCGCAGTTATAACCTTTGTAAAATCATTAATCTTTTTACCATAGTTGATTTTTATTAAAGATTGTTCTTTTTTCCATTTAATACTTTTCCCAGGGCTAGATATATACAATGCATTGTGTTTAATCTTCTTTATTGTATTTTTATTCTTATCTGAAGATTTAAAAATGGCTAAAAGGAAAAAATTAGAATTGATAATATTATTTTTAATAATTTATACAAGCATATTTTTTATCCAATATTTAAGTTGGACTCCAGTAGGTTATGATGGTATTTTAGGCGTTGGAGCCCGTTACTTCATTCCAATATTAGCAATACTGCCATTAGTATTTGGACATAAGTCTAACAGTGAAAAATTAACAAAATATTTCATAGTATTTACAACAATATTCTTATCTGGAATGTTACTTATAATAATTGCAGGATTTTATTAAAAGAATAAGACATGAGCCTATCTCTTCTTAAATTTCTTATTTTTTCTTTTACTTGATTTATATTATTATTTTGAATTTAAAATACATCATATCCTTTTAAAATAATATATAAAATAAAAACTAAACAGTAAACTACAACCCCAACAATACATTATCAGCGATATTTTAAAATTTATTTATATTACAAAAAACATATTTTTAAATGATTAAATCTTAGGGTGTAATAATAAAATGGTTTTATCAGAATTATTAGCTCCAGCTGGATCTTATGATGTGCTTGTAATTGCAGTTAATGCAGGTGCTGATGCTGTTTATATAGCTGGACAACAATATGGAGCAAGAGCATTTGCTAAAAACTTCACAATGGAAGAGATAGAAAAAGCTGTCGAATATGCTCATTTAAATGGAGTTAAAGTCCATGTTACTGTAAATACATCAATAAACAATTTTGAAATAGCTGATGTAATGAACTACCTGTTTAAATTATATCAAATAGGAATAGATGCAGTTATTGTTCAGGATTTTGGAATATGCTGGCTTTTAAAAACTCTGATTCCTGATTTGGAAGTTCATGGATCAACACAGATGGCATTAAGCAATTACAGTTCCATAAAATGGGCTGCTAAAAACAATATTAAAAGAGTTGTTCTTCCACGTGAAATTAATGTAAACCAGATAGCTAAAACACATGAACAGCTAAAAAAAGACAATATCAATATGGAAATTGAAGTATTCGGACATGGAGCTTTATGCTATAGTGTCTCCGGAAACTGTTATATGTCTTCATACAACAGCGGACGCAGCGGAAACAGGGGCGCATGTGCACAGCCATGCAGACGAGAATACCGTTTAAAATACAGAGGATACAATATCGGGAACGGATATCTTTTATCAACCCATGATCTGGCCACATACAATAATCTGGACGCAATTTCAGATGCTGGAGTAACTTCATTAAAATTAGAAGGCCGTATGAAATCCGGAGACTATATAGGAACCATCGTAAACAGCTACCGCAATATATTGGACGGAAATACCGGAGATTATGCCAAAAATTTACATCTTGTATTCAACAGGAAATTTACAAACGGATACATAATGGGAGATAAACCCGGTGAAGTAATGGGCAGAGGCAGTTCAGGCCACGAAGGTTTATACATAGGAGACATTGTAAAAATAGATGGAACTGAAGTTACAATTGAAATCAAAAATAAAGACAATTACATCACACTAAAAAAAGGTGACGGAATAGCTTTTAAATACAACGGCAAAATCAAAGGAATTTATTTAGAAGACATTGTTAAACAGGACGAAAATGAAATTGTAATTAATACAACACGTTTGGTTAAGGAAGGCACAGAGGTATTTATCAGTTTTTCCAAGTCAATTCATGAAAATCTTAAAAAATTCCAAAAAGAAGTCATTAAAAACCATATCCCACTTTCATTAACCCTAAGCTGGAATGAAGACTTAACAGGATTTGTTAATGTTGAATATTATTTAGATGACGAATTAATCAATTTCAGACATAAAGTCATAGGCAAATTTGAAAAAGCTAAAAACAAACCTATTACAAAAGAAAAAATTGAAAAGCAGTTATCAAAAACCGGAGGAACACCATTCTACATAGATGAAATCAAATTCCACAATATGCCGGACAATTTATTTATTCCAATCAGTGAACTTAACCAGATTAGAAGGGAAGTTCTATCTCAAGCACAGGACCTGCTGTTAAATCACTACACTCCAACCAAAAAGTCCGTTAAAGCTACAAGGAAAAAATTGAATGAGTTTTATGAAGATTATGAATCTTTCAATAACATCAGCAAAAAGAAAAATCCTAAAATATCATTATTTATTGATAACTTAGACCAGTTAAAATCAATTTCCGGATTTGACCTTAAACGGATTTACTTTGATGGAAACTGTTTATACAATAACCCTGAAGATTATTATGAAAATATTCCAAAGCTTTTAGAAGAAGCCAGTCTTATGACTCCTGATGCAGAACTTGTTTGGGTATTGTCCTCATTCATCAATGAAAAAGAAGCATCCAAATGCAATGAAATAGTTAAAGAACTTGAATCAAAAGGAATTATTATTTCAGTTATGGGAGATTTCCCGGGAATGGGTGAGATTTTTGACTGTCCTGTTTATGGAAACCATAATCTGAATGTTTGGAACTCATTTACAGTTAAAAATCTTAAAGAAGCAGGATTCAATGGTTTAATTTTATCTTCAGAACTTTCAGGTAATGAAATTAAACATCTGATTTCTAAAAATAACACCGAAGACATTGATTTGGAACTAATTGTAAACGGAAATTTAGAGGTTATTGTAAGTAAGGATGATTTCAGTAACTTAAATGACGGTAAAGATTTCATAATACATAACAATGCAGATTATGCCATTTTAGAAGATAAAAAAAGGAAAAAATTCAAGTACAAAGTATTATTTGACTATAATAAACAAAGCCACATTATAAACAAAGACTGCCTATGTTTAATTGAAGAAATGAATGAAATTAAACACTTAGGTCTTGATTCCATAATCCTGGATTGCAGATATTCCAATGAAAAGTACACAACAAACATATTATCCATTTACAATGATTCCCTGAAAGACAGAGATGATGAAGAGCTTTCCAAATACAAATATCAGATAATGGATTTCTCACAGTCATATATCAACAAGGGAAATTATATTGAAGGCAGATTACACGAGGACAAACATGAGAATTCCTGAATTACTTGCACCTGTAGGTTCCATGGACCACCTTAAAGTAGCTATTAATGCAGGAGCCAGTTCAATATATTTATCTGGAAAAGAATACGGTGCCCGTAGGTTTGCTGAAAACTTTACTTTAAATGAAATAGCCGAAGCAGTTAACACTGCTCATCTGCACAATGTCAAGGTTTATGTAACTGTAAACACATTAATTAAAGAAGATGAACTTCAAGATGTAATGAATTATTTGTCCCATCTATATTCAATAGGTGTAGATGCAGTTTTAGTTCAGGATTTAGGTCTGGTTGAGCTGATAAACAAACACCTGCCAAAACTAAAAGTCCACGGTTCAACACAGATGACTGCAGAAAACCAACTTAAATTAGATTATCTTGAAAGCAAAGGAATTAAAAGAATAGTTCTTCCCCGTGAAATGAGAAAAGATGAAATTAAAAATTTGAAAACAAATATGGAACTTGAGATATTTGTTCATGGAGCTCTGTGCTATTCCTATTCAGGACAATGTCTAATGAGCAGTTTTAAAGGAGGTCGAAGCGGAAACAGAGGAAGTTGTGCACAGCCCTGCCGCCAAAAATACAGATTATCCTGTTTGAACAGTGAAGATTATTACCTCTCACCTAAAGATTTGTCATTATACGATCATTTAAAAGAAATTGCAGAGCTAAACATCAGCTGCATCAAAATAGAAGGGAGAATGAGAAGCAAGGAATATTTGGCTATTGCAGTGAGCAATTATAGGAAAGCCTTAAACAAATTGAAAAGCAATAAAATCAGCAAAAGTGAAGAAATAAGCCTTGCATTTAATAGAGGATTTAGCAAAGGGCAATTTAACTATGCATCTTCAAGAAGTATCCGTTCAGGACATGTCGGTTTAAAATTAGGTAAAGTCTGCAATAGTGAAAACAGCCAAATAGTCATTAAATTAGATGACGGTTTAAAAACAATTCCCCAAAAAGGTGACGGATTATTATTAATAAAATCAAAAGATGACTACGGATTTGAAATTTCACAAAACCCTCTTTTAACAACATTCAACCATTATAAAAAAGGCAGAAATAAAGAAATTAAAGACATTAACAGAAAAGACAGAGTTTTAATCATTAAAAAAGTAAAGCAGAATAAAAAACACCATTTCAATTTAAACGATTCAACAGCATATCTTACAAAAAGAAACAGATTAACTTCAAAAGTTAAAGAGATTGAAAATAAGGGCAGCAGTTTTATCAAATCCAAATTAATACTTACATTTTCAATTAAAAACAAATATCCTCACTTGAAAGGCAGGTTAACTCTTGCAAATAAAAAAGAAATTGAAAGTGAAGTTAAAGGAGAAGTTCCCTTTGAAAAGCCTCTTAAAAGAAGTGTAGATACAAAAACAATAAAAAAACAGTTACTGAAAGTTGACAAATACCCATTTGACATTGTTGGAGTCAATATCAACTATGACGGAACATTATTTATCCCAATAAGTGAAATCAATAAAATCAGAAGGGAACTTTTCAAAAAATTAGAAAAAGAAGTGTATTCCTTATACTCCAATAAAAAGGTAAAAATAAATCTTGAAAATGAAGGCAATGCCCTAAAAACTGACCAATACAGTTTATCCTATTATACAAATAACCTAACTGATTTAGATAAAATAAATAATGTAAAAAGGGTTTATTTGGAGATACCTCCTGAAGACCCGTCAGTAATAAATCAAAGCAGGGAAGAATACAATATAAATTATATGGTCAGCTATCTGCAAAAGGCTATTGACATTTCCAGAAACAGAGACTATGAATTAATCTGGAAATGGCCGGACATTGCTCATGACAATTTAATAAAAGTTTTAGGAAAAGTAAGAGGCATATTAAACAAACTGCACTACCCTATTGAAATAATGTCTCCCGATTTTACAGGCCAATACGGACCATACTCCATGAACGTGACAAATACACAAACAATAAAGAGTCTTGAAAACTACAAAATAATTACATTGTCACCGGAACTGAAAAAAGAAGATTTAAAAAATATTTTAGACAATTGTAGTGACAATTCCAAATTGGAAATTATTGTTCAGGGATCTGTTGAGCTAATGAAAAGCAGAAACAGATTATTTACCAAAAAAGAATCTAAAAAGTTAAAGAACAACACAGACGACATCTTCCTGATTGATAAGAAAAACAAAAGATATCCTATTCATAAAAGCTTATCTAATGAAGAAATTATAATTTCAAATAGCGAAGATATTTCACTTTTAAATGACATTACCTACTTAAAATCAATAGGGCTTGTTAATTTTGCTATTGACGGTCGATGGAGAGATGAAAACTATTTAAATAAAATACAGGAATATAACACAGCTATTGACAAATAAAAAATAATACTTCCCAAATGCTCTAGGGAATTTTGGATATATATTTAAATAAAAATGTATAGAAAAAAGGGTTTGGTTAAAATGCAAGGAGAGAAAGTAACATTGCAAAACATAAAAGGTATTGGAGATAAAATCTCTGAAAAAATATTAAATAGTGTTGGAGGAGAAGAAAATCTTCAAAAAATAGTTGAAAATGTGGATGTTGAAAAAATAGCAAATATTGATGGAATCAGCCAAAGGAAAGCTATTGAAATAATGAACCAGCTATTAAATAATCCTACATATGAGTTTATTAAAAGCGACAGGGCAATGGAGATTTATGAAGACATCATAAACAAAATATTAGCATATTCAAACACTTCATATTCAAAAAATAGGATTTTGCTGCTTTCCCCTTCAAAAGATATTGAAAAAATAGAAAAACAAATCAGTTTTGTGATGGATGCAAAAAAACAGGTTTCACAGCTTCCAATAATCAAGTTAAGAGGATTGATGAAAAACTTAAAGGAAGTTGAAAATCCGAAAGCCGAATATGATGCAAGTAAAGTTATTTTAGTGGAAACAGAAGAAGACAATTCATATCTTACTGATTTAGGTCTGAATCAGTATTATCCAATAATTACAGCCACTGATTCCCCGTTACTGCAGGAGGAATTAATGAATTATGACCTTATCTTTTATGTATATTCACAGGGAATACTTGATTTTGAAGGAATGCCAAACCTTGTAATGATTAATATTGAAGAAAATGATTATGAAATAGTTCCTGAAAAAATAATAAACTTCTTTACACATAACCAGGATCTTTTTAACAGAGTTTATGAAATACAAAAAATCAGAGGCCGGGAAACAATTTTGGGAGAAATTATCCCAATTATTGATGAACTTAATGTTATTGATAAAAGAGAAGTAGACATTGAAGAATTAGTCAATTCTTTAAAAAAGGATATGGATGAAGAACTAGAAAATGCCATACAAAATGTTGATCTTGAAGGAGATGAAATTCTCAACCTATTAAACAAGAATCTCCCTCCAAAGATTAATAAAATATTTGATGAAATTATAAATGAAAGGAAGAAAATCATCAGAGAAAAAACAGGATTTGATTTTGATCCGTATCTCAGAAAATATCCTATTGAAATTGACGACAGCGAAATCCAAAGAATCCAACTGGAACAGTCATCCAAAAAAGAAAATGATATTTTTGATGTTAAAAAAAGTGCTGCCATTGAATTGAACTCCATAAAAGAACAGGCAATCAAAGAAGTTGAAGAAGTAATTAAATTTGACTATGAATTTAGCTTAGGCAGCTTTGCATATGAATATGATTTAAATGCACCTGAATTTGGCGATGAAATAAATTTAAAAGAGGCACTGCATCTGGAACTGGCCCTTAGAAAAGATGATAAAAACACACAGACAATTGATTACAAACTTACAAATGACGAAAACATAGCCCTGCTTACCGGGGCAAACAGCGGAGGTAAAACAACCCTTCTTGAAACACTAACCCAAATTTCCATAATGGCGCAAATGGGGCTTCCTGTAAGTGCCGGTGAAGCCAAAATCAAATTGTTTGATGAAATATATCATTTTTCAAAGAAAAGATCACTGGATGCCGGAGCTTTTGAATCTTTTTTAAATGTATTTATTCCAATTGTAACAACAGACAGCGAAAAATTAGTATTGCTTGACGAACTTGAAGGAATAACAGAACTGGAAGCTGCAGTTAAAATTATTTCAACATTTATAGATATGATTAAAGAATCCAATTCCTACGGAATAATTGTAACACATATGGCCAGGGAACTGATGAATTACACAGATATCCGTGTAGACGGTATTGAAGCAAAAGGATTAGATGAAAATTATAATCTGATAGTGGACAGAACTCCGAAAATGAACTTCCTTGCAAAAAGTACCCCTGAACTTATCTTAAAAAGGATTTATGAAAAATCAGACGATAATCTAAAACAGGTATATGCAAGAATCTTAGAGAAATTTTAAGATATTAATATATAGAAGTTTTAACTAATTACAAAAATATGAAAATAATTTCCAACACAAAAAATGATTCTATAAAAAGGGTAGAAGAAATATATAAAGTTCTTAAAAAAAATGATTTCGGTTACCTTATCGAAGAAAATACCTTTTTTAAGAATTTTCCTTTTTTAAAAGATACTAAAAGAGGCAAATATAAAGAATTACCCGATGAATCTATTCCAAAAAGAATAAAAGATGTGCTGGAAGAATTAGGACCAACATATATTAAATTAGGTCAGATGTTAAGTACCAGACCTGATTTAATTGGAGTGGAAATAGCAAAGGAACTGGAATCCTTAAGAGACAACACTCCCACCACACCATTTAATGAAATAAAAGAAGTTATTGAAAAAGAACTTGGAAAGCCAATAAATGAAATCTACAAAGAAATTGACGAAAAGCCTTTAGGTTCAGCTTCAATCGGGCAGGTCCATAAAGGAATACTTCTTGAAAACAACAAAGAAGTAGCCATTAAAGTTCAAAAACCTCATGTTCGTGAAACTATTGAATCAGATTTAAAGATTATGAAATTTTTATCTGATAAAATCGGAAAATACATAAACCAGACTAAAGTTTATAATATTCCATCTATTTTAACAGAATTTGAACGCTCAATATTCAAAGAAATTGATTACCATGAAGAACTAATCAATATGAAAAATTTGGCGCATAATTTCAGAGCCGTGCACTACATCCATATACCTGCTGCTTATTCGGAGTACTGCAGTGAAAAAATCATTACAATGGAATTAATAAAAGGAAAAGAAGTTTCTGAAGTAATGGTTCACGATTATCCGGAATATAATAAAAAATTAATTGCTAAAAGAGGAGTGAAATCTTATTTTAAACAAATAATGATTGACGGATTTTTCCATGCCGACCCCCATCCTGGAAATATGATGATAATGGAAAACAATGTCTTATGTTACATTGATGAAGGAATGATGGGTATTTTAGATGATGATTTCAGAGAAGAACTTGCAGAGTTAATATTATTGCTATTAAGCAGAAATGTAGACAATATTATCAACCAGCTAATTTACATGGACATATTAACACCTGCACAAAACACTCCTGAATTAAAAGCCGATGTAAATGACATAATGAACAAATATTACGGTGCAGACCTGAAAGACATGCACGGAGGAGTACAGCAACTTCTAAAGGTAATGATTAAACATAACATCCAATTACCAAGAGAATTTGTAATGATTGGGCGTGGAATGGCTTTAATTGAAGATACAGGAATGAAATTGGACCCTGAATTTAATGCCATGACTGAACTGAAAAAATTATCCAGAAAAATAATGTTTCAAAAATACAGCCCTAACAGATTAGCAAAAGTAAGCTCCAATTACATGCTGCAAATAGAACACTTAGCTAAAGATTTGCCAACAACACTTAACAATATGCTTTCAAAACTTGAAGAAGGTAATTTAAGCGTGAAACTTAAGCACGAATCAATCAGTGAAATCATGAACCAGCTGTCAATTTCACTTATTTTATCTGCACTAATTATCGGGTCATCACTGGCCATCATTTCAGATAAGGGGCCTAAAATATTCGATGTTTCAATATTGGGACTGATAGGATTTGTATTCAGTGCAGCTTTAGGAATCTATTTGGTAATTCAATTTATGTTAAAAGAAAAATAACTTACACTAAAAAACCCTTTAACATCACATATTTCTTAATTTATCTTAATAGAAAGCTTAAATCTTTCAGTAAAAGCTTCATCAGAAAAACCTATGTATTTTACTGCATAGCCAATTATAAAAATGAAAATGTTTTTGGAGGAACATAAATAATATTATTGTGTTTTTCAATATTAGTTGTAGTATCTGAGATGATAATTCCATAATCTGCGCCATAACTGTTGATTGCATGAGTGATTTGTTTTTTATCTTTTCTACCACGACCCACTTCAATAGGTACCGGATTTTTAAAATCTTGCTGCAATATAAAATCAACATTTCGCTTCTTGTTTGCATCATAATACAATGTAAAACAATCATTTCCTCTTTGTGTGAAATTAAATAAGATTGATGCAACATGATTTTCTAGAAGTATTCCCTCATATTGCTTTATATCATTAATTGTATTTCCAGAGTTTTCGGATAATGCATTTCTAATGCTACTTGTTGCAAAATAATATTTTTTGGTTTTTTTCATACGTTTTGATGATGTTCCATGAGCTTCAATAGAAAATATTAAATGTGTTTTTTCTAAAATATCTAAAATATTTTTTACATTTGCTTGAGAAGTCTTTAAATATTTTGCCAAATTGTTTTGTGAAAGATCCCCTGCATTTTGTAGTGCCAGATATCTTAGTATCCTATTTGAATTCGTCTGATTTTCAAAAGTGAAATTTTTAATAGCAACCATATCAGTATTTACCACTTTTTCAATCATGTCCACAATATTAGTAGAAAGTCTTCTAAAATTGATTTTACGAGCTAAAATTGGAAATCCCCCATATTTCAAATATTCATCCCAATCATTAAAATTATACTTAATATTATTAATTAAGTCCCTGTTCATTTCATTTTCATATTTTATGGCATTTTGCTCTTCACCATTTAAAATCAAGCTAACCAAAGAATTTCCAAGATTAATATTTGAGTAATCATATTTCAATTTCAGATGTTCATTATAATTTAGAGGTGTTACGACTCTTTTAAACATCCTTCTTGCAGCATCTGCATTATATTCTAAATTTAGAGCTGATGAACCTGTAAATACCATGAAAATTTTTTCTGAACGATCATAAATTATTTTACCAGACATTGACCAGTTCTTATCATATTGTGATTCATCAATTAATAGAAAAATTTCTTTATCCAATAATCTTAATTGAGTATTGAATTGATTATTAAGGTAAATATCAACTATTTCTCTTATATTGCAATCAACTATATTGTTTAAATCATCACAGGACAAATAAATTATTTGATCGGGCAATATGTGTTTTTCATTTAATAAATAATAATATGCTTGATAAAGCAGTGTTGTTTTTCCAACACCCCTAATTCCAGGCAACACAATAAATCTATTTAACTCATTTCCTTCTATAAACTCATCAATACTATTCTTGATTTCTTCAAATTCAAATCTATACTTTAATTTTTTACCATCCCTAATTAATTTATCTTTTAATACATATGGCATATTAGAGCTACTTTCATTTATGAAATTAATTATCAATTGTGTTTTATCATCCATATTATATGCCTCCCTTAGAACATATTAATTAAAAAAATATTTGTTAATACATATATAAATACTTAACAAAATATTTTATTAATTAACTTATAACCAATAAAGAAATACATAAACTAAAAATGATTTTATCAAAACTAAAACCTTTGAAACTGTGACAGTGTGAAAAAACGCAAAACTGATAGTAAAAAAAGTTAAAAAGTCTTAAAAAAATTTAATTAATAAAATAAGATTATATAAAAGCTGTTGTCCTATATACTATACAAAAATATTTACTGCTTTTAATTACTATATTCACTAATTCCAGTGAGTTTTTCAATAAGCGTATATATTTTTACATATTTTTTTATGAATTTTGCAACTTAGAAGTTTCAAGAATAATATCTCTTGAAAATAATTTTGAATTATTATTTAGATAATGATTTAATATATTCTTTAGAATCTATATTGGGTCGTAATTTATTAGATAACAAACCACAATGTATATCTAATAATTTTAATAATATCACTTCCATTAAATTCTCAAGAACAATATTTTGTGTGTTTAAATCTTTAAGATATTGCGAATTAATAATTTGGTTTTTATTTTGATACAATATTTCGAGAATTATTTTATTTTTTTCACCATTGAGTCTTTTATTAGTTTTTTTAAAGCTATTTTTAAATATATCTTCCAAATCATTATCATTAAGTAAAATTTCACCATTATGGACATTTTTATTTCTGTATTTCGTGATAATTTCAATGAATAAAAATTCTTTAAATTGATTTAAGACAATGGAAATATTTCTTTCATAATCATCTAATTCATTCATTGTTGAATCTTTTAATTCTTCTAATTCATTTAAAAGCCCAATTTCAAATTTATCAAATAATTTATAAATGTTCAAGTTTAATTTTTGCTTTAATATGTTATTTAGTTTATATGCAAATTTTTTGGATTCATCAGGATAATATTGTTTAATTAATGTTTCTATAAAAATGGATCCTAAGAGATGTTTAATATCAATATACATTTCATTTTTAAACCATATGTAATATTGTATTAATAGTTCTATGTTAAAATTTGATTCATTTAAGTTAATGTATTTTTCATAAGATGAATCTAAAAAATTAATGAATGTATTCGGATGGGGAGTAAATATGGTGAATCCATTTAGCTTATGAGTATTTTTTGATTTGAACAAAATTTCTAACTTCTCATTATTAATGGTTTCAATAATGCTCATTCTTCTGTGTTTGATATTAGATGTAAAGAAAGACAAAAGGACATCAATATTTTCAATTAATTTGTCATGATTTTCGGAATAATCAATATATTTAGATTCGTGGTATAAAAATAAATTGTTAGGGTAAATCTCTTCAAATGATTTATCAAGAGCATTGCCGATATCATTATCAATACATTCACAATTTCGATTTTTACTTATTAAATATTTATCTTTGAGATAATCATTTTTAAATTTTTCACAAAAGAAGTTTGAAATTTTGTAATCTTCATGGTATGCATCCCATATTCTAATTTTTTCATTATTTGTAATCTCACAATTATTTTTTATAAGTTTACAATACTCGCATTTTCCAGAAACTTCTGGTGAATTAATAGTACCATAAAAAATTCCAGTTCCAATAAAATTAATTAATTTAACACGATACTCTTCAAAATCACATTCTAATATAATAGATTTGAATTCAGTGGGAGCAGATAATTTTTCATAATATTCCCTATCTCTTTTTCCAGGAGTATCATTATATATTGTTAAATCATGATAATCATCATTATCTATTTCAAAGATAACATTAATGTCGTTACATATATCAATTTTAATATTTTTGATTTCATACGTATTGTAATTTTCTTTTGAAAATATTTTTCCACTATCACAATTAAATATATGATGTTTAATCTCGTTTCGAGTTAAGTTTAGATTAGGAATTATCATGTCATTAAAGTTTGGGATAGTATCACCTATTTCATTTTTACACTGCTTATTTTTAATTTTTATTATTGGAAACAGATTATTTACAATTTAAAACTTATTGCCTAATTATATTTTTGATTATATTTCTCAATGAAATTTTCACAAACTATTTTATAATCGATATCTTCTATTTTTGAAATAATACTGTGGATTCTGTTGTAGATTTTATCAATTGGACATATTTCTTCCATAATTGAAAAATTAAATTCACAAGTTACTGTATCATTTTCGTTACTTATTTCTTTGATAAAAATTATAATTAATTTAATTAATTCAGTGTCATTTTTTAATGTTTTCTCTATAAATCTACCGTATTCTTCATTATCCCAGTAATACCAATTATAAATTACTTCTATTGCACGGTATACTTCAAATATTTTGCCATTGTCCACCCATTGTTTAATTTTGATACAAGCTTCATTTTCTAATTTGTCAAGTTGGTCATTAGTTAATTCTTTTTTACCATTAGATTTTTGGTTTTTAAATCTGTATCTTTGATTTATTTTATCATGTATTGACAATTCATCAACTAATAAATACAAGCAATCTTCAGCATTTTTAATTGCATAATCCATAGATTCATATAATTCTTGATTATTTAATTGCTTTGACAAAGCCCCAATATTTTGTAAAAGTAATGTGTTTTTTGAAAAGATAAAATCACCAGTATCTACATTTAGATTATCTCCAATATCAAATAGTAATCTCAAAAATAGTTTTATATTTTTTGAATCAATTTTCTGAACATTAGTTTTTAATTTTTCAAGAAAGTTTTCTGACTTTCCATCATTATCATTGTTTAACACCTCTTGTTTAATAAATTCATAATTATCAGATTGAATAATCATTTCAAAGGCAACATTCGACATTTCATTTTCGCCAATAGTCAATTCAAAGTATCTATCAAACATTTTATAACTACAAACTCTTAATTTTGAATCCCACTCGGAAACTTGATTTGCCATATCCCAATTTCTATCAAAATTTTCTAATTGTGGGAATAATACTTTTAGTATTTCAATTAATAGTTCTTCAGTTAATGTTTCTTTTTTATCTAATATATTTTTAAAATGTTCTTGATATGTAGGTAATTTTTCTCGATCTGGTTTTTTCATTAAACTTTTTGTGAAAAATGTTTTATTCTCTTTAATTTCATGATAAATTTTATTTTCAAAAAGTTGAAGTCCTGTTAATAATGTATAGTCTAAAATATTAACTTCATCTTTCATTAATGGCAAATAAAATGTTAAACTATTGATATATCTGTTAACCTCTCGAATATTAGTTAAAAATAAAAGTGTTGACCAAAAACTCCTATTTTCAGAACTTAAATCAATTTTTTCATTTTTTAGAAGCACTTCTAACTCTTTTTTAAATAGATTTCGGACTTTTGATTTAGGTATTTTTGGAATGTCAATGTGTAATTGAATTATCTTATCTAAAAATTCTTCACCATAATCTTTTTGCATATCTCCCATTGAATTTAAGATAATATTTCTATCAAAGGGCAATATATAAATAATATTTGGAAAATCCGCCAATGCTTTAACTAAAATAAAAATTTGCTGAACCTCATCATCTGTTAACCGGTCTAGGTCATCAATTATAATAATTAATTTATATCCAAGATATCTGAGAGTTTTATTTATTTCTTTTTTCTTAACTTCTAATGTTTTCTCACCGAGGGGTTTTGAATATGATATTCCAGAACAACTTAAAGACACAGTTCCATTATATCTAATCTTTTCCCAATATTCGTTTATAATATTTTTAGCATGATTTCTTTTTCCTTCGTCATTTTCATTAGAAATTAAAAGTTCTTTTAATTGTTCAAAGAACTGATAATATAAATCCTGTTGTTTTGAAAAATTCCATGGATTAAATCTCATCACTTTAAAATCTTTTTCAGTTAAAATATTATCTTTATTTTGGTCAAAAACCATATTAATGAGTGAAGTTTTACCTGATCCCCATGAACCCATAATTCCAAGGGTTAAACAATCTTTTTTCTTATAATTTTTAATTATTCTTCTCATTTGAAGTGCGAATTTTTGTCTATCCAGTTTGTCATCATCAAATTTGGTGATGGGTAAATCATTTTTTAATACATTTTGGTTAGTCATAGTGAATATTATGTGTTTATAAATTAATAAATTTTTAGAGAGCATTTAAAAAGAATTTGTTACCCAATTTTAAACTACTAATATCTGGTGTTTTAAAATTATTTGTGGTAAATGAACTTCAATGTTTATGTAAAAAATAAAAAAAGTTAGAATGACATTAACTACTGTATAGGTCTGTAAAAATTCAAGAAGGGTCATGAGCTATGAGGTATCCATCTTCACACCAGATTGCTCTGACATTTCCTGAAGTGGTATCTGCAACTGCAGCAGGATCTCTATTAATCCAGTTTCCTCCAGTATGTTTTTTATGTTTTAATCTCAATCTGATGTGGCAGGTTCCTGAAACTCTGCATTTGGCATGGACAAACTGCACGTCATAACCTAAAGATTTAGCTATACGATAATATACTTGTCCCCAGTCGAATGTGCTAGGATACAAACTTTTCCTGATGATTTTATCTTTTATTATAATAACATTAATGATGGATACAAAATGATTGGTAATGCAGTACTGTTAAATTAGCTGAAAACATTGCTATGGAAATTAAGAATATTATCCAAGAATAACGTGTTATAAATATATGCTACTTCTTAGGAGAATTAGTAAAAATTAATCCAATTTCACAATACATGAATATAATTATTTTTATTTTTGGTTGTTAAAAATCTGAAATATTACTGTTCACATGATTTCTAAATCCATTTATATCATCATTTACAAAAATTGGATTATGGGTCTTGAAAAATATGTTGATGAAATTACATTATTAATTGAAAAGAATATTAAACGTTTATCTTTAAAATTTAGGCTGAAAAGAGCTCATTATTCAATGAGTACAGAAAACTTATTTGAATTGACCTACGAAGAACATGAAAGATTATCTGAAATAATTGAAGAGATTTCTCATGATTTAAATCTTGAAAACAAATTTCCTCAAAAGTTTATTTTTGATAAATTAGTTAAAGAGGTTATAATTAAATCATATAACTATTCTTCCACAACATCTGAGATTAAATCTGCTTTAAAAATTAGATTTAAAGAATTTGAAAAAATATTAATGGAGGAACTTAATGACTGGACATATTTTATTCCTATTACTGGAATTGATATTAAACAAGTCATCAATTTGGGTGAAATGTCCATTTATCCATTTAACTCGTTTGTAGATGAATTTTTAGATTATTTACAAAATGTTAAAATATTATCTAGTGATGATGAAGAGTATAAGATTCTTCATGATGAATGCATGGATTTAAAAAATTATTGTTTTGTCAAATTAACCGCTAACGGCACTAAAGAAACCTCAAGAGACAAGGCATTAAGCAAGACCAATGAGCTTTTATCAATTTTTAGTTTATATAAATCCCATAATTTCAATGCTTTTGGGATTATGGGTGGAATTTCACCTTTAAATTCAGAAATTATTACATATTCTATTAATGAAGATAAATTTAATATTTCTATGAGAATGACCAAAAGTGGTTGGAATTTAAATTTAACTGAAAGTATTGAACATATGAAAAAAAATCATTTGGAATATTTAATTAGTTTATTGGATAAAACTGAATTGGGCTATGTCGAAGAATCGCTATTGCATTCAATACAATGGTATTATGAATCAGTTCAAACTGAAACAGAATATGATGCAGATGTTGTCAAAGCAACCTTAGGTTCCAGAGATTATTTTGAGCATTACAGTTATTTTAAACTAGGTATTAAATTAATTAATTTAGTTTCATCTTTAGAATCTTTATTAATTTTTAATGATAGTACTAATATGGATACTAGAAAAGAAAGGTTTAATTTGATAATGAACTATAAAAATGAACAGCAATACGATTATTCTGATGATTTAGAGGAGCTTTATTATCTTAGAAATGATATTGTCCACAGCAATAAGTTGGAAAGATTATTGAAATTCAACATTGAAAAAAATACTAATCTATTAAATATATTTATAATAAAGTTTGTTGAACTCATATTGGACTTTAAAAAAGATTCTGATAAATCTTTAAATAGTAAAGAAGATTTGGTTAGATTTTATTCCGGACAAAATAGATTGAATTAAATGGTTATTATCAATTATTTTTATGATTCTTGAAAAAGGTGATAAACAATTATAAATACTATAAATTTTAAAAAGAAATCATTAATGAAAAACTTTAAAAAAGCATTAAAAGCAGCTAATCACATACAACCTGGCGATATGGTTCGTACAAGTAATGGGGGCAATCATAAAATGATGTTCCCTCGAAATAGTAAAGTAACAAATTTCATAAATTTAATTATTAATGAACTTATCGAAACCCCAATTATTCATAATAATTTTTCTAGAAAATTTCTTGAAGAAAATATACTATATGTATTAGAAGATTTACAGTTAAATAATGCTTTAAATTTAAAAAATAATGATTTTGAAAAACAATTTTATTTATCCATAAGCACTTTTGAAAATAAAATTAAAGACATTATCAATAAGGATTTTGAAGAATTTGAATGTATTTTTCATGTAGATAATTTAAAGCTATCTAAGCCGATTAATCTAGGTAAAGTGACTTTTTTCCCATTTTCTGAGAAAAATTCTAGATATTCTAAAATTAATGATAAAATTATGGGTCCAAATTTCTTTAAAAAAGATGAGGTATATGTAAAAATAAAAATTTATGGATCTAAACAATATGCCCTTACACAATCACAAGTAGAAATAAAAATAGCAATAAATCTATTAAAAATATTATTGCCCGAACAGTATTGTAATTTCAATTTAGAAGGAGATACCTTGATACCCTCTCCTAGACATCATATTATATTAAATTCTGATGAACAGATTTTTGGAGGATGGGAAAATCAGAATATCCACTTTGGATGTAATTTTAATAATGAAGTTGGGGATGTGGATTATGAATTGTCAGTTTTATCAATATTATTCAATACAAATCCAAAATCGGATTTTGAAAATAGATTATTAACTGCAATTTACTGGTTCAGTGAAGCATTATCTCTAAAAAGAAATTCATATTCTAAAACTGAGAAAAAACATTTGACACAACTGAACAATCTTGAATTTTATGATGTTTATCCTAAATTATTGAATTTGGTAATCTGTTTGGAAACCCTTTTTGTTTTTGGTGATGAAAAAAAATCTGAGGCAATTTCAAATAAAGTTTCCCTGATGATTGCTAAACCTGGTTTTGAAGAAAAAATTGCACATTTTTTAAATAAAATTTATGACTACCGGTCAAAAGTGGTTCATTCAGGAAATATTTATGTATCTAAACATGATTTGAATTTATTAATTGATTATACGAGAATTGCATTATTTAATACAATATCTATTAATTACAAATATTCGGAACAAATAAGGTATTTAAATAAATTAAATTGTAAGTAGAAAAATAGAGTTGCATTAAAAAGTAGGGGATGCATACAGTTGAAAACAGACAGGATTTCCAAAATCTTGTTGTTAATGTCAAAAATGTCCAATTAAATTAAATGGAAAAATTAGCTATTGATTTTATCAACAATATCGGGTTAGAAACATATTGCCAAAAGTTATGTTATTTGGTTGTTTTTTGTATTTTTTAAAGAAGATAATTACACAGTAAAATTGTTTGTTTTATTCACCGTGAACATTTTCAAAATATTTCATAAATGCTTTACAGGTGAAACCTAAAAATTACTATGTCCGAGTGAGAAAAGTATTCAAAAATTTAAATCTTTTAGTAACTTTTATCTTATTTCAGATTTTTCTTCATGTTTAATGTCACATTTAAATATAATTTTCAAATAAATATAATATGTTTTTTTATTATGTTACTTATATAAAACAAGTAATAAAATTTTACAGACTCGTTTTTTTAACACTGAAAAGTTCTTTAACCATTTTCTGGTCAATATTTAGCTTTGACATATATGGCCTCCATATTTATATCTTGTTAATAATTTATTTTTTAAATTTAAAAATTTAATGTAACAATTTTTTACATTATTAATTTTATTTAATTGAGATTAATATTTTAACAAAATATAAGTTGAAAGCAATAATTACTTTTTAATCCAGTGATAATTTATTATATGGTAATAATTATGACTGAAAACCGATTTAGAAAATATGATGAACTTGAAGATGATGAAAAAGAAGTACTTGATGCTTTCAGACAAATCTGATTATAACAAATTTAAATTATACTCTTACAAAGTTGAAGACTTAATAAATGATTATGAACAATTAAAACAGCTCCGTGAACAAATTCAAGAAAAATATTTTTCAATTCATGAAGAACTAATTCGTGATGAATTAATTGAAGACGAACTTAATGCAGCTATTTGGGGAATCACAAGAGAACGGGAAAATGAAACTTGGAACTCTGAACTAAAGTTACTGAGTGAAATAAAAACTAATTTTGATATTGCAATTAAAATGATTGATTCCGGAGAAGCTGAGCGGATAATAATAGATGATGGGAATAAATAAAATCCTCAATTTATCACAAATATCACCACACCAAATTCCTAAAAAAGTAGACTCTTTCAAAAACTTTGTTGATTTGAAATTTTTTGATGAAAATTAGTTGTGAATTTTTAATTTTGTCTAAAAATAGTTAATTTTAATAAATAGTTGGAGTAAAGTTTTTATCATGCCCAATCAAAAAACATTTACTTCAAATAGTATTTTAGATGTTAAACAATATATATTTTGCGATTCTAATGATGATTAATGCTTTTTGATCCTCGTTTTGTGAGAATTTTTAAATCCTGTCAAAAGGATTTAAAATCTTTTGATTTAAGTTTTAAGAAGGATGTTCCTTATTTCAAAATGAGTTTAGATAGGTGTCCTCATTGTGGAACTCATCATGTTGTGAAATATGGTTTTACAAAAAGAACATTAATATTTAAATAAATTGGTAAAACTAAGGTGAAGGTTCAGTGTTATATTTGCAAACATTGCGGTAAAACCTTTCAAACTGATTTAACAAGTCTTGTTAATAAAAACAGCAATTTTACAAATGAATTGAAAAGTGAATCTGAACATTTAATTTCAGATTATTTGGGAATCTTAAAAAATGTTTGTAAATCTTTTAAAAAATTCTTTGGAATCACTGTTTCACATCAAACAATTGAAAATTGGCTTTTTGTTGATGAAAACATTTTAGAATTTGATTTAGGTCGTTGCTCGGGTTATTATGTCTTTGATGTAGAATGGATAAAAATCAACGGAGAATGGAAATATCGCCATACATTACTTGATTCTATTTCAAATTGTATCGTAGCCGATGCAATTTACGATACTGAAGATGAAAACACTGTTGAGAAGTTTTTAAGAGAATCAACAGCAAATAAAAATAAAATTGTAATTACCACAGATTTAGATAAAAAATATGCTTCAATTATCTCAAAACTAGGTTTTAAACATCAATTATGTATTTTTCATGCTAAAAAAAGTTTAAATAAACAATTAAAAACTTTTAAAGATAAAAATCGCATTTCTGACGAAGAATATCAAGAATGCCATAAACAATTGAAAATAATCAAAGATTTATTCGATTTAAATGATTATGGTGAATTCAAAAGTGAAGTACAGTTTTTAATTTATCGTAAAAAAGATTTTCATCCAGTTATTTTACAAAATAATGAGTCTGTAAAATTTTATAGGCTTATTTGATTTTTATGTGTTTTTCTGTCCAATTTTCCATTTGGTAGTCTAAAAATGTCAGAATTCCGTTTTTAGTTTTGTATAATTTCTTTATTTTTTCTGGGTTAGTTTGTCTGTAGTAATTCTCGACTTTGTTCGATGTTTTTTCAATATTTTCATCATCTAAGTGTTGTACATATCTGTGAAAGTGATTAATGATGTGTTTTCTTATAAAATCTTTTAATACTACTGGTATGGCCACGTAATTTTGTAAATATTGTTTAAATTGTCCTATTGCTTCTTTTGTTGAATTTTGTCTGAAACAGTTTTTTAATTCTTGCGCATTTTCATAGATATGCTCTCTTTGTTTTTTGTTAATCTTGTTTCTTCTGCAGTAGACTTTTAATTTGTGATTTATTGTTTGAAATAAATGAAATGTGCATAATTAATGATTTACTCCCATTTCATCGGCTACATTGCGATAAATTGGAAATAAATCTGTTGTTAAGCAAATAAATGGTTTATTTTTCGTTGAATCTAAAATAAATTTTTTAGTATTTTTTGGTATTCTGCGACGTACTATTCGTTCTGAGACTGGAACATTAAGTATAGCATCAAATAATGTTAATCTGTAATGTCTGACTCCATTAAGTCTTAAAAATTGCTCATCATATACATAATAGCCAGAATATTCAAATTCTTCGTTGTTGATTGTTTCCTTGTGATTTTTATTGGACCAATTCTTGATTGTTTGATGAGATACACGGATTCCAAGGAATATTTCAAAGTATTTACTTATTTTACGAAGTGATTGACATTCAATTTTCATTATTCCAGGTATTTTATCAATTATTTCTTGTAAAAATTGTTTATTTTTTTCCAATTAATGGATTGTTGTATATTTAGAATTTTTTTCCATATTTTTTGCATTGATATTGCTGTTCTTTGAATTCTGTAGTTTTTCCATTGATATTTTGTTTGTTTTTTGTTATTGTGCCTTTTTTGATAATTTTATGAGTTCCACAAACTTGACAAATTGGATTAACATATGAAAATATATTATTTTCGTCTAAAAATAGTTTTTGATTAGTATTTTCAATATTTTGGCTTTTGTTAAGCCTTTCTGAAATGATTTTTTCATAATCAATTTTTTCTTCAGAAAAATCAAAAAGTTTAAGTTGTATGAAGTTTAAATTACCATTGGGGGCAAATTTGTTTTGTTTGGTCATAAAACATTATTTGTCCTCACTTATTTAAGTAATTTACTATTTTTAAATCAATATTTTCTAAATTAAAGCAAAATTAGAACGAATTTTTCATCAAGGTGAAGTTTCAACTGTAAAAAAAAATTAATTTGAAAAAAGCCTATAAAATTTTACAGACTCAAAAAAAGAAGATTATACAGATTAACTGAAAAAGGAAATGAATTATTTAAAAATTTAGATTAATACTTAATTCCACTTTCTATAATCATTAATTTAACATACAGGTCTTCTCGGAGTTTTAAAATCCTATTGAATCTTTCATTTTCAATATAATTTATCTTTTCGTTTGGTTTAAACTGGTCACTTTCTAAAATGTCTTGACTAAGTTTGGATATGAACTCTTCTATATGAACAAGGTTTCCCCAACCATTTAATTCATATATGGAATATGCTTCATCATAAGTAAGTTTCTCGGGAAGAGTTTCATCAATTCTTTTAAAGTCACATTCCAGTTTCTCATCAGTGTAATTTTTAGATGATATGCATTCAATAATACTGCCTACTGCAAAATGAGGATTTGATAAATAAACACATTTGCCATATACCAATGCCTTTTCACCATTCCAGTCAACAGTAACGGAGTTGTCTTTTTCAATATCAAATGGTATGGTTTCTTTTTTTAATTTTTCCGAACATAATGGGCAGAAATTATATTCTTTGTCAAATTCTTCACCACAATTTTCACATATGCTTTTACCCAGATTATTTAAAGAATCTATAAGTCCATCTAACTTATATTGATACATATCATTTTTTAAAACTTTGCCACAGTTCGGACAGAAAAGAAAATCAGGTTTATCACAATATTCAAAATTTAAATCACAGTCTTCACAGTACCAGTTTTCATCCACGGCAGGTAAACTCATATTTTATCACCATACTCACTATCTTATTTATTCCCTTATTAAAGTTTCTTATAGGTATTTTTATATTTTGTGTATATAACCTATTTAATAACAATGTATAATTATGATGATGAATATATTATAAACTGTTTGGGATAACCAAAGTTTGATGAAATATCTATGGATGTGATTAAATATGGGGATTTGTCCGAATTGTGGAAGTTGGGTTGATGAAGGAGACATATGTCATGGCTGTGGTGCCAGTGGTAGTTACATTACTTCAGAAGATGAAGATGAAACATATAATCCTCCTGTTGAAAGCCGGGCAGACAGATTAGGTAAACAAGCATGGGATTTATATCTTGATGAAAACTATGATGATGCAATTTACAAAATCAATCAGGCATTAAATTTTGATGATAGACATGCTGAAAACTGGAATAAGAAAGCTATTATTCTTGAAGGCTTGAAAATGTATGCAACATCAGAAAATTGCTACAATAAATCACTGGAATTATCCAAAAGAAATATGGTTTATGACAACAAGGCAAGAATGTTATTTAGATGGGCACATAAATTACTTGAAGAGTCAAAAGATATTCCCGACGGATCCAATAAACTTGAAGAAGCAAAACAAAAATGCATTAAAGCAATGAAAGCACTTCCCGGAGAAAATAGTGAAGAAGATATTAATCAATATCTACGATTATGGGACTCAATAAATTTCTATATTGGCTATGAAAGAAAATTCAAAAGAAACATTGAAACATTAAAAAAATATGATAAATCAGAACTATTTACAATAACTGGAATAAACTATTATAAAAATGATGTGCAATTTAATCCAGGTTTACCTTTGAAACTTGTCAAGGAACCTGATAATGAATTTGATAAGGATGCAATTGCAGTATATGTTGAAGATAAAAAAATAGGGTATGTTGCAAACAGTGATTATACTAAATATAAATTAACTTCATCTGCATCAGAACTGCAGAATAAAATTCCAGATACTGCTAAAGGAAGCTATTTATTTTATTTAGAAAGATATGTGAAAATACAGTTTCCTATTGGAAGAATAATTAAATGAACTGGAAATAAAATTAATATTTTGAATGAAAATTTAGTCCATTAGATTAAACGTGTTTGTCCTTTTTTTTGAGATTTTTTTCCAGTTATCAATACTTTTTTAATATTCTTTGCAATTTTTTGCATTATTATAGTTGGAACAGCTTCCCCAATACATTCTCTTATATTTGCTTCATTTTCCTTTAAAAATTGTTGTTTTTATAAGTCTTTAATCAATTATTAAGTAGTGATTATTATGAATAACGAAAAAATAAGAACTTATGGTGAACTTAATATTGATGAAAAAGAAGTGCTTGATAGTTTCAGGAAAATGAAGCTAATGTATGATCATGCGAGATTCAAATTACGCAACATTCAAGTTGAAGATCTAATTAAAGATTATGAAGAGTTAAAGAAGTTACGTGAAGAAATCCAAGTTAAATACTTTTCAATTTATGAAGATTTATTAGCTGATGATTTAATTGAAGGGGAATTGGATGCCAGTCTTTGGGGGTATCACCAGAGAACATGAAAATGAAACTTGGGATGCTGAATTAAGATTAATGAGTGAGATTAAAACTAATTTTGATATAGCTATTAATCTGATTGAAAGTGGTGAAGCTGAGCAGGTTATTATTGATGCTGAAAATTGGTAATGTATTTGATTACAATTTAGTACTTGGTAATACAATATGATATATAAGATTATGTATATACATAATAATGCATGACATTATTGGAATCAGATAAAATTAAAATTAAAATATTATTCGCTTTAAATCATGCTGACACTGAATTAACTATGAACTCATTGAGAACTCATGTAGGATTAGTTAATTATAATTCGCTTGTTCGGAATTGTGAATTTCTAGAATTAATAGAATTCATATCAGTAGATGCAAAAGTTATTGAAAATCGAAAATATTATTTCGTATCCATCACTGAATCTGGTAAAGTACATTTAAAATTAATAAGGTGCAAAAATGAAAAAGAACGTGATTAAACTATTAGCTAAATATGATGTACCCACCATTGAAAAATCATTAGTTCAAATATTTTTGGATGAGAATAATTTAAAATCAAATAATAAATTTTTAAATGAATATCTGTCCTCTTTTGATATGATAGATCAAGAAGATATTGATAAAATTATCCTCAAAAATGGTGAACCACTAACCTTTGAAAAATTTGAAAGATATTTTGAACTATTGTTTCATTCAAAAGATAAAAAATTAGGCGGAATATTTTACACTCCTGCTTATATTGCAGAATTTATTGTAGATGAAGTTTTAACAGACAATCCAGATTTTAAAGTTTTGGACCCAAGTTGTGGTGCTGGAATTTTTAATTTGGTTTCATTATACAAAATCAAAGAAAAATTTCCTGATAAAAGCTATGTTGATATAATTGAGAATAATATATACGGTTGTGATATTGAACCTATTTCAACCAATAGGACAAAAATAATTCTCATTTTAGCAGCATTACTTCATGGTGAAGATCCAGAAGAAATTAACTTCAATGTTATCACACATGATAGTCTTGATAAAAGTTTAAAATGGGATGAAGAGTTTCCGGAAGTATTTGAGAACGGAGGATTTGATGCTGTTGTAGGTAATCCTCCATACATTAGAATACAAAACTTAGAAGATGACTATAAAAAATATCTTCAAAACAACTGGGCTTCTGCAAAAAGTGGAAATATTGACATATATTATCCTTTCATTGAATTAGGATTGAATTTATTAAATAAAAATGGTAGATTAGGTTTCATTACTCCTAATTCACATTTCAATACAGCAGCAGGTAAGAATTTAAGGAAAATATTAAAATCTAATAAATCAATGTATAGGATTGTTAACTTTGATTACATTCGTGTTTTCCAAGATGTTAATGTATACAGTTGTGTTAGCATCTTCACTAAAAAACCAAATGATGAAATTAAATTCCGTAAAATGACAGAAGAAGTGACTTCTATTGATTTAACAGAAGATGATTATAAACTTGTCAATTATGATACTCTTGATTCAGAAAAGAAATGGGTTTTCTTAAGTGATGAAGAAATTGAAAAGATTGCAGCTATTGAAAATGTAGGCACTAAACTCAAAGATTTATGTGAAATAAACTGTGGGATTGCAACTCTTGCAGATAAGATTTATTTATTAACAGATTATGAAGTAACCACTGAGGATGGTGAATCATTTAACATTGAGCCAGGTATTTGTAAATCAATTATTAAAGCTTCAACATTACATAATGAAGATGAAATAGCTGAGAATGATTTAAAGATTATTTTCCCTTATAATGAATCAGGAAATATAATTCCTGAAAGTACAATAGCTAAAAAATATCCTAATGCTTATGCATATTTAAAACATGTTAAACCAAAATTAGATAAACGGGATAAAGGTAAACCTAATGAGGTTGCATGGTATGCATTTGGTAGGAGACAAGCTATTGACTCCTCATTTGGTAAAAAACTATTAACTTCAACAATGAATGAAAAACCGAACTTTGTTTATTGTGCAGAGGAAGATTCAACATTTATTTCAGGGTACCAAGTTAAAACAAATAAAATGGATTTAGAAATATTGAAAAAAGTATTGAATTCAAGTGTTATGGAATTCTATATTGAATTGATTTCCAAGTCTTATCAAGGCGGATGGAAATCTTATGCAAAATCATTCATTCAAAACTTTGGAATCCCTAGGTTTACCGCAGAGGAATTAGACTTCTTGGAAAATGAAAATGATCAAAATAAGATTAATGAGTTTTTAGAAGATATCTACTTTAATAGAACTGTTAAAACTGAAAAACAAACTAAATTAATATAGCTATTAATTTAAAGATTTTTCTAATGGTGTAGTTGATGAAAAAGAATATTCTTAGGTTATTGAAGAAATACGACGTTATCACTATTGAAAAATCTTTAATACAACTTTTTTTAAATCAACACAATTTAAAGAGCAATAATCTTTTTTTAAATGATTACTTGTCATCTTTTGAAATGATTAGTGAAGAGGATATAAATAACATTATTTTAAAAAATTATGAAATATTGTCTTTTGAAACTCTTGAAATGTATTTTGAGTTATTATTTTCTTCTAAGGACAAGAAACTTGGAGGAATATTTTATACACCAGAATATATATCTAATTTCATTATAAACGAAGTTATAAATGATAATCCCGATATTAAGATTCTAGATCCTAGTTGTGGAGCAGGTATTTTTGGTTACTGCTCTGTTTTATATTTGAAGAATAAATTTCCTAACAAATCCATTGTTGATATAATCGAAAATAATATTTATGCCTGTGACATTGATCCAGTTTCAACTAACAGAACTAAGATTATTCTTATTTTAACAGCTCTTTTACATGGAGAAAATCCAACAGAAATTAAGTTTAACATTATTACAAATGATAGTTTGAAAAAAGAATTGAATTGGAAACAAAAATTCCCTGAGGTGTTTGAGAACGGAGGATTTGATGCTGTTGTAGGTAATCCTCCATATATTCGTATTCAAAACATTCCAGATGAAAATAAGAAGTATTTACATGAAAATTGGTATTCTATGAAAACGGGTAATGTTGATATTTATTATGCATTTATTGAACTTGGTTTAAATCTCTTAAATGAAAATGGTAAATTAGGTTATATTACTCCTAATTCACATTTCAATACTGCTTCTGGAAAAAATCTTAGAAAGCTATTGAAAAAGAACCAGAATATACAAATAGTTATCAATTTTGATTATATTAAAGTATTTAAAGATGTTAATGTTTATACTTGTATTTCTATCTTAACTAAAAAAAAGAATCCTGATATCAAATATTGTAAAATAGAAAATGAATTAACTGAACTTAATTTCACAGAAAAAGATTATAAGATTGTTAATTATAATAATTTAGATGATAATGCAATTTGGAATTTTTTAACGGATTTTGAAATTGATAGAAAATATCTGATTGAAAATGCTGGAAGCAAACTTATAGATTTCTGTGATATTAATGTAGGCATTGCAACATTATCGGATTATATTTATTTGCTAAATGATTATACAATTGAAGTTGATGGAGACCTTTTTAATATCGAACCGGAGATTTGCAAACCTATTATTAAAGCTTCTAAAATACATAACGAAGAGGATATTAAAAATAATACTTTAAAAATTATTTGGCCTTATACTAATGAAGCAAAACTTATCCCTGAAAATGAAATGATTAGAAAATATCCTAATGCATATAATTATTTAAAAGTCATGAAATCTAAATTAAAGAATAGAGATAAGGGCAAGCCCAATAATTATGAATGGTATGCTTTCGGGATGAATCAAAGTCTTAAAACATCTTTTGGTAAAAAACTATTAACATCCACTATGAATCTTAAACCAAATTTTATTTATTGTGCAGAAGAAGATTCAACTTTTTTAAATGGTTATCAAGTAAAGACTAAGAAAATGGATTTAAGAATTTTGCAAAAGATTTTAAATTCTAGTATCATGGAAGAGTATATTGAGATGACTTCTAAATCTTATCAGGGAGGATGGAAGTCTTATGCTAAGTCATATATTATGAATTTTAGTGTTCCAAGATTCAGTGATGAAGAAATAGATTTTTTAAAAACGGAAGATAATCAAGATAAGATTAATGAATTTTTAGAAGATATTTATTTTAATAGAAAAAAAGAAGTGCAAAGTGTTTTAATTTAAAAAAACACTTTATTTTATTAAATTTGAAAATTCTTTCAAGACTTTATTAACTTCCATGGATTTTAATTCATTAACAACCTTATTTGGATATATTGAATAATCTCCATCACTTACAGTAATATCATTTAATATTTTGTTTTGTGTTGCAGAATCTAATGATCCGAAAGTTTCAGGATGAATAATTCCTCCACCATACTCATCACCAGTAATATGAATAATACTCATACTTAATTTGGAAGGAGCACCTTTGTCATTGAATTTATTCAATTTAAGATACTTGTCCAAATTGTGTTCTGTGAATTGTTCATATTTTTGCACAGTCCTGTCTCTTTTGTAATAGGGGATTTTATCACGGATTACAAAGACATGACAGAACGGAATATCCATAGCTTGAATATTAAAACATTCTCCTACTAAGTTTTCAAAATAATTGTTTGAATTTTGGGAATAATTTGAAGCAACAAATTTAAAAGAAACTGCACCTTTTACTTGTCCGCATTTAACAACAGTTATGTCAACCATTTTAGGATAAAAAAGACCTGGAACCTGATATTCTTTATCATATGGTCCATTACTATCATTAGCAGCATAATATTCATATCCTGACCCTAAATTCTTTTTCAATGTTTCTTTAATCCACTGATGTGGTGGAACCAATTTTTTAGAACTTCTTGGGCCATTTTTAAGTAAAGTTTTATGGCTTTCTTCTAATGCTTCTTCCCATGTTAAATCTCCGTAGTTCATAAATATACATTTCTTTTATACTTAACTTAAACACATTTTATCTATATTATATTGATTAATACAATATGGTATTATGTTTCATAGATTTTAAAATAAATTGTTCAATTTTCTCATGAATATTTTTAATTTCAATTATAAATAGCATAAATAACTAATATTATATTGAAAACAAAAATATCACTCCTACATATTGTTTTCTAAATAGGAATAAGTCATCCTAAATTTCACAATATAATCCTTAACAATTATTTTTGACTTATTTCTATTCTATCCTTTATTTAATGAGTTTTTTCTATTTTTAACAATATTTTTAAATCTCAATCGTTAACGTTGATGTTTATTAGATTTTTAAAAAAGTAGACTCTTTCAAAAACTTTGTTGATTTGAAATTTTTTAATGAAAATTAGTTTGTAATTTTTAATTTTGCTTAAAAATAGTTAAATTTAATAAATAGGTGGAGTAAAAGTTTTTATTATGCCTAACCAAAAAACAAATACTCCAAATACTATTTTAGATGTTAAACAATATATATTTTGCGATTCTAATGATGGATTAGTCCTTTCAGATCCTCGTTTTGTGAAAATTTTTAAATCCTGTCAAAAGGCTTTAAAATCTTTTGATTTAAGTTTTAAGAAGGATGTTCCTTATTTTAAAATGAGTTTAGCTCGATGTCCATATTGTGGAACTCGTCATGTTGTAAAATATGGTTTTACAAAAAGAACATTAGTATTTAAAGAAATAGGTAAAACTAAGGTGAAGGTTCAGCGTTATATTTGTAAACGATGTAGTAAAACATTTCAAACTGATTTAACAAGTCTTGTTGATATAAACAGTAATTTTACGAATGAATTGAAAAGTGAATCAGAACATTTAATTTCAGATTATCTGGGAAGCCTGAAAAATGTTTGTAAATCATTTAAAAAATTCTTTGGAATCACTGTTTCACATCAAACAATTGAAAATTGGTTATTTGTTAATAAAAACATTTTAGAATTTGATTTATGGCGTTGCTCGGGCTATTATGTCTTCGATGTATAATGGATAAAAATCAACGGAGAATGGAAATATCGACACACATTACTAGATTCTATTTCAAATTGCATTGTAGCCGATGCAGTTTACGATACTGAAGATGAAAACACTGTTGAGAAGTTTTTAAGAGAATCAACAGCAAATAAAAATAAAATTGTAATTACCACAGATTTAGATAAAAAATATGCTTCAATTATCCCAAAACTAGGTTTTAAACATCAATTATGTATTTTTCATACTAAAAAAAGTTTAAATAAACAATTAAAAACTTTTAAAGACAGAAATCATATTTCTGACGAAGAATATCAAGAATGTCACAAACAACTGAAAATGATCAAAGATTTATTCGATTTAAATGATTATAATGAATTCAAAAAGGAAGTACACTCATTAATTAATAGTAAAGATGATTTTCATCCAGTTATTTATAAAATAATTAGAAAATCAATCTTTCCAAGATATAAAAGCTTCATTCACCACTTAAAAGATAAACGAATTGAAAAAACAAGTAACAAAATTGAAAATGCCTTTCAAAAAACAATGCCAAAATCCAGAAAACGAACATTCAAGACCAAACGAGGCGTTTTAAAACGAATATATCGCAGAGATCTAATTTGGAATGACAATCGCAAAAAGGATTTTGAAAATCAACAAAGTTTTTGAAAGAGTCTGAATTAGTACGTATCCACCCATTTGTTGATGGAAATGGACGTACCAGCAGACTTATGGCAACATTGATTTTATCAGTTCATAAATTTAATATCAATAACTACTTCACTTTAGACGAATATTACAATCAAGATAGGCGGGCTTATGTTGATGCACTAAACAGTGCCGATAAAAACCATGATTTAACAAATTGGCTGGAATATTTCTGTGGTGGAGTATTATACTCAATTAATAAAGTTAAATCAGAAGTGTTAAAATTAGCTGAAATCACATCAAAATATGACAATACCATTCAATTAACTCCAAATGAAATTTCTGTATTAACACTTCTTGAAGAAAAAGGACATATTCAAAATAAAGATATTCAGGAGAGGTTAAACATTACCCCCTCAAGCCAGCTATAAGATTATTAAAAAATTAAAAGATAAGGAATTAATAAAAAGTAGGGGAAACGGTAGAAATACAAAATACCTATTAAAATAAAATCTTTAATAAAACATGAATCATCAACCTTAATCATCAACCATCATAAATTTTTTATTTTTAATTAAAACTGTTTAAATCACCAAATAAGTAATTTGATAAATTTTAAAAAATTAATCATCAACCAAAAAATATATTAATCACCAACTAGCAAAAATGTTAAATCAAATGTTATCTTATGAAACATTCTCATTTTAACCAATTATTATATTGTTAATGTCCATATTAGAGAAAAGAATATACTTTTTAAGAGATATTCAACAAGAATATATACCAAAAAAATACATTATCGCTCCCAAAAAAAAGACAAAATGGACTCAAAAATTATTACTGATAAAACTCTTTTTATAAAAATAAGAAATAATAACAATTAATTCAACAATTAAGTAAACCATATTAATTTAAAATAAGTAAAAATAAATATTAAAGCTTAATAAACTCCAAAAATCATTGTAAAATTTTATTGCCCGTATACTAACTCTCTTGAATCATCGGTAGAATACCCTTCCCTCCTCGAGTAACCCTCGAAACGGGCAGCCTATCTAATGCTGGGTTTCTCCTAATCACAGACAGTATCAACTTTCCTCATAGAAGGACCGAAGGCATCAGTCATTAAAAAATGATACGGCAATAATATTTATGTATAAAATAATATTTAACTATTTCTTAATCCATTGAAAAAACAAATAAAAATAAATTAAGAAATAACTAAAACAATAAAAATAAGTAAATTATAATAAGAATAGGCTTGCAGCGAAATGAAATTCCCATAGAAAACCATAGTACACAAACAAAACAC
>ENA-OWPN01000300-OWPN01000300.1-human-gut-metagenome-genome-assembly--contig:-NODE-300-length-79931-cov-3.675485_pt1 | contig 79931 bp, 68 predicted proteins | sample MGYA00248266_ERZ651850 | MGnify/ENA primary metagenome ERZ651850 (study PRJEB26924, sample SAMEA4378296) | human gut metagenome | biome: human gut; feature: human-associated habitat; material: faeces... | reverse complement strand
ACTGAAGCACCACAAGTAGATGTGGAGGGCCTCAGTTTCCCAAGTTATTTTAGATACTCTTCTTATATTTGTAGGACTTTATACCTTATATAGCGTTCCATTACCTTTATAGCTTTCTATTACTTGTATAACCTTCCATTATTTTTATCGTTTTCTATTATTTTTATCGTTTCTATCATTTGTATAGTGTTTTACTATCTGTGCAGGCTTCTACTGCCTGTATTTCAGTATTTTTATAGTTTCTCTTGCTTGTGTGGTTTTATATTGTTTTATATTTTTATATTATAGCTTTCTACTATTTGCATGGTTTTTGACGATTTATATATCTTTTACATAGAAAGTGTAAAGGGATGAAAGCAGGAAGGATTCGTCCTTCCCTTTCGTTTTCTGTTCATAAAATGGTTACAGGCTTCTTGGAAAAGGCAGCTGTAGGCGATTAGGTGTAGCCTATGGCTGTCAGATATTATACTGACTTTTTATATACAGCAGGTGATATAGGAAGAAAAAAAGCAATTTTTTGTTTACAAATGATAAAATATCACATATAATACATATGAACAGATGTTCATATGTTTGAGAAAGTGAGGAACAGGCTATGACAAAGGAAGTAATGGAATGTGAAATTACGGAGGTACATCCGGCTGCGGTAGCCAGAATTAAGGATACGATGCTGACGCAGGAACAGTTTCAGACCCTGGGAACACTCTTTAAAATGTTTTCCGATCCAACGCGTTTGAAAATACTGAGTGCGTTGTTTCAGGAAGAGCTTTGTGTATGTGACTTATCGGAGCTGCTGGAAATGACACATTCTGCAGTTTCTCATCAGCTTAGCGTGCTGCGGCAGAATCGTCTGATAAAATATCGCAGGAGCGGGAAGAATATATATTATTCACTGGATGATGAGCATATACAGCTCATATATGATGCCGGCTTATCCCATATCATGGAGGACTGAGATGCTTTCCTATCTGGCATCGCAGTTTCATAAGCCAAACGGCTTTGGCGGGCGCTGCGCCACCTTGGCCATGAATGTTATAAATCGTGCGCAGTATCACTGTGTTATGACTCTGATTCCACCGCAAGGACATATTCTGGATATCGGGTTTGGAAACGGCAGAATGCTGAAACGTCTGCTGCAGAAGGGGTATCGTAATCTGTATGGTACGGAAATCAGTGAAAGCTGTTTGTCTATTGTGAAAAGAAAGCTGCTTTGGGCTACGCAAAAGGGATATGTACACCTGCAGAGAGGAACTGCTGAGCAGTTACCATACGATGCTTCCTGCATGGACTGTATTTACAGTATCAATACGATCTATTTCTGGCATACATTGCATGAGGGCCTGCAGGAAATTGCGCGTGTTCTCAAGCCGCAAGGAACGCTGGTGCTGGCATGTTATGACAAAAAATGGATGGGACGCCTTCCCTTAGCAGCGCATGGATTTCAGTTATATGAGCTGGAAGAAATTTGTACGGCTTTAAAACGCAATGGCTTTATGTGCGTGCGTGTTGCTGTTGTAAAGGAAAATAAGGCATATTGCATATATGCAAAACGTTTGTAATTGGAAGAAAAATAGTAGAAGGAGGTAGTGTATGGAACGGATTTATATATTGGATGAGCTTGATTGCGCGAATTGCGCAATGAAAATAGAAAAGCATGTAAGTAAGATCAGCGGAGTCAGAGAGTGCTCTGTGGATTTTGTAAGTAAAAAAATGTTTGTGGATATGGAGCATGCGGGGATTGAGGATATCGTAAGGAATACGGTAGCTGCCATTGAACCGGATGTGACGCTGCGTCACAAAAATCAGGGGAAAAACAGGAATACAGCACCTGTTGAAGCTGTACATGACCATGAACATAAGCAGGAGGAACATACGCATTCACACGGTGACCATGATACCTGCGAGCATGACCATGCGCAGGAAGGTCATGAGCATTCTCATAATCAGGATGGATGCAGTTGTGCGCATTCACACGGTGACCATGATACCTGCGGGCATGACCATGCACAGGAAGGCCATGAGCATTCTCACAATCAGGATGGATGCAGCTGTACGCATTCACACGGTGCAGAGCATCACCATGAGGATTGCGGATGCGGGCATCATCATCAGGAGGCGCATGAGGATCGCGAAATACAGGGGGCAGTCAAGCTGTATGTAAAAAATCTTGATTGTGCAAACTGCGCAAATAAAATAGAAGCCTATGTGCAAAAAATGGAGAATGTGAAGGATGCAAGTATGAACTTCTCCGGTGGGGTTCTCTTTGTGGAGCTGCAGGATTCAGCACGCAGAAAGGAGACGATTACAGAGATTATAAACGTTATACCCACACTGGAGGATGGCGTTGTTGTCGAAACGGAAAAGGAGCAGGGAGAAGAAAAGCCGTCCCGTATGTTTTCCTTTCAGGAAAATGCCCGTTTGTATTTGGGAATCCTTTTGTTTGCGGCAGCAATCGTGTTTGAGGCGCAGAGCTGGTCTGTCTGGCTGTTTCTGGTAGCTTATCTGATGGCAGGAGGAAAGGTTGTCTATATAGCATTACGCAATATTGTGAAGGGCGAGGTTTTTGATGAAAATTTTCTGATGAGTGTTGCGACAATCGGTGCACTGGCAATCGGCTCCTATGAGGAAGCTGTGGCAGTTATGATATTTTATGAAATCGGAGAGATGTTTCAATCCTATGCCGTCAATCGTTCACGAAAATCCATTTCCTCTCTAATGAATATTCGTGCAGACTATGCCAATCTGTGGAAGGATGGCAAAGAGGTGCGGGTAACGCCGGAGGAAGTGGCTGTTCATGATATAATTCTAATCAAACCGGGAGAACGCGTACCGCTGGATGGCATTGTCATTGAGGGAAGCAGTGCTTTGGATACCTCAGCATTAACCGGGGAGTCTCTGCCAAGAGATGCAGGAGTGCAGGATGAGGTTCTTGCGGGCGTGGTGAATTTGAGCGGAGTATTAAAGGTAGAGGTCAGTAAGCCATATGGAGAATCCACCGTTTCCCGTATTCTGGAGCTTGTCGAGAATGCGAGCAGTAAAAAGGCACCGATGGAAAAATTCATCACACGCTTTGCGAAGGTGTATACGCCAACGGTTGTCTTTCTTGCTATAGCACTTGCCGTATTGCCGATGCTCTTTATTCAGGATGCTGTCTTTACTGAATGGCTGTATCGCGCCTTGACGTTCCTAGTTGTCTCCTGTCCGTGTGCCCTGGTTATCAGTGTTCCTCTGGGGATGTTTGCAGGAATTGGAGCTGCCAGCAAATCCGGTATTCTGATTAAGGGTGGAAATTATCTGGAAGCATTAAAGGATATTGACACGGTTGTATTTGATAAAACAGGAACATTAACAAAGGGAATCTTTACCGTAACAAAGGTGCATGCTGTTTCTCGCAGTGAAGAGGAATTACTGGAAATGGCTGCTTATGCGGAAAACTATTCCTCTCATCCAATCGCGCTTTCCATTCGTAAAGCCTATGCAAAGACGATAGATGTGCAAAGACTTCGTCAGTATGAGGAGGTAGCTGGTAACGGAATACACGTACAGCTGGATCAAACGGAGCTGTTGGTTGGAAATTACAAGCTGATGCAGGCAAATAAAATTGCCTATACTGAAAGTGATGCCCTGGGAACCATTGTGCATATAGCAGCAGATGGTGTGTATGAGGGATATATCGTTATTGATGATGAAATCAAGGAAACAAGCAAGGCGGCTATTTCCTCTTTGAAAAGCAGCGGTGTCAAACGCTGTGTCATGCTGAGTGGAGACAGACAGCAGGTAGGTGAGCATGTAGCCGCAGTGCTGGGGCTGGATGAAGTGCATATGCAGCTGCTTCCTGCTGATAAGGTGGAAAAGGTGGAAGAGCTGCTGAAGCAGGAGCCGGAGCATGGCAAGCTGGCATTTGTCGGTGACGGTATCAATGATGCACCGGTGTTAGCCAGAGCGGATATTGGTGTTGCAATGGGAGGGATTGGAAGCGATGCTGCGATTGAAGCAGCGGATGTCGTTTTGATGAAGGATGATCCCTCTTCCCTCAGCACAGCAATCCGGATTGCAAGGAAAACCATGCAGATTTTATGGCAGAATATCGTATTCTCTTTGGGGATTAAAATCGTAATTCTGATTCTGACAGCATTTGGTATGGCAAATATGTGGATGGGTGTCTTTGCGGATGTCGGAGTGACACTGATTGCTATTTTGAACTCCATGCGGGCATTGAAGATACGCTAATTTACAAATTCTAAAGGAATCCCGCCTTATTTTGTTTGAATACATGGCGGGCTTCCTTTTTCTGCTTTTAGGACGCAACAGCAGAGCAGGCGATTTTATGCAAATAATATATAATTTACATAAATGAAAAGCACAGATGAGTTACTGAACGCAGGTATGCGGTTAATCAGGGGCGTTTCCAGCGGATTCCTTATGTACAAGCAAAAGCTTTATTTATATGTAAGACAAAGCTTTATATCGAAGCAAAAGCTTTCGGAAAAAAGAGCTTGATGGTTAAGTGCGAAGGGATGATTATGAGATAAAAACTGGTATTCTGCAGGACAGTCTCTGGATAAGCCTTCCGGTTTTTCTTGCCGGATTGTAATGGAAGTTAGTTGGAGAGAAGCGATTCTGTTTTATCTAGTGTATAAGGCATAGAATAAGACATAGCGTATTCTTATTGAATAATTGTTATGAAATGGGTATAATAGGAACTATTCTGACAAAGAATGAGGTGACATCATGAAAAAATTTATGATATCTGTTCTGTGCTGTATGTTTTTGCTTACCGGCTGCAGCAGCAAGGAACAGGAAAAGGGAAAGGTTCAGCAAATCGGAATTGAGGATGCTTTTTCCAAGATGGATAAAAAGGAAACATTTCTGCTTTTGATTACAAGAGATAAATGTTATTACTGTCAGCTGATGCATAAGATGCTGGATGATACGATAGAGGATCATCCGACGGTGATTTATAATGTGAAGATGGATGATTCTACGACAGAAAAGCTGTATGCTGATCATGATCTGTTGAAAACGAGACTGAAAAAGCCGGGAACCACCCCGCATGTATATTATATTAAGGATGGCAAGGTTGAAGCGGATATGACAGGCTTTGATGAGGAGCATCCGTTGGAATTCTGGGACTGGGTAAAGGAACAGAAGATTGAAAATCTGAAATAAAGGACAGAGAATGGACAGGCTTCATTCTCTTATTTTATGAAGCTGCCCGCCTTTTTATGACAGTGGAATGATATAAAATGAAAAAAGCTATGAAAATCTTTTAAAAGGATTGATAATTTTTTTCATAACCGCTATAATAGTAAAGTGAGTTAGAAAAATTTTCATGGAAGTTGAAGAAAGTGATGTGTTACTATGAAAACGTGGCAGGAGGTTTATGCGAACGCAAAAACTCTGTGCGCAAAATGCAGATGCTGTCCGGTGTGCAATGGATTGGCATGTCGCGGCGAAACACCTGGCCCTGGCGGCAAGGGGAGTGGAAGTGCATTTGTTAGAAATGCTGAAATGCTGAAAAAGGTATTTATAACGATGGATACCATCAGTGACAATACGGAAATCGATACGACTTCCGAATTTTTTGGCCATACGGTATCGCTGCCGGTGTATGCAGCACCAATCAGCGGTATATTGCAAAACTATGGCGCAGAGCTGGATGATATGAGCTATACAAGAGCCCTTGTGGATGGTTCTTTACGAGCAGGGACGCTGGCATTTACCGGAGACGGGATGCATGATGAAATGTTTCAGGGGCCGATGTCTGTCGTTAAGGAGCATGACGGATATGGCGTACCGACCATCAAGCCCTGGAGCAAAGAGCATATGGCATGGCGGATACAACTGGCGAAGGAAGCCCATGCACTGGCGATTGCCAGCGATATTGATGCCAGCGGTTTAACAAATTTAAGAACAAGCATTACACCAGTCGGTTTCAAGAATGTGGAGGAACTGAAGGAAATCACAAAAATATGCGGAGATGTTCCTTTTATTCTAAAGGGGATTCTCAGTGTGAAGGGTGCCCGTAAGGCATTGGAAGCAGGAGCATCCGGTATTATCGTCAGTAACCACGGAGGTCGTGTTCTGGATGATTGTCTGTCCGGTATCGAGGTACTGGAGGATATCGTCAAGGTGGCAGACGGCCGTATGAAGGTATTTGTGGATGGTGCATTCCGTACAGGAAACGATGTATTCAAGGCGCTTGCACTCGGGGCAGACGGTGTACTGATCGGACGTCCGGTTTCTCAGGCGGTGATTGGAGACGGAAGTGACGGTCTTGTAACCTATTTTGAAAAGATCAGACTGGAGTTAAAAGAAGCTATGGCGATGGCTGGTTGTAAAACGATTCAGGATATAACCAGAGACTGCGTCAGCGTAAAATTCTAAAGGAGGAGATCATAATGAATTCTTTTGAGAACAATGCATTTTTCTGGCAGAAGCTGGATACTTTGTTTTTATCGAGCAAGCTCGTAATTGACAGACCCAGAAATACCTGTCATTACAAATACAGCAATCTGGTATACCCAGTGGATTACGGATATCTGAATGACACGACCGGCTCCGATCAGGCACCGATTGATGTCTTTAAGGGTAGTGAAAAAAGTAATCTGGTACAATCCGTTGTGATCAGTGCGGATATCCTGAAAAAGGACTGTGAGGTTAAATTACTGGTTGGCTGTACAGAGGAAGATGAAAATGATATTTTGGAATTTCTGAATCAGACGGAATTTCAAAAGGCGGTTTTGATTCGAAGAGGAAATGAAGTGCCAGAATGGGCACAGAACGATTAAGCTGAAGCAATTCAGCTTTTTTTGAACAAAAATCACCTATTCTGAATTGTTCTTGCCTGCATTCTGAACGGTTGATACTTATATACGGAGTCATTCCTACGTTAAGGTATTCCTTTTCTGCATACAAAAATACATAACTGCGTTTCTGAATAAGCCCCCTCATTACGAGATGTCCTTGCGGTTGATTGTATTATCCACTGCGTGGATTACACTGATTTGTTTGTGATTTTATCAAGGAAAGGAATGAATGTGCCTCTTTTTCCATAAAGTAGAAAAGGAGGTCTTTTATAATGAAAAAACTGATAATGATAGGGCTGCTTCTATGCCTTATGAGTGGCTGCGGAAAGGATTACGGTACCTTTGAACAGGGGGATAAGGAGCTTTCCAGGGTGTTTTCAGATATCAACGAACAGATTGATAAAGGGAGCTTTTCCATTCCTTTGCTGAATGATCGTGCGTTGAGTGACCGAGAGGTGGAGACTCTATATCATTTGGATATGACAAAGATAGCGGATTGTATGGTAAAAACAGCGGCGGTACAGGCACAGCTTGGCGAAATTGCGATTTTCAAGGTGGAGAAAAAGAATGAGAGCTATGTCAAAAAGGCAATCAAAAGCCGTAAGGAAGCGCTAAAAAAGCAGTGGGGTTCCTATGTGGAGGAGGCTGACAGTCTGCTATATCAGGCAAAAGAAGGCAGAATTGGACAGTATTATTACTTTGTTCTTGGTTCAGACAGTGAAAAGGTGGTAAACTATATGCAGAAGATAGATGCATAATACAGGCATTTATGGTATAGTAGAGCAGTTAACGAAGCAAGGCAGGTGAAGGTATGAAGTGGTTGATGGATCTGTACCGAGAATTTACATCATTTGAAGGAAGCTTGTTTAAATACTCCCTTTCTTTTTCTTTGCTGCTGGCACTTGCCCCCAGCCTGCTGCTGATAGCGATGCTGTTTCGGTTTGCTTATCTGCCAATGGATATCATTATGAAGTTTCTGATTAGCTTCATGCCGGATATGAGCATGGATGGTCTGGATCAGGTGTTTCAGTTTTTTGCCAATCAGAATTACAACATCACCTCCTTTATTGTGACGATGTGTGTATCCTTTTATCTGGCAAGCAGAAGCATCTTTTCCTTTCTCCTGATCAGTGCGTCTCATGAAAGCGTTGAGGTACCGAAATGGTCGATACGCATTAAGTCGGTTGTTTTGTTTGTATCGCTTGTTTTACTGCTGGTGCTGTCCATATTCATCGCAACCAGACTGAATGAATTCCTGCCGATTGTTTCTGCGGTAATTATGCTGCTGTTGTTTACGATGATGTACCGGGCGTTGAGCTTTCGTAAGCGCAACTGGTCATTTGGAATCATCGGGGCGATGTTTTCCACCATCTGCATACTGGGACTGGCTGCCTTATTTGTAACTATCGTCAGTCACTTTACATCCTATAAGGATGTTTACGGCCCTCTTGCATCTCTGGTCACTCTGCTGTTGGCCATCTATCTAATCTCCTGCATCATTTATCTAGGATTCTGTTTGAATCTGATCTGTGAGGAGGATTACGGCAGGGAGGAAGCATTGCCGTTAAAAAATAAACGGTTTTTTCTATTATGCAGTGAGCTGACGAAGCGGATACGCAAGCGTTTTTAAAAGAAAGAGGAAGAATTATATGAAAGTAACGATTAAGAAAACAGGAATCAACGGGGAAGGAATCGGGTATATTGACCGTATGCCGGTATTTGTACCGCAGGCACTGATCGGTGAGGAAGTGGAAATCCGTATTGTCGATAAGCAGAAGCGTTATGCGACTGCTGAGCTGTTGCGTGTGGTGAAAAGCAGTAAGAACCGCATCCGTCCAAAGTGCTTTATTCAAAATACCTGCGGAGCCTGTCCGCTGATGATTGCCCGTTATCCGGCACAGCTGGAATACAAGCAGGATCTGTTGAAGCAATCTCTGATTAAATATGCGCAAATCGATCCAAGAAAGGTCGCAAAGGTGAAAGCAAGCGAACAAGTCTTCGGATATCGCAATCAGTTCAAGCTGCCTTGTGCTATGGAGGAAGGACGGCTGGTTAGTGGTTTGTTCATGCCGAATTCCAATTATTTTATTGATGTTAAGAGATGCTGGATACATGAGGATGGCTTGGAGCGTATCCGTATGGATATTATGCGTGTTTTGAATGCACATGGCTGTGAATCCTATCAGCCGCATGATAAAAAAGGAATCCGCAATCTGGTAGTCCGTGGATTTGAAGGACGGTATCAGTGTACGATCGTGACCGGGAATGATGAGCTGAATGAGTCCCTGATAGCAGATTTGATGCGGATAAAAGGGGTTTGCAGTCTGTGGCAGAGTATACATACAGTTAAAAAGACTCCGGAGGTTTTCGGGAATAAAATGATCCATCTGGCTGGAGATACCAGTCTGGCTCTGACATTTGACGGGTTACAGCTTCAGATTTCACCGCGATCATTTTTTCAGCTTAACAGTGCGCAGGCGGTACAGCTGTATCGTACGATTGCGTCCATGGTGAAGGAAGGCAATGAGCTGATTGTGGAGGCTTATAGCGGAATCGGGGCGATTTCTTTATATCTGAAGGATAAGGCGAAGGAGATTATCGGAATTGAGAGTATTAAGGACGCAGTTGTGAATGCGAACCAGAATGCAAAGCTGAACGGCTGTGGGCATGTTTCCTTTCTGTGTGATGATGCGGCTAGTAAGCTGACATATTTGTCAAAAAAGCGTGCGATTGATGTCCTGGTTGTGGATCCGCCAAGGAGTGGACTGGACGATGCTATGCTGGATTGTATTTTGAGAAGCAAAATCAAAAATATTGTGTATGTGTCATGTAATCCGGCAACGCTTGGAAAAAATCTGGCTGTTTTAGGTTCCCGATACAATGTGGAGAAAATTCAGCCGATTGATATGTTTCCACATACTCCGCATGTGGAGTCAATAGTATTGCTATGTAGAAAATAATTTTAAAAAGCCTGATAAATAAAGGCTTTTTTTGATTTTTATGCTTATTTTAATATCGTTAAAAATACCGTTTTTATCACATTATGTCATGTTTTTTATAGTGTTGAAAAAAAAGACAAAAATCTAGTGTACAAAGCTATAACCATACACTTAACCTAGGTGTGGTGTATAGACATAAAGATTGTTTGCAAATTTAAACATGATTGAATCATCTTTTTGGTGAAATGTTAAGGTGTAAAGCCTCTATTTCTCATGTTCAAATTTGAACATGAAATTTACGATAAGCCGCTGACATTCATCTAAAAGCACGACATAATGATGTTAAGAGGTGATGAAAATGAAAAACAATATTCAAAAAAATGGGTTTTTAGGTGAAGTTATTGCTGTTACAAACCAGAAAGGGGGTACTGGTAAAACCACTCTTACAATCAACCTTGGTGTTGCTTTATGTAAGTTGGGCTATAAGGTTCTATGCGTAGATGGTGATAAACAGATCAATATGACAAGTGGACTTATCAAAAATCCTGAAATTGTTGAAAATAAAGATCTGGGTATGCTGCTCAAAAATATTCTTGATGATAAGAAAATTCAAGTGCAAAAATACATTACACATACAAGATATGTAGATATCATAGCCGGTAATCGGGCATTGTATAACTACATGAAAGAGTTTGATAAAAGGTCTGATAGAAACACAGTCTATCGGAATATACTTGAAGGTATCAAAAAAACATATGACTTTATTCTTATTGACTGTCCACCAACTGCTGGATCTGAAAATGTTCAGGCATATACAGCAGCAACACAGATTCTGATCGTATCAGAACCATCCCTATATAGTTTTGATGGTGTGATTGATGCTATTGAAATTGCTCAGATAGCAAAGCAGAAGACAAATAAAGACCTGAAAATACTGGGTGTCGTTATCAATAAGATGAACTTTGGCTGGAGTGATCATCGAGATTATGAAGCTGATATCAGACAGTCCTATCAGAAATACGTACATGTATTTGATACTGTGATTCCATGTCGTGCCTGTGTGGCTAAAGCAACATCAAAGGGAAAAAGCGTATTACAGCACAGAAGTAAAGATAAAGCATCTTTAGCATTTCAGGAGCTTGCTCTGGAAGTCATAAAGTAGGTTCTGTAATATGGTAAGGCGTCCGCGTGATCTTGACAGTATTTTTGGAGATGATGGCGCACCTATCATATCAGATACAGAGTTGAATGAAGTGCAGATATCTGAGTTAAAACCATATCCAGGACATGGTTTTAAACTTTATAGCGATATCAGAATGCAGAAAATGGTCCAAAGCATCAATACAGTAGGAATTCTACAGCCTGTCATCGCATATGAGCACGATGGAGAGCTATTTCTGCTCGCGGGATATAACAGAGTAGAGGGATGCAAACTAGCAAATAAAAGGACAATATCAGCTATTGTGAAGAGGAACCTTACAAAGATACAGCAAGTTGAGATCATCAACTTTACAAACTTCTTTCAGCGAGGAACACGAGATTACAGTCTTTCTGAACTAGCAACAGCATTCAAGATGGAATATGATGTCTTACTGCAGGAAAAGAAGAACTGTAAAGATGACATGGTAGGAAATGTTGTTCGAACATATCTTGCAGATATGTATGAAATGACAGATTCCAAGATGCAAAGATATCTGACTCTCAGCAAGCTCATACCAGAGCTGCTGGAGATCTGGGAATGTTAAAGGTATCTGTAGCGCTGATTTTTGCTTCCCTAGATGATGTACAACAGTTAAAAGTTTACAACTGTCTGAAAGAATATTCAGGTAATATCAGTATCAAAACAGCAAAAGAAATAAAAAAGGCTGCTATAGATGAACATGTGGAGAAGATAGAAATTTCTGAACTGGAAAAGGTACAGGACAAACGTGAACAGAATATCAAGAATAGCGGCTCTAAGGAAGAATCTAAAGGATATGACGATATCGTCATCACTCAGTCATTAGAGTTCACACAGCAGCTTCTCCCAAATTGGTTTAAGGAACATCATATACAGGTGAAAGAAGATCCTAATACATATATAATGGATCTGTTGGAAAAGGTCTATCATCAATTTCCTGAATTATTATCAGAAAAGCTAATTTAATAGATACTTTTTAACGAAAAAACGGCCAAACATAGTCTTATAAAATAGGTATGTTTGGTCGTTATATTTTCAGTATGAATATATGTTTGTACTGAACAATAATATTTGCTGTTATGAAAAATCAAACTTATTTATTCTGCAAACTGTTGATAAAACTATAAATTATTTCAGAACATTGCTCAACTCCAACAGAACTATCTATTAGCAAATCATAATTATGGATATTTCCCCATCGAGTATTAGAAATACTATAATAATAGGCAGCTCGAGCTTCATCGGAACGGTGTACATACTTAACAGCTTCTGAATGAGTATCTCCGTATATCTTCATAACTCTATTAACACGATATTCTTCTGGTGCATAAATAAAAATTCTAACAATATTTTTATACTCACGTAAAACGTAATCGGCTGCTCGACCAATAATAACACAGGCTCCTTGGTCTGCAATTTTTCGGATTATTTCTTCTTGAGCTTTGATTGCTTGCTGTACAACTGTCGTGCTAAGATATAAGTCATGTAAAATTTTAGGCGAATTAGTATTTATATCTGATATGAAACTTTTATGCAATCCACTCTCTTGCGCAGCTAATGCTGCAACTTCTTTATAATAAAATGGAACTTTCAATTTTTCTGCTACTACTTTTCCTATCTGCTTTCCAGAAGAACCATGTTCTCTGCCAATAGTAACAATCAATCCTTTCTTTGATTGTTGTAATACAGATTTTTCAGTAATCGCTGGAATTTCCTCTTTATCAATATGTTTCATAAAATAGATCGTCATTGATACTGCAACAATCATTGCAATGAAATCGGCAAATGGCGCAGCATATAAAATTCCTTCAATTCCAAATATATTAGGAAGAATAATAATCAATGGTACAAAACAAATAATATCTCTTGTTAAAGATGAAATTATCGCATTTATTGGCTTACCAACAGCTTGAAAGAAAATAGATGTCATTTTGATTATGCACGTAAAGGTAACTAATGATAAGAAAATACGGAATGTCATTTCAGCAAACTGCCAATAATCTCCCGGATTTGGAAGATTTGTAGGCTGTCCAAACATACTTACAATTTGTGTAGGAGCTAACTCAAATAAAAGGGTTGCCACAAGCCCAATAACTATTGTGGATATAAGTGCATAACGATAAGTTAATTTTACACGCTTGTAATTTTTAGCTCCATAATTATAACTAATAATAGGCTGACATCCTAGAATTATTCCGACAACTATGTTAATAACAACAGTAAAAACTTTACTTTCAATTCCTATAATTGCAATAGGTATATCAACACCATAATGGGATTGCATACCATATTTTACCAACATAATATTACAAGCTAATGAAATAATTACAATCGTCATTTGTGTAATAAAGGAAGATAGTCCCAGCTTTATTGCAATAGAAAATATTTTAAACCTAGGTATAAAATGTTTTAGTGTTAAACGGAAAGTTTTCGTGTGGAAAAAGTAAGCAAAGCTAATTAGAAATGATACCACTTGACCGATTACAGTAGCTAATGCTGCACCTTGCATACCCCAGTGAAAACCAAAAATAAACACAGGGTCAAGAATAATGTTTATAACTGCACCAGTCAGCATAGATGCCATTGAGCATTTTGGACTTCCATCTGCACGAATTACTGAGTTCATCATATTCATTAGCATAAATATGGGGAAGAAGGCTAGAATTATATTGAAATAATCAATAGCCATACCAATGCTATTTTCTGAAGCACCGAAAAGCATTAAGATTTGTGTTTTAAAAGGTAGAAAGATCGCCACTAAAATTAGACTGGTTAGCAAAGTAATCGTTATACCACTACCTATAGCTATTGGTGCATTTTTTGTATCTCTTTTTCCTTGACAAATGCTAAGGTATGCCGCACAGCCATCTCCATAACACCAAGCAAACGCCTGTGCTATAATGAATATTGGGAAAACAACTCCAGTTGCTGCATTACCTAAAGCACTTAATTCACTGTTGCCAATAAATATCTGGTCAACAATGTTATAAAGTGCGCTGACTAAAAGTGAAAGGATACAAGGAATTGAAAACTTTAACATCAGCTTTGTGATTTTTTCTTCACCTAAATAGTGAATTTGTTCATTTGATTGCATTTTATTACCTCCATTTACAAATGATTAGATTTGGAGTCTTTATTAGAGAAAAGCTACCTAAAAACTACGTAAAACAAAAAAACTGCGTAGAATCTCGTCAAAGATTCTACGCAGTTTGCTGTTTGACTATGTCATTCTATCAAATAGAACTTCAAAATGTCAACAAGTTTTTTAACATTAACACAAACCAATATAGTAATACGATGAAATAAAAGATATTTATTATGTCATATTTCATGTTCAAATTTGAACATGAAAAGTTAGTGTACGACTTCATTTTTAGGAACAAAATAATAATATGAAAAATAAATTGTTCTTAAATTAAAATATTGATCCTATGCTGATTAAAGAGCAGGAGGGGCTATTCACTTATCCCGGATTTATTATTGAACTGAAAACGGATGGATCGCGAATCGCATATCTTGATACAAAGACAGGTATTGATTTAAGGAATAAGTGAAATGACTCATTGTTATGGTTATATCCCGAACTTAGATATATATGTGTTAAGCAAAAGTGTGTCTAGGATTTGATGTATCACGGTAATGTATAAGTAAGTGCCAGCATATAAAAAACTATGAAGTGTCAAAGTCAAGTGAATTTATCTTTCTATTTTTAAAAGTCAAAGATATCATATGGTTAGAATAAAAGGCTGTCTATATAATAAATTATGTGTATAGAGATAAAGGAAAATTGAGGAGCTAGTCCTAAAGGGCTTCCGCGATGATAAAAGACCAGATAACTGTATTTTTAACCTTGATGCTATTTTAGATATTCCATGTTCAAATTTAAACATATGCTGTTATTATCATATTTCTTTTCTAAATTCGGATATTGCGTGATTTGAAATTATGATCAGATAATGTAATAATATTAGAAAACAGGGAGGTAGCATATGAGCAGAAGAGAAGAACAGCTTAGAAAATTAAGAGAACAAAAGATCACTGAAACTGTAAGCAGCATATATGTAGCATCGCTTGTTGATGTATTATGTGATATTGTCTTGATGGATGATTCTAAGTTATCAAAAGATGAGATGGAATATATTCTGGGACTTTTAACAGAAAAGGTTGAAAACCTGACAAAAGGATACATTGATCTGGATACATATATAGAATCGATTGAAGAGAAGTCAGGAATCAAATTAAATACAAAAACAAATTAGAAAACTTTCTGGTACTGATATGGAAAGTTTTTTATTTTGTACGCTGACAGATAGCGTACAGTACGACATAATGATGAGGAGGAGGCGAAGTGAATGGAATCAAATAAATCAACAAGGATAAGACCAATTCCATACGACAAAGAAGATAAGGAGCTTTTAAAAGAACTGGGGAAGAAAATAAATCGATTGAGAGTTGAGAAGAAGCTGACGCAGAATGAACTGGCTAACATGGCTGGAGTCCATAAGAATTTTATATGCATAATTGAAAATGGAGTGCAGAATCCGTCACTTTTGAGTTTGTATCATATCATTAGAGCTTTAGACACTTCTCTGTATGAATTTTTTGGAGGCATTTATGGAAAATGAAAATCTGTTGTATATGTTTTATGAAGGATGCGAACTGGGAAATCATTCACGATGTCTTGACTCCATAGAGTATAAAAACAATTTGAGAAAGATGGAAGATCTGGTAAGTCAGTTGATGGATAATGCTACAGATGAGCAGAAACAGCAAATTGAAGAACTTTCAAATCTGTGCCTAGACATTATCAATTATTCAGCACCGTATGATTTTGAAAATGGTTTTTGTACAGCAGTCGAATTTTTCAAAAGTATCCATGAAAGAAACGTTTATGTCAAAACTATGTCTGAGTTGCGTATGAAGACAAGAGAAGGGTATGAAAATAAAAAAGAATGATTTAAGAAAATGCTTTAAGGAGCATTTTTTTAAATAATATATTGCAGTATTTATCGAATAAAATTGAATTTCACTATATAAATACCAATTATTGCCAGTGATTCTGATATAACAAAATGATATGATTGGATTAAAACATCAAAGGAGCTGGATAGAATGAAGAAGACGGTATTAAATATGAAAATGATAGGGGAATTCAAAACATATTTATACGGGGAAGAAAGAAGTAAAGCAACGATTGAAAAATATATGAGGGATATCATGCACTTTTATGAGTATCTGCCTGAAAATGATAAAGCTATAACAAAAGAGAAACTGGTTGCTTATAAGAATAGTCTGTCTGAGGAATATAAGGTATCTAGTATCAACAGTATGTTGGTCGCACTAAACGGTCTGCTTGATTATTTAAATCTAAAAAATTTAAAATTAAAATTACATAAGGTACAGCGTTCCGTTTTTTATGAAGAGGAACGGGAGCTTACAAAAGATGAATATAAGCGTTTGTTGGATACTGCCTTAAAGAAAAAAGATAAACGTCTATATATGTTGCTGCAGACGATATGTGGTACAGGTATCAGAGTATCAGAACATAAATACATAACGGTAGAAGCAGTAAAAGAAGGGAAGGCAGTTGTACGAAATAAAGGGAAGACAAGAACGGTATTTATTCCAAAGAAATTAAAGAGATTGCTTAAAGATTATTGTAAACAGGAAAGCATATTAACAGGTGCTGTCTTTATCACAAAGAGTGGAAGACCAATGGATCGTAGTAATATTTGGAGTGCCATGAAAAAACTATGTGGTGATGCCAGAGTCGATGATAAAAAAGTATTCCCACATAATTTGAGACATCTATTCGCATTGACATTTTATCGTCTACAAAAAGATGTTGTAAGACTAGCAGATTTATTGGGTCATGCCAGTATCGAGACGACAAGGATCTATACTACGATAACAGGTAGAGAATGTCAGAAATCACTCTCAAAAATGGATTTGGTGATAGCACTAACGATATAAGCTCAGATAAAAAGTATTTGATATAGTTTAGAAAAATCATAATATGTACATGCCTGAGAAACGAAAGGATAAAGCGTAAAGAGCTTTTAGATAAATATTTATAGGATATATGTTTTTTCTTATTTATCTCTATACCACATAATACGGATTATGTGGTATAGAGATAAGTTACACATGAATTTTATTTAATTCCGATTATTCAGTACATTGAAATAATGCGATAAACAGGACACTTTAAAGATGAATCGATAGCTCTCTTTAATGAAGCGAATCTCATCTTTATCACATTTTATCAGTAAAATTTTACAATAGCAATGCGTTTTCGTGAACGGTTGCTCACAGGAGTGAATTGTTATAAATCGTCACTTTTGTGCTCGTGTGCGAATTTTTACATAACAAAAACAGAATAGCTGTGATATCTTAAAATACTGTATGTTTATATCCCTTCCATCTCTTAAGAATGTCCGTGAGGATTGACTTCAATTAAGAGATTTTTTTTATTTAGGCTAGTCTTATATGAAATTCAATGCTTGAAAATTCTCAATACCACATAATCCGTATTATGTGGTATTGAAATATCGTTTTTAGAATAAAAGTAATTAGAAATGTGAATTAAATCGAAATATAAATGAAATGGATGTAAGGCTCTCTCCTATGATAAGAATGGGATGCGTGCTTACTACTTTTAACATGGAGGGATAGCGATGCTGAAAAAGAAGATAGAAGAATGCATATTTCTGACAGATAAAATCATGACTGATCATTATCGTGGAAATGACGATCTGCTGAAATTACATATAGGAGATAACTGTCTATGGATCGGATCTTGTGACAGTGAATATTATTCTGGAAAAGCCAAGGTCATAGAAGTCTTGGAAGAATGGCTGGGAGACCTGCCTTTAATAACCCTATTTTCAAAATCATTTGAATGTATCACACAGGATCGATATAGCTGCACGATCGTAGGACGATATGTAGGAGCTACCGATGAATCCAGCGGAGAGATATTCAGTGATAAGCAGAGAGTCACCTTCTGCTGGAAGGAAGTGAAGGATGAACTGCTCATAGAACATATCCACGTATCGAATCCAATGAAGAATATTCCAGCAGAGGAAGTGTTTCCGCATGATGTTGGAAAATATACGAAGCAGTATATGACGATGTTGATCGAAAAAGAAATCAAAAGTATGGGAAGCATCTGTGTCAGAGACAATGAGAATGTCAATCATAAGATCCTCATCGGAGAGATCATATATTTAGAGGCGTTCAATAAAGAAACGCTCATCCATACCACACATGGCGATATCTGTGCAAGACTGCAGATGGTGATGGTGGAAAAGATCATCAATGATGAGCAGCCAGAGCTTGTCGTGCGTGTGCATAAGAGCTTTTGTGCAAGCCGGTATTATATAGAGAGTATCTGTCGGTATGAATTGAAATTGTACGGGGGACATAAGGTACCGGTTTCAAGAAGCGGCTATCCACAGATAAAGGAGCAGCTTCAATTGAAGGAGGCGTATTATGACAGAGGAAGCGATGAATAAGGGATATACACATATGGACTATCGGAAAGCGAAGATCATCCATCTCGTCGATCGTTCACAGGAAGAGCGTTTCATCTACAAGGGAAGAACGATCACCAAAGAAGAGGCTGATGAGATTGTAGAAACACATCTGTTTGTCAGCGTAAAAAGTCCAAATAAGTAAAGCTTTGTGGGGAATGGAAAGCAAAGGGATAGAGGTGCATTATGAAACAGAGAGAAAAAAGCAGAATCGAAAAAATGAAGGTGAAACTGGCAATCATCTGCATCGTGATGACGGTTATTGTGTCACAGATGCCGATGAAGTCATTTGTTCATGCAGAATCAGATATCGCAGATATGACATTGGTTGCAGGAACAGATGAAGTTCAGACAATACAGGTTGAAAACCCAAAAGAGAATATCAAACGATTCACACTGATGCAGAACAGTGAGGTTATTGAAACGAAGAATATAGATGGTGTTCTTACTTTTGATGTTTATACAAATGGTACATATAACCTGTTGGGTTATGATGAGCAGGACGTAATGGTAGGAGAACAGTCTATAACAGTTGATACCTTTGAGGAAATGGAGGTCAAGGAAGATCCATCTACTCATCAGGTAACGATTTTGTCCAGACATGAAGATACGTATCAGATAAAAGTCAGTGGCACATCACAAAAAGTCATTGATGCAGTGGAAATCAAGCGTGGTGTGTATCAGGCTGTTTTCGATGCAGAGAAAAATGGCTCTTATACATTTACAGCAGTAGATATGGATGGGAAGACCTTAAAAGAAATGGCATTGGAAATAACAGATATTCCCAAAATATCAAAATCTGGAGAAATTATCCTGAGTAATGAAGATGATTTGAAACAGATCGTTTCTAACCCGGAAGGGAATTTTGTTTTGACACAGGATATAGAAGTAAAAGGAGATCCTTTAAAAGGTGTCACTTTCAAAGGGAAACTGGATGGTCAGGACTATGTGATCAGCTGTTCTGATTCGCTTTTTGAAGTGCTGGATCATGCAACTATAAAAAATATTGTTGTAAAAGGACGGCTTGCCAATATTAGCCGTAATTCGATGCTGGATGGTACAGGTTATTACATCGAAGGAAATGATACGAAACAGGATTATGCAGTTATACTGAACAGTGAGAATACAACGATCCAAAACAGTTTTGTCATGATGAATGTGGAAGGAAGAAATGTCGCAGGATTTGTGCTGGTAGGGACTGGTGCCATCAAGAACAGCTATGTCTCTGGTTATCTGAGTGGAGAGACAGTATATGGCTTTGGTAAAGACACTGATGTAGAGAACAGTTATAGCAGTGCATCAATGAGTGGCGAAAAGCGTACCCTGTTTTCAGATGGAAAGCGAATAGGCTGTTTCTATGATGCACAGATCAATGATCTGGAGGATGCGGATGCGCAGCCATATCTTAGTGATGAGATCACATCTGGTACATTGCATAAGGAAGCATTTATTGAGAAAAAAGGCAGCTATCCTCAAATCAAAACAAGCATAGCGTTTAAAGAACAGGCACAGAAGACAGCAGACCTCAGTGTCGTGCGTGTAGAATCTGAAAGCAATCTTTCTGCAATGACAGATAGTGTTCGTGCACCTGAACAAAACGAAGATGATATCAAATGGAATAGAAACCTTGTCCGCTCTGTCAATAGAGATCATGAAATGAATGGGGAGATGATCGCATCCGTAGACGATATGCAGAATCGATTCATGTTACGTGCAGCAGCTGCATCAGTTTCTATTTCAGCAGGGAAGCCAACAACATCAATAGAAACAGAAATCACATATCCAGTAAAAATGGGAATCTATTATATCGTTCAGAAAAGCAGTGATCCGGCACCAGAAAGTCCAAAAACACATAAAGCCGCAATTGAGAGTGGATGGAAGAGGATGTACTGGGATGGCAGCTATACATTGAGCGGACTGGAATGGAATACCACTTATACTGTCTATGAAACAGATCTCAATAATATCAAGGTTAGTAATTCGATTCAAACAGCGTATGGAAAGAATAAAGGAAAGCTCAGCTTGAGTGGGGATTATGATATTGGAAAAACGATGACCGCCACATTGAGTGATACAAATACGATGAAAGGGACTCTGTACTGGGAAACAGCTGACACATCAGATGCAAAAGCATGGACAGTAGTGAAAACGACTGCTATGAATGGTACAGAAAGTACAGGTACATATAACGTCACAGCGGAACAGTCAGGGAAGTATCTAAGAGCACGCTTTGAAACAGATTCAGCAAGCGGTTATACAGGAACACTGCAGGACATCAGCAGCCATAGCGTAAAGGTTGAAATCAGTAGCATAGAGATCGAGAATAAAGAAGCTAAGACGAACGGTCAATATACGCTGACAGATAAACTAAATGTAAAGTTAACACCGAATAAACTGAATGATGCAACGTATGCATGGTATCAGGAAGGCAAAGAAGAAGCAATCGGAACTGGGATGAACTATATAATCAAAGGCAGCGATGTTGGAAAGAAATTGTACGTCAAGGCAACAGCCAAAGCAGATGGAGAACTGAAGGGGATAAGCGAAAGTGTACATACAACAGTCATTCAATCCATTCAGTGTGAAAGACCCAAAGCCGAAGATATGATTGCAGAGAGTACAGCGGATGATATTACAGTCAAGGTAAAAATCAGTGTGTCAGATGGACTGTACCATATAGGTATTCAAAAGGATGGTGAAACAGGAATAACAGAGCATGGTGTATCACTGCGAGGAGGCAGTGATACAACGATCACTGGACTGGAACCAAATACTACCTATAAACTGTACATCAAAGAAATCGGTGAAGAGGGCTATACGGATTCAGATTGGAGTAGCGACAGCAAAGCTTTCACTACAGATAAAAGACATGTGCAGGGAGATACAACCATCACTGGAGATCTCATTTATGGAAAGACACTGACAGCAAAAGTCACGAACACACCAGCAGGGCAAACAGGAGAAGTCAACTGGTATCGCCTGAACGCCGATGGCAGTCGAAATGAGACTACAAAACAGACAGGAGACACCTATGTACTGAAAAAAGAAGATGTCGATCAGAAAATCGAATTGGTATACAGTGGAACAGAAACCTATGCTGGAGAAATAAGTTTTGTGAGTGATGAAATCAGCAGAGCAGAGAAGGATGCACCAGCACAAAATTTAAGCATCACAAATTATGACGATACAACGATAACTGTAAAGATGCCAACAAATACTACAGGAGAACAGTATATCATTGGGCGCAGTACAATGGAAAATGGTATACCGGTGGAAGAAGTAGACAGCAGAGGTGCAGTCAAAATCCTCGGTTCCGGAGAATCATTTATGGTTACTGGACTGGAAAGAGATACGGACTATTATTTCTCAGTTCGCTATGCTCAGTCAGATACACATCAGAAATCAAGCTGGACAGCACAGAGCATCATCAAAAGCCAGAAGACGAACAAGAAGGAATTCAAAGGCTCAATCACGTTCAGCTATCCAACAAGCGATCTGTTAAGAGGACAGACACTGACAGCAATGCTCGCACCAGAGGATCCCGGCTTCAACTATCAGGGAGAATGGACATGGACAAAAAAAGCTGATAATGGAACAGAAACACCGATTACCAATTATACATTGGCAGAGAACAGAGGCTCAACGAGCTATGTGATACCTGACAATGAGGCATACGGAACAACGTATAAAGTGACATTTAAAGCGACTGTTGGCTATGAGGGAAGTGTAACTCCGGCAATCAGTAATCCAGTTAAGGAGAAGCAGAAATCCAAGTATACGAAACCGAATGCCAATGATATCATCATGGAAACAGTTGACGACATGAGCTTTAAAGTCAGAATGAGTAATGGTGAAGGACAGTATCAGTTTGAATACAAGAAAGCAGATACAAATGCGATAGACTCACTCAGTGGTTGGTTCAATGTCAATGTGTTAGGTGATAGTACGGATGGTTATATACCTGTAGGAAATCCAGTCAAAAGTAATGTGGATGTTGTAGTTGAAGGACTTGACAGAAATACGACTTATGCAGTCAGAGTGAAGAGAATCGAAGATAACGGAGGATTAGCCAGTGACTATGCGAACAGCAGTGATAAGAGTAAAGATAAAACCGTCACAACAGCAAAGACGACTATTACAGGATATGTCACAATCGATGGAACACCGAGATTCAATGAAGAGCTGACGGCCAGCTACCATGGAGCGACTTATGCATCAACTGGAACTGGAAGCGATATTGAAGGAACATGGCAGTGGTATCGTGGGAGTGAAAAAATTTCAGGAAGTACTAGTGCAAAATATACGATCACAGCAGCTGATATTGGAAAGACATTAAAAGCAGTCTATACGATGCCTTCTAGCCATGCATTTACAGGCAGTGTAGAAGAATTAACCACAGCAGTGTCAAAGGCTCTTCCGGATATGCTGCAGTCGGGAGGACCTACACTAGGATTCAACAGTGAGAAGGAAGACAATTCAGGCAACAAGATACTGGTGCTTGATGCTCTGCCATATATGCAGCAGTATGGTTACTATTGCGTACAGAAAAAAGGAACGGCTGAACCTAGTTATCCAACAACTGGTGAATTAGTGAACTGGACTAAGGTCAGTGGTTATACAATTGAAATCAGCAGAGACTACAGCGGAGCACTGCTGGAAACGAATACAGCCTACGTTGTATATTATCTGGCACCTGAAAATACTCAGTATGAGAAAACTGCCATGAAACAGCTTGAACATACAATGGGTACAAAGCAGCAGAAGGGAGATATCAGCATAACAGGTAATTATGTTGTAGGAAAGACATTGACTGCAACACTGAACAGTTCAAACAATATCCAGGGAACATGGAAATGGTATAGCAGCAACAGTACATACAATGGAAGCAGTGTAACGACATCACCATCATTGACGGATACCAGTAAATGGACAGAACTAACAGAAGGGTATTCGCCAATGAGCAACAGCCTAACAAGCCAGTTGACACTAACAGAGAACCTGTTTGGAAAATACATTAAAGTAGAATTTGTTCCCAATACAGAGCAGGGGTACAGTGGAACAATCGTGAATCCGATAAACAATAATGGGTTTGTAAAGAAGATCTATGAAGAGACGATAATACTTACGAGCTCCACAAGTGATGGAAATGGAAATCCAAAGGCCTATGCAGGAACAATCTTGACAGCAACTGTCAATAATAGCGAAGAAACAACACTAGATAGAACGACGACAAAGTTCAAGATTGGAAACAGCTATGTAACAGGAAATGTAAGTGGCAATAAATTCACCTATACGATTCCAACAACAAGTACGAGCACGTATACGGATGGAGCAGAAATTATTGCCGAAATGAGCCCACCAAAGATATTGGGATTATATGTAAATAAGAGTTTAACATCATTAAGCTCTGCTAATTTGAATAGTAAAACCGGTAATGGAAGTACCAATACCTACTTTACATACGCACAGGGTATTCCTATTAGCAGTGCAGGAGACTTGTATAATTTCATTAGCGCAGCAGGAAAGTATACGGATAGATCAGCAAAATACATAATTACGAAGAATATAGAAATGTCTACTTACTCTGGGTTTTATACTAATAAAAGTGATTTTACTGGAACACTTAATGGAGAATATCACAAGTTAACGAAAATGACAACACCATTGTTATGGACTATGCAGAATGATTCAGTTGTTGAGAATCTTATTATACAAAACAGTACTGTAAGTACCCCATCTGGAACACCAGCTGGTACTATATCAGTATATGAATTTGGAAACTCAATTATTAGAAATACATTCCTAATAGATTCCAATCTTGATTCAGGACATGATGCGGGTTATTTTATTGGACTTTCTTTTTCAGGAACTCCTCGTATCGAGAATTCTGGTGCTGTTGGTGGAATTATGAGGAGTTCCAAGGTTGCTGGTGGTTTTGTGGGGAATGGAGGAGCTCTCACCATTAGTGATTCTTATCTACTTGGAACTGATATAAAAGGTAATGGAACCGCTGGAATTTGTGCATATGATGCATCAAGAGTAGTTACAAAAAATATGTTTTTATCCGTATCCATACCTTCTGGAGCAAATGTCATGTTTTCGAGCAATAACACAAAAGGAACAAATAATTTTTATGACAGTACAAAAATGAGTAATGTGTCAGCTAATAATGGAGGTATAGCTAAATCAAGCCGTGAATTAACGAGTGGACAATTATTTGGTGTTAATGATACATGGGTTTACTCTGAAGGCTATTATCCAAGATTGAAATGGATTGCAGATGATCCATTTGCAAAACTATATTCAGCAACCCGAGGAGCATTTACAAGTGTAGATGGAAAAACATCACAGGATGAACTGTTCAATGGAAAAGTAAAAGGAGTGATTCAGCTTCCTGAAGAATTGACGGGAGAAGGATTCTCAGTAAGAATATCAAGTGATGTTGCAGGTAATAGTGCCGAATGGAATGATGAACATAATACATTGACTTTAGGCTCGAACATAAGTGTTGATTTGGAGGTTACCTATACAGACAAGGATACGGGAGCTACCGCCTCTAATACATTTACCTTTGAGGGGGATTATGGGAATCATGATAACGATGGCTTTATAGATGATGGGTACTTGTATTATAACAATGCCTATGTCACATCTGCTGGTGATACCTCTGAATGGGAGCAGGCACCTTATGTAGGTCTGGACTTATGGGCCTATTCAACTCATGCATCTTATGAGGACAATACATATCAATGGTATCGAAAAAAAGCCGGTTCAGCATTACCAGAAAAGATCACAGGGGCTACGAATTGGCAGTATACGGTAACAAAAGAGGACCTAGGATACCAGTTGACCTGTTTTGTAGCGCAGAAGGATGATCCAAATCAAAGATATCTTGGACAGTTTGCAAAGTATTTGCAGCCTGTCATAAACGATGCCTTTGATAATGTCAAAGTCATCGTTAGTTCACCGACAGAAAGCAGTGCAACAGTGAAGGTCAATAATGGTTCAAGTGGATACAAATATGAATATGCCTATGAGCGAGCCGACGCAAATGCGAAGATCATCGTGGATGGATCTTATACATATACACAGTCTGTGAAGATCGAAAATTTGGCAAGAAACAAGCAATATCGTTTCTATGTGCGTGTAGCTGCTGGAGATAGCTATGAGGCAGGTAAATGGAGTCCAGCGGTAATGATGACAACTCTGAAAACCAATGTGACAGGTAGCATCAATCTGGGAAAAGCAGTTAATAACGGTTCCGAGTTGACTATGTCAATCGATAAACTGAATGGTCAAACAGGAACATGGAAAATAGAAAGACTGGCCGCAGATACAGATACGGTTACTGCGACAATCAGCAGTAATTATTCCTCTAACCATTCTTGCAGCTATACTCTGCAGACGGCGGATATTGGTTCAAGAATACGTGTTACTTTTACAGGTTCCGGTGATTATCAGGGTTATAAGACAGCAACAACCCAGGTCATCAAAAAGACACTGACTTCACTGCCATCGGATCAGGGTGGATTTACTTTAGTCACTGCAACCGATACAGGACTCACTGTAATGACACCAAATAAGACAAGTGAAAAAATCGATGTAGGATATTCCACTTCAACAAATGGAGAAATCCAAAGAATATCTGCTGATGGAGGAATCGCACCAGGAACAAATGTTACAGTAAGTGGACTTGAACGAAATAAAACATACTATTTCAGCTACAGAATAGCGGAAACAACTGGCGCAGAAGCAAGTCCATGGAGCACACGAACTCCATTGACGACAGCACAGACTGCAGTGAAGAATACAATGGCAGTATCCCCAAGCAGTACACAGAAGGTGGATCAGACAGTAGTCTTCACGCTGACAGATACGAACAAGCCAACAGGAACTTGGATACTTGAAAGTACAAAGAGCGGAAGGAAGATTACGATATCACCAGAGCTCTATACTGTTGATTCGGCAAAGAATACGCTGAGCTACAAGGTGCAACCAAAGGATGCTGGTGGAACATTGATGGTGACCTTCAATGGGACAAAGGACTTTACAGGAACTGCGACAAAAATAACTGGGACGATCAGTAATGCTTCACAGAATACTACGACAGATATGCCGTCAGGGTTGAATGTGACAGAAGTCAGTGATAATTCCATGAAGGTTAGTGCTAAAGATGGTGCAGTCAACTATCAGTTTGCCTATCGAAAAACGGGTGAAGGAACATGGCATCTGCTCAATGAATCGGTAACAGCTGGTACTGCAGTGACGATTGAAGGACTGGAACGCAATACATCCTATATACTGGCTGTCAGAAAATCCGAAAAGACAGGATATGATGCAAGCAATCTCAAAGAGATGCCAACAGTATCAACCGAAAAGACAAAGCTGAATGGTCTCGTTGATTATGTGATGGTTGACAATGGTGTGGAAACGGCACCTAAGATCGGTGTGGCTGAGGTGAACAAAACGTATAAGGCGACCTATCATAAGGGGAACTATTCACAGACAGCAGATGATGATAAGGCAGGCCACTGGCAGTGGTATGCCGGAGATACACCAATAGAGGGTGAAACATCAGCTACCTATAAAGTTGCACCGATGAATGGAAGTCCGGAGATATCAGTCCGCTATATCGCAGACGGTACCTCTGATTTCTCAGGTGAGGTCATAGGAAGAGTCGGAACACTGACGAAGCCTCTGTATGATGCACCATCTTCATTACCGGCAGTGACAGCACTGGCGGAGGATGGAGACATTAGAAGCAAACTGCAGATCACGAATAATGGAGATATCGATGCGGTCTACTATTATGTGCAGAAGGCATCCAATCAGAAAGTACCAAAGCTTATCTTTGCGAGCGATGCGGATCTCCATACTTCAGGTGAAGGTACATGGTTCAAGGCAAGCAAGGATGTAACATTGACACTAGATGCCAATACAGATTATGTGGTGTATCTGGCAAAACTGGAAGATGGAAGCCATCAGGCCAGCGGTGTTGTCTCTCAAAGAGCGGTGAGAACGAAGAAAGAAGATTTAAGCAAAATCCCAACTGCGAAGATTACAGAAACGAATGCAGATATCTGGAAGGTCGAGGAAACAAAAGAAATTCGACTGACCAACCATAACGAAGCTCCAACAGGAATCTGGCAGTATTATGTCAGCCCGGATAAAACAAATGCAAATAGCTGGATCAATATCACAGCACAGATCAAGGCAAGCAATACATCAAAGGATGGTTATACAGCGACGACTTTCTCTATCCCTGTTAAATATAACGGCTATTATGTGAAGGCGGTATTCAGCGGCAGAAGTAATTATGAAGGCAGTCAGACGTATGTATCAGAAAATGCACTGATCGGAACACAGATCAAAGGACATGCTGAGATTACGGCTGGAGATACCAGTAAAGTTCTTGTGCCGATCAATGTTAGTTATGTATTCGCAAAGGAAGCCGGCAAAGATGTCATAGATGAACAGAGCGGACAGTGGACATGGTATCGTGTAAAGAATGGAAACACAAACCAGATTAAGAATGAAGATGGAACAGCATATGGAAAGACAGGAAGAAGCGATAGCTATACACCGGGTAAAGAAGATGTTGGTGCTAAAATCTATGCTCAATATAGCAGTGCGAGAAACGGCATCTATTCCGGAAGTGTCAAAACAAGTCAACTGTCACCGATCGAGCGTGCACCACAGAATACACCAGATGCGCCTACATTGAAACAGGTTAGTGGTATTACCGTACAGATGAATCTGCCGGCGAACTATCGAAGTGACGGAACGACGATACCGGAGACAGTGCTGAAATATCGTAAAAAGGGAACAACGAGTTGGACGTTGAATGCAGAGGGCGAATCATGGATCGGAAAAGGATCAGATAACTTGCTGAAAGCTAATACAACATATGAAGTCTGCGCGATGTATAAAGTAACAAGTGAATATCTTCAAAGTGGAGATTCCGATATCACAGAAGTGAAAACAGGAAGTATCCCATTAGAGGAAAAGAACTTGAGTATTACACAGAATGGTGTACTGGAAGCAGGACAAACAATCACCGCAATTTACAGTGGAGACGGCTATGATGAAGGAGTCTTCACGATCGAGCGAAGTGATGGAACAGTTATAAAAGAAAATCAGAACGGTACGAAAGTAGGGACTAGCACTTCGCTATTATATGCAAGTACAACAGAAGATATCGGACAACGGATTATTGTAAGATACAGTGCGAAAGCAGATGCCGCAAACTATGGCGGCAGTGTTGAAAAGAGCAGCCGTGAGGTCGTGAAGGCAAAGAATACAGCAGCAGCTATCAAGCCAGTTATGAAAACAGAACTGGATACGAATCTGTATGTGACCAATGTAAAGGATACACAGGAATATATCCTGCTAGAAAGTGGGGAATATATCGCAGATAAAGAAGAAAGCGACTGGACACCACTCAATGCAGACAGTACAGGGAAATATGAATTTACACATCTAAAGAGAAATACCTCTTATATGTTGTACACACGTGTTGCAGAAACTGAAATGTATACAGCAGGTACTCTAATAGCATCTTCATCCGCCAAGACACCGTCATATAACGATGCGGGAAGTATGGAAGTCCTCAATAGAAATGACGGCAGTGCAGCAAGAAATGAAAGCAGTGAGATCACTTTCCCTCACAGTCTGAAAAAGGGAACCATAAAAATCGATGCTATGAGCATCATGAAAGGCAGTATGGCTCTTCATGTTCAGCCAATCAGTGTCTTTGCAGACAAGAATGGAAAAGCAACAAGTATCACTATTGAAAAAGGAAGTAAGTGGGCAAATGAGAATTTTGGTCTGCTTATAAAGGTGTATGATGCATCCGGAAATCTGCTTGTGAGCGGTGAACCTGGTGAGAATCTAAACGTACCGGAAGCTGCAACGAAGATGACAGTAGAGGTCTATCGAGCTAATGCTGTATCGGATGGCGGACCTTATACATGGGGTCTGACACTGGAAGACAGTGAGAAGGAAACGGCTGTGTATCAGGGAACAGCAACTATGGTCACGCAGCTGAAGAATCTGTCTCCTATCAAGATCGACCTGAATCTGAAAGGACAGCAGATCACACAGAGTACGAATGATGCGAAAGTCAGCAACCAACTAAACTATATGCCAGTGACATTGAGTGTCGATCAGAAAGTCACGAAGGGAACAGGCATGCCATCGCTGATGGGTACTATGGATATCGGTCTTGGTCAGATCATAAATGATGAAGCCTATCTGAAGCTGAGCAGTGATGGCAGTGACTACAATAAGCATGCAGGAGTATGGTTCACGACAGAGGGTACGAGCAAGACACAGCCGATCTATGATCTTGGATATAAAGGTAGTGGCGGCTTCTATATCAGTGGAGCTGTCAGTAAAGAACAAAGCTGGCCATGGGATGATACTGGAGGAACAAGAAAAACGGATCAGGCCTATCAGATCAGCTTTAAGACAGCGATCTCAGAAAGCGATACAAAGCAATATGAAGATAGAGTAAAGAAGTGAGGGATGAGATGAAAGATAAGAAACAGAAGAAATGGATCGGGATCATCCTCATCCTGATCGTACTTGCAGGAGGAGCCCTTGGCTGGGCACTCCTGCATGATAACGGTTTTCACTTCGATCAGGCGGCAGAGGATGGCAGTCTGGATGGCATGAGTGAGCAGGAAATAAAAGACATGCTGAACGACAAGGTCGATAAGAGTATGCTGTCGATCTCGATCAATGCAAATCCTGTATTTGAAAACGGGAAGAGTAAAGGTTCTTTACGTATCGAAAATTCACCTGGCAATAACTATAACATCCGGGTGAGGATCGTAAAGGACGAAGACCAAAAGGAGATCTACTACAGCGAAGGTATCAAACCAGGACAGGTGATCAAAGAAGATCATCTGGATGAGACACTGAAAAAAGGGAACTATGCCTGTACAGCGATATTCGAGGCATACGATACAGAAACAAATAAAAAGGTAGGTGAAGCAAAAGCACAGCTTAATATTGTAGTAGAAGGATGAGTGTCATATCCCATGAACAGGAGCGGGGATGTAAAAGATACGCTGCCATGAGAAAAGGAAGGGTACAAAACATGAAAAAATTATTGGCGATGAGCATGGCTGTTATGATGATGCTTGGTGTAACAAGCGTATCAGCTGCAGAAGATGGAGACACAAAGACAACAGGGACAACAGACACAGAATCAAATCAGAGTGGAGAAATGTGGGCAACCTTATCTGGAGAACCTTTAAAACAGATGAAGGTGACCGTTCCGATCCGTATGGACTTTGCCGTCTATCATGAAGCGGAAAAAAATGATGGAGTCAATACATTTGTAGCAGGAAACTATAAGATCAAGGTGGAGGCAGATTCAGAAGTCGGTGTACAACTGACAAAGATCCAGATCCAAAATGCAGAAGGTGGCGCATGGACGCTTGTGGATAGTGATAGTATCACAACAGATACTACAGGCAAGGATGATGTAGCGTCTATGAAGACCGTGGCATTGAGCATTGCGGGATCAAAAATGGCGTATGGATCAGGAGTGGATATCACAAACTTTAATGTTGGAGTAGGAGCTGAAAAGTCATTAAACGTGACAGGAACACCGACATCCGCAAAATTAAAGGGTACAGGTGATGCTGCAGCCGCATTGAACGGAACCGCAGAGCGAGCATTCGATGTAGTCTATACGATCAAACAGGTAAAATAAAACAAATGAGCACGAGATATCGTGCTCCTGAACAAGGAAGAGAGTACTCTCTTTCTTATTCAGAAGCATGAGGCAGGGAGAGTATATGAAAGAGAATAAGAAGATAAAAAAATATGGATTTCTGATAACGATCCTTTCGATCCTTATCGTGGCAGTCATCGGCTGGTCATTCTATGAAAAAGGTGGATTACAGTTAGATCCGAAGCAGGAAGAAGGCACATTGGATGGAATGAGTGAGAAAGAGATCAGAGAACTGATGGAAAAGAAGGCTACAGAAGGCGAATTCATCATATCCATCAATCAGGAGCCAAAGTTTCCAGATGGAAGCAGCGAGGGAAGTTTGCGCATCGAGAACAGTCCGCAGAACCGCTATCTGATGGTCGTTGCGATCTTTGAGAGAAAGGACGATGGGACACAGGGGAAAAAGCTGTATGAGAGTGGCGCGATCAAACCCGGAAGTAAGATCGAAAAGGACACGCTGGATGTGAAACTGAAAAAGGGCAGCTATCCTGTACAGGCAGTGTTTTCCGCCTATGATGTAGAAACAAAAGACTATGTGGGAAAAGCAATCGGAGAGCTGACGATCGTCGTTGAGGAATAGCGGAATGGATAAAAATAAGAAGAAAATAATACTAATCATTTCTATTTTGCTGTTTGGAACATCCTTGGTCATGTATAAGCTGAGCTGGAAGTCAGAGGAGGGCCTGATCAGGGAAGGAGAAAAGGGAGAGCTTCCTGGTATGAGCGAGGATGATATTTTGAAGATGCTGAACGAGAAGGTGGAAGAAGGCAGCTTTCAGATCAATATCAACAGCGAGCTGAGCTTTGAGGATGGAACAGCAAAGGGAGATATGAGGATCCTGAATTCACCAAACAATCACTATCTTCTGGTCGTAGAAATGTACCTGAAGGAGGATAACAAGAGAATCTATAAAAGTGGTGCAATCGAACCAGGATATTATATCGAACAGGATACGCTGGATGTGAAGCTGGAAAAAGGAGATTATCCGGTAAATATCCATTTCAAGAATTATGATGTCAAGAGTGAACAGTTTGTTGGCGAAGCAGTCGCTGAGAATGTCATACATATAAAACACTAGGAGGTGTAGAAAATGGGAAAAAGGGTAAGTATTCTGATGATTCTGATGATGATCTTCTGCATGAACATAGATTCGATCTACGCAGAGGATCAAAAACAGAAAAAAGATACAGATGAGGAATATTATGAAGAGGTACAATCAAATCTGCCCTGGAAACAGGAGGTCAAAGGAAGTATGTATGGGTATATGCTGGGCGTGATCAAGAAACCGGATCCTGTACAGCCGGAAGATCCTGATCAGCCACAGGTGCCAGATCAGCCGGGAGATGATGATATCATCATTGTCGTGCCTACAGATCCAATCACACCGGTAAAGCCGGGGACAGGGAATGAAGCGGATAGGAATGAGTCATCGTCAAATGCAGCCAAGGTTCCGGATGCAGAAACAAGTGGAAATGCAGATATCGATCAGGATAGATATTCAGAAGAATATGAACAGCAGACATTGGAAGGAGCCGGATATTACTGGAATGACAGGACAGGGCAGCTTACCATAAGCAGAACGTTGTTATCAAAAGCGAAGGCAGATAAACAGGATATCTATCTATATGTAGAAGCAGAGCAAAGGTATCGGATCCATATCGTATATGGAGATATCAAGAATACAGATAGGGATATCACGATCGATTTGAGCAAATGCAGGCATTTGACTAAGATTCAGAAAATCGCAGGGAAGGATGCAATATGGATCCTGCAATGTGAACAAGCTCCTATAGGTATGAGAGTATATGTCGCAGTAAAGGTACCGGAAAGCTGGTTGGACAAATATCTGTATCATTATACGTATGAGGATGGGAAGTTCGTTCTGAAAAAAATGCTGCTGAAAGCAGATAAGGATGGGTATGTAGAAGTCCTGTTAACACCGGAAACAGATCAGGTGATCACAGATAAGCCGATCCTGCAAACAGATTTTCTAGATTGGGTGAAAGGACTTTTCGGTCAGAATGAAAAGGTTGATCCTACATATGCAGCGATCGCTGTCGGTAGCTTTACGATAGCATTAGGCGGACTGTCTTATGTATTCCTGAGAAAAAGATGGATAACGAGAAAGAACGTTCCTGATGAAAAAGAATAAAGAAAAGCGGAAAGAGATAAGCGTGACATACATCATCAGCTTGCAGCTTCACCTCATGTATGCAGGCATGTGCTGTGACTGCTTTTTAAGGATAATATAGCAGTGCAGGATAATGATATGGAAGCATCGATAAGCAAAGCATGAAGCAGGAGTGATAGATGTGGGAAAAACGATAGAGAAGCAATTGGAGGTACTGACACAGCGGCTTGCCGAGCTTTATTATATAAAACGCGATCATACAGGACTTTCCGGTTTTTTATCTGATAAGGTCAGCTGGATCGGAACCGGAGTAAATGAAATCTGCTTTAATAAAGAAGATGCAGCAAGAATCTTTGCAGAAGAACTTAATGTCTATGATGGCTATTTCCTTATCAAAAAGTCATGGTATCATGCTGTTGCGATCGATCAGAGCTGTGCTGTTGTGATGGCAAAGCTCACTGTTGAGACACCACCGGATATACATTATCTTGTTTCCATGCCGTTACGTTTTTCTGTAGTCTGGGTGAAGGAAAAGGAATTATGGAAAATCGTTCATATCCATAATTCTATAGCAGATAAGAATATGCAGGAGGATACTTATTTCAATATCGACAGAGCAAAGAGTGCGTATTCACAACTCAATGACAAGCTCATTCAGGCTGTGAACACAGATGCATTGACAGGGATCAATAACATGCGAGGCTTTATCAATGATACGGAACAGCTGTTTCAGGATCATCCTGATGAAGCCTATGCGATCGTCAAATTCGGTATTAAGAATTTCCGTTATATCAATAGAACGAGTGGATATAAGGTGGGAGATAAGGTCTTACAGACAATTGCAAGATACCTAAGCAAGATGTGTCGAGAAGGAGAAGCCTGTGGCCGTATCGAAAAGGACATATTTGCCGTGACGCTTCGTTTCTATACAAAGGATGAGCTGTTATATCGTCTTGAACGTGATATCAAAGAGAAATTGAATGATAACAGGATGCGTAATGAGTTATATATGGAAATCCATTTCACAGGAGGGGTATATCAGCCACAGGATATACAGCATGAGCATGTGATCGATATGTTGGATAAGGCATTGATCGCACAGCAGAGCATCCCTAAAAGCCTTGCAGGAAGTCATCTGTTTTATTACGAGAATCATATGATGGACGCGATGATCAATAAAAACAAGCTACTGGAATCGGCAGTGCCAGCCATGCAAAATGAGGAATTTATCTTGTATATTCAGCCACAATTCGATATCGATACGAGAGAAGTCGTCTCTGGTGAAGCTTTATGCAGATGGAAAAAAGCAGATGGAGCATTTGTATTACCGAATGAATTTATCCCTGTTTTCGAAGAATATGGAATGATCATCAATTTTGATTTTCATATGCTGGAGATGCTCTGTAAGAAGCTGCGCTCATGGATGGATCAGGGATTAGCGATAAAGCCGATATCGGTAAATCAGTCCCGCCTGCATATAGGAAATCAAACATATTTTGAGGATTTCTGTGCAACAGTGGATCGATATAAGATCCCACATGAATATATCGCTTTCGAGTTGACAGAATCTGCCTTTGTGGAACAGCAGGATGACATGCTTGATCTAGCTATACAATTACACAAGCGTGGTTTCCTGCTTGCGATCGATGACTTTGGGACTGGTTATGCATCCTTGAACTTTCTAAGCGTTGTTTCTGCGGACATTTTGAAAATCGATAAGTGTCTGCTGGATGGGATCGAGAATAGCAAGAAAGCAAGAACGATCATAGAAAAGACGATCGAACTCGCACATGAAATCGATATGACAGTGATCTGTGAAGGGATCGAAAAGGAATGCCAATTGGAGTATCTCAAAAAGATCCATTGTGATATAGGGCAGGGCTTTCTAATCGGACGACCAATGATAGCGGAAGGATTCTCGAACGAATATCTTGGAGCACAAAGCGGAGAAGATGAAATCGTATAGGAGAGGAAGCGTGAAATGAACATATTCAAAAAGAAGAAAGCAATCAAAAAAGGAAAGATCATTGTGGATCATGGAAATAACGACATTCGAATCTATCAGACGCCGCAAGGTCTGGTTCATATGGAAATCGATAAGGAGAATAAGAAGGACAGGAAGCTCGATCATGATTCCTGTCAATAGTATGAAGTTAAAACAGGCCTAAAGGATATTTCATCGCATTTAGGATGTTATTAAAATAGCAGGAGGATGAAAATATGGAATCTGAAAATATGATCGTTATAGAATCACTATCGGATTTAGGAAAGGATCTGGCAGAGGTGAAGGATGCGTTGAATCATTACAAGGAAGAACATAGCATTCTTTATATAGATGGAACAGAGGTGCAGCCGATATTCCTTTTACTGTTTCTGGAGCATGTTCTGTCATTGCAGAGAGAGAAGATAAAAAAAAGTCAACGAGAGGGGATCGAACTTGCATTGCGTAGGAAGCATGAGGGGAATGGAAGATATGGCAGACCTAGAATGATCCTACCTGAAGACTTCCATGAGCGGGTCAGTGAATGCTTTAAGAATAATTATCCATTGAGTGACTATTACGATGAAATCAAAATGAAGAGATCGACATTTTATAAATATGCGAATAGGATAAAAAAGGAAATGCTTTCAGGAAAATAGAAATGTGAATGAAAGTAAGTGACAACATAAGAGTCAGATGTTTGTCTGATTGATTATGAAAACCGGAAGGACTCGTGCATTTTTAAGGCGAGTCTTTTATAATACAAATCGAGGTCTGATTGATGAAAGCCATATCGTATCTCTGATTATCTGGTATTATGTGATGAATCTTCCAAAGCATTTCTTCCAGAACTATATTTTTTAAAATCATACAAAAAATCCGCTGAAAATATGATAAAATAAACAGACCTTGCATTATCCCGCAGGCAGAAGTATATAATTTGTGCTATTGGCAGGCTATCATGTGAAGCAGACAGACTGCATGGGAATGTGCATGAAAATTTTGTACATAATAAGGAAATCCGGTCGCTGTTGCGACAGGTAAGGCGATTTGTTCAATGATTTACGAGCCATGCTTATGATAGCACTTAGGGAGGTGTTGTATTGGAACAAAAAAGAAACATCTATATGGCAATTGATTTAAAATCATTCTATGCATCAGTTGAATGTATAAGCAGAAAGCTGGATCCCTTAACTACGAATCTGGTTGTTGCGGATGTTGGGAAAACGCAGAAAACAATTTGTCTAGCAGTAACGCCCTCCCTGAAAAAATTCGGAATATCCGGAAGAGCCAGACTTTTTGAGGTTATACAAAAGGTTAATGAAATCAATCGTCAAAGAAAACGAAAGGCTCCCGGGCATACCTTTACCGGGGAATCTTATGATGAAACGGAATTACTGCAGCATCCGGAATATGCTATGACCTATATCGCAGCGCCTCCCAGAATGGCGCATTATTTGGAAATCAGCACGGAAATCTACAACATATATCTCAAATATATATCCCCCAAAGACATTCATGTATATTCCATCGATGAGGTCTTTCTGGATGTTACAGGGTATTTGAAAGCCTATCAGACGTCACCGCGGGAGCTTGCCAAGCGTATGATTCTGGATATCCTGAACACAACCGGAATTACTGCTACTGCCGGTATCGGTACCAACCTGTATCTTTGCAAGGTTGCGATGGATATTGTTGCCAAACGAATCCGGCCGGATGCGGATGGTGTGCGTATCGCACAACTGGATGAAATAAGATACCGAAAATTATTATGGAAGCACCAGCCTCTTACCGATTTCTGGAGAATAGGAAAAGGAATTTCAAAGAAGCTGGCACAGATTGGTTTGTATACCATGGGGGATATAGCAAAATGCTCCTTGGGAAAGCCGGAGGATATCTACAATGAGGATCGCCTGTACCAGTTGTTTGGTATCAATGCACAGCTTTTGATTGACCATGCATGGGGATATGAGCCTTGCACAATGGAGGATATAAAGGCATATCAGCCACAGCATACGAGCATCTCAACCGGACAGGTGTTGCATTGTCCCTATGATTATGAAAAGACAAGACTGGTCATTAAGGAAATGCTGGATTTGCTGGCTCTGGCACTGGTTGATAAACAACAGGTCACAGATCAGATTATTCTTTCTGTCGGCTATGATATAGAAAACCTAGATAAGAAAAGCTATACGGGAGAGGTGACAACAGATCGTTATGGACGTAAAATCCCAAAGCATGCACACGGTACTGCTAATCTAAAACGGCATACGGCCTCCTGCCGACTGATGAGTGAGGCAGTTATGGAATTGTTTGACCGTATTGTAAATCCGCAGCTGACGGTGCGACGGATTCATATCAGCGCTAATCATATATTGGATGAACAGCAGATCCCTGCTATGGAGATGAGGGAACAAATGGATTTGTTCACCGATTATGAGGCGCTCACTCAACAGGAGCTGCAGGAAAACAAACAGTTAGAGAAGGAAAAAAGGCTGCAGCAGGCTACTCTGCAAATCAAGAAAAAATATGGGAAAAACGCAGTATTAAAAGGAATGAATCTGGAGGAGGGGGCGAATACCATCCAGCGAAATAAAACCATAGGCGGTCATAAGGCATGAAAGCAGACGACATTCACAAATATGATGATATTCTTTACCGCGAGCATCCAGTTTCTAAAAAGCATCCGCAGATGTCAATTCGTGATAGGGCGGCTCAATTCGCACCTTTTGCCGCTTTGACCGGACATAAGGAAGCTGTTCAGGAAACACAGCGATTGGTAGAACAAAAAAGAATTCTGGATGAGCATCAAAAGCTGATGCTTAATGAAAAGCTGCAGGAAATCACTTTACGCATAAAAGAAACACCTAATATACGGGTGACATATTTCCAGGCGGATGAGCGAAAGGATGGCGGCAGGTATCTTACTTTGATTATGCGTGTGAAGCGTATAGACGAGTATCAGAAACGGCTGGTATTTACGGATCGATCCTGGATCAGATTGGAGGATTTATATGAAATAGAGCTGCTCTCTGATTCATAATACAATGCATGACAGCAAGGGGAATATGATCTGTACATAGCTTATCTATATACATGCAAAGACTGTCCATGGAAATAATACAGGCAATGCTTTTTCACTATATAGCTTTTTTACAGTCTGACAGACAGCTTTGTATCTGCCAAGTATGACTGGTGTTGATAAGTGATTTCTATCGTTAAAGAAAAGCATTTTTCATATGATGTTATCTTTATGGTGATAAATATAATGCAATTTTATAATTTTTTTGAAAAAAAGATAAAATATTTCATGTTATGTTATAATGGATGAAAAGGAACGATGAAACATAAAACGCAGTAAGCTCATTGCTGGTTTGATTGAACGTGATCTTATTATCTTGCGTCATTCATAATAAGATGCAGGCAGATAGCTTCGCATTCTTTATCAAACCGTCAAAAGCATTATCGCAACAGCGGTTTTCCAGGAACTTGGAATAGATTAAAATTAGGGAGGGTCGGTATGGAACAGGTAAAGCAGGAGAATGATAAGCTGGGCAGGATGCAGGCACAGATGATAGAGGAGCTGCCAATAGCGGTAAGCAGACACTGCCTGGATCAAAAGCTGACCTTGCTTTGGGCGAATACGGAGTTTTATCAGTTGACCGGTGGTGAGAAAGCTTTTCCCTCTGCTGGGATCAAGGCTCTGTTTTCGACAGATTTACAGGAATTTTATCAGCTTCGGGATACATTGTTATCGGCAAAAGCACAGGGGCTCAGCCGTATAACGCAGCGTATCGGTATTACTGTAAAGGGTAAGCGTGTATGGCTATGCGCTTCTGCTGTTCTCAAGCAAGGAAGTGATGATTCCTATGAGGTAGTAATATGCTATACTCCCATTCAGGAACCTATGGAGAAGCAAGAGCGGATTGTACAATCAGAGAAGGAAATGACAGAAAATTTCAAATGGATGATGTCAGTATATAGCGGAAATGTTTATATCAGTGATATGGATTCCTATGAGCTTTTATATGTGAATAAGCATGCCTGTGACACCCTACAGACAAGTGCGTCCCAGCTATTGGGAAGAAAATGCTACGAGGCAATCCAAGGGCTGGATGCACCCTGTCCGTTTTGTACCAATGCGCATTTGAAAAAGGATCAGACCTATGAATGGGAATTCTACAATCCCAATCTGAAACGAACCTTTATGATCAAAGATCGGATGCTGGATTGGTTTGGTCACCGAGCACGCATTGAGCTTTCTTATGATATGTACAGTGAGGAATATAAGCTGGCGAAAAAGGATCAGGAGCGTGAAGCGATTTTAAAAACCATTCCTGCGGGTATGGTGCGCATTGACGCCCGGGACAATAATACGATTTTGTGGTATAACGGCATATTTCTGGAAATGATCGGTTATACACCGGAGCAGCTTGAGGAAGAGCTGCATTATGGCTGCAGAAGCTATATTCATCCAGATGATATAGAGCGTATTCTTTTACTGCGCAGCAAGCTGAAAAAAACCGGCGATAATGTTGTGCTTGAGGCCAGAGCCTATAATCGCTTTCAGGAGGAGCGTGTCTGGACAGTGACACTTTGCTATGTCAGTGGTGAGGATAGCTGGGATGGAATACCATCGCTGTACAGTACCGGTCTGGATATTACCGAGGAGCGAAGACAATTGGAGCGGCTGCGTCACAAGGCGGAAAAGGATGCCCTGACAGGAATCAATAACCGCGATGCGATGAAGGTACAGATCAAAAACTATTTGCAGGAGCAGCCGGATACCATGAATGCACTGATTATGATTGATACAGACAATTTCAAGCAGATCAATGATACACTGGGACATATTACCGGCGATCTTGTGCTTAGCGAAATGGCAGCCGGAATGAAGAAAATTGTGCGGAAAAGTGATCTCGTCGGACGAATTGGCGGTGATGAATTTACTATATTTATTAAGAATATAACCTCACCGCAGACTGCAGAGGAAAAGGCAGAGGAGCTGTTATCCATGTTTCGGCATCTTTTTATCCGTGAAAAAAAGCCGTTGAAGGTCACCTGCAGCATGGGGATTGCGCTGTATCCACGAGACGGTGAAAGCTTTCAGGAACTTTATGAATGTGCAGATAAAGCGTTGTATCAGGCTAAGCTGCATGGTAAGAACAATTATCACATGTATGATCCAATGGAGCAGAGTACGCTGGAGCTTTTGAATAACTCATCACTTGGTGCAGCCATCGATTCTGAGCAGCGATATGCAGAGAGTTCAGATAATCTGGCACGCTATGTTTTCCGTATTCTTTATCAATATGAAAATCTGGATGAAGCAATTCAACTGGTGCTAGAGGTCGTAGGGAAGCAGTTTGACGTCAGCCGTTCCTATATTTTTGAAAATACGGAGGATGGCGCGGAGCAAATACTTATGAATGGTGCAATGAGGGAATCACTTCACAAAGGGAGCAGCTACAGGACGTAGAGTATAGCGCTTGTGGAGATTATGAATCTCTGTTTAAGGATAATCATGTCTTTTATTGCAGAGATATAACTGTTCTTCCTTCTGTTTTGGTGGATTTGTTTACAGATCAGGGTATCCATTCCACCCTGCAATGCGCATTTTACGATAGGGAGATATTTAGTGGCTTTGTGATGAATGTACAGGGCATAGATTCTGGACAAGGGAGGAGATTAGCTCATTGTCTCTGATTTCGCAGATACTGGCTATTTTCCTAAAATTAAAGAGAATGGAAAATCGCAATCGCTGATGCAGAAAAGGCAATTCCAGGTGGAAACTCTCATGGGATGACACATTGAGGTGCATCAATGCAAGCAAAACATATAAAAATCGGTAAGCTTTAAAAATCCTCTGTTAAGGGGATTTTTTATTATGGTATACATGGTATGGATGCTATCAGATGGGGGAGGGTTAAAAGGATAAGTGAAATCTATCTCCAATACAGCAACAGTATGTTATGATAAGGTGATTTCGATAGCTTGTTGGGATTGCAAAATAATAATCACTGGCTTTCTGTACTTGGGGGCATGAGCACCGTTATGGTATGGAACTGGGAAGTGAATGCTATCGGTTTGTAGCTTGGAAGCTGTGCGATTATCATTATTGTAAATACGGAGGCTTTATGGGGTTATATAGCCTTAATTTTGGGAGAAGCTTTGAAAAGGCTTTAGCTGCATACAGATATGAGCTTATTTTTTCTTTGATAATACTTGACCTGGAGTGAGCTTCAGGTGATATACTGAAGGAAAAGAGGGAGGTCATGATGATGCAAATGCGTATCATAGAGCGATGTGGAATAGCGGTAAGTGAGATTGGTTTAGGCTGTGAAGGCTTTCATGAGGAAGGGATGCAGCTGGATGAGCTTTTGACACTGGCGCGGGAGCATGGTGTCAATCTCATTGATTTGTATTCCCCTGATCCGGATATGAGAAAGCGTCTGGGAAATGCGCTTCAAAAGCAGAGGGATGAATTTATCATTCAGGGACATCTGTGTTCCATCTGGAAACAGGGACAGTATCGGCGTACACGAAAGCTGGCAGAGGTTAAGAACGGCTTTCAGCAAATGTGTGAACAGCTGCAGACAGACAGGATTGATATCGGAATGATTCATTATGTGGATGCTATGGAGGACTGGCAGCTTGTATTGGATCACGGTATTTTGTATTATGCACTGGAATTGAAGAAGCAGGGAAAGCTTCGTGCAGTGGGGATAAGCTCTCACAATCCCCTGGTCGCATATCAGGCGGTTTTAAGTGGACATATTGATGTCCTGATGTTCAGTATCAATCCCTGCTATGATCTGATGCCTGCCAGTGAGGATGTGGAGGAGTTATGGAACGATGCCAATTATGAGAAAGACATTTTGCATATGGATCAGGATCGGGAGCGTTTGTATGAGGTCTGCCAGAAAACGGGGGTCGCAATCACTGTGATGAAAGCCTTTGGCGGTGGGGATCTACTGGATGCTGCCTTATCTCCGGCAAAAACAGCGCTCACGGTTAAGCAGTGTCTGCATTATGCTTTAACCAGACCAGCGGTGGTATCTGTAATGGTGGGCAGTCACAGTATTCCCGAATTTAAGGAATGTCTGGCCTATGAAGCTGTATCGGATGAGGAAAAGGATTATGCACAGGTTTTTGCCTCCATGCCAAGGGTCAGCTGGGAGGGACATTGTATGTATTGTGGGCATTGCGCACCCTGTCCCAAGCATATAGATATTGCGATGGTCACCAAGCTGTTGAATCTGGCAAAGGCACAAAAGGAGCTGCCGGAAACTGTACGTGAGCATTATGCAGTGCTGAAGCATACGGCACAAGATTGTATAGCCTGTGGTGCCTGTGAAGCACGCTGTCCGTTTCATGTCGCTATTCGTGAAAATATGAAGGCGGCTGTGCAGATTTTTGGTATGTAAAAGAACTGGTGCGTTTATGAAAACAGCTTTAGCTAACATATGTGACAGCGGGTGTTTTTAAAGACTGGCTGTTTCCACACTTTTTAATATCGGTAATGTAATCGCAATGAAATTTGTATTCCTGACAGAATATAAAAAAAGCTTGTAAATAATGTATGTTTTCCTGCAGCTCTTACGTAAGCAGCTATGCAGTCGCATACATAGGAATCAGCTATTGTAAAAAGCTATCCATTGCCCCTTCCTGTTTTGTTAGCGATATACCAGTCGGAATATCATGCCTTTCAGGTATTCTCTGGTATGAAAGACAGGTATTGGACATTTCCTGAATCAGGCAGTAAGATTGGTCTATAGAAAAGGTGCTGCATACGTGGTAATCAGACAGCTTACAAAAGATGCTATCGCAAAGATTTTTTGCGTAAGATGGTTTCCTGGCCGGTAAGGTACAAGGAAAACGGGAGTCCTCTGTCTTTGTTTCAGGATACAGCACAATGGAAGGAGAGTATATATGGAAGAAATGAAAAAGGATATGCCAAAGCTGTTTCCTGTTGGAGAAGAAAATACAGCATATGCGGAATATTTTGTTGGGAAAAGCTATTTGCGGATGCTTACAACTGAGCCGCTTGGAATTGGTAATGTGACCTTTGAGCCTGGTTGCCGCAATAACTGGCATATTCACCACCGCGGCGGACAAATCCTGCTTGTGACAGGGGGACGTGGCTGGTATCAGGAATGGGGAAAGGATGCACAGCAGCTGCTTCCTGGAGATGTTGTCAATATCGCACCAGAGGTAAAGCACTGGCATGGTGCGGCAAAGGACAGCTGGTTTTCCCATCTGGCGATTGAGGTGCCAGCTGAGGGAGCAACCAATGAATGGCTGGAAGCAGTAAGTGAGGAAGCGTACCAGAAGCTGAAATAAAAAGAAGCAGAGTATCTGAGTGCTGCATATTATACAAGGATGGAATAAATGGCTGTCAGCTGTATCCATCCTTTTCTCTGGCAGTGGATTGTATATGTAAAAAAATTATAAGATAAGCTGGCTGTCAAAAGTAATCTCTTTCACACACAGGATGAAAAAGGGGATGCAAGCTGGTAAAACGTCCGGTGTACTGCTATATAAGGCAGGAGCTTTGGAGTGCGTGTAATTCGCATTGTCAGGAAATTCCATTGACTTGCGGGTAAGGGTATGCAATAATTACTCTGTACAGCACTTTGCTGGTGTATATCCTTCAGCGTGTCAAAAACACTTCTGCAGGATATCAAAATGACTCACATGATAGGAAACGGCTTATCGCAACTGTATGCAGGCCGCTTGTTTCATGCTTTACAGCCAAGAAGGAGAACCATCATATTCATGAAAACCATTTCAATCGTTTTAACCAATTATCCCAGCCATTTATCCAGCTTTATGGAAATTGTCTACGGGTATGAATATACGCATGCATCCATTTGCCTGGATGCGATGAATGAGAAAATGTACAGCTTTAATTATAAGGGCTTTTGTATGGAGACAGTTTCCAAATATAAGCGCCATGGGGTAGAAAAAAGCATCAGCTTTCAGCTGGAGGTTTCTGATGCAGCCTTTGAACGTCTGCAGAAAAAGATTGAGCAGTTTGTAGAGAACCGAGACGATTTCTGTTATTCCAATATCGGAGTTGTCTTCTGCTTTGCACATATTCCGTTTAAACGGAAAAAGCATTATTTCTGTTCGCAGTTTGTTGCTGAAATTCTTTCAGAATCCGGTGCGTTCCAGCTGAAAAGAAGACCATCCCTATATCTCCCAAATCATTTTTATAGAGAATTGCAGGAAGCAGAAGCGCTGCAGGAAATTCAATATGATCTTACTTAACGAATTGTATAAAAAGCACTGTTGATATTACTTCAGTGCTTTTTTATGCATATAATGTATATTTAAAAAGAATGTAAATACAAAATATATAGTTACTTGACAGCGAAAAATGACCATTGTTTTATATTTGAAGCAACTGTCATTATAGGGAGCGTAGCAAGGAGTATATATATTAAGATATATTTACCTTTTTAGCCTCCCGAAATTGAAAAATGGAAAATACAGTAAGTTTTATGTGTTTGCTATAGCGCTCTCAGTGAATTTTATGATGGAGCTATCCTTTGTTTATAATGAACAGACGCTTTTTCCTTGTGAGCCTTCGCACCTTCTGTTACAATATGGAGTAGTTGCAAAACACAACTTCTTTTACAGGCAAAAGGCTGCATATGCTATCTGTTTGTTTTGGGAAGCAAATGAAAATTGCTAATATGATAGAATGTGAGAATAGCTTACAGTTTAACAAAGGGAGTGACGGTATGAGAAATAAACATGTGCAAGAGCTGGCACCGGAAAAGCTGCTGCAATACGGGTGTATTCAGGAGAAAGACACCTATCGCTGTATTCAACGACTAAAGACTGCGGACTTTTATGCCGTTATTACCTATGAGAACCAAAAGCTTCGTGCAGATGTGTATGATGCACAGCTTCAGGAATTGTATATGCCATTTTATGTAAAAACTGCAAATGGCAGCTTTGTTAGTGCAATCCGTGAGGAAATAGATGAGCTGATGGAAAAACTGGTACGGGCGTGTGCAGAGGGAAATTCTTATCGCAGGCGCATTCTGGATTATGTGGAACAGCGTTATCACAGCGTTCCTGAATTTCCGTGGAAAAGTGCTCCCGAGCATGGAACGTTGAAAACCCCTAAGGGGAAGTGGTATGGTGTTATCATGCATATTCCATACAGAAGTATAGGGATTGATGCGGATGGTATGACAGACATATGCAATCTGAAAAACGATCCTGCCTATATTCGTGAGCTTGTGGATCATGTGTGCTACTTTCCTGCCTATCATATGAATAAAACATACTGGTTTTCCGTCTTACTGGATCAAAAGCTCTCCTGGAAGCAGCTGCAGAGGCTGATCGATGAAAGCTACCAGCTAGTAAATGAAGCAAAATAAAAATCTTATACAGAAACGAGCACATAAAGGAGTAGGGAAGGCATGGAATGGATTGAACGATTAAATGAAGCGATGACTTACATAGAAGCACATATACACGATGAAATCTGTTTAGAGGAGGCTGCGAAAATTGCATGTACCTCATCATATAATTTTCAGCGAGTGTTTTCCTATATGACAGGAATACCTGTATCGGAATATATAAGAAGAAGGAGAATGACTCTTGCTGCAGAGGATCTGCGACTGGGGAATGAAAAAATTATTGATATCGCATTACGCTATCAATATGCATCACCAACAGCCTTTAACCGTGCATTTCGTTCTGTGCATGGTATTGCCCCGTCTCAGGCTCGCAAGGAGCACGCTGCTGTAAAAGCATATCCACCACTTTGCTTCCAGTTAAACATCGCAGGTAAAAAGGAGCTGCATTACCGCATTGTAAAAAAAGAAGCATTCCGTGTCATGGGGGTATTGCATGAGCTGGATCATAAGCTGGAAAAAAATTATGAAATAGTTCCGCAGTACTGGCAGGCTGCAGGCAGAACCGGAATCATTGAGGAATTGGCTGTTCATATGTCTCCCGGGGAGCCCAGTGGACTGTTGGGGATCAGCCTGTGCGGGGATACTGCGGATTGGAAATTCTGCATCGGTGTTATCAGTGATGAAACGCTTAACGGATATGATACACTGACGATACCAAAAGCCTCCTGGATTGTTTTTGATTGTGCAGGAACACATGCCTCTATACAGGAGCTGGAACGAAGAATCTGGACAGAATGGTTTCCAAGCACCGGATATTCGTATGTAAACGGCCCGGTTATGGAGGTGTATCTGGATCCGGATCCCCGTCAATCAAGATTGGAGATGTGGCTGATGATAAAGGATGAGAATATCTCTTAGCTTCGGACACAAAAAGAGAGGATGAGTTATGACTTATCCTGTATACTGTCTACATAACACAGTAGGAGGAATCGTTTATGAGTGAACCGTTTCGTATTGAGGAAAGAGAAAGCTTTCGTGTTGTTGGATATGCAATACATACGACAAACAGGAGAAAAGAGGGACGCCGTGCCATCCCGGAACAATGGAATACATTTCGTGAACAGGGATTACAGGAGGAATTGATGTCCAAAATGAACCAGGAGCCCAAAGGGCTGTTAGGAATCAGCGTGTATAATACAGATCCTGACGATCAGCGCAAGTTTGATCATTTGATTGCGGTTTCCAGTACCTGTGCAGCCGGTGAAGAACTCGTAGAATATACAGTACCAGCCAGAACATGGGCAATTTTTCCATGTACGGTGGAGACGATTGGAAAAACAGAGGCACAGGCGATTACAAAATGGCTTCCGAAATCCGCATACCGGCCACTGAACACCGGATATATCACCGGAAAAATGAAAACCGGAGCACCGGATATTGAATATTATGGTGGTGCCAGGGAAGTCGAGGTATGGGTTGCAGTTACAAAAAAATAAGCGGTAAGAAAAGAAAAATGTTAAAGAGCTGATTTGCAAGGATTTTGGTTGCACTTCGGCTTTTCTTTTCCTATGGCACTATCTATAAATAGCGGTAAAGGATTTTGACAAAGAGCTTAATATAGAGAATACCTAGCATGATACAGTTATGATAACGGTGGTAGAGAGCGTGTTATCTATTAGCACTAATTTATGTTAGCCAATAGAAAGCGATGCTTTTATAATTATGGTTTCTGATATGCTTGTCTTATTCGCTAATATAAGAAATATGTTACTATTCACCGATAAAAGATAGAATTAAGAAAGAGCGTTATGAAAGGCGCCTTAGAGAAAGACCTGCTGTAGTATTTCTATGCTCCTTTTCACACAATATAATTATATAAATACTTAATTAACACTTGCCAGGTTTTTCGGTGAATAGATCCGTTATCTTATCTTAAAGTTATGAATCAATATTAAATAGATAGCAAATGAATCTAAAGAGCATGATTACCTGCTTTTATTTATACGTATTGGTACGAATTGAGGTGATAGGGATACTATTTACAGATTGAAAGCAGGAAATAAAATCAATATAAAAAGGAGGGTATGAATATGATAAGAAGATTCATAACAGTAGCAGCATCACTTGCACTTATGCTCAGCTGCCTGACACCTGTACAGTTATTTGCGGCTGATACAGATTCACAGAGTAAATTTAGCGAACGGCAAATAAATGAGAAATCCTATATTTTTGCGAATGGAAACGATGTCGTCATAGCACAGGATAGCGATGGAAAAACGTATGCAGCGTTAAAAGGTGACACCAACGACCGCAAGGAAGTCGACGAAAACACATATCTGTTTGCGGGCTCGGAAAACGATAATGCTTCCTATGAGGCTGTAACCATTGAGATGGAAAGCGGAGTCATCGGAACGATTGTCGGCTCCAATAAGGGTAACGGAAGTATTACAACCTCCAATATCGTTATAAACGGCGGCAGTATTGGTATGGCAATCGGTAACCAGGGATCAAGTAAGAAGGAGGCTGCATCCGGTGGAGGAGCTGCATCGTATGCAGATAGAAAAACTCATACAGTCAATACGGTAAACATAATTATGAATGCAGGCTCAGCACAGGCTCTAGTTCCTGGAAGCTATGGGTACACCTATGTCAAACAGGCAAATGTTACTGTAAACGGCGGAAATCTTGCGGCAACCACAAACCCAATGCAGGCGGGTGTGCTTGGTGGTACCAACGGAGAAATAGAAAATTTAACGGTTAACTTCAATGGCGGTACAACTAAGGACATCGCTCTTTCTCAAAGAGCGATGATTACAGGTAAGGCTGTTGTAAATGTCAATGGAGGCTCTGTAGGCGATATTTATGCAGGCTCTTATTATGATGATAATGATAATGCAACAGGTACAAATTCCTGGAATGGCTGGAGATCCGGAGATGTGAATTATGGACAGGCGAAAGATATTGACATTAGGATAGACAATGCGGCATACAACAATATATTTGCCGGATTCCAGTATGTGGACAAAGCTCTGTTTTTAAATAAATACGGGAATTGGATTTCTACGATTGATGGCTCGGAAACAGCACCTCTCAGCATTTATATGAACTCAGAGCCGACGCTGCAAAGAGGGGCAGCTACTCAGCACGCTGTAAGTGTGTTTGATTTAAAAGGAAATTTTGTGGATGTTCCGGTAACCTCAATCGCTCTGGATAAAACTAGGCTGACACTGCAAACAGGAGAAATGGCGTCCCTTCAGGCAACGATCGCACCAAAGCTAGCAAAGGATACAGAGCTGGTATGGAGCTCCAGCGATCCTACTGTTGCAGCCTTCAGCAAGGAAGATCCTACACGCATCCGTGCATTGCATCCGGGTACGGTCACAATAACAGCAACGGCTGGAGCGGTAAGTGCAAGCTGTGAGGTCACAGTAAATAAGGTCACAGCAGTAGTACCACCGTTTGATACCTCGAAGCCAACGGATACTGTCGAGGCCGGTTTGAATGATGAGGCAGTGACAAACACTATAAATCAGACGATTTCTTCATTAACGGAGAAGATACTGACCGGAAAGGAAACCGGTATGGTGGATGCTGCCACAGCTGAAAAAATAAAAGCAGGTCTGGATGAGGGAAAGGCACTGACTGTGGAAGCCATTGTACAGACAACGGAGGTCTCCAAAATAAACAAAGAGGATGCGGTTCAGGTTGGTACTGCGATAGAACAGCTTTCTGCTAAAAATAATTCCAGTACCGGTATTGCGCAATACCTTGATTTGCGTATCGCCATAAAGGTTGGCGGAACCGTTGTGGGAAATATTAAGGAAGTAACCTCTCCTTTGACATATTCCATCCGGATTCCAGAGGATATGATAAAGGAAGGAAGAAGCTTCCACATAGTACGTATTCATAATAACAAAGCGGAAATCCTGCCGATTAGACAGTCTGAAAATATCATAAGCTTTGATACTGATAAATTCTCAACCTATGCACTTGTTTATGAGGATAAGAAGGTGGAGGATGCAGGAACTGTACCAAATCCGTCTCCGGATACTGAAAGCCCTGATCCAACACCGGAAAAGGTAATGTATACCGTCGTATTCGTAGATCATAACGGGTCTGTTTTGAAAGTGGAAAAGGTGGAAGCTGGACAAGGAGCGACTGCATTGCAGGCACCTGAACGTAAAGGATACCGTTTTGTGAAATGGGATACAGATTTCTCAACGGTTACAAAGGATTTGCTTGTTAAGCCAGTATATGAAAAAGTGACAGAGTCAAATGGTGCAGAAAGCAAGGATGCAAAGGATAGCACATTAAAAGCATCTCCGGATACCGGTGACAATACAGGAACAGGACTCTTTGCTGGCTTTGCATTGCTTGGTCTTGTATCTATGGCAATCGTAGCTGTTGCACGTAAAAGAAACAGATTGACGAAATAATATATACCAAAAAGATATATTAGCTTCTTACAAAAAGGAAAGAAGAAGGAAAGCTCATAAGGGACTATCCTTCTTCTTTTCGTTCCTTATAATTGTGTCCTGAAAGAATTAAGCCCGTGTTTATTTCTTTTGTATGGACTGCACTATCGTGAGCTTTAAAAGGGAATATATAGGAAATACCTAGATTAAAAAAAACAAGTGGTACATGCATGCATAATGTAATGAGATATTTTATTGTGTGCAACACGATATGCAGTTGCTTCTGCTTGGAGCTATTAAATTGCACTGAGCCTGATCACGTCACAGAAAATAACAAATCAGGCTAATACCTGATATAGAACGGATTTAGCTAAGACTGACTGAAAACCATATTTTAAACAAGATAAACTAAAAAATATCCGACATAGCAGGCGGATATCTTTTTAATGAATAAAACAGAATATGCTTCTTTAAACATGCAGTAAAACCTTGACAGTAAAAAACTGATCATCATATTCCGCCTGCATATATCCATCATATTTTTCGGCAATCAGAGAAACGGATTTCAACCCCTGGCCCTCCCCCTCATGCTTGGTTGATAAAAATTGCCTTCCTGCTGATGAATGATGCCGATATAGGGATTGCGAATGCTGATTACGATAATATGGGGAGCCGTTAACCCGACTTTCAACGTTATTTCTCTTTGGATATTCTCCTTCATGCGGCAAGGAGCTAAGGCATTTTCCAGAAGATTCCCAAGCAGAATGCAAAAATCCGTATCCTTCATGGTATGCTTGCTTCCAATACGAATACTAAAATGTGCAGGTATACGTTCTTCCAGACAGCAGGACATATAATGATTTAAGACTGCATTAATTGCAGCGGAATCACAATATTGTCTTGCATTTTGTGATACGTCCTGATGATAGTCCTTTAAAAAGGCCTTTGCCTCCTCATATTCTCTTTTTTCCAGCATAGCAGGCAGACGCAATAAAAATAGGTACAGAAAGAAATCGTACTATAGAAATCGCATCTTTCTCACTTTACGGTACAAGGGAAGAAAGAAGCTACAAAAGGATGGATAAACATGATTTTGTATTTCACGATATTCATATCCACAGCTATCCACACCCGATTTCATAATATGAGAGCAATATAAGCTGTGCTATTTGTAGGGGATGCTGATGTTTATATTATAGGACAGGATGATAAGGTTGCCTGCAGATGATACCATTAAGGTATACAGGGAAGATACATAGATTGTATCAGTAAACGGCTAGGCAAATGCATTGACAGACGAAGGCTTCAAGCATATACTGTTATTAGTTAGATTAAGATAACTTTATATCAAAGGAGGAGTCACAATGAAGCTCGTATTGATTCGTCATGGAGAAAGTGAATGGAATAAAGAAAACCTGTTTACCGGATGGACAGATGTGGATTTGAGTGAAAAAGGACATGAGGAGGCTAAACAGGCCGGCATATTGTTAAAGCAGGAGGGGTTTGATTTTGATATCTGCTACACATCTTATCTGAAACGTGCTGTGCATACATTGCAGCATATACTCGATGAAATGGATCGCGTTTGGCTGCCTGTTGTAAAAACATGGAAGCTGAATGAGCGTCATTATGGAGCGTTACAGGGCTTAAATAAGGCCGAGACTGCAGAAAAATACGGAGAGGAACAGGTAAAGGAATGGCGGCGGTCTTTTGCTGTTCTGCCACCTGCTCTGGATGCAGAAGATGCGCGAAGTGCAGCCTGTCAGGAAATGTATCGCTGTGTCGATCCGAAGGAGCTTCCCAGCTGTGAAAGTCTGAAAACAACGATCGACCGCGTTGTACCATACTTTAATGATGTGATTAAGCAGGATATGCTGGAGGGAAAGCGTGTCATCATTGCAGCACATGGAAATTCCCTGCGGGCACTTGTGAAATATTTTGATAAAATCAGTGAAGAAGACATCGTGAACCTGAATATACCGACCGGCATCCCTCTGATTTATGAATTTGATGCGCTGGGTAATCCTGTCAGGCATTATTATCTGGGGGATCAAAGGTTATTGCAGCAGAAAATGGAGGCAGTCGCAAACCAGGGGAAACAAGCAGTTCATGTATAACAGGATATAACGGTATGTCAGTGTAAAAAGGAGATCCCAAGCTGATGAAACGGCATTGCTAAAAAAACAGGAAATGCTATGTCCTGTTTATACAATTTCTCTAATATGATGTATGGTATACTGTTATTATATAACGAGGAGGAAACCATATGAAATACATGGGAAGCTTATATGCAATAGATGACAAAGAGCGAACTATTGCCTTCTATAAAGAAGTGTGCGGTCTGCGTGTCATTCAGGATTTTGGTACCAATTTTACGATGACCGGGGGTATTTCTTTTCAAACTAGAGAGAGCTGGAGCGGATTTCTGGATAAAGAGCCGAACGATATCACCTATGGGGGCAATGATGCAGAGCTGTATATGGAATGTGAGGATTTGGATACGTTTGTGGAAAATCTGATGAAACGCGACGATATCAGGCTGATTCATCCAGTCAAGGAGCATGCATGGGGACAGCGGGGGATACGTTTCTATGATCCAGATCAGCATATCATTGAAGTCAGCGAGCCACTGCCTACTGTGGTCAAACGCTTAACACAGCAGGGAATGAGTCTTGAGCAGATTGCAGAAAAAATGGGTTTATCCTTACGTATGGTGACCCGTATGCTGAATAAGTAATATGCAAAGACTCCTATATTCCTTATTTATAATGAAATAGCAGGGAAAACACCTGATAAACAGCAGGCTAATAGATGCAAAGCTATCCAACATAAGGATACCTTTGCATCCTTTTCTATTCCCGTTTCCTTTTTTCTAAACAGCATGAAATGCATTTGAGCCTGTATCTCTAATTCATATTCTAGCTATTGCTCTAAATCATGTCGCATAAAGGGGATACAGCATAAGCATTCAGCCCTTCTGATTGTAAATTCTCTATACTATTTTGTAGTATGGTAAGCCCTGGATTCGGCAGGCTTCCTGTTCATGATCCTTTAAGTGCTGCTATGGCAAAGCAAAAAGCAATGCTATAATGAAGGAGAGCTTCACGATACACGAAAAAGAAAAGGGGCATATTTTGTGTGAGCTGCTTGTGAGGCGTTATGAAAATATTGAGGCATTTTCATAATTACATGGCTTCCCTTTTACAGGGAAACGGCACAATCTCTATAGCGGAATCTACAACAGGAAAGGAAGTATATTATGACACTGGAAAAAATGATTCACTGCTGTTCAAATCTAACACCGATGGAACACGATATTGCTGACTATGTGATAACACATGAACAAAGGCTGCTGCATAGCACCATTCAGGAGCTGTCAGAAGAACTGTTTGTATCAAAATCAGCGATTCATCGCTTCTGCCGTAAGCTCGGCTTCCAGGGCTATAAGGATTTGAAGCTGGCAGTTGCCAGAGATTCCACAGAGCGTATGGAAAAGGATGAACTGATCAATGTCAATTATCCATTTCAAATGGAGGACGGTCCAAAGGAGATTGCTTTGCAGCTGGTAAAGCTGTATGAGCTGACCATACGCGATACATTGGAATTTATCCGTCCTGATGTCATACAGGAGATCGCCGCTGTTCTTAATCAGGCACAGGTGATTGATGTGTACAGCCATTCCCACAATTTGAATGCCGCTCAGAATTTTCATGATAAAATGCTGACAATCGGGAAATGTGTACAGTGCCCTCAGGATTTTTATGAGCAGCGGCTGCAGGCACTGGCTTGTGATGAGCATCATGTCGCAATGCTTCTGTCCTATTCCGGCAAGGCGTTTTTTATTGAGCCGCTTGTGAAAAAGCTGTATGAAAAAAGAATACCAATCGTGCTGATCGGTAAGGCCGGCAGCAACCACTATCCGCAATATATCCGCTATCATGTGGAAATCACAGATAAAGAAAATCTGCAGGATCGAATATCGCAATTCTCCTCCCATATTGCCATGCAGTATATGCTGGATGTTATCTTTGGCTGTATCTATAATCAGAATCGATTGCAGAATATGGAATATTTGCGTGCTTCCATCGGCTTTATGGATGACCGGGATATTGAAAGAGAACGTATACAGCACGCAGAAAGTGTCAGAAATGAGGAGGGATTATAACAATTTCAGGGAAAAGCATTCTGTTTTATAGCAGCCTCTTGTAATTCACAGTGCAGGTGAATACAATAGGCATATACGATAACAAGAGGTGAAGCAGGATGAAAGAAGGATTGAAGATTGTAACGATAGGAGGCGGCAGCAGCTATACTCCCGAACTCATGGAGGGCTTTATCCGCCGTCAAAAGGAGCTGGGTATTCGTGAAATCTGGCTGGTGGATGTTGAGGCTGGTAGAGAGAAGCTGGAAATCGTCGGGGAGCTGGCACAGCGCATGTGGGATGCAAGCGGTTATACTGTTCGTGTGCATCGGACACTGAATCGCAGAGAGGCTTTAAAGGATGCGGATTTTGTTACCACACAGTTTCGCGTAGGACAATTAGAGGCCCGTATAAAGGATGAGCGTATTCCGTATTCTTATGGAGTACTGGGACAGGAAACAAATGGGGCAGGCGGTATTTTCAAGGCACTGCGTACCATTCCTGTAATTCTCGAAATCGTAGAGGATATGAAGCAGCTATGTCCGGATGCATGGCTGATCAACTTTACGAATCCAAGCGGAATGGTCACGGAGGCTGTTTTGAAGCACAGTGGCTGGGAGCGCTGTATCGGTCTATGCAATGTTCCAGTGATTGCCATGCAGAAGGAATATGAGGCCATCGGGTACAGGCGAGAGGACCTAATTTATCAGTATGCCGGACTGAATCATTTTCACTGGCACAAGGTGTTTGACCATAGCGGACACGATATCACGGAAAAGCTTATTGATGCTATGCTGTCCGGTAAGGATGTTGGTATGCCTGCCAATATTGCTGATATCTCCTTTTTTCCGGAACAGCTGCGGCAGATGAAGCTGCTTCCCTGCGGTTATCACCGCTATTATTACCGCGCTGAGGAAATGCTGGAGCATGGCTTGAAAGAATATGAGACGATAGGAACACGCGGAGAACAGGTAAAGGAAACTGAGGATGCACTGTTTACCCTATATAAAAATCCAAAGCTACATGAAAAGCCAAAGGAGCTGGCAAAACGGGGAGGTGCCTATTACAGCGATGCTGCCTGTGAGTGTATCAATGCCATTTATAATGATAAGCATATTCCGATGGTGGTCAGCACAAGGAACAACGGAGCGCTATGTGATCTGCAGGATGACAGTGTTGTGGAGGTTACCTCCTATATCACGGCAAAGGGTGCGCTTGCAGTTGCCTGGGGGAGCTTCGACAGTGCACAGCGGGGCTGGCTGCAGTGTATGAAGGCGATGGAGGAGTGTACCATTCAGGGGGCAATCAAAGGAGATTACGGGCTTGTCTTGCAAGCATTCCAACTGCATCCGCTCATTCCCAACGGAGCGATCGGAAAGCGTATACTGGATGAATTACTGCTGGCACATAAGGCATATCTTCCACAATTTGGGGATGTGATTCAACAACTGGAGGAACAGGGGATCACAATTCGGGATAAAAAGGTACGGGACTTGTGTGATAGGCTGTAGGAACAAATCCAAAGAAATACTCCCTGTATATAAGCTATGATCAGCTTGTTTTGCGAGATATTGTCTGTACGTAAGACATAATGAACTGATTTTGCGCAACAAATAGAACAATTAACGTGTGACAAATGAAAAGATGCAGCCTTATCCTGTGCACGGAAGGGCCTGCATCTTTTTACTTTTATCCTTCTACAAGATACCCGATTACGCATAAGGCATTCTGGTTCTTTTCCTAGCTCAATTTTATAAACAGCACATATAAAATGACAGTAAAAAATCCTATCGTTGATAAATGCTTCAATCAGCTACAAAATATGCTTATGCAAATACCATGCAACACCGTTTTCCTCATTAGACAAGGTTTCAGCGTCCGCATGCGCTCTGGTATCCATAGTCCCGTTGCACATCCATACCCCGTGTCCAACCTCCTTCAGCATTTCATTGTCATTGCTTGTATCACCAAATGCCAGAACCTCATCCATGGTGATTCCGATTTCCTTACACAGATGCTGCAGGCCGCTTGCCTTATTCACCCGTTTATCCACAAATTCAAATAATGTGGGATCGGATCGAAATGCAGCGCATGTCGGCAGATCAAGCTCTCTTGAGCGTTGTTCCACACGTTCCATATCTTGCGGGTGACATTCCACAATCAGCTTTTGTCTTGGCTGGTTACACAATGCATATAAATCTGTAACCTCTTCATCCTCATGATAACGGGCAGCCTTCGCACGGGTCACTTCATCCCCTTTGTTTACATAGCGCTTTTCCCTTTCAAATATCCAAAAGCGTACAGGCAGGTCATGATACTGATCCATGATCTGCTTTAAAACTTCTCCATCCAGCATAAAGAAATGCTTCTCTGCTTTCTTTGCGGTATCATATATACTGCCGCCATTCATACCCAGAACATAATCTACAAGCTCCTCCATGCCCCACTCCCTGATGAGAGATAGAATCGGATATAACGGTCGTCCGCTGGCAATCGCAAAGGACATACCGACTTCTCTGGCTTTGCGAATGGCCTCCTTGTTTCTGTCACTTACAAATTTCTTCTCATTTAACAGTGTACCATCCAGGTCACTTACAATCAGTTTATAATTCATATCATCACCTGGGGGAATCATATCATAAAAAGGTTTTCAGGAAAAGATGACAATCTGAATATATTGTTATAGACATAAAGGAAGCTGGTGTTATTCGAAGCTGCTAGTTGCTGTATACCGATACATAGAGGGCGTGTTAAATATCTGAAATAAGGTTATCATTCACAGGCAATAAAAAAATAGAGAACTATCAGTAAATGAGGAAATGATACTATACGATTTATTATTTTAACACCATATTCTAATAGCTTCTGTGAAAAACATATGCATTGCCTGACGGTGAGTAGTAATGAAATAAGAGTGTAGAATACGGTTTTCGATAACGCATTTATGCAGCATTTGAAAAGAACTGTATCCGCTATGCAGAAGGAAGCTAACGGTATCGCCTTTAACATGCATCTGTTGGAAAATGATGATGAATGTCTGCTGCTGTAAAATAAGCTGTATCCATACTTTAAAACAGAGATATTGGAAAAGCATGAAGGCTCATCTCAAGAAGCAATACGGTTGATTGTTAATACTGTATAAAGAAAGCACAGCCTATGTCAAAATAGCCTAAAGATTGAAGCGACGGAACCAATAGCTGTTATACTGAAGCATGGTGATGGCAATGAAGCAGGGACAATTAAAGATTTTCTTCGGCTATTGTGCCGGAGTTGGAAAGACCTATGCAATGCTGGAAGCAGCACAAAGTAGAAAACAGGAAGGTATTGACGTGGTGATCGGCTATATTGAAAAGCACGATCGAAGTGATACCATAGCTCTGATGCGGGGATTGGAATGTATCCCTTTGAAGAAGATCGAATATCATGGCGTACAGCTTGCAGAGTTTGATTTGGATGCAGCTTTATATCGTCATCCCCAGCTTATACTGGTGGATGAGCTTGCCCATACCAATGCACAGGGCTTACGGCATCCAAAGCGTTACAGCGATATCCAGGAGCTGCTGCATGCCGGTGTTGACGTTTATACGACAGTGAATGTTCAGCATCTGGAAGGTCTGCAGGATATAGTTGCAGGAATCACCTGTGTTCAGGTACAGGAGCGGATTCCGGATGATGTGTTTGATGATGCAGACCAGGTGGAGCTGGTAGATATCGAACCGGATGATCTTATTGAGCGTCTGAAAAAAGGAAAAATCTATCACAAAACAGAAGCACAAAAAGCCCTTCATAATTTTTTTGTGCGGGATAATCTTATCGCCTTGCGGGAAATTGCTCTTCGCCGATGTGCTGATCGCGTCAATAAACGCGTTAGTCTAAAGGATCGCAAATCCACAAGAGAGCATATTCTTCTCTGTCTGAGTCCCTCAAAGACGAATGGCAGGGTTATTCGTACTGCTGCGCGTATGGCTAGTGCATTCTTTGCGGAATTTACTGCAATCTATGTGGAAAATGTGAATGATGATGAGCTATCCAGAGAAGATCAGGAGCAGCTGGAACAAAATCGACAGCTTGCCCAGCGGTTTAATGCAAACATTGTAACGGTAACCGGTGAGGATATCGCTTCACAAATCAGTGAATATGCAAAAATCAGCGGTGTATCAAAGATTGTGATCGGGCGTTCCTCTCCACGACGTCATTCCCATGCAAAAACGCTGATTGACCAGTTGACAATGCTGGCTCCAGAGCTTGATATCTATATCATACCGGATGCACAGGTGCGTAGTAAAATTAGGAAAAAACGATATTTTCATACACGGTCCCGCTTTGTTCATCGGGATTTCTGGATAACTGTATGTATCTTTATGGCAGCCACTTTTATCAACATCATCATGTATCATCTCCAGTTTCCGGAAGCAAATATCATCATGGTTTATCTGCTGGGAATCGTATTGATATCCTATTTCACCAATTCCCGTATGTATGGTTTGCTGGTATCTTTGTTAATAGTTGGCTTATTCAATTTCTTTTTTACTGCGCCGCGGTTTTCCCTGGAGGCTTATCATCCTGCTTACATCATGACATTCGCAGTTTTGTTCATCGTATCCTTTATCATCAGCACACTGACCAGAACCATGCGTACCCAGTTAAAGGTAAATGCCATGCAGGCACATCGAATGGAAATTCTGCTGGAAACCTCGCAGCAGCTTCAGCTTGCAGAAACGATGGCACAGCTGGCGGAGGAAGCGGTACGGCAGCTATATAAATTATTGAATCGAACCATTATTATATACGGGGTAAAAAATGGCAGACTGCAGGAGCCAATCGTTTATCATGAACAGCTGGATGAGGAGGAAGAGCTAGGCTTTTTATCAGAGAATGAACGTTCTGTTGCACAATGGGTATTTATGAATAACAGAAAAGCTGGAGCTTCAACAAATACACTGCCGTATGCACAGGCTCTGTATTATTCCATAAGGAAAAAATCTGAGGTATATGCGGTAGTCGGGATTGCCTTAAAACAGAAGGAGGTTTTACCTCCCTTTGAGCGAAGTCTGCTTACTACGATGTTAAATGAGATTGCCCTCGCTATGGATTCTATGAGAAAACAGAGTCGTAGAAGGAAAAGATAGAACAGTGAATGTTGAATATGCAGGGCTTACCGTACGCAAAGAGACACTTGTGCAAGTACTTTTCTATATGTGAAAACAGGCCGGGGCAAACAGCAGAATCAGGGAATGCATATAAAATAAAGATAATGCATAGGGAAAATAAGATTGCATATAAAAATATGAAAAGTATATAACGTATAGATAGGCATCTGATGTTTAAAATAAACAAAGCATATGAAATATTTAAAACCTAGGAGACGTATAAGAAAAAGAAAGGTTTCTGAAATATCAAAGCATAAAAATGTATATGAGATATTGGAAAATAATGACGGATGCTGTTGCAAATGGTATAATGAAAACACAAAAGCTTTATTAACGAGAAAGGAAGGTAAACACGATGTATGAGAGAATGCTGAACAAACAGGAGCAGCCAACATTTTTACAGATGTCTGCCTACTGCGGAGTCAATGCGGAATTGTTTACAAAACTGAATACATGGCTGTCTGAAACATGCAAAACAGAACAGAGTATCACATTTCCCTATGGAAATCAGTATGGCTGGGGAGTTGCACATCGTAAGAAAAAGAAGCTGATATGCAACGTGTTTGCGGAGGCAGGAGCATTTACAGTCATGCTGCGTCTCTCCAATCAGCAATACGCTTCGCTGTATGAACAACTGAAGCCCTATGCAAGGGAATATATCGACAATAAATATCCCTGTGGGAACGGCGGCTGGATTCACTACCGTGTAAGTGATGAGCAGCATATGGAGGACATACAGAGGCTGCTGTATTTGCGATGCTTCTAGAAAACTAGGCCTTGTGGTCAAATATAACAGAAATCATGAAAAGAAAGCTCTATCCAATATTTATAAATAAGAAAGCAGGAGGATTTCAATATGCTGTGTCCGTATTGTGGCAAAGAAATGAGAAAGGGGTATATACAGGCGGCCTCCCATATCATCTTTTCTGAAAAAAAACACCTGTTAAAGCTTTATCCGAGCAATGCTCAGGATATACAAATCGCTGAGCAAACTTTGGTACCGGCTGCTGTTTCAGCATATTATTGTACGCGCTGTGAAACGTTTATAATCAATGGTGAGGATATTGCTGACAGATAGCCCCTGATGGAAAATACCGGAAGTGAACTGGCTGAATGCTTTATCTGAAAAAGCATGTAATCTTTGTACAGCAGATGATTGAAATACATATAAGAGAACAAGGATAGGTGCTGTATATCCTTTTTTCTTGTATGGATGCATGACGAAAGAGTGCAGATATGATAGAATACAGACAGAAGAAGGGTGATGATGATATGGAGAGCTTTGAAGAATGGTTAGATTTCATTTTATGCACACCGCTGCCCCAGGATATCATGGCTGTGAATTTCAATCTGTATGAGCAGGAGGACTGGCAATGGTCAGTTGAATTTGCCGGTACGGAGGACTTCGACGCAAATGATTCAGATTGGGCGTGTGAAGAAGTGTTCGTGACAAGAGAAACACCGTATACATGGATTGAGGAAGCTGACTGGAATCAGATTCTTATGGAAATGAGTACAAAGCTTACAGAATATCTGCGCAATGGAAAATATGCTGATAAGCTGAAGGCATATGCCGGTGTTGGTGTCGGCTTTGTCGATGGGGATATTCAAATCCTCTATGAGAAAAAGTAGATAGTGTCAGATTCACGAAGCGCTGAATACGTTATGAATTGTGAATCATATATATGCATCTTGGGAATTACGTTAACTGCATGCTAAAAAATGCTGGAATGCAGTAGAAACTGTTTACAAAGCTGAGATCTGTGCATACTATACCATGGTGATCAATATGACAGTTATGGTGCGTCCCTGGGATGTGGAAGATGCCATGGAGCTTCACAGCCTGTCCATGCATCCTTATTATGTAAAGCAAAGAGTGTGGAAATATTTATATCCGGATACATTTCTGAATGCAGTATCGACAATACATTTTTATCAGAGTGCAGATCCTCAGCGGTATCTGTTTCGTGCAGTGGAAAAGGATGGTAAAGTGTGCGGCTTTCTGGAATGTGAAAAGAAAACGAGCAGCAGTGCAGAGCTGTCCTACTGGCTGGGGGTGGAATTCTGGCATCAGGGCATCATGCAAAAGGCAGTGCATGATTTGTGTGTGGAGGCTTTTGACCAGCTGCAGCTTTTGTCCATATATGCACTGGTAGAAAAAAAGAATACAGCATCGATGCATGTGCTGGAAACAAACGGCTTTCAAAGAGAAGAATTCGGAAAGCTGTATCTGTTTAAAAAATATAAATAAGCGATTAGAGAACATCATCGTTCTCTATTTTTTGGTATGGATGAAAGATTCTGTAAGTGATTTGGAAATTATTGAAAAATATTTCAAAAAAAGATATATTTTGTAAATAAAATCATGTATAATGAATAAGTATATGAAAGAGGAGTGAAGCTATGGCAGTTGAAGATCTGGTCATACCAAAATATTATGAAAACAAGCTGGATATCATATCCACAGAAATCGCCATCAAATACGTGAAGGATCTGTTTGAACGACGGTTAGCGCATCATTTGAATTTGATGCGTATATCTGCTCCACTGTATGTTTCAAAAAGCAGCGGTCTGAATGATGATTTGAATGGTACGGAACGTCCGGTTGCATTTGATATTATGGAAATTGAAGGGGAAGACTATCAAATTGTGCATTCGCTGGCAAAATGGAAGAGAATGGCATTGAAACGATATAATCTGAATGTCGGCAAGGGAATTTATACGGATATGAATGCAATTCGCCGGGATGAGGTGCTGGATAATCTGCATTCCTGTTATGTGGATCAATGGGACTGGGAAAAAATCATCAGCAGGGAAAACCGGACAATGGATTTTTTGAAAATGACAGTGCGCAATATCATGAAGGCTCTGAAGGAGACGGAGAAGGAGCTGGATATCGTTTATGAAAACCTAATGCCGTTTATCCAGGAGGATGTATATTTCATCACCACACAGGAGTTGGAGGATCGTTTTCCGGATTTGACGCCGAAGGAGCGGGAATATGAAATCGTAAAGCAGCATAAAACGGTGTTCCTTATGAAAATCGGTGATACGCTGAACAGTGGCAGGAAGCATGACGGACGAGCACCGGATTATGATGACTGGTCATTGAATGGAGACATTCTGCTGTATTATCCAATTCTTGATACGGTGCTGGAAATTAGCAGTATGGGGATTCGCGTCGATGCGAAGGCATTGGAGGAGCAGCTGAAAAAAGCAGGCTGTGAGGAACGCAAGGAGCTTCCATTTCATAAGATGCTGCTGCAGGATGAGCTTCCACTGACCATTGGCGGGGGAATCGGACAGTCAAGAATCTGTTTAATTCTGTTGAATAAGGCACATATCGGAGAGGTGCAGGTATCACAGTGGAGTGATGCAATGCGTGAGGAATGTGAAAAGCATAATATTGTATTGTTATAGGACATGTTTGTGTCCTTTTTCTTTTCCCTGTTTAAAAATCGGCAGGAGGATGAAGACATGTAGGGAAAAATAAAAACAGGATAAAAACGGAATGCGGGTATTAGGCTTTGCCTATTGTCTTGCTATATGAAATATGGTATAGTATCCATACATAGATAACTTTCAATAGGTATCGGAAAGGTGCTCATTTGATGAAGCAATCATATAAATATATGACAATAGGGATGATGCTTGCCTGTATTGCCTATAGTCTTTTCTTTGTTGATCAGGTTTCTGTAGCCTTATCCTGGATTCTGTTTTCCTGCTTTCTTCTCTATCTGTATAGGGAATGTGAGCAGAATGCGAAGGAGCGCATAAGGCTGGTAATCGGAGCTTATTTGCTGAGTGCGCTGCTGAGTGCAGTATTTATCGGCATAGGAGAAGGCGTACGCGGATATTTTATATGGGATAGTGTATTACAGGGAGTTATGGTTTATCTGGCGCTTGGTCTGGTAATTCTTACTGCATTTCTGATTCTGCAGGAATTTCTTCCTAAGCTTGCACAGGCGGTATTGTTGATTCTTGCGGGCCTGTACGTTATCAATAACGGACTCTTCAGCTATATGCTTTCTCCTTCCATTGTAATGATGGGGAAGGTGGCAACAGATTATATTCTGCCATGGGATCTGATGGGCATTGCACTGGGGATATTCCTTGTAGAGCTCATCGTATTTGCCGGTATTCAAATCTTTCGCAAGTATTGGCAGAAATACTAATCCTATGGAAACAGTTATCGGCATATGAAAAAAGCTGCGTGCAATGTGATATCATGCGTGCGCAGCTTTTTTATATTTACATTATCGGAATTCTAATGCTTTTTCTGTGTTGTCAGATGCTCATCCATCAGCCGTTGGATACCGGCAGGCTCCGGATCAATGTAAATCGTTTTGTAGCTGGATAAGGAAACGAAGCTGCCCTTATTGCCGGTTATTTTCTTCAGCTGCCGAATATTGCAGTAATTCACAGGGACACTGGAGGAATAACGGCCGTTGCTATACCAGGCGGCAAGCATAGCGGCATTGCGCAGTATTTCTTCCTTTGGATGTTCGCATGTTATGACGACATGGGCACCATGCAGATCCTTGGCATGCAGCCAGGTATCGCTTTTTTTCCCTAACCGCCAGGTAACATAATCATTTTGTAAATTGTTTTTGCCGACATAAACAAGCACATCATCAAAGACAAAGGTTTCATAATGCGGAAGCTCCTGCTTCTTTTTCTTGCGAATCCGTGTTCTGGCAGCCTTGACATAGCCCTGTCTGGCAAGCTCTTCACGTATCTCCATAGCATCCTGCACGGTTGCCTGTTCCAGCTGTACCTCCATGGACTCAAAATAACGGATTTCCTTTTCACACAGTGCAATCTGTTCCTGAAGAATGGACTGTGCGCGCTTGCTTTTATGATATTTCTGATAATAGCGGTTTGCATTTCCCTTGATATCAAAGCGCATATCCAACGGTATTCTGACATCCTCTCCTGTTTCAAATGATGGCAGGGTAACGACCTCAGCGCGTTCTATACTGCTCATATAGGCAAACAGCAGATCCCCGTATTCTCTGTACTTTTCACAATCCATTGCTTCCTCCAGCGTTTGCTGCAGCTTGGGATATTTGGATGTGTTCTTATGCAGCTCCTTGCGAACAGCACGAAATAAATCGCCGCTTTGCTGTTTAATACGGACCTTTTCCTCTTTCTGGAAAAACAGCAGATCCATCCCCTTCATCAGCGGATATTTACGTGCTTCCACACCCAGATGTGTCAAGGGAATACAGTGGAAATATGTCTTATCCGCAACATCGCTTAGAAAGAGCTGGTCAGAGGCAGCAATCAGCTGCATAACCTCATCGAAGGACTGACCGTTCGCCAACCGGTACTGCATTTCCTTTGACAGTAAAGGCGAAAAGCCGTGAAACTGCTTGGTAAAGGATTCCTGCAGATCGATATGATCGTAGTGAAAGGGATCCTGCTTTCCTGTATGCGGTGCAGGAAGCTGGAATACGGCTCCCGGATGAATGGTACGCCGGTTGTTTTCAAAAGGCGGTATGCGCTTAAGGGCATCCAGAATGCGCCCATCTTCATCAACCAGAATCATATTCGCATATTTTCCCATCAGCTCTATATATAAATGGCGGTCATGAATATCGCCAAGCTCATCTCTGGCTTCAATGACCATATGCAGAACACGGTCAAGTCCTACCTGTTCCAGAGAACGAAGGATTCCTCCATCGATCTGCTTTCTCAGCAGCATAAGAAAATTGTTCGGAGTTTCCATGGTTGTATAGAACTCCTGTGTCAGGTTAATGCGGTTATATACGCTATGCAGGGATATCATCAGTCTGCGTGTACCCTTTATTGTCCGTATGGTAAACAGCAGCTCCGTATCGCTGATCTGCTGTAATTTTGTCAGCTTGGCAGGCAGAAATTCGTGAAGCTCCTTCTGTACCTGGTGAAGCAGTAATCCATCTAATGCCATAATCTCACCTCGTTGCTACATTATACCATATATGAAATAGAATTGCTGTATGGATTTGGGACAGAAGCATCTGAGTAGCTGTTTAACCGGCAAAGCTGAGTATGTACTTTCTGCTTGCTTGTTATGCAGCTAAACAGTTTTCAGGAAAATAAAGTGCATATCCTTTCTCCGGTTTCTGATTATGTAAAAGATATGTGCATGCCGTTTTCTTGTATTTCCTTATTCATCACCTCCTGTTTCTCAAAGAATCGTAACTATTTTTTGTGAAAAGCTTAAAAAAGTTGGAAACCCGTTTGACAAGCATGGATTCCGCTAGTAAAATGAATGTAAGAATAGTAAGGGGTGTGCTCATGAAAAAAGGTTTATTGATTATTATCAGCGGGCCAAGCGGTGTAGGAAAAGGAACTGTGCGTAATTGCTTTATGAATGATGAATCCCTGAAGCTTGCATATTCCATTTCCATGACAACCAGATCACCGAGACAAGGTGAAAAGGACGGCGTCGATTACATATTTACAACGAAGGAAGAGTTTGAACAGGCAATTCATGACGGCGAACTTTTGGAATGGGCAGAATTTGTAGGCAACTACTACGGTACTCCGATGTCACAGGTAGAAAAGCTGCGTAATGAAGGAAAAAATGTTCTGCTGGAAATTGAGGTGCAGGGCGCTACGCAGGTACGTGAAAAATGTCCGGAGGCATTGACCATTTTTATCATTCCACCGAGCATGGAGGAGCTGGAAAAGCGTATCCGCGGTAGAAGAAGCGAGCCGGAAGAAATCGTACAGCAGCGTTTGGCAAAAGCAAGCAAGGAAATCAAGATGGTGAACAACTACAAATACATCGTTTGCAATGATGATCCGCAGTTAGCGGCAGATATGATTTCTACTATTATTAAGCGGCACATGGAGATTGATGAATAACACACTGTAAGGGTGTGTTTTTTTTTCGAAAAGCGCGTCTACGACAATGGATGCTTAGAAACAGGACTTTTGAATAATTCAACCAAAGCCTTGGCATACGCAAGGCTTGTGAATAAGCGCTTTATTCGCTTATGAAAATCCCACATACTCTGCTGTCACCAGCAGAAACGTACGCCGGTATGTAAAATCGCCCAATGTATTACCGGTGTCATAATCATGCACATCATTCTGAAAGGTATAATATGGTTCACCAAAAACAGACGGCTCTATACGGTTGAAATAAACAGCCGGATTGCGGCTGATAATCAACGCCTGCAGCTTCATGGCACCAAAGGGTGTGCAGATACTGTACAAAGCATATGCACCTAGCATTGCATATACCATATGTTTCTTCTTCATATGTTCACCTCACGGCTACAGCATACCATATCAATAAAACAAAGAGTACGACAGTAAGAAAATTGTATAAAGACTGTAAGGAAAAAGTAAGGGACTGCGTTTCTCGGCAGTGTCACCAGCAGATCACAAAAAAACGGAGGTCTTCTGCACAAAGTGCGCAAAGTCTTCTCCGTTTCTTTTTTGAATTATACGATTCCCTGATCAATCATGGAATCCGCAACCTTGATGAAGCCTGCGATATTCGCTCCGGCCATATAGTTTTTACCAAGACCGTATTCCGCTGCTGTTTTTGATACCGTACGGAAAATGTTTTCCATGATATCCTTCAGCTTGGCATCTACCTCTTCAAACGTCCAGGACAAACGTGCGGAGGTCTGAGACATTTCCAGACCGGAAGTCGCAACACCGCCGGCATTGCTTGCCTTACCAGGAGCATACAGAATCTGATTTGCCTGTAATACCTCGATTGCATCCGGTGTTGTCGGCATGTTTGCCCCTTCGCAAACTGCGATACAGCCGTTTTTAATCAGTGTCTCTGCATCGCTTTTATGCAGCTCGTTCTGTGTTGCACAAGGCAGTGCGATATCACATGGTGTATTCCAGATGCTTTCTGCGGCATGGAACACAGCCCCCTCTACATCATCTGCATATTCCTTAATACGTCCGCGTTTAACTTCCTTGATTTCCTTCATGACATCCAGATTAACACCGTTTTCATCCACGATATATCCACTGGAATCACTCATTGCGATTACGGTTGCCCCCAGCTGTGTTGCTTTTTCTGCAGCGTATATAGCTACATTGCCGCTACCGCTGACAACGACCTTTTTACCCTGGAAGGAGGTACCATTATCCTTCAGCATAGCCTCTGTGAAATAGCATAAGCCGTATCCAGTTGCCTGTGTTCTAGCCAGAGAACCACCCCAGTTCAGTCCCTTACCAGTCAGAACACCGGTAAACTCATTACGGATACGCTTGTACTGGCCAAACATATAACCAATCTCACGTCCGCCGACACCGATATCCCCAGCCGGTACATCCGTATCCGGTCCGATATATTTGCACAGCTCTGTCATAAAGCTCTGGCAGAACCGCATGATTTCCGCATCACTTTTTCCTTTCGGATCAAAGTCACTGCCACCTTTACCGCCTCCCATAGGAAGTCCGGTCAGGGAATTTTTGAAAATCTGTTCAAATCCCAGAAATTTGATAATGGAAATATTTACACTTGGGTGAAAGCGAAGTCCGCCCTTGTAAGGCCCGATGGCGGAATTAAATTCCACACGGAATCCTCTGTTTACCTGCAGCTTACCGCTGTCATCCACCCATGGTACACGGAAGATGATCTGGCGTTCCGGCTCAACGATTCTTTCAAAGACTCCTTTTTCGATGTATTCCGGATGTTTATCTGCGACCTTTTCCAGTGACAGCAGGACTTCATCGACAGCCTGGATGAATTCTGCGTCATTTGGATTGCGTTTGACGACTGCTTCTTTTACATAATCTAGTTTAGCCATAGTAATTTCCTCCTTTAGCCTGTTTCTATTATATACGCAAACCTTAAAAATGAAAATAAAAAAATGAATTTTTTCATACTTGTGAAAATATATTCATAATCATTGAAAAATAGAACCATAATTCATCGTCTTTTTCTGACGGTGTTTTTTTCAGCTCCCATATACACTATATGACAGGTGATGAACAATGAGACTGTGTGATGTACAGGTTGGAGAAAATACAGTAGTAACCGGTATGCATATGAGAAAAAAGGATGCGGATCGTCTGTTTTATCTCGGTATATATCCAGGTGCGCATGTACAAAAGGTACGCTTTGCGCCGATGAAGGATCCCTGTCTGTATTTTGCGGCAGGGAATCAGATTATTCTGCGAAATCAGGATGCGGCTTGTATTGAGGTGGAGGTGATAAAATGAACTATCATGTAGCGTTTGTCGGTAATCCGAATGTCGGTAAGAGTGCATGGATCAATGCGCTGAGTGATGCAGATTTCAAGGTTGGCAACTGGCCGGGTGTCACGGTTGAGAAGAAGGAGGCATTTGTGCAATGGGGTGAGGACACCTATCATTTTGTGGATCTTCCCGGTACCTATTCCTTGGAAAACAGCGGAAATGAGGAAAGCATTACCGCACAATATCTCAAAACAGAAGCAATCGATCTGATTGTCAATGTGCTGGATGCGACAAATCTTGGACGAAACCTCATGCTAACACTGCTGCTGCGGGAGCTGCAGCTTCCCATGCTGCTGATTTTTAATTTTATGGATGAGGTGAAGGCATACGGCATTCATATTGATACGGCAGCTTTAACGAAACGACTGGGAATACCGATTCTGGCATATTCCGCGTTTGACCGCAGCCATTACAAAGAGGTGCGCAAAGCGATACAAAGACAGGTGGTACAAAAGGCAGTGTTTTATCATCCGCTGCTGAGTGAGGGGGCGGATGCATGCTACAGTGCTGTCTATAATTATATTGAACAGCATATCCCGGCTTCTGTGGAGGCGGATCAAATCCGTATGCATTATATGAGTATGGGCTGTCTGAGAGGGGATGCGCTAGTATGGAAGCAGCTTGCCGCATGGCGTATGGATACTATGGCATTGCATGAGCTGTGTCAGGATATGGATGAGGAGGTGCTGCGCAGGGAGAACTGCCAGGCGGTAGAGTCATTGATGCGCCATGTAGAGGAGGATCTAAAAAAGCGCTATGCAAGAAGTGAGCGTATTGATGCGCTGGTTTTGCATCGATGGCTGGGGCTTCCGTTATTTCTGATCGTCTTTTCCTTTCTTTTGCTGTTTGTCTTTCAGGCTTCGGCGCCGTTGAATGAGTATATCGGTTATCTTATACAGGATGTATTGGCACGCTATGTAGCCTGGGCATTGCAGTGGGCACCTTCCATCGTGCGGCAGTTTCTGCTGCAGGGCATCCTTGCCGGGGTAGGCGGCGTCCTGGTGTTCGTTCCGCTGATGGCGCTGCTGTATTTTGTATTGTCTGTATTAGAGGAAAGCGGCTATATGGCTCGAATCGCATTTCTGCTGGATCGTCTGATGCATTCCTTTCATCTCAGCGGCAAAAGCTTTGTCTCTCTTATGCTGGGCTTTGGCTGCAATGTACCCGCCATCTATGCAACGCGGACACTGGATAATGAACAGCAGAAGCGGCTGACGGCACTGCTTGTGCCCTTTATGTCCTGTGGTGCCCGACTGCCTGTCTATGTACTGTTTGCCTCTGCCTTTTTTCCAAATAAGGCAGCACTGATGATGCTGAGTATATATGGAATCGGAATCCTCATGGCACTCATACTCGCACTGATCGCTTCCCGCTTTCCAGTATTTCACGATGATGCACTCATGGTGCTGGAGCTGCCTCCCTATCGTCTGCCTTCTCTGCGTGTTGTGCTGCATAAGGTGAAGGAGGAAGTAAAAAGCTATGTGCGAAAAGCGTGTGGAATCGTCTTGTGGGCCATGGTCATATTATGGGGACTGACGTATTTCCCTACCGGAGAGGTGGAAAGCAGCTTTCTGGCACAGGGGGCAAGGCTTGTACAGCCTGTGTTTGCGCCGCTTGGCTTCGGCGACCGCTGGGAATGTGTGGCTGCACTTCCCGGAGGCATCATCGCAAAGGAAACCATTGTAGGCTTTTTTGATACAGTACTGCAGAAGCCAAAGCAGGAGGAAGCAATATCCGTCGATATTGCAGGGGATATTCGTGATATTGTATACAAAGGGGGAGCTGCCCTGAAGGATAGTGCAGGCTTCCTTATTCCAGCACGTGGTTCACTTACGGCACAGGATGCACAGCAGGTTTCACATATACGGGCACTTTGGCAGGGAAGGGATGCCGGAATTAAGGCATTCAGCTTTATGGTTTATGTGCTGCTTAGTATTCCCTGTATCATGACACTGCAGGCGGTGTATCATGAATATGGGAAAAAACAGCTGCTTATGATCCTGGCTGTCATGCTGGTGGTGCCCTATCTCCTATCACTCTTTGTCTATCAGTTTTTCTCAATCTTTCTATAAGGAAAGCAATGGATTGCATACAAACAGGCTCTTATTCTAATTAAGAATAGCGGATAATTTAGAAATACAGGGAAGCTGTCACCAATAAGTGATTCAATGCCTGTATACCGCAAGCAATACTGCTGTAAGAGCATAAGAACCCTTTGCCATGGTATGCTTTCCGTTTTTCTTTTGCCGCTTTTTCCTGTATAATGGAAAGTAAAGGAAGGGGCAAATGTATGAAATTATTATTTAAACAGCGGATGTTTAGCTGGTTCGACAGCTATGATATATATGATGAAAACGGGAATACAGTTTATACGGTGGAGGGAAGGCTGGCCTGGGGACACCGGTTGATAATCTATAATGCATATCAGGAACAGCTGGGAGAAATCAAAGAAGAGGTCTTTACCTTTCTGCCACGCTTTCGCATGTATATGAATGATGCTTGTATCGGCTATATAGAAAAAGAATTTTCATTCTTCCGACCAAAGTTTCATCTGTCCTGCAATGATTGGACAATCCATGGAAATTTTATGGAGTGGGAATACGATGTAATCAGCGAATCCCAGGGCATCATCATGCAGGCAAGCAAGGAGCTTTTTCATTTTACGGATACGTATGTACTGGATATCCGCCAGCAGGGACATGCACTGCTTTGTCTGATGATCGTCCTTGCCATAGATGCGGCAAAATGCTCTAAAAACAGCTAATTCTATGTGATTTATCTTTCCTACCGGATGCAATGTATATTCTCCCTATATATTATGCAGGAGAGGCTATCAAAGCATTTTTTCTATCGGTATACTTCAGGTATTGTTCTATAATGTGCGTACAGCATATATAACAGAGAATGAAATTTTTCGCATTCTGTTTCAAATTGAAGAAAAAAAGACTATAATAAATATCGTATAAGTAAAATTTTAAAGGAGATTCCCATGGCTAGAGTAAGTGAACAGTTTTTAGAAGCATACGCACCTCTTTCAATGAAAGAGGTGAAGGATCCCATCGTATTTGTTGTGGATATGATTGAAGGGTTTGTGCATACAGGGGCTTTGCATGATGAAGCAATCCATGAGGTGACCCCCAATATTGAGAATCTGATCAGGGATGCACAGCAGCGTGTTATTTTCATCGCCGATTCCCATCCGCCGAAAACACGTGAATTTATTTCCTATCCCTCCCATTGTGTAATAGGGACGATAGAAAGTGAGGTCATCCAGGAATTAAAGCCGTATGTACAGGAGCTGATGCGGAAAAATTCCACAAATACCTTTACATGTCCGGATTTTCAAAGCTTTCTGAAGGAACGCCTGGATGATTACCAGGATATCGTAATCACCGGCTGCTGTACGGATATTTGCATTTTGCAGTTTGCTTTATGTCTGAACGCATGGCTGAATGAGCATAATAAGGTAGAGCAGCGCATTCTTGTGCCGCTGAACTGTGTTGATACGTATCATATTGACGGTATTCACGATGCAATATCCTGCAATGAATTCAGTATCCGCAATATGGAGGCAAACGGTATCCGCATTGTTTCCGAACTGGAAAGAGAGGACAGCCTATGAAAAGCCTGGATTATAAATTCGATTTCCGTGATGAGCGCAATTTAAGCCTGGTTATGGATTTTTATGAGCTGACCATGAGTCAGTGCTACTTCAATTCCGATCACAAGGATCGTATTGTCACCTTTGATCTGTTTTATCGCAGAAATCCGGATAGCGGAGGCTATGCGGTATTTGCCGGACTGGAGGAGATCATCGGCTATATTCAGAATCTGCATTTTGAGGACAGTGATATTGCCTATCTGCGTTCGCTGAACCGTTTTACGGATGAATTTCTCGATTATTTACGCCATTTTATTTTTACCGGCGATATCTATGCAGTGAAGGAAGGAACCCCGGTATTCCCTTATGAGCCGCTCATTCGCGTAAAGGCGAAAATCATTGAGGCTCAGCTGCTGGAAACTGCGATGCTTTTGTGTGTGAATCATCAGACGCTGATTGCGACGAAGGCAAAACGAATTGTCCGTGCTGCACAGGGCAGAGCCATTATGGAATTCGGTGCCCGTCGTGCACATAATTTCGATGCGGCCAATTACGGGGCAAGAGCCGCCTTTATTGGCGGTGTTGCAGGTACGGCAACCACCTATGCCGGGCAGAAATTCGGCATGCCGGTGCTTGGTACTATGGCACATTCCTTTGTGCAATCCTTTGACAGTGAATACGATGCATTTCTGGCATATGCGAAAACCTATCCTGATAGCTGTACTGTATTGCTGGATACCTACAATACGCTCAAGAGTGGTCTTGTGAATGCCATTCGCGTCGCAAAGGAATATCTGGAGCCCAACGGCTATCGTTTGCAGGGTGTGCGTATTGACAGCGGCGATATGGCATATCTGTCTAAAAAAATCCGCAAGGCTCTGGATGAGGCGGGTATGGAGGACTGCAATATCGTGATTTCCAACTCTCTGGATGAATATCTGATCCAATCCCTGATTTCACAGGGGGCGCAGATCAACAGCATGGGGGTTGGTGAAAACCTGGTTTGCAGTAAATCTGCACCGGTATTCGGCGGTGTATATAAAATGAGCTCTATCTTTGACGGAGATACGATGATTCCAAAAATAAAGGTCAGCGAAAATGTTGAAAAGGTAACCAATCCCGGCTATAAAGACCTGTACCGCATCTACGATAAGGAAAGCGGCAAGGCAGTAGGGGATATTATGACGATTCACGGGGAGGCACTTGATCCAAACAGGGATTTGACGATTTACCATCAGATGAACAGCTGGAAGAATAAGACCATAGCAGGTGGCAGCTATATTCTGCGCGATTTGCTGGAACCGATCTTTTTACATGGAGAGCTGGTGTATGAGGTACCGGATCTTCAACAGATCCGCACCTACAGCGAACACGAATTTTCCTGTATGTGGGATGAGATTTTACGCTTTGAATATCCGCAGACCTATTATGTGGATCTCAGTAAGCAGCTGTTGGATTTGAAGCTGAAAATGCTGGAGGATGTAAAGCATGCCGGATAAGCTGGAACGCCGTGAAAACCTGCTGAAGAAGGTTCTCTATATCTGTGCGGCAATTTATATCATTACGCTGGTATATGCCCTGTATCACAACTTCATGATTCAGGACTATAATGCACTTGGAATGGGCTTTGTGGCGATGCTGACGCCACTGATTGTACCAGTGGCATTCAAGCTGCTGCATTTTAAGCCGGTTTATGAAATCTATATTGTATCGACGGTTTTTACGTATTTCGCATCACTGATCGGAAGCAGCTATCACTGGTATTCTTATCTGGGCTTTGATAAGGTACTGCATTTTTCAAGTGGCTGGTTCATTACCACACTGGCGGTAATTTTGTATTTTTATCTGAAAAAGACCAATACCTTTCCGGATAAGAAGGATTATCATGTGTTTCTGGTGTTTATCAATGCGGTGAATATCGCGGTTGGAGAAATTTGGGAATTTTATGAATATGCCATGCTGATCTTCTTCAACAATGACTGTATCAATCACTATACACAAGGAGTGCATGATACAATAACCGATGTTTTATGTGCAACTGTGGCAGGTATCCTGTTGACACTGCTGATTATGCGCTATCATAAAACAGGCAAGGGAAATTTCTTTACAAACGTTTATGAGAAATTTTATGAGCGTAATATTGCGGGGAAATAGACAGAAACAGACAAATTTCGGTCAATCGGAATTTACAGCTGCCGCTGTATCATATTTTCACATATACTATTATTAAAATGGAAGCAGAGTAAGGCTTCTGTTTTTATAGTCCTGTGGAAAATGCGTAGTGAAATGAATTGCACAGCGAACAAGTTCACTGTATAATATTAGAGTAAGGTAAGGAGAGAACATAATGAAATGTAAGCAATGTGGTGCAGAGATTGAAAACAGCAGATGCTGTCCATACTGCGGCAGTGAGAATACAGATTACGATGTAGCGATGGATGCAGTGCAGCAGGAAGCAGTAAGACAGAAGAAAACAGAGCAGGGAAAAGGACGAGAAATTCATGACAGTGATAAAAGCAAAATGGTGACGTTTTTGCTTGCCTTGTTCAGCGGTCCCCTGGGCCTTCATAATTTTTATACGGGAAAATGGGGACGTGCGTTGCTATATATGGTAACTATGGGTTTTTTTATGCTTGGCTGGTTTTATGACCTGTTCATGATAGCTACCAATAAATTTAAGGATGCAAACGGTGATTATATTGTACGATAGGAGGATAAGCTAATGGGATTCAGTGATCTTTTGATGGGGCAATTTATTGATGTAATTGAAAATGATAGGGACATGAATAACCTGATTGTTTTAAAATATCAGAGAAATAGCCGTGATAATGAAATTAAGCAGGGGGCAAAGCTAATTGTCAGAGAGAGTCAGGCTGCAGTATTTATGAACAAGGGGGAACTGGCAGATGTATTTTCCGCAGGCTCCTATACACTGAATACGGAGAACCTGCCGATTCTTTCCACACTGCAGAGCTGGAAATACGGCTTTCGCTCCCCAATTATCAGTGATCTGTTTTTTGTCAGCTTAAAGGCACTGACAGATAACAAGTGGGGAACGAAGAACCCGTTTATCATAGAGGATCCTACTTTCGGTGTGGTTCGAGTACGCGGTTTTGGAACATTCTCTCTACGGGTTGTGGATGTTGAGAAGTTCATGCGGGAACTGGTTGGTGTACAGATGATCTATCAGACAGAGGATGTAATTGAGTTTGTACGTTCAATTGTGATTGAAAGTCTGATTGATGTCATCGCCGAGGAAAAAATACGTGTTGTAGAGCTAGCAAGCAAGCTTCGTGAGATTTCCGAAGCTGCCAGAGACAGTGCGAATGAGAAAATGGAAACGATGGGAATCAGTCTGCTGATGATCAATATTGAAAATATCTCGCTTCCCGAGGAGGTTGAGAAATTTATCGATGAGCAGTCAGGAATCAATTTAGTCAGTGGAAATATGCAGAATTTCCAGCAGTGGCAGCAGTCTCGGGCAATGCGGGATGCAGCACAGCAAAGCGGAGGTATTGCAGGACTTGGCGCAGGATTTGCCTTTGCCCAGCAGATGAATACCGCTGCTGCACAGCCGCAGGAGTCGGTTGTCAAGGAAGTGATTCGTATCAAATGTCCGAACTGCGGAGAACTGAATAAGGAGGAGGCTAAATTCTGCTGTGAATGCGGGGCCTCTCTTATTACGAAGAAATACTGCCCGCAGTGCGGGGAGGAAGTAGAGGCGGATAGCAAATTTTGCAGTACCTGCGGACAGAAATTGTAAGCCAGTAACAGTGTTACCAAAGCCTTGTACAGGAACCATAGAAAAGAAAAGGAGTGTTTTTTCGCCGTTAGGAAGCAGCGGCAAAGAAATACTCCTTTTGTATACAGGTAGAAGCGGAAAGCCGATTTATCTATGATGTCTGTAATATGACACTGTATTAAAACCAAAGTATTCAAAAAATGTGACAAAGCTGCGCATTAACACCGCCATCTATTTAGCGGCTATCAGTACTCTGTTTTTCAGCATCCTCTCCACGAAAGGTTTTCAACCCTGGATCCTGCGGCTGTAAGGCGTGTTCCCTCCGCTTTTTTTCTTCCAGTAATGCAGGCATGATATCCGCTGCCATTTCCGGCTCCTCATCCGGCAGCAGAAGCCCCTGGAAAAACAGCTTCATATTCTGATAGCAGGTCCAGCTGACACCTTCATCCATCAATAGGCGGTGATGCCCTTCATGCAAAAGAATCAGCTTTTTGTGGGTATGTGGCAGCTTGTTATAAGCCCATAAGGAGCTTTTTACAGAAATGACCTCATCCATATCCCCATGAATCATACAGACCGGACATTCCACGAAGCCGATATATTTTTTCAGATTCTTGACAAGCTCGGTAAAGGCGCCGTAAAAGGAACGCGGGAGCTGTATTTCCTCCTTTTTTTCATTTCCCATCAGCGTAGATGCGGATTTCGTAATGACACCGGTGATGATATCCACATTCATATAGCTGAACGCAGGAGCCAGAAGCAGCAGCCGTTTCACAGAGCAAACGACAGCCAGGTAGGAGGCAATGACACCTCCCATGGAAAAGCCTGCCAGGTAGATATCTCTGCCGCTGTCCTTATAGGAATCGACAACCTCCTTGGCTCTGGATACCCACTGCATCCAGTCATGATCCTGTTCGTCAAACAGATCATACATATCAAACTGCACGATATCAAAGCCGTCCTGCCGACCCCATTGTGCAAAATTATCAAACTCGTTGCTGCGCCTTCTGCCATAGCCGTGAATGGTTATGATTACCGGTTTTTGTTCTGTAGGCGATGGTTCTTCTTTTTTCAATAGATGTTTCAGCCAATCCAGCATATATCTCACCTCTTCCTGTTCAATTATATCATAATTCTTTTCCCATCCGGTGATTTTTGACGTATAATAAGAGAAGTCAATGCGAGGGATGTCTGCTATGAAACATGCTACACTGCTAATCATAAATCTGGAAAGGGTATATACCATGGATAAGGTCAACGGACTCCCCGTTGTTTTTCAGCATGCCTTTATTGCGGTCCATCATGATAAAATCCTTGCGGCAGGCTGTGGTCATTGGCAGGAATATGCAGATAAGGATACAAGGATTCTGGATGGCAGAGGACACATTGCAGTGCCTGGATTTATCGAGGTAGAAGCGCAGCTGACTCCCCTTGAAAAACGGGACAGTGTTCGCCTGCAATTAGAGGAATGTATGCAGTATATGCATCATGGGACACTGACGCTGGCTCATCCGGCACTGTATCCCTCTCTTACCGCACAGCCGTATATTGAAATTACAAATTCGATGAGTAAACAGCTTCCAATCGTCTACCCGTATGTGGAGCTGGGAAAAAAGAAGCGGACATATAGCGGCAGGTTTTGTATCAGCGCCGCTGGGAAATATCCCATCCACGATCAGTTGAGTGCTGCACAGCTATTGGGTATTGCAGAGCGTTATGACAGCTGGCAGCTGCTACAGGCACTGACCTGCTGGCCGGCACAGGCGCTCAACCGAAAGGAGCTGGGCTGTATTCACAGACATGCGCAGGCCGATATTCTGTTGTTTGCACATAGCGATATTCACGCTCTGTTTCATACGCTTGGGGCACAGCACCTTTCCCAGGTGATAAAAAAAGGCATCCGCGTCTTTCCAAATATTCTTATTTCATGAGGAAATTCGACAGTTTTCCGGTTTCTTATCATATAGTATGGTAGAGAGGTGAAAACAATGGAAATCATTCAACATGAACAACAGAAGCATAATATTCTCCTGACCTCGGATTATTGTCCGAATCAGGCGATGATCAATGAATTTCAAACCATTTTTTTTACATGCAAGCTGCAACGAATCGAGCTGTGCGGAAAGGAGCTTAAAGACTTTATCGTTGATGACGGCGCAAGGTTTATAAAGCTGCATGTGACAATACGGAATATAACCAATGAAATCCTGACCATGTATAAGGATGACTTCATGATTACCTTTGATAATGAGGGCCCCTTTGAGGCAGAGGATAATTTTGGTATCCGCAATCAGCTGCCAGATGAATATGCCCTGAAGCCGCAGGAGGAAATCAATGGCTGTCTGATTTTCATCATAGCTTCTTCAACAAAGAAAATTATGCTGAGCTATACGGAATATTTTGATGATGAGAGCGAAGGAAAGACATATAAGCTGAAATATAAGATCGGCTGATAGCAGGATATACAAATGCAGTAGGATAAGAAAAAAGGCTGTGCCTTACAGATAAGGTGGTTCTGGCAATCGCAGCTGCAATCATGAAAAGATACATAGCATTGTCACAGTGGTGATGCTATGTTTTTATAATTTGGAGGTAAGGGTATTTTAATGAGTGAATAAACATATCAATACGAAATAATCTAAAGATTATGCAGTTGTAAACCGCTTGTTTACAGGATATAATAGGCATAAAGGAACAGGAGCTGATACTATGCGGGCATTGCCAATTGGAATAGAAAATTTCAAAGAGCTGATAGATAAGGATTATTATTATGTGGATAAAACTTTATTTATTAGGGATGTGTTAAAACAGAAAGTAGCACTATACACACGGCCGCGCCGATTTGGTAAAACCTTAAACATGAGCATGCTCTATTATTTCTTTTCCATCAGACAAATGGAAAATGCTTATTTGTTTAACGGATTGAAAATATCAGAACATGAGAAAGTAATGCTATATCAGAACAGGTATCCGGTAATCTTTTTGTCATTAAAGGATATGAAGGATATATCCTTTCAGGATCAGCTGAATAGCTTTCAGATAATTTTAAGTGAAATCATAAGTAAAAATGAGGAATTGTTAACTAGTGAGTATTTGGATGAAATGGATAGAAACTTATTAAAGCAGTACAAAGCAGGAACAGTAAATAAGGCACAGCTTCAGAATGGCTTAAGATTTTTGAGCATGTGTCTGGAAAAACACTGGCGGCAAAAGGTTATCCTTCTGATTGATGAATATGATGTACCGTTACAGAGTGCTTATCTGAACGGATATTATGATGAAATGGTAAATTTCTTGGGTAAAATATTCAGTGCAGCTTTAAAAACGAATGATGCATTGGAAAAAGGGATTCTTACCGGATGCTTGAGAATTGCGAAAGAGAGTATTTTTACAGGGTTAAATAATTTTAATGTCTACTCTATTTATGATGATCAATCCTGTTCGAGCTTTGGCTTTACGCCAGAAGAAACAATGAAATTGCTGAAGGATTTTAATGCAAAGACGTATGAGCTTACAGTAAAGGAATGGTATGATGGATACCTGTTTGCTAATCAGGAAATATATAATCCTTGGAGCGTTTTGAAATATATGCTGAATATCACGCAGGGAAATGATGAGCCTGCATCCTTCTGGGCAAATACAAGCGGCAATGATATCATTTACCGCTATATTCAACAGAGTACTGCGGAAATGAAGCAGGACTTTGATATACTATCAAATGGTGGCAGGATAGAAAAGGTTATCAAATCAGAACTGACATATCGAGAAATGGATAATATAGAAAACATTTATAGCTTTCTATTGTTTACCGGATATCTAAAGGCTATTAGGAAAACAGATGTCAATATCTATCAGCTTGAAATTCCGAACAAAGAGATACGTTATATCTATACAACGATATTTGAGGAATGGTTTCGGCAGCAGATAGAAATACATAATGCCTCTTTCATAAACGCATTG
>ENA-OWPN01000294-OWPN01000294.1-human-gut-metagenome-genome-assembly--contig:-NODE-294-length-81040-cov-37.178366_pt1 | contig 81040 bp, 91 predicted proteins | sample MGYA00248266_ERZ651850 | MGnify/ENA primary metagenome ERZ651850 (study PRJEB26924, sample SAMEA4378296) | human gut metagenome | biome: human gut; feature: human-associated habitat; material: faeces... | reverse complement strand
GCCGCCGGAGCGGTGCTTAAGCCGTAAGGCGGGAATTGTGCGGTGTTGCCTTAGGTTTATTCTTCTGCCGTTGCTATCACGGTGCTGCTGTTGCAGCAGGGTCTGTGCTGTCCGCCCAGTTGGGCTGTTCGGAGGGTGTGGGCGATGAATCCACCGCAAACGCATCGTTGCGTGCCCCGGCGATATACACCGTCACAACAGTCTCATCTGCATCAAACTTGGTGCCTTTGCTCACATCGCATTTTACAACGCAGTTCTCTGCGTACTGGCCATCGTTTTCAATGATCTGCATGCTATAGTTGATGCCGGATTCATCCAGCTTTTTGCTGGCGTTGTTCTGCGTCCAGCCGATGATGTCCGGCATTTCCACCAGCATGGGGCCTTTGCTGACCACTAACTGGATGGTGGGTGCCTGTTCCGTGACCAGCGTTCCGGCCACCGGCTCCTGCCTGATGACGCAGCCCTCCGGTACAGTGGAGCTGAAATCCTCCGTCATGGCAATGCGGTAATGGGTATACAGCGTGTTATTTTTGATATCGGTCTTATAGTTCTTTCCCACAAGATCCGGGTAAACTTCCACATCACTGTTGGTCGTGCTGGAAGCCGATGTGCCGGTGGATGCCGCACCGGAAACTGCCGGTTTTGTATCGCTCCCCTTGCCGCCTTTCAGCAGACTCCACAGCAACAGCACCACCAACACAAAGATGACCACCATGGAAGCCGCCAGAATCTTTTTGGTGGATACCTGGTTTTCGCCTTTTTCAAACATGGCGTTCGCCACGGTGGGATCAGTCAAGGCGCTCATCAGCTCCGGTACCGTCTGCATCCGCTTGGCGGGGTCCAGCCGCATGGCGCAGGTCAGCACCTGAGAAAAATAGGTCGGCACACCAGATTCCAGGCTGTGGGCGTTCTCCATACTGTCCCGTACCTTGCGCTGCGGGGCTGCCACCGGCACCTGGCCCGTTACCAGTCGGTAAGTGACCGCCGCCAGAGCGTACACATCGGTGTACCGTCCAGAGAATTCCGCCGCTGAATACTGTTCCGGTGCCGCATAGCCGGGGTAAAGCTGGCTTTTCAGCTCGCTGCCTGCCGTGCGCAGGGCCAGCGTGCCATACCCGGTCAGCCGGGCGGCACCGTCAATAGGCAGCAGGATGTTATCCGGGCAGATGCCGCGGTGGATCAGCCCGGCCTTGTGAAGCAGGGCCACCCCCTCCATCACGGGCTGCAGCAAGGTTCGGGCCTCCACGGGGGTCAGGGTGCGGGCGCGCAGTTTGAGGTAATGGGTCAGGGTCATGCCCTTCTCGGTTTCCTCCACCGCGTATACGGTGTTGTTTTCTTCCATCACATCCAGAATCTGCGAAAGGCCGGTTGCCGGGGTGATGCGGTGCAGGTCATCGTACAAATCTTTGAAATCCATCCGGCTGGTTTTGAACAGCACTTCCCGGCCCTCTTTGGGCATCAGGTCGCCATCTGGGCTGCGGCCATTGCACAGCGTTACCGGGAAATACTCTTTGATCAGCACAAACCGACGTTCATCATTATCCACACCGCGGTAGCACAGACCGTCGCCGTCGGCGCTCTGGTATTCACCCACGGTGTAATGCCCGCCCAGTTGGGTGCCAAGGGGCAGCGCGCCTTCGGGGTTATGGTTTTCCAGGGACTTGCCGCAGTTGGGGCAGCTGCCATGGTAGCCGCTGCGCACGGGTTCCAGGCAGTGCGGGCAAAGGGGAAGTTGGCTCATAACATGGCTCCTTTGTGTAAAAAGAAGGCGCGTAAAAACCGAAACATCCGGCTTTTGCGCGCCTCCTTAAACATTCAAGCTCAAACCTTGACTGCCAATCAGCGGTCCAGGTCTTCTTCATTCTCCAGGGTAGTCCATGCGTTCTGCACGTCGTCGTCGTCGTCCAGTGCGTCCAGCAGCTTGCCCATGTTGACCAGCTGATCCGGATCGGTCAGGGCGGTGGTGGTGGAAGGAATCTGTGCCACATCGGCAGAAATGAACTTATAGCCCTTTTCTTCCAGTGCGTTGCACACAGCGGTGAAGTTATCGGGATCAGTGGTGACCTGTGCAGCCTCTTCGCCTGCATCAAAATCCTCGGCACCGGCATCCAGAGCATCCATCATCAGCTGGTCGGGGTCGGCATCTTCCAGGTCAACCACGATCACACCCTTCTGGGTGAACATGAAGCCAACGCAGCCCATCTGGCCCAGGTTTCCGCCAAACTTATCAAAGTAATGGCGCATGTTGGCAGCGGTACGGTTGCGATTATCGGTCAGGGTTTCGACCATAACGGCAATGCCGCCGGGGCCGTAACCTTCATAGGTAATTGCTTCGTACTCGGTCTTATCGCCGCCCTCGGCGCGCTTGATGATGCGCTGAATGTTATCATTCGGCACACTGTTCGCCTTAGCCTTAGCGATCAGGGCTGCCAGCTTGGAGTTGGAAGCGGGGTTGCCGCCGCCTTCCTTAACGGCAACAGCGATCTCGCGGCCGATCTTGGTGAAAACCTTGGCACGGGCGCCATCGGTCTTTTCTTTCTTGCGCTTAATGTTATTCCATTTGCTATGTCCGGACATGAAAATCCCCCTAAAAAATTGATGTGTAACCGCACATTGAAGGCGGTAAGATTCCCGCACTTTGCGCAAAGTGCGCGAACCGACAAATTACATTAGTATAGTATAGCACATTTCTATGCCGTTTTCAATGTTTTGGCGGTGTTTTTCTGGATGTATTTGAAAACAAAAAGCGGCAAACGTTTTGTAAATGCAGAACGAACTTTTTTCAAGTGCTAACCATGTTGACGGAAACGGGGCTATGGTTGCAGCTTTCCCTTTCCGCTTTTATGTCTGCACTATTTTTACGGTCATTTCAGGTTGCGCAGGGCTTTGGGGTAATGGTTTTTGATGCGCCCGCCGCTGGCCTTGCCCCCGCCGAGGGGGAAGCCATCCACCAGCACAGCACACCAGCCGTTCTGGGCGGTTTGGGCTTCGATCTCTTCCCCGCGCAGCCACGCTGCGGTGCGCGGATCCGCCAGGGTCAGCTCCTCGCAATTGGTGCACTGGGCACCGTAAGCCATAAACAGCGCGTGGGCCGGTTCAAAGCGCCCTTTTGCCGCGCGGCCCACGGGCACCCCGGCGCGCAGCACATGCAGCTTTGCCGCGGGCAGCAGGGCGGGCGGCTCCAGCAAAAAGCCGTCCCCCACTACTGCAATGGGCTGGCCCGCCAATGTGGGGAAAAGCTCTTTGGCAAAGCTCTGCCACGCCTGCAATGCCTTGGCATCCACACGGGGTGTTTTGCCGCCTTTTCCTTTACCGTTTTTGCCGCGCGGCAGTTCCACCGCCGGGGCATCCGCCGCCTTTTGCAGTTTGGCCATAAAATGGCCCTCGCCGCCATCACAGGGCCAGATGCGGCGGCAGTATCCTGCCTGTAATGGATCGTTTCCAGCCCGGTTGGCTTCACCGGGCTGGCCAAAGCCGCAGCCGGAAAGATCACACAGGGTAAACTCCGGATGCCTTGCCAGGAAAGTTGCGATCTGCCCTTCATCTTCCCCCGGCGCAAAGGTGCAGGTGGAATAGACTAAAATTCCGCCCGGCGCCAGCATGGCCGCGGCGTTTTCCAGAATCTCTGCCCCCAAAGCGGCGCAGCGATCCAGCAGGGGCTGGTCATACTGGGTCACGGCAACGCTTTCCTTGCGGAACATCCCCTCGCCGGAACAGGGGGCATCCACCAGAATGCGGTCAAACTGGCCGGGGTACGCGGCAGCCAGGCGGGCGGTGTCCTCGTTGGTCACAATGGCGTTGGTCACGCCCATGCGCTCCAGATTCTGGCGCAGAACTTCGGCGCGGGTAGCCACAAACTCGTTGGCCAGCAGCACGCCATGCCCGGCCAGCGCGGCGGCCAGCTGGCTGGTTTTGCCGCCCGGCGCAGCGCACAGGTCTGCCACCCGCATACCGGGGTGCACATCCAGCAGCGCAGCCGGGGCGCTGGCGCTGGGTTCCTGCGCATAAAAGGCTCCCGCATGGTGGTAGGGGTGGCGGCCGGGTTTCCAATCCGGCTGCGGCACTACAAACGCAGACGGGCAAAACGGCGATTCTTCCAGCGGGAAATCCGCCAGCGCAGCAAACTGCTGCGGCGTGCAGCGCAGAGCATTCACGCTGGCCCCACGCACCGCCCCCTGCCCCGGATAGGAAAACATTGCATCAAACCGCGGGCCAAGCAGGGCGCGCTCCCGCTGAACAAACAGTTCCGGCAGTTGTGAAATTATCATGGATCAACCTCCATTTTGCATATCAGCGGCAAGGCTGGGCAGACTATTGGCAGAGCCGGTGGAACCCGGCCCCAAATTGTTTTTTGATTTTGAAAGGAGTACCCGCATATGGCACGCAGCACCAACGAACAGAACAAGACCCAGAACTGCAATACCCGCAAGGCCAGCCAGAAAGCTACCCAGAGCACCACGCAGAAAACCACAAACTCCACCACAGACTGCGGCTGTGGCTGCGGCACCAAGGGCAAGGACGACGGCAGCAAAAAGAAGTGATGCTTTGCCCTGAAAAGCCAGATGCATATTGAAGAATTTGGCTTCAAAACGCATTTTTAAGGTTATGCACAGGGCAAGCGGCCGTGGGCGAACGATGTCTGCCCCTACGGAGCGCTATTTGGCAGTCTAAGGCAGTGCGATATCAACAGCACTGCCTATTTTATTGTGCCGCCACGCAAAAAGTCGGTGCCGTTTGCTGGGCACCGGCTTTTTGCAGCTTGTGTTTCTGCGCACAGGCACTTATTGTTCCGGGGTATAATTTTTCCAGATCGTTTCAAACAGTTCTTCGATCCGGTCATCCCGGCCCATCAGGTGCAGCCAGCCCAGCAGGCACTCAAAACCTGTGGAGGCGCGGTATTCCTGCGCGGTGGCATGCTTGGCCACGCTGGCTTTGCTGGCATTTTTGCCGCGGCGCAAAATGTTCTGCTCTTCCTCGGTCAGCATCGGCTCAATAAGGGCAAGTTCCTGGTTCTGCGCGTGGGCAGATACATAATGCGTTGCCACACTGTGCAGCCGACCTGGCTGCAGGCGGGATGTTTCCACCAGACGCTGGCGGACCAGCAGTTCCAGCACGGCATCCCCCGCAAAAGCCAAGGCCAGCGGCGACATTTCGTGGATATCAATTTCCGGGTGTGCTTCAAATAACATGGCGTGCCTCAATAAACGTAATCGAACTCGTATTCGCCGATCTTGATGGTATCGTCCTCTTCCACGTTCTGGCGGACCAGCTCATCCAGAATGCCGGAATCGCCCAGCTGGGTCTGGAAATACTGCAGGCTTTCATAGTCCTCCACGTTGGTACCGGCCAGAATACGCTCCAGCCAGGGGGCGTCCACGGTAAACTCGTGGGCACCGGTGCGCTCCACGGTAAAGGGACGGGTGGGGGCATCGACCAAGCTGGGTTTAACGTACTCTGCCTCAAACACCTTGACCGGCGGCAGCTCTTTCAGGCGGCTGTACACCATGGCAGGCAGAGCATCCACCCCCTGGCGGGTTGCGGCGGAGATGGGCACAAAGGTCAGCCCCTTGGCTTCCACAAACTGCTTGAATTCTTCTACCTGTTCGGGGGTTGCGATATCACACTTGTTTCCCAGAACAATCTGCGGGCGGGTAGCCAGATCTGCGGAGAAGCCCTCCAGCTCGTGGTTGATCTGCTCAAAGTCCTCCTTGGGGTCGCGGCCCTCGCAGCCGGAAACATCCACCACATGCAGCAGCAGACGGCAGCGCTCCACATGGCGCAGGAAGTCATGGCCCAAACCAACGCCATCGGCAGCACCTTCGATCAGGCCGGGGATATCGGCGCAGACAAAGCTCTGTTCCGGGCCAACGCGCACAACGCCCAGAACGGGGGTCAGCGTGGTAAAGTGATAATTTGCAATTTTGGGGCGTGCCGCGCTGATGGTGCTGATCAGGGTGGACTTGCCAACATTGGGGAAGCCGATCAGGCCAACATCCGCGATCACTTTCAATTCCAGAGTCAGGTGCATATCCTCACCGGGCAGACCGGGCTTGGCAAAGCGCGGGATCTGACGGGTGGGGGTGGCAAAGCGGGCATTACCCCAACCGCCGCGGCCGCCCTTGGCTACAACCACCGGGGCATCGCCGGAAAGATCCGCCACGACCAGGCCGGTCTCGGCTTCTTTCAGCACGGTGCCGCGGGGCACGCGGATGACCAGGTCATCGGCGTCCTTACCTTTCTGGCGGGCGCCGCGGCCATTTTCGCCATCGGGGGCGGTATACTTGCGCTTATAGCGGAAGTCCATCAAGGTGGACAAGTTGGGGTCCGCCTGGAACACGATATTGCCGCCGCGGCCGCCATCGCCGCCGTCCGGGCCGCCAGCCGCGACGAACTTTTCGCGGTGGAAGCTGACCGCGCCATCGCCGCCCTTGCCGGCGTGCAGCCAGATGGTTGCGACATCAATAAAATTACTGGTACTGGGCATGTGTTACCTCCTTTAGGGGGTGTTGCAAATACAAAGAATAGAGAATAATGAAAAATGATGGTGTACCGCCAATGGCGGCACGGGATTGGTTTATAATAGTGTGTACGCAGAATAGCGGGAATATTTTAAGGCAATACCGCATAATTCTAAGTGCCGATACGGCGAGCGAGGTGCGGCAGATGCTAAGCCAAAAGCGCAGATAATACTGGATGCTGCAAAGGTGAGCGCCGCCAGTGGCGGAAACAGCGAACCGAAGCAGGGGCAGCGGTCGCAGAGTGCGAGGGGCTTTTGCCCCCGAAGCACGATGCGGGTACCGCAACCCGACATTATCGAGCATTTTGGCAACGCAGATGCCGTGCCGCAGCCGCCGGAGCAGTGCTTAAGCCGTAAGGCGGGAATTGTGCGGTGTTGCCTTAAGTCTATTCATGGGGAACCACCCCTCAGGCCGCTTTGCGGCCAGCACCCCTCAAAGGGGAGCCAAGTGCAATTTTCAAAGTTCTATTAGCTCCCATTGAGGGGTGGTTCCGCTGCCATGAATCCATAGCAAAGCGCCGCAATCCATTTGTAGGGGCCGATGCTCGTCATCGGCCCGCAGGGCGGGATGGGCGGCAAAAGATTGAGGCGAGCAAATAGGGTAATGTACCGCGGGACGATGCGAGCATCGTCCCCTACAGAACTTGCCGGGGTTTTGCAATCGGCCCTCTACCTTGCTACTCTTTTGCCACGTTTCCCCGCCTGTTCTCGCCTTTGGGCAAAAGAAAAGAGCGAGCCGCACGGCCCGCCCTTAAAAGGTTACTTACTGCTTGACAGTGCAGCGCTTGCGGTCACGGCCAACGCGCTCGAAATGAACGCGGCCATCAACCAGAGCGTACAGGGTGTCATCGCTGCCGATGCCGACGCCCTCACCCGGATGGATGTGGGTGCCGCGCTGACGGACCAGAATGTTGCCGGCCAGAACAAACTGACCGTCGCCGCGCTTAACGCCGAGGCGCTTGGACTCGGAATCACGGCCGTTCTTGGTAGAACCTACGCCTTTCTTATGTGCCATTGTGCTTAACCTCCTTAGCCGTTGATCGCGGTGATTTCCACCTTGGTGTAGGGCTGACGATGGCCCTTGCGAACCATGCTGCCCTTCTTGGGACGATAGGTAATGATGTTGAGCTTCTTGCCCTTGCCGTTCTTGATGACCTTGCCGACAACGGTAGCGCCTTCAACAACGGGAGCGCCAACCTTAACAGCGCCCTCCTCGCCAACGGCCAGGACTTTTTCGAAGGTGACTTCGCTGTCAGCCTCAGCGTTCAGCTTCTCAACAAAAATGCTGTCGCCAACTTTGACGCTGTACTGCTTGCCACCGGTCAGAATAACTGCGTACATGTGATAACCTCTTTCAATAAGTCTCGCTGGATGCGGGGCGGCGTGCAAATGCACACACTTGCAGAGCCCATGCCATGCGGCCTAATTATCATACCACATGCGCCCAGTTCCGTCAAGATACTTTTTGAAATAATTTCAAATAGCAACGCCATTTTGCATGGCGGCAGCCTGAGTGGTGTTCTTCATCAGCATGGCACGGGTCATGGGGCCAACGCCGCCTGGCACCGGGGTGATGTAACCCGCCACGGCGCTTGCTTCCTCAAAGTTCACATCGCCGTGCAGCTTGCCGTCCGCACCGCGGTTGATGCCGACATCGATCACCACGGCGCCGGGCTTGACCATATCGCCGGTCACAAAACCAGCGCGGCCAACGGCGGCAACCAGAATATCCGCGTTGGCGCAGATTTCTTTCAGGTTGGCCGTGTGGGAATGGCAGACCGTAACGGTTGCATTTTTAGCCAGCAGCAACAGGGCTGCGGGCTTGCCCACAATGTTGGAACGGCCGATGACCACGGCGTTTTTGCCGTCAATTTTGGTGCCGGTAGATTCGATCATGCGGATGCAGCCCGCCGGGGTGCAGGGCAAAAAGCAGGGCTGGCCGGTCTGCATACGGCCCACGTTGACAGGAGAAAAACCGTCCACGTCCTTTTCCGGCGGGATGGCGTCAATCACGGCGCGCTCATCGATCTGCTTGGGCAGCGGCAGCTGAACCAGAATGCCGTTTACGGTTTTGTCAGCTGCCAGTTCTGCAATTTTGGCCAGCAGTTCCTCCTGGGTGGTGGTTTCCGGCATGCGCAGTTCCAGGCTCTTGATGCCGCATTCGCCGCAGTCCTTTACCTTGCCGCGCACATACACCTGGCTGGCGGGGTTTTCGCCCACCAGAATCACAGCCAGGCAGGGTTCGATGCCCTTGGCTTTCAGGGCCGCTGCTTCGGCGGCAGCTTCGGCTTTGGTTGCGGCCGCAAGGGCCTTTCCGTCAATGATCTGTGCACTCATCTTTGCATTCCCTCCTGTGGTTTTCAGGTGCAGGATACACCTAAACATTACTCCCCTGCTTCGTCCTCCGGAGCCGGGGTTTCCGGCGCTTCGGCGGGCTGCTGGGGTTCGGCTACCACATTCCCCTCTTCTATCGCTTCACCATTGTCACTATTATCTTCTACTTTTTCCGCTTCGTCAAGGTCAAATTCCTCCAGGCGGCGGTTCATGGCGGCAGTGGCCTGAACAAATTCGCGATGGGACGCACTTGCGGGCAGCTCATCCACCACAAAATAAGTTCCGGCGGCATCCAGTTTTTTCAGGTTGCTCACCTGCAGCGGCACCATCAGCTGCGCGCCCTTAAATCGCTGCAACCCGGCCACCAGCAGCACCACCGCCGTGGCCACAGACACCAGTGCCACCAGCTGGCTGGTGCGCAGGGTGGAAGTGACCATCAGCGCATCGGTGCGCAGACCCTCAATCCAGTAGCGGCCCAGGCCGTACCAGATGATGTAGAGCAGAAACAGTTCGCCGTTAAAGCGGCGCTTTTTGATATGGCTTGCCAGCAGCACAACCCCCACCAGGCACCAGATGCTCTCGTACAGGAAGGTCGGGTGTACCGGCTGGGTGGGGTCCACAGTAACGCCCTCAGCGGCCAGGGTTGCCTGTACGCTGAGCAGGTAGTTATAGGTACCCTCGCTGTACATGCCCCAGGGCAGCGTGGTGTTGCTGCCGAAAGCTTCCTGGTTGACAAAGTTGCCCCAGCGGCCCACGCCCTGACCAATCAGGAAGCATATCCCAACCAGATCAAAGAGCGGCAGGATGGGAATGCGGCGGATCTTGGCCATCAGGCCGCCAAACACAAATGCGCCGATGACCGCGCCGTAAATGGCAATACCGCCCTGGCGGATATCGATCATCTGCCAGATGCTTTCATACTTGAACGGCGCAAACACAATATAATAAATGCGCGCACAGACGATTGCCATGACCGCGCCCACCAGGATCACATCGATCAGGCGGTCGGAGTTGATGCCGAAATCATCCGCATTGCGGAAAGCAAACAGCATGGCAAGCACCATGCCCGCGGCGATGATCACACCGTACCAGTAAATGTTGAAACCGCCAATGCTGAGCGCAACGCGGTTGATGGTAAATTCCAGCCCAAGGCCGGGAAACTGAACATCAAAAGACATCTGCCATTACACCTCATTCCTTCGGGTCGATCTGGATATAGGCGCTGTTTTCTTCCAGCAGCATGGTTTGCAGTGCCTTGTTCACATCGTCAACGGTCAAAGCGGCCAGCGCTTCAATTTCATCTGCCAGGGTGCGGCCTTTCAGGAAGGCCATGCCCATCTCCTCGGCGGCATCGTCCACGTTCTCCACATCAGCCAGCATTTCGCCGTACATCTGGTTTTTGACCAGGGTAAACAGCTCCGGGTCTACGCCGTTTTGGCGCAGGCGGGCAATTTCATCCCGCACCATCTGGGCAACCTCACGCGGGGTCTCACTTTCACCGGTAAAAGCAATGATGCAGGCTCCCTCGGTGGAAAGATAATCGCCGCTGAACTCCGGGTTGACCAGCGATTCATCATACAGCTTGCGGTACAGATTCGTCAGCCCGCCGCAGATCAGGTCCGGCAGCAGGTCTGCGATGACCTCCATGCGGGTATCGCCGCGGTTGATGGCGGCTTCCTTGTAGCCAAGGGCAAAGCAGGGCTTGTTGACCGGCATGGTAAAGGTGGTTTCTTTGTGCTGCACCGTATCGGCTTCCTGCGGGAAGATGGTTTCCACCTGCGGGGGTTCCACTGCATCATACACACCGTTGCGGCGGCAGGCTTCCACAGCCTGATCCAGCGTGATGTTGCCCGCAACGGAAAGCACCATGTTGCCGGGGCGGTAGAACGCATCGGTGCAGGCGTACAGCAGTTCGGGCGTCAGCTCGGCAATGCTCTGGGTGGTGCCGGCGATATCGTCCCGGATGGGATGGCTTTTATACAGGCAGCGGAACAGTGCGGTCAGCAGCCGCCAATCCGGGCTGTCGTCATACATTTTGATTTCCTGCCCGATGATGCCCTGCTCCTTGGCGATGGTCTCCTTGGTAAACCAGGGATGACCGACCATGTTGAGCAGAATATCCAGGTTTTCATCCGTCATGCCGGTTGCAGTAAAAATATAGCAGGTGCGGTCATAGCTGGTAAAAGCGTTTGCAGCAGCGCCAGTTTTGGCATACAGGTCGAACGCATCGCCCTGCTCGGATTCAAACATTTTGTGTTCCAGAAAGTGCGCGGTACCGGCGGGCAGCTGGATCCGTTTGCCGTTAAGGGTAAATTCCCGCACAACGGAGCCAAAGTTGGTGGCGTACATGGCGTGTACCGAGCTGTAGCCCGGCATAGTGCGGCACAAAACCGTCAAGCCGCTGGGCAGGGTCACGCTCTGGCAGTTGACCGCCCCCGCGGCTTTTTCCCGGATGGCAGCCGGGCTGTGTTCTGCGTGTTCCATCATGCGTTTTCCCCCTCCCCTTTTGCCGTCAGCGTGTAGCCAACAGAGTAATGGTAACTCTGCAGCACTTCGCGCACTTCGTCCGCCGTAACGGCGTTGGTCAGCACCTTGCCGTACTCCGGCGGGGCCAGCGCTTCGTCACGCAGGATCTGGCCATAGTACCAGCTTTCCAGTCCTCCGAGGGAATCCCCCAGCGAATCCAGGCTGGAAAGCAGGCTGCGGCGGCAGTCGTCCATTTCCTGTTCGGTGATAGGGCCGGTGCACAAGTCGTTCAGTTCTTTCAGGATCGCAGCTTCGGCTTGGGCTTCGCGGCCCGGCTCCACGCCGGAATCCACCATCATCACACCGGTGGCACGCAGAGCGCTGGAACCGCAGTAATAGCAAAGGCTCTGTTTTTCGCGCACATTGCGGAACAGGCGGCTGGTGGTGGAGCCGCCAAACACGCTCATTGCCATCCGCATCACGGTAATGCTGGGCAGGTCCTCCGGCGTGCCGCGGGTAAACAGCATACACAGCTTGGCCTGGGTCAGGCCGGGGATTTCCTCGCTAAAGTGCTGGGTTTCAATAATGGGCATGGCCAGCGGCATGGCAAAGCGCTGGGGGCTGCGGGCAGCGCCAGCCAGCTTTTGCAGCAGCAGCTCTTCCACCAGGGCGGGATCCGCCCCCTGCACCATCACATCAATAGATGCCAGCGAAAGGATGCGGTCATACTCGGCTTTCAGCGTCTGGGGCGTTACGTTGGGCAGGTCACTTTTGTAGCCGCCCAGCTCAATGCCTGCCGGGGAATCGCCATAAAATTTGCGGCGGGCCTGGCGCACACAGTACAGGCGCTTATTGTTGAACTCGGCATCCAGGCGGCGGGCCAGGGATTCTTTTTCAATGCGCACAGCCTCCGGGTCAAACACACCATCAATCAGGTACGGCTCAAAGATGGTACCAAAGGCGATATCGGCATATTCACGGGTCAGATTCTCACCGTCAAGGGCAAAGCGATCCTTGATGCCGCAGATGTCCACCGTCAGCACGCGGTCAATTCCGGCGCTGCTCTGGTCCACGCCAAGGTCGGCACCGTACAGCCGCGCCAATTTGCGGGAAAGCTCCGTCATATCCGGGCAGCCCGCATAGCCGCGTTCCAGCACCAGCGGCAGCACAGCGGCATCCGTTGCGCTGCGGCGCAATGCCGGGTAGCGCAGATGGATGGTAATGCGGCAGCGGTTAAATTTTTCGGCATCCAATGTGGTGATAAATACACCGGGAGCCAGTTTTTTACGTTCCAAATCAGTATCCTCCGAATTTCTTCCGAATTCCTCGGATGATGGGGTCCCGCCCTTAAAACGATGTGCGGCGTTTGCCGGTCATGGCGGCAACGTCCAGGGCCAAAACCGTGGTGTGTTCCACCATTTCCGGCTCAAAGGGCAGGTCCGGGCAGTGGTAATGCTGCATCAGCGCCTGCAGGGCGGTCAGCTTTTCCCCGCCTTCCACAAAGCGGACGGTCCCGCGGCCAATGACGCTCTGGTAGTTCATGCCATAAGTGCAGGAGGTTGCCCCGCCGCTTACGGTGCCGGGGCAGTCAGCTTCAAAGCTCACATTGGGGTCAGCGCGCAGCAGGTCCAGCTTGGTGCCAACGGGGGCACAGTGGAAATACAGCGTCAGGCTTTGCGGCCCGGCGGCCATACCAAAGTTCAGCGGAACAAGGTACGGCACGCCGGATGCCGGGTCGTTGATGGCAACGCAGCAGACGGGGCATTGTTCCAAAATGGCAAGTTGGCCCTCCAGGTCCGCCACTTCACGATCCTTACGGCGCATTACGCTTCCTCCTTTGCGGCAAAATAGGCAATGCTTTGCTGGGCAGCGGTTTCGATCAGGTCTGCCAGCTCCTGCAATGTACCAAACTTGCGCACAGCGCACAGGTAGTGGTGGAATTCCAGCACCGGCGTCTGGCCATAAGTATCGCCATGGTAGCCCGGCACATAGGTTTCGCAGGTAACAGGGGCGTTGGCGGCATCCACGGTGGGGCGGCGGCCAATGCCGGTTGCGGATGGCCACCAGCGGCCATCCAGCCAGATGCGGGTCAGGTACACGCCGGTGCAGGGCTGCAAAGCGTCTGCGGGATAGTTCTGGTTGATGGTGGGTTTGCCCAGCTTGGAGGTGCCGATGCCCTTGCCGTGGCGCACCGGCCAGTCAATGCAGTAGGGCGCCCCCAGCATGGCGTTGGCATCCTCGATGCGGCCTTCCTCCAGCGCGGCACGGATGCGAGTGGAGGAAACCGTCTGCCCGCCGTATTGTGCCATGTCCACAATGGTCACGGCGATGCCCAGCGGGGCGCACAGCTCCTTCAGGCGGTCCACATTCCCGGCGGCATATGCGCCAAAGGTAAAGTTATCGCCGCAGAACACCGCCTTGGCGGCAAAGCATTCCACCAGAATTTTGTTGACGAAATCTTCCGGGCTTAAACTGCGGAAGGATTCAAACGGGGGTTCCATATAGGCGGTAATGCCCAAAGCGGCAACGCGGGCATGCTTTTGCCCAGCGGACAAGATACGCCCGCCCTTGAGCGACTGCCCGCCCGGCAGGCTGAAGGTAAAAGCCGCGGGGGTCAGGCCGTGGGCCGCGGCGTATTCCACCGCTGCCCCCAGCACACGGCGGTGCCCAAGGTGAACACCGTCAAAATAGCCCAAGGCCACGGCGCTGCCGTTGGGTGCGCCCACCGGGGCCAGTGTATTCAAAATATTCATGGTAGTTGGCATACTTCCTGTTGTTGAGCGGACAGCGGTTCTGCCCGTTGCGGTTTGGGTGCAGGCGTTCACGCCCGCTCGCAGAAGATCTTTTCCACCTGCAGCACACCCTGCGTCACGTTGGCAAGCCCCAAAAAGGTACCTGCGGCATCATACACGCGGTATTTGCCGTCCTGTGCGCGGTAGTGGCTGGTGGGGCAGCCGTTGAAGAGGTGCTTTTTCACTGCATCGTCCACCGTCAGGGCAGGCAGCGAGGCAAACACGTGTTCCACCGGCAGCAGCCATCCACTTTGCTGCAGGGTACCTGCTTCGGCAGCGGCCAGGATTTCTGGCAGGGTGTGGCATTCCTCAATCTTGAACGCCCCGGCGCGGGTGCGGCGCAGTGCCGCCAATGTGGCGGGCACGCCCAAAGCTGTACCGATATCCTCCGCCAGAACGCGGATGTAGGTGCCCTTGGAGCAGCTGACTCGGATGGTATAATCCCCCGGTGCCGGGCTGCCCAGGTAGGTAATCTCATAAATCGTGATGGGGCGCGGGGTGCGCTCCACCGTCTGGCCTTTGCGGGCCGCCTTGTACAGCGGTTGGCCGTTGATCTTGACCGCTGAATACATCGGCGGCAGCTGCATCTGCCGGCCCATAAACTGCGGCAAAACAGCTTTCAGCTCTGCTTTCCCCACCGTAACAGGAGCGGTTTCCAGCGCAGTGCCGGTCACATCACCGGTATCGGTGCGCAGGCCAAGGCGAATGGTAGCTTCATAGGTTTTATCATGGTCAGGCTGGCGGTCCGCCGCGGCGGTGGCATTGCCGATAAACACGGCGAGCACACCAGTCGCCATAGGATCCAGTGTGCCCGCGTGCCCCAGCCTGCGCGTTCCCAGCGCACCGCGCAGCTTGGCCAGCACATCAAAGCTGGTCCAGCCCGCAGGTTTATCAACTGGGAGAATGGCACAAGTATTCATTGGGGTTTTCCTTTTCAGTTTATTGTGCTGCATTCGGCAGCAGCACCCAGCTGCGGTGCCAGCCTTGCGGCGGCAGGCAGACGGTGCCATCTTGCAGGTTTACAGGCGTGTGCCGCATCCCCGTGTGCTGCGCGTTGTGGTGCAGCTGGCCTTCAACCAGCGTCCTGATCCAGCAAGCCGCAGCGCTGCAACTCCTTGCGGACTTCCTCCAGCACGGCATGCTTGGCGTTATCCAGGTTGCCGCTGATCTCGCACCCGGCTGCGCGGGCATGGCCGCCGCCGCCCAGGCGGCGCGCAATGTTGCAGGCATCAATGTTGCCCGATGTACGCACGCTGATGCGGAAGCTGCCATCCCGCTGCTGGCGGTAGGTCAGGCCAACCTCCACGCCTTCAATGGAGCGCGGCAGGCTGGTCAGGTCCTCCAGCTCGGCACCCGCCACGCCAGAAGATTCGATCTGGTCCCAGGTCAGGCAGATCACGGCGCATAGGTCGTTGAAATAATATTCCAGGCTTTCCATCGCCATGCGTTCCGCAGTTATGCGGGCATGGGAGCGGGATTCAAACAGGCGGGCATTCAGTTTTTCCACATCGGCACCGGCTTCCATCACGCGGGCCGCCGCCATATGGGTGCGGGGCGTGGTACTGGCAAACTTAAAGCAGCCGGTATCGGTTGCAATGCCGGTATACAGGCTGTTGGCGATCTGCGGCGTAATGGTCACGCCCATATCCACGATCACATCCAGCAAAAACTCGCAGGCCGCGGCGGCGCCGGGGTCCAGCAGGGTTTCATAGGCATAGCCGCTGTTGCTGGCATGGTGGTCAATGCAAAGGTTGGTATGGGTGGCATACTGCGGTACATTGTTATTTTCGCCAAAAAGCTGGATGCTGGCAACATCCACCGCCACCACAAATGCAGGGTTAAAGCTGCCGTCAAACCAGCGCAGCTCCATATAATCATACATTTTGGGGATGGGGTCGCTGCATAAAATCGCGGCGTTTTTGCCCAGCGCCTTGAGCGCAAGATACAGTGCACCGGCGCAGCCGATGGTATCGCCATCGGGGTTTTTGTGGCAAAGGATCAGGATATCGTCCGCGCCGCGCAGACGCAGCACGGCTGTCTGCCGATCCACAGATTCGGTCATAAGGCTCCTCTTTTCTCGGCCGCGATTGGGGGCTATTCCCTCTCCCCCGTTGGTTCCGGCCTTTGGGAAGGCGCAGCTGCAAGCGTAAATTTCAACTGCGCGTTTTGGTCGATGACTGGCTGCAGCACCAGTTAAGATGTATCTGAAAGCAACGAAAATGACAGATATTTCGCAAGCACAAGCAGGATGTAAGGCAAAGAACCGCAGGGATCCTTTGTGTTTTTTAGCGCAAAATCCGGCTGTGTTTGTAAAAACAGACTAATTTTTCGACTTTTCAGATACAGTCTGGGCAGGTTATTCCTGCTCTTCCGGTTCTGCCTGTGCTGCGGGGTGTGCTTTTTCAATATCCTGCAGCAGCTGGTCAATGTGCACTGCGTAAGCAGCGCTGTCATCCTTGGTAAACACAAAGCGCGGGGCTTTGCGGATGTGCATGCGGCGGCTGACTTCGGTGCGGATATGGCCCGAAGCTTTGTTCAGGGCTTTCACCACTGGGTCGGCGCCGCCTTCGCGCCCCATTACACTGATGTACACCTTGGCGACATCCAGGTCCGGGGTAACATCAAGCCGGGTCACAGTCAACAGACCACCCGAAACGCGGGGGTCCTTCATTTCGCCGATAATGGCGATCAGCTCGCGTTTCATATCCTGTGCCATACGGCCATGGTTTTTGCTTGGCATAACTTTACCTCATAAAGCCCCCTGCGGGGCTTGTCAAACAAGCGGGAACGGCTCAATGCCGGATCAATCGCGGTATTCTTCCAGCTTGAAGCACTCGAATACGTCACCCTCTTTGACGTCGGAGAACTTCTGCAGGGTGATGCCGCATTCATAGCCTTCGGCCACTTCCTTGGCGTCATCCTTGAAGCGCTTCAGGGATGCAATGGCATCCTCGCAGATGACGATACCGTCACGCACCAGGCGCAGCTGGGCATCGCGGGTGATCTTGCCGGAAGTAACACGGCAGCCGGAAACAGTGCCAACGCTGGAAATCTTGTAGACCTGGCGAACCTGTGCTTCGCCCAAGGCGACTTCGCGCACCTTGGGAGCCAGCATACCCTTCATAGCATCGGAAACATCGTTGATGGCATCGTAAATGACGCGGTACATACGCATTTCAACACCGGCCTGCTCGGCTTCGGCCTTGGCAACAGCGTCCGGACGGACATTAAAGCCGATGATGATGGCGTTGGAAGCATCGGCCAGAGAAACATCGGACTTGGAAATCGCACCAACACCGGCATGGATGACGCGCACGCGCACTTCGTCGTTGCTGAGCTTTTCCAGACTCTGTTTCACAGCTTCGGCGCTGCCCTGAACGTCAGCCTTGACAACAATGGGCAGTTCCTTCATATCGTTCTGGGCCATCTGGTCAAACAGGTTATCCAGGGTGACCTTGGTGTAAGCAGCAAACTGCTTTTCCTTGGCTTCGGTGGTACGCTTGTCAGCCAGTTCACGGGCCAGGCGTTCATCCTCAACAGCCTCGAAGATATCGCCGGCGGTGGGCACTTCAGTCAGGCCGGTGATCTCCACAGGGGTGGAAGGACCGGCGGATTCGATCTCAACGCCCTTATCGTTGCGCATGGTACGCACACGGCCAACGGCGGTACCGGCAATCAGACAGTCGCCCTTGTGCAGGGTGCCGTTCTGAACCAGCAGGGTGGCAATGGTGCCCTGGCCCTTATCCAGGCGGGCTTCCACAACGGCACCCTTGGCACGGCGGTTGGGGTTGGCTTTCAGCTCCATGACCTCTGCTTCCAGGACAATGCGTTCCAGCAGGTCCTGGATGCCTGCGCCAGTAGCGGCAGACACGGGGATGCAGGCAGTTTCGCCGCCCCAGTCTTCGGGCACGATCTCGTACTTGGTCAGCTGTTCCTTCACGCGCTCCGGGTTAGCGGTCGGCTTATCCATCTTGTTGATGGCAACGATCAGCTTGACGTTGGCAGCCTTGGCGTGGTTGATGGACTCGATGGTCTGGGGCATGATGCCGTCATCGGCAGCAACAACCAGAACCGCGATATCGGTCATATCCGCGCCGCGGGCACGCATGGCGGTAAAGGCTTCGTGGCCCGGCGTATCCAGGAAGGTAACGGGGCTGCCGTTGACATTGACCTGGTAAGCGCCGATGGCCTGGGTAATGCCGCCGGCTTCGCCTGCGGTAACGTTAGTGGAACGGATGCGGTCCAGGATGGAAGTTTTGCCGTGGTCAACGTGGCCCATAACAACAACGACCGGCGGACGTTCGACCAGCTGATCGGCGCTGTCCTCTTCCTGGGTGAACAGGCGCTCTTCGATAGAAACATGAACTTCATGCTCCACCTTTGCGTGGAATTCCTCTGCGATCAGGGCGGCGGAATCGAAATCGATCACATCGGAAGCAGCGTGCATTTCGCCCATCTGCATGAACTTGGCAACAACCTTGGCCACGTTCTGCTTCAGGCGGGTAGCCAGCTCGCCAACGGTGATCTCATCGGGGATGGAGATTTTGAGCTGGGCGTTGCGGGCCTTTTCCAGCTGGATGCGCTGCAGGCGCTCGGCTTCGGTTTCACGGCGGCGGCCAAACTGCTGGCCGCGGCGGTTATTGCGGTTGTTGAACTTTTCTTTTTTGCCGGTGGGAGCGTTCTTGCGCTTGCTGGGCATATTGCGGCTGTCGGCCAGGTCATCATAGCGGGCGCTGAACTTATCCACGTTCACATCCACGGTGCGGGTATCCACAGACACCTGGGCGCGGTCAACCTTGACCTGCTCGGTGGCGACGGGCTCCTTGATGCCGGTCTCGCTGGCCAGCTCCTGCATGGTCACGCGCTTTTCGCTGCGCTTTTCGGCCTGCTTGTTATCATTGCGCTTATCATTGCGCTTTTCCTGCTGGACCGGTTTGGGCTGTGCTGCCTTGGGCTGCGCATTCTGGGCGGGCTTAGCCTGCTCCGCTTTCGGCTCTGCCTTGGGGGCTTCCGGCTGCTTGGGCTGGAGCTTAGCGGCCTCCGGCTTCGGCTCTTCTTTTTTCGCCTTGGGCTTTGCTTCGGGCTTTTTGGTCTCCTGCTTGACGGGCTGCGGCTCCTTGCCGGATGCCAGATACTCGCCCAGGTCCTTGACGGCGGTTTCGCGGGTCAGGGCTTCCAGCAGGGCGTTGACCTCGTTTTCTTCAAAGGTCGCGCCCGTCTTGCGGGTCTCGCCAGTCAGCTCCGCAAAAGTCTCAATAACCTTTTTGGTGCTGATGCCAAAATCTTTTGCAATATCCGTAACTTTGTATTTGAAATCAACCATTGGCTGAATCCTCCTTCACTTGCTTTTTGAGGTAGCCTGCACACAGGTGTGCAAGGTTTTCGTCCGTAACCGCAAATACGGCAGCAGGCTTTGGCGTAAGCATGCGCAGGTCCTCGCCTTTCAGCGGCATCACCGCGCAGGGGATCACCCCGCGGCAGGTATCCTGCATATGCTGCGTGGTGCGCTTGCTGGCGTCGCAGGCCAGCAGCACCAGGCATGCCTTGCCCCGCATCACAGCTTCTTCCACACGGTCATAGCCGTGCAGCAGCTTGCCGGCTTTGCGGCAAATTCCCAATGCACCCAACAATGGGTCCTTATCATTCGCCACGGGGCATCGCCTCCTTTACTGCCTGCTCGGCACAAGCCATCTCTTCGGTCAGGCGCTCAAACACCTCATCCGGCACCGGCACACCAAAGGCATGTTCCAGCCGCTTGGCCTTGCGTGCTTTGGCCAGGCACGCTGCCGACGGGCACAGGTATGCGCCGCGGCCGGAACGCTTGCCGGTCAGATCCACGCTGACTTCACCTTCGGGGCTGCGCACAATGCGCACCAGTTCTTTTTTCGGTTTTTGGGTGTTGCACCCAACGCACCGGCGCACCGGCACCTTTTTTTGCGGTTTTTGTTGCAAATGGCTGACCTCTTTTCAGTCTCAGCGCCGCATTGCACGGCGTGTGCTCATTATTCCTTGCCGGTTTCCGGGGCGGTCTCGGCGGCGGGGGCTTCGGCCGGCTGTTCAGCCGGGGTTTCGTCCTCCTCGCCATAGTAGCCGGATTCCGGGCGGATGTCAATATTATAGCCGGTCAGGTGGGCGCACAGGCGCACATTCTGGCCCTTGTTGCCAATGGCAAGGCTCAGCTGGTGGTCAGGCACGGTCACGCGGCAGCTCTTGGTTTCGCCGGGCAGCAGCTCCACCTTGACAACCTTTGCCGGGGACAGAGCTGCGGAGATGAACTCGTTGATGTCCTCGCTCCAGCGGATGATATCGATCTTTTCGCCGCCCAGCTCTTCCACGATCTTTTCCACGCGGGAGCCATGGGCGCCGATGCAGGCACCGACGGGGTCAACATCGGGGTTCTTGCTCCACACAGCCATCTTGGTGCGGGCACCAGCCTCACGGGCAATGGCCTTGATCTCAACGGTGCCGTCATAGATTTCGGGCACTTCCAGCTCAAACATGCGCTTGACCAGGCCGGGATGGGTGCGGCTGATGGTCACGCGGGGGCCGCGCTCGGTTGCCAGAACATCGACCACATAAACCTGGACCATCTGGCCTTCGGTAAAGTGTTCGCCGGGCACCTGCTCGTTTTTGGGCAGAACAGCGCTGCCGCCCTTGCCGAGATCCAGCACGATGTTGCCGCGCTCTGCATCCACAGCGGTAACGGTGCCGGTGATGATCTCGTGTGCACGGGACTGCATCTCGCTGCACTGCAGGCTGCGCTCGCCTTCGCGCAGGCCCTGGCGGATCACATGCTTTGCGGTCTGGGCGGCAATGCGGCCAAACTCTTTGGTCTTGAGGGGGGTAACAAGGCGCTGGCCCACTTTATAGGTCTTGCGGATCTTCTGGGCATCTTCCAGGCTGACCTGGGTGTGGGGGTTCTCAACTTCCTCCACAATGTCCTGCAAAAGGCTTGCGCGGAATGCGCCGATGTTGGGGTCGATATCCACAACGACATTATCGTCCTCGACCTCATAGTCCTTTTTGACAGCAATGACAATGGCGGCCTTGATCTTGTCGATCAGGTAGTCTGCCGGCAGTCCGCGCTCCTTTTCCAGTGCGGCCAGTGCGTCAAAAAATTCGTTGTTATTCGTTGCCATGTTAGTCCTCCGTTCAATATCGCTCAAAACAAATCTTCATCGTCACACAGTTTTACATACCCTGCGGCTTTTACCGGGAAGGTATAATCCCCGTCATCGCTTTTCAGCGTCACCATGCCGTCAGCGGAAAGCCCTTCCAGAATGCCCTCCACATCGCGGCGGCCCTGTTCGTCCGGGCGGATCAGGTGGGCAGCGCATTTCTGGCCTTTCAGCTGTTCATAGTGTTCGGGGCGGGTCAGGCGGCGGCCCAGGCCGGGGCTGCCAACCTCAAGGTAGTAGCTCTGGTCAATAGGGTCGGCCTCGTCCAGAATCGGGTCGATGGCGCGGGAAACCGCCTCGCAGGTGTCCGTGTCCAGCGGCTCGTCGCGGTCGATCAGAACGCGCAGGAACCAGTCCGGGCCTTCTTTTTCAAAGCGGACATCCCACAGGCGCAGGCCGAAACCTTCGACCGTGGGGCGGACAAGTGCTTCCACAACGGCTGCGGCACCGCCGGGCTGATGGTTTTTGCCTTTGGCCATAAAAAATCTCCCTATCATAAAAAGAAAGCGGACCTTTGACAGCCCACTTTCCATAAAATCATCATCGAACAATAAGAATATAGCATACCGCGGCAAAAAATGCAAGGGGTTTGGCTCATTTTGCGCGAAATTGTAACCAAAATATCCCTTTTGGCCGCCTTTTATGCGCCCGGCTCTTGACGGGGCAGCGTGCTTCCGGTATAATATCGTTATAAGATATCGTGTTACGATATTACGGTTTGCTACCAAAGGAGGTGCTGCCCCATGCCGAAACAGGCGCTGGAGAGCCTGACGGAATCTATGTTTTACCTGTTGATGGCCTTGACCCAGGGTGAGCGCTGCGGCACTGAGATCACCGCATTTGCCGCCGAGATCACCGCCGGGCGGGTCAAGATTGGCCCGGCAACGCTGTATACCCTGCTGGGCAAGTTTGAAAAAGAAGGCCTGATTGCCGAAACGTCCGTTCTGGGCTGTAAGCGGTATTATCAGATCACCCCCGCAGGCAGAGCCGCCTATACAGCCGAGTGTACCCGGCTGCAGCTCTGCCTGCAAAACGCGGCCGCGGCGGCGCAGGGCGCTTTTGCCCCCGCTGCCCTGCCGGGAAAGGAGCTTGACGACCATGACCACAGCACGCTGCAACCCCCTTTGGCAGCCCATCCCCTGCCCACTGTATGACATTGAGGGGCTGGAAAGCTGGCTGGGCGATATGGCCGCACAGGGGCTTGTGCCTGTAACAATCGGCCAGAACTTTGCCCGCTTCCGCTGCAGTCAGCCCAAAGCCGTGCGCTACCGGCTGAACGCCAAGCCTGCGCCGGAAACATTTTTAGAATCTGCCCCCGGCACCCCGGATGGCGAGGAACGCGCCCTGGCGCAGGAATGCGGCTGGTATTATGTTACCGCCGTGGGAGACTTTTTCCTGTACGCCTGCGAGGATAGTGATGCGCCGGAGCTGAACACCGACCCGCAGGTACAGGCGCTCAGCCTGCGCTATGCCAAGCGGCATGTATTCGCCCCCGCCGGGCTGCTGGCTTACTGGCTGGTAACGTTCTGGGTGCGGTACGCCATGGGCGTCTGGCACACGCCGGTGATCGACTTTGTGGAGCTGGGCTGGCTGAGCTTCTGCTATCTGGGGCTATTGGCCGCCGCGCTGGTCAGCGTGGTACATAACACCGTGCTGCTGTACCGGTTTTCTGCCCGGTTAACGCGCGGTGCGGAGCCGGAGCGTCACAAAAACTGGCGTAAGGGTGCCGGGCGGTATCTGGTTGGGCGGGTGCTGGCGGCGCTGCTGTTTGTGCTGACCATTGTGTGGACCTTTGCCGGTTCTGCCATGGAAAAGAGCCGGCACGGCAGCATTCCGCTGGAAGATTACACCGCTCCCCTGCCGTTTGCCACCCTGGACGATTACGCCGGGCAGCCCACCGCGCTGGATGCCGATGCTGCCCCCGCGGCCAGTTTTGTGCTGGTGCAGCGGTTGCCGCTGGCCCCGACCTTTATCAGATATGAAGCCCACGGCCAGGCCGGCGCGAATGGGCTGCGTGGTGCATTATATGTAGAGTATTACGAATGTATCACCCCGCAGCTGGCCCAGACGATGTACCGCGAAGGCAAAACCAACGGGCTGCACAACTTTCCCGAAACCGTCGCCGATGCCGCCAACGGTTCCATCTACTGCCGCACGCTGGTGGACGGCAATAAAGTGCTGCGGGTGCTGCTGTTCCAGTACCAGGAGGAACAGATTCCCTTGCAGGAGCTTGAAGCGATCTGCAAAAGCGGATTTGCTACATCGGGTAACTCAACCTAAACCTGCTAAACCGGTAGAATTTCTTTATTTCTTCTCTATACAAAACACAAAACAAACAGTGCCGCCGCCCCACCTTGCTGCGTGGGGCGGCGGCGCTTTGCTGTTATAATTTTATGTTATGGCTGTAGCATCTGTTTTGCCGTATCAGAATGCCCATTCACCGTTGGTGAAGATCGTCACTTCTTTGCCGTTCTTGGTGGTGCCGATGACGTTGGTATCCGGCGCGCCGATCATGACATCCTCATGGATGGCGGAATCGTTCAAGCCCTTGGCCAGCAGCTCGGTGCGGTTCATCTTGCTGCCGCCCTTGATGTTGGTGGGATAGCCAGCGCCAAAGGCAATGTGGCAGGCGGCATTTTCATCAAACAGAGTGTTGTAGAACAGCACGCCGCTCTGGTTGATGGGGCTGGATGCCGGAACCAGGGCAATCTCGCCAATGCGGCAGGCATTCTCGTCGGTGGAAAGCAGCTCAGCCAGCAGGCTGGCGTTCTTCTCCGCGCCATGCTCAACAACTTTGCCGTCCTTGAAGGTCACATGCCAGCCCTCAATCAGCTGGCCGTTGTACACATAGGGCTTGGTGCCGTACACAATGCCGTTTACCCGCTCACGGTGGGGTGCGCAGAACACTTCCTCGGTGGGCACGTTGGCGATAAAGTCGGTGCCGTTTTCCGCCTTGCTGGAAGCTCCCTCCCAGGTGGCATCATCTGCCAGGCCAACGGTCAGGTCGGTGCCGTTGGAGCTGGTCATGTGGATATGGTCCAGGTTCCAGGCGTTCAGCTGGTCGCGGTGGCGGCGGCCTTCGGCCACATGGGCTTTCCAGGCGCTGACAGGGTCGCCGGTGGAAACGCGGCAGACATCAAAGATGAGTGCCCACAGCTTTTCCATCGCTTCCTCCACCGGGATGCCGGGGAACACTTTTGCGGCCCAGGACGGTGCCGGAACAGCGGCCACACACCACTGTACACGGTCGTTCATCGTGTATTCCTGCCAGGGTTTCAGGAATTTGCGCCGGGCCAGGTTGACGCGGTTGATCTTGGCGGCATCCAGCCCGGCCAGTGCTTCGGGGTCAGCGGCGTGGATTGCCAGGGTACAGCAGCCATCCGGGTCCTCGGCATAGTCCAGGTAGCTGCGCAGCTCATAGGGCTTCATGGCAGCCAGGTCTTCCTCTTTGGCATACTCATAATGCAAGCGGCTGAGTTTGTCATCCTCCCAACGCACAATGCAGTTTTTAGCACCGGCTTCATACCCGGCTTTGACGCAGGCATGGCCGAACTCCGGCATGGTGACCGGGCAGCGGATGATAAAATTCTGGCGCGGCTGAACATTGACACCGACTTTGACGATAAAATCGGCATACAGCTGAAGATAATGCTGGTTCATAAGGCATTCTCCTTTTTGTTGGCGCGGCTTTGGATTTTTAAGATACACCCCAGAGCACGCGTGTTTTGTATTCTGTGTCCAGTATACCGCATCTTCCCGGTTCTGAAAACCCCCGGATATAACAAAGTTATTACTTGCGTATAAAAAAGTGCTTACCCGTGATAAACAGTAGTGAATAGAGAATAAAGAATCATGTCAGTGCGCCGCCGCGGCGGCACAAATAAAATAGGCGGGTTGCTCTGGCCGGAACGCTTTTTGCCGGAGTGACTGGCCTGATTCAAATGTGACGCGGTGGGCGTCACACAAGCATTATTCTCTATTCATTATTCATTGTTCCGTCCCCTCACATCACATATCGGTCTGCCCTTACCATGTGAGTATCCGTGTCCTCAGTGGGCTTGCCGCTGTCGTCGGAGATAAAGCCCACATCTTTGGCTACCAGCTGCACAGCACCTTTTTGTGCGGCGGTGCACTGTACCATGCCGCATTCCAACAGCATCAGCTTTGCGGCAATCAGCTCCGGTTCCAGTTCCGGGGTCAGCGCCACCATGCCGCACCCTTTTACGCAAAGGCCGTCCGGGGCCTCCAGCATCCAATAGTCCACCTGCACCCTGCCCTGGCCCTGCAACAGTCTGCCACGCACTGTCTGAACTTTCTCTGCCTGCACACAGCTGGCGGAAAATGCTTTCTCCTGTGCGGCGGGCACCAGGGCGGTGCCGGTCACTTTGCAGTATTCCAGCTGGGGCAGCAGGGCGGCGCTTTCCGCCGTCAGGGTCAGCCTGCCGTCCACATACAGTTTGTTGCCCTTGCGGCGGATCAGCGCGGCGGTCAGTTCGGCATCATCCTTGAGGTAGGCTGTTCCGTCCGGCACAATTTCCAGGTCGGTATCATCCTCAAACAGCGGGGCGGCCTGTGCGGCAAGGCTTTGGGCCAAAATCGCCCTGGGCGTATCGAACCGCACGCCCTGCTTTGCCAGGGCAGCGGCATCCAGCGCGGGGTCCAGCATCACAACGCAGCGGGCCGCCCAGTACAGGGCCGGTTTGGCCCGCAGGGCAAAAGTGCTGTCCAGCACGGCGGTGTTTTTCAGCTGCACTGCACCGTCCGGCCAGGTGATGATCTGCCCGTTCACTGCCACATTGCCCAGCTTTCCGCTCAGGCTGCGCGGGCAGTATACCTGCCCGTTTACCGTAATCTGCAGATACCGCGCCAGCACTTCGGCCGAGCCGGAAGCAATTTTCAGTTCGCCGTTCACCGTCAGCACTGTGTCTGCTTCGGGTACATCGCCGGGGGTGACCTCCGCCACGCCGTTCACACTGCGCAGGGCAATATTCGGCTTGTCCGTTGCCAGGTCACATTTTAAGGTAACGGGATAACGAGCAATCAGCTCTCTTGCGCGGTCGTTCAGCACCACCACATTGGCCCGCACTTCAATGACATCATAGGCGGCAAGGGTTTCTTCTTTCACGTTACGCAGGTCGCAAAAGTTTGCTTTAATCAGTAGTTTATTCGGCATCGTTTATTCCTCCATCAATAATTGGCTTAAGTATCGGCGGGCTTTGGCCAGCCGGGTGCGCACGGTGGCAGGCGGCAAACCGTACATTTTTCCCAGTTCCGCCGCAGTGTAGCCTTCCAGGTAGCGCTTGCGGAATAGCTCCTGCTCCGCCGGGGGCAGCAATTCCAACAGGCGGCGGGCTTCCGCTTCGGCAAAATCCGGATCCGGCGTTTCCGGTTCGGGCTCCAGCTCCGGCAGGGCGGCGGCTTCCCGCGCGGTACGGCGCATGGCATCCACAAACAAGTTGCGCGCCGTGCGGTACAGCCAGGCCCGGCGCTGGCTGGGGCCAAGGTCCTGCAATGTACCAATATTCTGCCATGCGCGCAGGAACACTTCCTGCACCATATCCTGCGCGGCCGCATCACTGCGGCACAGCCCGCGGCAATAGGCGGTCAGCTCCGCGCGGTGGGCGCAAAACAGTTCTTCCAGCATGGGTTCTCCTTTGGGTCAGGCCGTGGGGCGCGGCCCGGTTTTGTCTCCAGTTTTATCCACGATAATAATTTTGATGCTGCACATGGGGCATTCTCCTTTGTTTGTTTTTGCAAGGCCTTACACTGGGATAACGAACCGGGAGGGCAAAGTGTTTCAGCATTTGAAAAAAAATATTTGTTCTGAACGTATTGTACCATGCCGGCGCCCGGCCCGCCAGCACTGCCCGCATAAACCGACGGCGCGCCGCATACCGTTGAAAAAACGGTTGGGAGGGCATGTTCTATGAAAGGTGACCCCGAAGAGCGCGCCATGCAGATTGGGCGGTACCTGGTGCAAAGCGGCGCTACCGTGCGGGCGGCAGCGCAGGTGTTCGGCGTGAGCAAAAGTACCGTGTGGAAGGACCAGTGCCGCCTGCAGCACCTGGCCCCCGGCCTTTGGCAGGAGGTACGCGCCGTGCTGCTGTATAACAAAGCCCAGCGCCACCTGCGCGGCGGCGAAGCCACCCGCTGCAAATACCTGCACGCACAGCACAACCATGCGGATTAGGGGTTGCACCACAGCCCGCGCAACGGTATAATAGAAGCAAAAAATAAGGGCATGGGATCCATGCCTGCCGGAAGGTTGTGTATACAGCATGAAACGCAAGGATTACATCAGCTGGGACGAATACTTTATGGGCATTGCTATTTTGTCCGCCATGCGCTCCAAGGATGATTCCAGCCAGGTAGGGGCCTGCATTGTCAGCCCGGAAAACAAGATCCTTTCCCTTGGCTACAACGGCATGCCCATCGGCTGCAATGATGACGATATGCCCTGGGACCGCGAAGGTGACGAGCTGGAAACCAAATACATGTACGTCTGCCATGCGGAGCTGAACGCCATTTTGAACAGTGCTCACAGCGATCTGCGCGGTTCGCGGGTGTATGTGACGCTGTTCCCCTGCAACGAGTGCGCCAAGGCCATCATTCAGAGCGGCATCCGGGAAATCATCTATCTTTCGGATAAATACCATGATACCAACGCCAGCGTTGCCTCGCGGCGGCTGTTCAACATGGCGGGGGTCAAGTACCGTGCTTACCATCCGCACGGGCGTGAAATCAGTTTTGAAGTATAAAGAACAACGAGGCAGGAAAGCATGAAAAGCATAATCATTGGCGTTGCTGGCGGCACCGGAAGCGGCAAAACCACCCTGACGGAGCGCCTGCGGGACCATTTTGGCGCGGATGAAGTGAGCGTGCTCAACCACGACAGCTACTATAAGCGGCATGACGAGCTGCCGTATGAAGAGCGCTGCAAGCTGAACTATGACCACCCGGATTCCTTTGATACCGAGCTGCTGGTGCAGCACCTGCAGGCTTTGCGCCGCGGCGAAAGCGTGAAGGTTCCGGTATATGATTACACGATCCACAACCGCAGCGATAAGACCATTACGGTACACCCGGCCCCGGTCATCATTGTGGAAGGCATCCTGATTTTTGCCAGCCAGGAGCTGTGCGATATGATGGATATGAAAGTGTTTGTGGATACCGATGCCGATGTGCGCATTCTGCGCCGCATTGTACGCGATGTTAAGGAGCGCGGCCGCACGCTGGACAGCGTGGTGAACCAGTACCTGACCACCGTTAAACCGATGCACGAGCAGTTTGTGGAGCCCAGCAAACGCAAAGCCGATTTGATCGTGCCCGAAGGCGGCCGCAACATGGTGGCACTGGATATGCTGATCAAGTGGGTTGCCACCCATCTAAGCACGGTGCGGCAGTAAATAGAATATGTTTTTTCGCAGCACACGGGATTTGGGGAGAGCGTGTGCTGCGTTTTTGTTTTTAGGCAATACCGCATAATTCTAAGTGTCGATACGGCGAGCGAGGTGCGGCAGATGCTAAGCCAAAAGCGCAGATAATACTGGATGCTGCAAAGGTGAGCGCCGCCAGTGGCGGAAACAGCGAACCGAAGCAGGGGCAGCGGTCGCAGAGTGCGAGGGGCTTTTGCCCCCGAAGCACGATGCGGGTACCGCAACCCGACATTATCGAGCATTTTGGCAACGCAGATGCCGTGCCGCAGCCGCCGAAGCGGTGCTTAAGCCGTAAGGCGGGAATTGTGCGGTGTTGCCCTAACTTTTCTTTTTCTCTTTTTCCCAAAAAGTTTTCCCCATTCTCGTCATTTTGTTCAAACCCCAAAAATCCATCTTGACACAGAATGTGAAACCTGCTAGAATCCATATTGTTATCAATTCACAAATGCAATGATGGGGAAAAAGCAATCTCCTTTCAGCTTCAGAGAGCCGCCGGTTGGTGCAAGGCGGTGCGGAAGGTTTTGCGTCACTGGCCCCTGAGCAGCTGCGCTGAGCGCTTTGCGTTAGGTGCAGCCGGAACCTGACCGTTATCTTGCAGGAGCGATTCACTGTTTGCTTTCTATAAAACAGCCGATCGTGCAGAGCGGCCGCCCCCTGGCGGCAATGAGAGTGGTACCGCGGGTATTTGTAAAATTTACATCCCGTCTCTCAAAGGTAAAAACGCCTTTGAGAGACGGGATTTTTATTTTGTCCGGTTTTCAGGGGCAGACAAACTTTGATGGAGGCAATAAAAAATGATGGACGCAACAAAGTATCATGTAGGTTATTATCCCCCGCCGGTTGAGCCCGGCCATGTCTATGAATGGCCCCAGAAAGACCATATCGAAAAGGCTCCCGCCTGGTGCAGCGTAGACCTGCGCGATGGCAACCAGAGCTTGATCGTTCCCATGAATCTGGAAGAAAAGCTTGAATTTTATGATATGCTCATCAGGATCGGCTTTAAGGAGATTGAGGTCGGCTTCCCGGCAGCGTCCGAGACCGAGTACGACTTCCTGCGCGCCTTGATCGATGGCAACCGCATCCCGAACGACGTCACCGTTCAGGTGCTGACCCAGTGCCGTGACCATATCATCCGTAAAACATTTGAGGCCGTTAAGGGTGCACCGCGCGCCATCATCCACTTTTATAACTCCACCAGCGTTGCCCAGCGCGAGCAGGTGTTCAAAAAGAGCAAGGAAGAGATCAAGCAAATCGCTGTTGACGGCGCAAAGCTGGTTAAAAAGCTGAGCGAAGAATACGAGGGCAACTTCCTGTTTGAATACAGCCCCGAAAGCTTTACCGGCACCGAGCCGGAATACGCCGTTGAGGTTTGCAACGCCGTATTGGATGTGATGCAGCCCACCCCGGACCGCCCGATGATCATCAATCTGCCGGTCACGGTGGAAATGAGCATGCCTCACATTTACGCCAACCAGATCGAATGGTGCTCCAAGCACCTCAAGTACCGCGACAGCGTGATCCTGTCCACCCACCCCCACAACGACCGCGGCTGCGGCGTGGCAGATGCCGAGCTGGCTGTTCTGGCCGGTGCCCAGCGCATTGAATGCTGCCTGTTCGGCAACGGCGAGCGCACCGGCAACGTGGATGCCATTACCCTGGCCATGAATATGTACAGCCACGGCGTGGACCCGCACCTCGACTTCAGCAACATGCCGGCCATCTGCGAAACGTATGAACGCGTGACCCGCATGCATGTGTACGAGCGCAGCCCGTATGCCGGTTCCCTGGTGTTTGCTGCGTTCAGCGGCAGCCACCAGGACGCCATTGCCAAGGGCATGACCTGGCGCAAGGAGCATAACCTGCACGAGTGGACCTGCCCGTACATCCCCATTGACCCGCATGACATTGGCCGCACTTACGATGCCGACGTCATCCGCATCAACAGCCAGAGCGGCAAGGGCGGCATCGGCTTCCTGCTGCAGCAGAATTACGGCTACAATCCCCCGCCGCGCATGCGGGAAGACCTTGGCTACCGCGTAAAGGATGTATCCGACCACGAGCACAAAGAGCTGAGCGTCCAGGAAGTGCTGTATGTGTTCGAGTGCGCTTACCTGAACAACAAGACCCCGCTGAATGTTCCGGAAGCACACTTTACCCAGAACCCGGATTCCACCATTACCGCCCATATTACCGTGGCTAACGGCAGCAACGCCCCCGTTACCTGCGATGCTGTCGGCAACGGCCGTCTGGATGCTGTGGCCAACGCCATCGAGCAGACCACCGGCATGCACTTCACCCTGGTGCATTACAGCGAGCACGCACTGGACAACGATACCGACTCCCGCGCTTGCTGCTATGTGGGCCTGAAATGGGCATCCGGCAAGGAGACCTGGGGCTGCGGCACCCACACCGATATCATCGTTGCCGGTATCCGCGCGCTGGTCAGTGCAATCAATAACCAGTGAACCGATAAAAAATAAAGAATAATTACAAATGATGGTGTGCCTGCGGCACGGTTTGGATATGATGTGCGATATCTGATAGAATGCCCGGCTTCGAGTTCCTGTTTGCCCCATTTTTTGAGCGGCGCTTGTGCGCCGCGGTCCACCACCATTATTCTTTATTCATTATTACTTATTCTTTAATTCGTAAGATATACGTCAGAGCAAAAGGAGCAGAAATCTATGGGAATGACCATGACACAGAAGATCCTCGCTGCGCATTGCGGCGAAGCTTCGGTAACGGCCGGGCAGCTCATCAATGCCAAGTTGGACATTGTGCTTGGCAACGATATTACCACCCCGGTTGCCATCAATGAGTTCGAGAAAGCCGGGTTCAACTCGGTGTTTGATAAAACCCGCGTGAACATTGTGCTGGACCACTTTGTGCCCAACAAGGATATCAAGAGTGCCCAGCAGTCCAAGCAGTGCCGTGAGTTTGCCAACAAATACGATATCCTCAACTTTTATGATGTCGGCCAGATGGGTGTTGAACATGCCCTGCTGCCCGAAAAGGGCATTGTGACCGCCGGTGACTGCATCATTGGTGCCGACAGCCACACCTGCACGTACGGTGCGGTGGGCGCGTTTTCCACCGGCGTTGGCTCCACCGATATGGCCGCCGGTATGGCAACCGGCATGGCATGGTTCAAGGTGCCTGCCGCCATCAAGGTTGAGCTGAAAGGTGCCATCCACGCCCCTGTGTGCGGCAAGGACGTGATCCTGCACCTGATCGGCGAGATCGGCGTTTCCGGCGCGCTGTACAAGAGCCTGGAATTTGTGGGCGAGGGCGTTAAGAGCCTGACCATGGAGGACCGCCTGTGCATCTGCAACATGGCCATTGAAGCCGGTGCCAAAAACGGCATCTTCCCGGTGGACGAAGCCTGCGAAGCATACCTGAAGGGCCGCAGCCAGCGCCCCTGGACCAAATACGAAGCCGACCCCGATGCCGAATATGAGCGCACCGTGGTGATCGATTTGGATACCCTGGAGCCTACCGTCAGCTACCCCCACCTGCCGGAGAACACCCACCTTGCCAAGGAGGGTGCCGACATCAAGATTGACCAAGTAGTGATCGGTTCCTGCACCAACGGCCGCATTGAGGATATGGAAGCCGCTTACAACGTGCTGAAAGGCAAGCACATTGCCAAGGGTGTGCGCGGCATCATCATTCCCGCCACGATGGCTGTTTACAAAGAGTGCATCCTGCGCGGCTACACCGAAGCGTTTATTGATGCCGGCTGCATTGTTTCCACCCCCACCTGCGGCCCCTGCCTGGGCGGCTACATGGGTATTCTGGCCGAGTACGAGCGCTGCGTTTCCACCACCAACCGCAACTTTGTCGGCCGCATGGGGCACGTTACCTCTGAAATTTATCTGGCAAGCCCCGCCACCGCCGCCGCCAGCGCACTGACCGGCCACATCACTGACCCCAGGGAGGTAGAAGCATGAACGCAAAAGGACCTGTTTTTAAGTACGGTGACAACATTGACACCGATGTGATCATTCCCGCCCGTTACCTGAACACTCAGAGCCCCGCCGAGCTGGCCGCCCACTGCATGGAGGACATTGACAAGACCTTTGTGACCCGCGTAAAGGCCGGTGACATTATGGTTGGCGGCGAAAACTTCGGCTGTGGTTCTTCCCGCGAGCATGCCCCCGTTGCCATCAAGGCCGCCGGCATTGACTGCGTGATTGCCAAGAGCTTTGCCCGTATCTTCTACCGCAACGCCATCAACATCGGCCTGCCCATTCTGGAATGCCCCGCCGCCAGCGAGGCCATCAACGAGGGCGATGTGGTTGCCATCAACTTTGACACCGGCGTGATCACTGATGAAACCACCGGCCAGACCTTCCAGGCTGCGCCGTTCCCGCCGTTTATCCAGAAGATCATCAAGGCCGGCGGCCTGATGAAGAGCATCCAGGAGGGAAAGTAAGATGCAGAAAAACATTGCCCTGATTTATGGCGACTGCTCCAGCCCGGAGATCGTGACCCAGGCAGTGCGCGTGCTGGACAAAGTTGCTGAAAAGTTTGGCCACACCTTTACCTACACCCGCGCTTACATGGGCGGCGAAGCCATTGACAAGTTTGGCGATCCCCTGCCCCAGAGCGAGCTGGACAAGTGCCTGGCTTCGGATTCCGTTCTGCTTGGCGCCGTCGGCGGCCCCAAGTGGGAGGGCATGGCCGGTGACAAGCGCCCGGAAAAAGGCCTGCTGCGCCTGCGCGCCGGTATGGGCCTGTACGCCAACAACCGCCCGGCCAGGATCTGGCCCCAGCTGGCGGATGCTTCCCCGCTGAAGAAAGAGATCGTGGACAAAGGCATCGACTTTATTGTGGTGCGTGAGCTGATTGGCGGCGTGTATTTTGGCGAGCACAAAACCATTGAGCAGAACGGCGAAAAAGTTGCGATTGACAGCATGCCCTACTCGGAGCACGAGATCGAGCGCATTGGCCGCATTGGCTTTGAAACTGCCATGAAGCGCCGCAAAAAGCTGACCTGTGTGGATAAAGCCAACGTGCTGGATACCAGCCGCCTGTGGCGTGCCGTGATGCATCGCCTGCAGGCCGAGTACCCCGAAGTGGAGTACAGCGAGATGTTTGTGGACAACTGCGCCATGCAGATCTGCAAGAACCCCAGCCAGTTTGACGTGATTGTGACCGAGAACATGTTTGGCGATATTCTGAGCGACGAAGCCAGCGAGATCACCGGCAGCATTGGCATGGTGCCGTCCTCTTCCCTGGGTGCCACCACCTGCGGTCTGTACGAGCCTATCCATGGTTCTGCCCCGGACATTGCCGGGCAGGATGTGGTCAACCCGATTGCCTGCATCCTTTCCGCCGCCATGATGCTGCGCTACAGCTTTGGCATGGCCGCTGAGGCTGACGCCATTGAAAGCGCCGTGAACGCCGTGCTGGATGCCGGCCTGCGCACCGCCGACATGATGGCCGACGGCTGCACCAAGGTTGGCTGCACCGCCATGGGTGACGCCATTTTGGAGCGCATCTGATTGGTTTTACGGGGGTTGTTTTATTCCTTCTTTGAAAAGAAGGAACCGAAGAAACTTTAATCATATAATATCAATAATATAAGATAAAAGTCCGGTACAAGTTTTTTGGCTTGTACCGGGCTTTTGGTTTCGGGGAGATATTAGTGTGAAGGCAAGTTGTAGGGCGGCCAGCCTCCTGGCCGCCGGGGATGGGCTTGGGATTTTGGGCAATACCGCATAATTCTAAGTGCCGATACGGCGAGCGAGGTGCGGCAGATGCCAAGCCAAAAGCGCAGATAATACTGGATGTCTTATCGAGCATTTTGGCAACGCAGATGCCGTGCCGCAGCTGCCGGAGCGGTGCTTAAGCCGCAAGGCGGGAATTGTGCGGTGTTGCCTTTGGTATTCACCTTAGTCTCCCCCATTCTGTAGGGCGTGGTCACCCGACCACGCCGGACCTGCACCTTACCACACTCTACAAATTCATAATGCTCTTTCCATAACTTGTAGGGGACGGCGTCTTCGACGTCCCGGCTCTTAGACCGGAGATAGACCGTTTCCTACCGAATACTTTACAGCGGGGAATCATTATTTAACGCATATCCCACCCGTAGGGGCACACATTGTGCGCCCACACTCCTAACTCCTAACTCTTCTTCGCCTTCATCGTTTCCTTCATATGCCGGACGGCCAGCACGGGGTGCACGAACAGCATGCGGGGGCCGCTCCAGCGCATAACGGTGCGGATCTGCTCACGCATTTCGGGCTTGTAGCAGTGTACTTTGCAGGCGGAGCAAAAGGTTTTGGTTTCCATAAAGGGGCAGCGTTCAATGCGCTGCAAGGCGTAATCATGCAGGGCCTGGCACTGCGGGCACAGGCTGCCTTTCGCCGTATGGTGGTTTTTGTGGCAGTACAGGGCGATCATCTCGCTGACCAGCAGCTTTTCGCCGTCCCGCTTTTCTGCAACCGTCTGTTTTGCCATCAGCTCACCCTCCCGCTCTCAACAGAATATACGGTATTGGCCACCGCCATGGTGGAAGCACGGTGGCTGACCAGCAGCACGGTTTTATCCCTGCATTCTTCTTTTACGGCCTTCAGGATCACACCCTCGTTCAGGCTGTCCAGGTTGGAGGTCGGTTCGTCCATCAGCACAAAGGGAGCATCGTGCAAAAAGGCACGGGCCACGCCAATGCGCTGGCGCTCGCCGCCGGAAAGCGCACCGCCCAATTCCCCCACCTGGGTACCATACCCCTGGGGCAGCCTGGTAATAAAATCATGCAGCGATGCCTTTTGGCAGGCTTCCACCACCTGCTCATGGGTGGCATTATGGTTGGCAATGCGCACGTTGTTTTCAATCGTATCAGCAAACAGCTCGGTATCCTGGGTAACAAAACTCTCCTGGCTGCGCAGGGCTGCTGTGTTCACGCTGCGGATGTCTGCTCCGCCAAAGGTGATTTTGCCGCTGCCTGCATCCCAAAAGCGCATGAAAAGCCGCAGCAGGGTGGATTTTCCGCTGCCGCTTTTTCCGGTAATGCCCACGATCTGCCCCTTGGGCACCGTGAGGGAAAGGTCGTTCAGGATGGTTTCCTGCCCATAGGCAAAGGTCACATGGTCAGCAGCGGCGCCGGTAAAGGCGGTGTTGCCGCCGTTGGTCACTTCGGGAGTAATGGGGGTTTCTTCCAGCAGGTCCAGCACGCGGTCCGCGCTGGCAAACACCTGCACCAGGTTGGCGGCCAGGTTGGCCAGCGCCACCACCGGGCCAAAGGACCCCAGCGCCGACAGCGTGCAGATCAGCACGGCTTCCCCGCCGACTGCACCGTTCCGGCACAGCACAAGCGTGGTGCCCAGCACAGTCAGGGCGGTAAGCAGGATGACGGTATTGGTCACGGCCGTGGTCAGGCCCTCGCGGCACTTCATGGCCGTCTGCTTTTCGCCCAGGGTTTCGCTGTGGGCGGCAATCCCGGCGGCGCGGGCGGCGGTATCGTTATACTGGATGGTCTCCCGCAGGCCGCGCAGGCTTTCCAGCACATAGCTGTTGGTATCGGCCAGGGCGGCGCGGTATTCGCGGCCCGCGGCTTCGCCCTTGCGCTCCGCCCAAACGGGGATGCCAACGCCCACAGCCAGGTAGCCCGCCAGCAGCACAAGGGCCGGCAGCGGATGGTACCACGCCACAAAGCCCACCATACCGGCGCTGCACAGCACCGCAATACACACGGGGGAAATGGTGTGGGCATAAAATACTTCCAGCTGTTCAATGTCTGCCGTAATCAGCGAGATCAGATCACCACGGTCGCGGCCTTCCAGCTTGGCGGGGGTCAGGCGGCGCAGAGCACCAAACACCTTATCCCGGATCAGGGCCAGCAGCTTGAAGGCGATAAAATGGTTGGATGCCTGCTCTGCATAGCGCAGCACACCGCGCAGCAGGGCAAACACCAACATGCAGGCAAACGCGGTGCCTGCCGTGGCAACGGGGGTAGGCAGCCCTGCCGCGCCCAAAATGGCAAACCCTCCAAAGATGGTGATAAAGGTGGCGCAGAAATACCCCGCCACGCCCATTAAAATAGCGCAGAACATGATGGGCAGCATGGGCCGCACCAGGGTAATCAGGCTGGCCACAATGGCCGCCTTGCTGCGTTTGGTTGTTTTATTCATTGTGGTCACTCCCCTTTCTGGCCGTACTGTTCCAATGCGCGCTGGGCGTTGTACAGGCGGCTGTACTCGCCGCCCGCGGCCAGCAGCTGGGCATGGCTGCCCTGCTCCACCACATGCCCGGCGGCAAAAGTATAAATGGTATCACAGTCCATCACATTGGCCAGGCGGTGCGAAATCAGAATCACGGTGCGCTTGCCGCGCATGGCACGGATGGCGGACATGATATCGTCCTCGCTCTCGGCATCAATGTTGGAGGTTGCTTCGTCAAACAGGTACACCGGCGAATTGTGCAGCAGCGCGCGGGCCAGGCCCAGGCGCTGGCGCTGCCCGCCGGAAAGGTTGGCCCCGTTTTCCGTCACCGGGGTTTGCAGGCCCTGCTGCTCACGGCAGAAGGCCGCCAGGTTCACCTCTTCCAGCGCAGCCCACAGTTCGGGCTCGCTGGCGTTGGGGGCGGCCATGCGCATGTTGGTTTCCACGGTGCCCTTAAACAGCTTGGCATCGTGGGGCACCAGCGTCATGGCCTGCATGCGGGCAGCACGGGTCAGCTGCGTTACCGGCATACCGTTGGCCGTCACGCGGCCGCTGCCCGGCGTAAGGCTGCCAGCCAGAATGCCCGCCACAGTGCTTTTGCCGCAGCCGCTCTCCCCCACCAAGGCAGTAAAGCTGCCCGCGGGGAAGTTCAGGTTCACATCCTGCAAAATCGGGCGCTCCGGCTGGTAGGCAAAGTTCAGGTGCTCCACCTGCAGGGCAACGCCCTCAGCCTGGGGCTGGTTCCGGGTGCCGTCCGGCTGTTCAGGGGCGGCCAGCAGCTTAAAGATTTTTTCTGCCGATGCCGCGCCGTTCATGGCAATATGGAAGTAGGAGCCCAGCAGCCGCAGCGGCAAAAAGAAATCTGCCGCCAGCAGCACAATGGCCAGGCACCCGGCCAGCCCCAGCTGCCCGGCAGCAAAGGCCGCCACCGCGCTGATGATGCCCAGCGCCGCACCGCCGTATGCCAGCAGATCCATCAGGGTAACAGAGTTCAGCTGCATGGTCAGCACGCGCATGGTAATTTTGCGGAACCGCTCGGCGTGCTCATTCATCTGTTCGTGCTTCCAGCCGTCCGCACCGTAAATTTTCAGGGTGGTCAGGCCCTGGATGTTCTCCAAAAAGTCATCGCCCAGGCTGGTGTACTCGCCCCAATATTTATCCAGCAGCTTTTTGGCAAACTTCTGTACGGCCACAATGGACATGGGGATCAGCGGCACGCAGACCAGCAGCACCAGCGCCGAGCGCAGATGTACGGGGGCCAGCAGCACAAACAGGGTCAGCGGGGCCAGCAGGCTGTAAAACAGCTGCGGCAGATACCGCGCAAAATAGGTATCGATCTGTTCCACCCCCTCGGATGCCAGCATAACGGCTTCGGAGGTTGCCACCGTCTCGCTGTAGTTGGTGCCAAGGGCCAGCATTTTCTGGTAGATTTTAGCCCGCAGTGTGCGCTTGACGCCCGCGGAAGCTTTATCGCTCATCGCGGAAGCCCGCGTGGTGCAGACGATGCGCAGCGGAATGCTGATCATGCAGACGGCAAACGCCGCGGGCCATGCGCCAGCAGCCAGCCCGGCCCCCAGCGCGCCGCCCACAATCCCGGCCAGCGCCCACACAAAGGCCACATTGCACAGCAGGCTGAGCCATTGGCAGAGCACGCACCGCCACACATACCGCATGGCGGCGGGGTCAAATGAAAGCAGTTTTTTGTTGATCATGGTATTATCCTTTAATTATATCGTTCTGTTCTGGGGTGGATTGCCTCAGCGCTGTGTCACGCGCGTTTTGTCCGGCACAGCGCGGGCATAGCACAGCGGGGCCAGGGTATCCCCCAGCAGGGCATGTTCCTGCACGGCAAAGCCGCCTGTCTGCAAAAATGCCAGGTATTGCGGCACCATCCAGCTGTTATAGATTTGCAGCCCCGCGCACCGCATGGCAAGCATGCGCAGCCGGGTGCGGGGTACCTCGCCATGCACAAAGGTTGGGGCAAACAGCTGGCCGCCGGGCTTGAGCACCCGGTAAATTTCTGCCAGAGCCTTTTCCGGCCGGGGCATAATGTGCAGGGCGTTGGCGATCAGCACCGCATCAAAGGTTTCGTCCGCATAGGGCAGGCTGGTGGCATCCTGAACCGAAAAATGCAGCCCCGCCCCGCGGGGTTTCAGCTTTGCCTGGGCGATCATTTTGGGCGAAAAATCCGTAGCCTCCCAGTCCCGCACCAGGCGGGAAAGCCGGAAGCTGAGCTGGCCAGACCCGCAGGCCAGTTCCAGCACGTTCATTTCCGGCGTCAGGTGCGGCTGCATCTGCTGCGCAATGGCAGTATACAGCGGCTCGCTGCTTTGCATCAGCGGGCCATAGCAGCTGGCCCACCGCTGCCAGAATTGCTTGTTATCAGTTTGTTTTGACATTGAGCTTTTTTGCACTTCCTTGGTCAGCAAATGTTAGATTTGACTAACATTTAATTCATAAAAACGGCGGTGCGTTGCCGAACCGTCGCCATTTTTTCTGGGGAACACCTTGTTTGTTTTGATCAGGCTCCATTAGTTTATCATGGCTAACCCAAAAAGTCAAATGCTCTGCCGGGATCCCGGTGCTGCGGCACCGTTATTGCTCCGGCAGAGCGTTCCGATTGTTCAAACCAGGCCGCTGTTCCCTGCCAGCCACACCCCAGCGGCCAGCTGTGCGGCCAGAATCAGCGGCATACCCACCACAAAATACCAGTGCTTGGTTTTGTGGTGGAACAGATACATGCCCGCCCATGCCCCGGCGCTGCCGCCCAGCAGGGCTGCGCCAAACAGTGCGGCTTCCGGCACGCGCCACTGGTGCCGCTTGGCTCGGCGTTTGTCCTCCGCCATCATCAGCAGCGCCGCCGCGTTGATAATAACCAGGTACCCCGCCAACATTGTAATGGCCATGGTCTTTCCTCTCTCTTTCTCATGGTTCAAGCCTTGAACGGCTCTTACCGGTGTGCCCGCTCCCAGGTTTGCATGGCATCTAGCTGAGCCGGGGTGTGGAACCAATGCTCGCCCGGTTCGTATACCGTCAGTTCCGCATGGTGTTTTTGGGCGAACGTCGTCACCGTGCCCCGGCTTGTCATGGTGTCCTGCCCGGCGTACAGGATTGCTGTGGGGATCTGCCAGCCATCCAGCGGGTGTTGGCGCACCCAACACAGGTACCGCCACGAAAGGGTCTGCCCAAATTCTGTGGTGATCTCACCTTTTTCGCAAAGCTGCTCCGGCGTTACTTTTGCCCACTGCATCATATCACAGATCAGCCGCTCCATATCCACAATCGGCGAAACAAACAGCGCTTTTTCAATCGTTGCCCCGGCAAAAGCCAGCATGGAAAAATAGGCCCCGATGCTGTTGGCCCGCAGCCGAACCCCCTGCCAGTGCTGCTGCAGATAGGCCAGCACCGTTTGCAGCTCCGGCACCACCTGCCAGGGAGTAAAGTCAGTTTCCCCCGTGCGGTCTCCATGTTCCGGCAGGTCAATGCCAAGCACCTGCCAGCCGGTTGGGGCGGCAAGCGCCGCAAATGCTGCGGCTTCCGTTTTATTACCGCCCTGGCCATGCACGAACAACCAGATGTTGGGGGCCGGTTCGCCGTACAGTACAGCCGGAATTGTGCCAATTTTTAATTCTTGAGTGCACATTTGTGGTTTTCCTCTTTATGTGTTGGACAACACTGTAAAAAACGTTTGAAAAAAGGGGCTGATGAGCTCGTCATTTTTTAGCGATACAACAAAAAAAGCTGTGACATATTTTTGCCACAGCTTTTTGGTGGGAGCTGGTGGATTCGAACCACCGAAGCATTAAGCAGCAGATTTACAGTCTGTCCCCATTGGCCACTCGGGAAAGCTCCCATATTCATTTGTGCCTCTGCCTTAACAGCGCTTGATTATTATAGCAGGATAAGATGGAAAAAGCAAGCCCTATTTCAAAAATATTTTTGTAAACGGCGGAACAGGAAACGGACGGCTGCGGTGGCAAGTGCCTTGCAATCCGCCCAAAACAATGCTACACTGAAAGAAATCAGCCTGGGGTACAAGGAGATTACCATCCAGAGCATTCAGCACATTCAGCCGTTTGCCTGTGAGACGCTGGACGCCGCGGGCAGCCGTGCCCTTGCCAACGCCCACAAGAAGCTGCTGCTGGAAGCCCGAAAGGTTCCGCTTGGGATAGAAAAGGCCCGCTGTTACGGGCTGGATATGCAGCCCGTGAGCGGATATTTTACCGGCGAGCAGGAAGGAGGCGTTCACATCCCGAATTTCAGCACGCCTCACATTGCAATACACAACCATCCAAGTGGGATGACCTTTTCGCCCGAGGATATTCTTGGCTTTGCGTGCCGAAATTCGATGCAGATGCTGACGATTGTCGGCAATGACGGCAGTGTATATGCACTGGAAAAGACCGCCGCAACCGATTTGATCTCTCTAAAAATGGCTGCTCGCACGCTGAATCACACAGCAAACGACCCCACGATGCCCAAGACGGCTGTCTATAATCTTGTCACAGATTTTTTAATGGAGATTTCACAATATGGGGTACAATATTACACCAGAGGAAATTGAAAAAATGAAGGCATTCCTCAAAGAGCATCCAGTTGACCCGCAATATGAAGGTTTGCTGGATGGTAATATCCCGCTGGATCAGGTAGATGCACAAATCTACACATCACTACTGAGGCAACTGGGCGAACTTCCCGAATAGCCCTTAACGATTCAACCACGATGCACCCGCACCGTGGTTTTTTCATGCCTGCTTTTGACCGCATATTGCAGCTGGCCCGCATGGAAGAGATGGACTGTGAGTTTGTGGAAGTGACCGCCCACGAGGGTGCCCGCCCCACCCATGCGGTGTGGCAGGGCAGGGTCTACCACCGCGGCGGAGCTGTGGTGCAGGACGGTGAGCGGTACGAGGATTTTGAAACCGCCACCGGTTACGGCACCGGCCCCGGCCTGTGCGGCTGGAACTGCCGCCACAACTTTTACCCGTTCTATCCCGGCATCTCCGTGCGCAACTACACGGACGAACGCCTGGCTGAGCTGGACGCCCGCAATATCCCCTACGGCGGCGGGCTGTACACCCGGTACGAGATCACCCAGATGCAGCGGGCGCTGGAACGCAGGGTGCGCCGGTACAAGCGCCGTTACCTGGCCGAGACCGCCGCCGGGGTAGATGCCAGCCAAAGCGCCGCCAAGCTGAAAGCCGCCCGGCAGCAGCTGCGTGCGTTCCTGGCAGAAACCGGGGAGAGGCTGGACGGCACAAGGGCGGAGGTGCCGGGCTTTGGGCAAAGGGAAGCGAAACAGGAGGATGCGGCGGCAAGTGCCTTGCAATCCGCCCAAAACAATGCTACACTGAAAGAAATCAGCCTGGGGTACAAGGAGATTACCATCCAGAGCATTCAGCACATTCAGCCGTTTGCCTGTGAGACGCTGGACGCCGCGGGCAGCCGTGCCCTTGCCAACGCCCACAAGAAGCTGCTGCTGGAAGCCCGAAAGGTTCCGCTTGGGATAGAAAAGGCCCGCTGTTACGGGCTGGATATGCAGCCGCTGGGCGGGTATTATGAAAGCGAAGCACCGGGAAAATCGGTGAAAATCAAGGTTCCGGGCGTTGATTGCATCGTGATGCACACGCACCCCAGCGGGTTGACGTTTTCGCCTGATGACCTAAGCGCCTTTGCTAATCATGCATCGCTCAAGCTGCTTACTGCGGTAGGCAATGACGGCAACATTTTTGCAATCGAACGCACGGCAAATACTAATGAGACTGCGCTTCAACTTAAAGTATCAAAATTGAACGAAGCCACAAATAAAGCCGAAACTAAGGCTCAGGTTTGGAATCTGATGGACACATTTTTTGAGGAGGTGCAGCAATATGGCATTCGCTATTACTCCGGAAGAGATTGAGCATATGAAAAACTATCTCAAAGAGCACCCGATTGACCCGCAGTATGATGAGCCTGAAGGTTATATTGTGCTTGACGGAAACACCCCGCCTTCTCAGCTGGCTGCGCGCGGATATTACGACATTCTGAAAAAACTGGGTGAACTGCCTGAATAACCCCTAAACATTCAACCACGATGCACACGCACCGTGGTTTTTTCATGCCCATTTTTAGGAGGATGCAATGAAGAAGCTGCTTGTTTTGATGCTTGCCATTTTGACCGTGTTGACCAGCCCGGAACGGTTCAAGGTGAATTACATCTGCCCGCGCCAGTACCGGCTGTGTTTTTACATGGACGTTTTACACGGCGTGGAGATTGTGCCGTAAAGGCCGCACCAACATTTGTTGAAAACACGATGCACACGCACCGTGGTTTTTTATGCCTGCCCTGTATGAGGGGCAGGCGGGCTGTTCGCAAGGCATTCAAACACCGGGCAAACCACTGGTATAATGAGAGTGATTCCACCGAGGATGACGAACGCACGGCATCCGCGTTCCGCATCGGCCATCGGGCTGGTACTGCGGTACTGCTGCCCTGTTCGACTCCTCAGCAGCTCACGGAGCACCAAAACAAAAACACCCGCCGGGGTACGGCGGGTGCTTTTATTTTGGTGGACCATTTCCCACCCCAATCGAACACATTTTTACTCCTACATTCGTCAAAAAATTCATCTGCATCCCCGTTTTCTATGCTTGTGATCGGGATATCAGCCGGGGTCTTTTGGCCGAGGGGATTGAACCAAATCAGGAAGTGATCATCGTACAGATCTACCCGCACCAGGAACGTTTCAAACAGGCTTGCCAGGTACTTGCTGTCGTTGATGTCACCATCCCGGTAGATGTGCAGCAGTGAAACAAAATTATCCCGTGTAATGGGTACCAGTTCGGCGCGGGCGTTTTCAATCTGGGCGTTCAACCGCCCTTGTTCCTGTTCCAGCTCCACCATGCGGGCCTTGGTGGTTTCGGTGATGACCCCCATCTCAATGGCTTTGAGCAGGTTGGCTGCGGAGGTTTTGACCGCGGCCAGCTGGCCTTGCAGGTCCTGCAGGTGCAGGTCTTTTTCCTGGCGGGCATTGTAGGCCATGGTTGCATCGGCCATGTGCTGGATCATCTCGTCCGTCAGCATATACTGCTTGATGGCCTGTGCCACACTCTTCTCGATCTGCTCGCGGATCACGTTCTTTTTATCACAGGCGTGTTCCCGGCGGCGCTTTTGGCAGGTGTAATAGTAGTGCATTTCGCCGGAGCGGCTGGTGCCGGAAACGCCCGTCATGGGCCTGCCGCATTTGCCGCAGAACAGCTTGCCTGTCAACAGGTAATCCTCTGCCCCGGTATGATGCCGGGCGGATTGTGGGGTCTTTTTCACTTTCAGCACCTCCTGCACACGATAAAACAGGCCGTCCGAAACAATACGCGGAACGCCGCCTTCCACCCGGACGTCATCGTAAATATAAATGCCGCGGTAGCGCTCATTGCGGCAGATCGTATAAAAGCTGCTTTTGGTCCACGGGCCGCCGCGCTTGGTTTTGATGCCGCGCCGGTTCAGATCCGCCGCAATATCCACAAAAGGCTCCCGGCAGGCCACCCGCGTGTAAATTTCCTGAACCACGGCAGCCTGCGCCTTATCCAGCACAACGCGGCCGTTCTCCCCTGCCTTGTACCCCAATGGCAGCGCGCCGTTGCTCAGGCACTTGCTGGCATTATCCATCATGCCGCGGGTGATGTCCTCTGCCATATTCTCGCTGTAGAACTGGTTGACGTTCATCATATTGCGCAACGCAAAGCGGCCGGCAGCGGTATCGTCAAAATCTTCCTCCGCGTAAAAGGTCCTTACGCCCCAGTCTTTCAGGCGGGCTTCATTGGTCATGGCCTGCAGCATATTGCGGCCCATACGGTTGGACTTCCACGCCAGCACGCAGTCAAAATAACCTTTTTCCGCATCCCGCAGCAGGTGCTGAAAGCTGGGGCGGCGGTCGGATTTGCCGCTGATGGCTTTATCCTCGTAAGTTTCCACCACATCCAGCCCCAGCCGCACGGCCAGTTCCCGGCAGGCTTTGACCTGCTGTTCAATGGATGCTTCCCGCTGGTTGTGCGAAGAATAGCGCGCATAGATCGCAGCCCGGCCATGGCGGGTATTTGGTTGCTTCTTTTTCATGGTATCACCTTTTGGGTTTGCAATCCTGCCCGCAAGGTGGTACAATATGGCTGTTGGTCGGTTGTTACCATATCACCTTATGGGGCAATCTGATTCGGAAACGCTCTCGGTGTTGGTAGCACCGGGGGCGTTTTTTTGTGGTTATTGCGCCTTTTGAATTTATATTACGTAAAACACGTATATTTATATTGACAAATACGTATTTCACGTATATAATAGATATTGAACGGAGGGAAAGCAAAATGCCGATGACGCCCAGAGAAATGATAAAGCTGCTGGAAGCCAATGGCTTTGAATGTGTCAGCTCCAACGGCTCACACCGCAAGTACAGGAACCCGGCTACAGGCAAAACCACCATTGTTCCGTTCCACGCCAAAGACCTGAAACCGGGAACCGAAAAAAACATTTTGAAACAGGCGGGGATTCAAAAGTAATCCCCGCCCCCAAAGGGGGCTATTTTATGCGTTTGGTTTTTTATCCTGTTGTTTTCCATCCGGAAGAAGTCGGCTATTCCGTCACTGTGCCGGATATTGAAGGATGCTTTACCCAGGGCGATGATATGAACGAAGCGGTCGCCATGGCGCAGGATGCCATTGGGCTGATGCTGGAGGATTGCAAAACGTATCCCAAGCCGAGCAACCCGGCGGACATCCACCTGGAACCCAACGAGTTTGTTGCCATGGTTCCGTTTGATGAAGCGGCCTACAAGAAGAAGCAGAAACCGGTAAAAAAGACTTTGAGCATTCCGGCCTGGCTGAACGAAGCCGCCGAAGAAGCGCATGTGAATTTTTCCGGCGTGTTACAAGAGGCGCTGAAAGCAAAACTGAATATCGGCTGATTGTATCTCCACCGCCCTGCCGGGTTTGCCCGGCGGGGCTTTTTTTATTTTGCCGCAAACCTACCGGCGGCTTCAATCATTTTTACCCTTCTGGACTTCTTGGGCTTCGGCGCTTTGTTGTTTTACAAGCTCAACCATATTGACAAGTGGAAGCGATATTTTACCATTTGCAAAAATCATAGCTGTGATGGTTTCCAATTTTGCACGTGCAATACTATACAGCACCGAAGCACCGTTAAACCACAGCAGTTTTTCAAATTCTTCGTTGCTTTTCTCTTTACTTGCAGAGAATTCGCCCTCTACCACCACTTTATAGTCACAATACGCTTCGCTGTTGGATTCCACCTGCAATTTTCCGCTTACGGTGATTCTTATGCTGCCCAGTTTCTTTGTATCAGTATCATTGGCGTAGATATTACTAACGGCAACTTCCGCCTGATTTGTCAGGGTTGCATCTGCCCCAATGGAGATAATTCTATTATTAAACTCACACTCTGAAATATAGCTATGCTCCATTTCCAGCGGCGCATTTGTGTTTTGTGTTTGAATCATGCTGCACCCCCTTGAATCACTTCAAAATTAAAAGCTGGCGTCTGTTTTACGTATGTTGTGGTTCTTTGGTCAAAAGCCCTTACTTTGGTTTTGCTGCTTACCACGTCAAGCGTGCGATATACGCGCGGCTCCAAATTTCCGCAAAATAGTGTCTCAAGCGATATCCCCAGCTTTGCACTAATCTCCGCCAACGTTTTTACAGAGAAATTATATTCCCCGCTTTCCCATTTGGAGACCATTGCCTGGGTAACGCCCATATGCTTGGCAAAATCAGCCTGCGTCATGTGATGGTCAACGCGCCATAACTCAATGGCAGCAGAAATAAGCGCCAACTGGTCATTCGCCGCTATTTCAGCAGGGGTCAGCACCGCTGAAAACAGCGCACTTAATTGGCTAGACGTCTTCATTTTACTCCCTCCGTTATTCATCTAATGGCCATTGTGCTTCAAATGTAGTTTTTCTTGTCTCGGCTATCCCAATTCCATGTTGGTAATCTGATTTGTTCTTTTCAAGGAACGGATAAAGCAGCACAATCTTTGAATCTTTGATATAAAAATAAAGAATCCTTGGATTTTTCTTTGTATTCGGATATCTGGCAGAATAGATATCATCTGTACCAGATAGCTTTTCGAACTCTTTTAAGCGTGTTGTTGCTTTTCCCTGTTTATCAAGCCTTTTCAAACTGCGCTGTAGCCATTTTACATATTGTTTTACTGGCTTTGGTGCTTCCGGTGAAAATACGCGGTCCTTTGGCAAGCCAAAAACATTTTTGCAAAATTCATCTACAAATATATCTGGGCCATAGATATTATCATAGCCGTCCATTTTGACAAGTTCCAGTTTGAACCACATCCTTTGCTATAATATAACCTATAAGTTATTAAAGTGCAAGGTCTTTCATAGATTTCACATTTTCCGGGGTAGGCATAAAAACCTCCGTATAAAACAAAACACCCGCCATGTTACGCATAGGTACAAATAGTACCCATAGGCTCGGCGGGTTTCATTGATAATATTATATGCGAAATACCGCCATTTTGTCAACGTCATATGTAGTTTTTTTCAGCGCGTCAAGTACAACATCTTGTTTTCTGCTCTTCACAGCTTCCTGCACAGCCCCACAGCCAGGCCTTCAATGCGCACGTCGTTCATGGCTTCAGCCATGCGGATTATGGAGGGAAAGGCGGGATTTTCGGCGCGGAGCTCTATATGGTCGGCAAACAGAAAAACCCGTTTCAGGGTAGCTTCGCCGTTGATCAGGACGGCAGCAACCTCACCGTTTTCAACTTGCGGCTGGATGTGTATGGCTACTATATCGCCGCTTTTTATTTTGGGCTCCATGCTGTCCCCTTTGCAGCGCAGCGTGAAATCAGCGTTCCAGATCTGCGGCACTTCATCATAGCCTTCAACGTTTTCTTCTGCCAGAATCGGCTCACCGCAGGCGATCTGCCCCACACGCGGCACGCGCTTGCGCTCCGGCAGCGGCTCAAACCCGGCGGGGATAGCGGACACATCATTCTCCATTGGGACATCATAGCCCATAAGCCAGGCTTCCGTAACTTCCAACGCCTTGGCTAGTTGATAAACTGCGCCCTGTTTTCCTTCCCAGTCTCCATTTACATAGCGCGAGATACTGGACTTAGAGATTTGTGAACGCTTGGCCAGCTCGGTTTGTGTCATGTGACGTATGCTAAGCCCTTCCCGGAGCCTTTGCGCAAAAGTAGCTACTTTATCAGACATGTCATTCATCCTTTCAGGGGATTCTAATTGCATTATATCTGTATGGTTGCGAAAAATCAATACTTTCCGAAAATAAAATTGCGGAATCTCAAAACTTTCTGTTGACATTCCGCAACCAAGGGTGTAGACTATAACTGTGGTTGAGATAACTCAACTATGAAGGAGGTGACTACTATGCCGGAAATGAACTACAATTTCCTTCGTGGCCGCATGCGTGAATGTGGGCTAACCCAGAAAGAATGCGCCGTAAAGATTGGCCTTAGTGAAGGCCAGCTGAACCGCAAACTAGCAGGTGAATACGACTTCAAACAGGATGAAATCCATAGCCTGTGCCGCATTCTCAACATCGATGCTGCAGAAATCGGGCGCTATTTTTTCTGTCCAAAAAGTTGATGTTTATCAACTACTATTTTCAAAGGAGGTATCCCACCCCAATGCCTGAAAGCAAAAGCCCCCCGCCTGATTGTCAAGGTCAGGCAGGGGCAGAAATCAAGCGATTAAAGCGGAGTGTTTCAATTCTGAGTATCTGCTGTTTCGTTCAGGCTCTCACACTTTGGAGTATTTTCTGGAAGATCGAGAAGATCATCGGATGTATCGAGACTATCACACGTGCCCTCGGTATACTTGTTAATTTCCACTTCTGAAGGAATTCCGTTATCCATTTTTTCAATAATTGAGGATAACGCGTTTTCTACAAACTCTTCGTGCTTATCCGGAAGTACATCCTGAGCGACATCCCTTATAAGCGCTATAAGGCAAAGCACAAACGAAAGGATTTCGAGCACGTCGTGCCATGAGATCTTATCCCCTGGCTTTTTGGCCGATTCGATTTTTTGTTCAACGGTAGATATAACGTCATCAGTAAAAATCGGCTGAACATCTTCGAGGATCTCTGTTGCGGTGCTAACGGGAACAAGGTCATCCGCTTCATGCTGCGTTTGTAAAATGTCCGAAAAGCTTTGCATTGCTGCTGCAACCTGTACCAGCAATGCGTCCACATTCTCATTTTTCCAAATTTCTGCAGGCTCTTGAGCAAAACGTTCCAAGGCCGGCGCCAAAAATTCACTTGTACTTTGCATTCGCAATGTCAGCGCTTGCATCTTATCCTCAAGCTGTTGCAAAGCCCCCATCAAGCTATTGGGATACTCCGGGTACTGCCTGGAAAGTTCCCCCATCTTTTCTGCAAACATACAGAGTGCATTTGCCAGCGCCTGTACATTGCTATCTGTTACAACAAGGCTATTGGTTTCCATTATTTCACCTCCTTCCCACCCACATTCTATCACGGTAGGAATGGAGCAGACAACAAACATTTTTAGGAGGTGACCTGCCTTTTACTTACAAAAAGCTCAAAAAAATCCCCACTAGCAAGCATCCGCTTGATAGCAGGGAGAGAAAGGGCGTGATGGTGAATAATCCGGAAAGCCCATCGGCACATGCAGTTGCCGATTACCGCCGGTGCCTATAAGGCATATCCAATCCTACACATCACTTTAAATGTTTTGTGTTGAAAAAACCGGAGATTTTTCAGAAATGTTAAATTCCCAATTTTGTTCATTCATGTTGCGTACACGGTAACCCGCTTTCAACATTGCTCCTTTGAACTCGCCATTGGTAAAGTAGCTATCTTCCCCTTCGCCCAACTTTACCTGGTGCTTTAGCCCATAAGAGGTATGGCGCGTATTGATCGTTTGAATCGGAAGCAGATTTTCCTCAATCCAGTCCAGTAGCTTTTGCTGACGTTCTGCAGGTAGCTTTTCAAACAAATGGTAATCATCGCCTGGAAACATTTGTCTCACCTCCTTTCCTGTATAGTTCTTGCATGGAGGAAGTAGACATCCCGCCTAAAGGAGGTATCCCTCATGACCAACAAAAAAACTTTCCCCGCATTTGACCCCACCATCACATCCCAGACCAAGGATGAATCCACGGTTGAGATCAAAGGCGTTACACACCGCGTTCGCTTTGACGACCTGGCCAATCAACCGCGCTTTCCCCAAGAATGTCTTAACGTGACATTTGGCCATCTCACAGGTCGATTCGATGATGAAACATAACATCGTTGACAAATTCATCCACCCGCGCCGTTCTGTGAATCAATTCTTTCATCCCTGTCAAAACAGCTGTATCGCTATACCGACCGTTCTTGTCTGCACGAATCAAGCTTCCCAAATCATCTTTAAGGTTGTTATGTAAAATCACAAATTGAGGGGTTCCATTTAGCGATTGTATCTTCTGTACCGGAGCGGATGGACGAACGATAAAGCTCGCCATTTGGTTGTTTGACGTCACACCCGTTACTACAAATTGTGCGTCAATCATTCCTATCTGTTGCACAGCACAGTCCACAATCTGCTTTGCAAAATCAGCTGCCAACTCTACGTTCGCGTGCTCGATATCCGGGCACAAAGTTTTGACATAGTCAACCACTCTTCTTGCAACTTCATAATGGCCCGTATAGCCGATGCAAAGCTTTGGGTTCAAAACTTCATACTTTTGCAGCGTTTCACTAACTATCTCCCCTGTGCCTGCATTCTTTTGCAACCCGTCACTGGCTATCCATGAATGTTCGCGGGAAAGCACATTGATTACAATACTCATTCTTTTCATCCTCTCTTATCGTAAAATTTCTATTTTTTATGGCATTTCTGCCATACATACCAAAGGAGGTGACCCCCCCATGTTTCCTAATCTTTTTATTGAGCTCAAGCGCAGCAAATCCACCCAGCAGCAGCTGGCAGAGCGCATTGGCATCTCGCACAGTTCCATGCAGAATAAGCTCCAAGGGCGGACGCAATTCACCCTGAAAGAGATGCGCGACATCCAGGCTGTTTTTGCGGATTGTTCACTTGACTATCTTTTTTCAGAGTACGGCAGCAGGCGCAGTCTACCATAGTTTCCTTTTTTTGCCATCATGTTATTGAGAAGAATATCATGATTCTGGCAATTTGTCAAACTTTTTGATGGTTACATTTTGGTTACTTAATTTTCGCATCTATGCAATTTATCTCAGAATCACTTCAAATGCGCCAGAATAACCCAGAATCACTCAGAATGAACTATGACATTTTTTATGAAAGGAGAAATTACCATGATCCTCTACACCGCCGACCGCCTGGCTGGATTCATTGCGCGCCGCACCGGCCCTGCGCACAGCGGCCTTGCCCCCGCACCGCAAACCAACTATCATCACCGGCACAGTAACCCTGGGCCAATCTGAAAGGAGGTGACGCCGTCATGATCTGTTCCCGCAAAAAGATGGTTCAGCGCCAAGTTCTTTACACCCTGCTGGACGCACAAAAAAATATGGCATCCGCCGAAAAGGTAGATGCCAGAGGGCTTGTTTATTTGAGCCGCTTTTTATTGCGCCTGTTGGAGAAGCTGGACGATGAACTCGTACAGCTGAGTACGGAAGAGAAGCAATCGTTGTAAAACCGTCTTGCAGCTCAAAAAAATCAGTTAGCAACACGCTTTCACAAGTTCCCGCCCTGTCCCATGCACAGGGGCATCACCTATTTATCAGTGCTCAGTCTTTTGCAGGGTATAAGTCGTTGTTTTGGGACTGCCGGCCCAGTAGGACCAGTAGATCAGTTCATATCCGTCAGTTAAGAGTCGTTTTACTTCACCAACGGATTTTACAGTGACTTTTTTCCGTCACGAAAGAAGGAACGCCCCTGTACATGAGATAGGGCGGGAGCAAAAGAATTTACCACAGAACAATGGAACTCTTAATTCTCGTTCTCAAGATACTTATTACTGAACAGAAAGTCAATTTTTTTGACAACATCTGTCATATCTGCGAAAAAATCGAACGCTGGCTTATGCAGCATCGCTAAAAAGGAGGTATCCTATTGACCCCTTCCTCTCTCCCCGCCACTATCAAAATCACCACCACCGCGGAGCCGGACCCCTATGCTACCGAGCGTCTGGCAGCTGCAACACTGGATTTTTACCACCGCTTTATGCAGCGTCCCGATGCCAAGGAGCTACTGGAACGCAAAAAGGCCGAGCTACGCGCCCGCGGCGTGCGGCTAAACTGAAAGGAGAACCTACCATGCCCCAAACAAAAACAGCCGCCCCGGTGCTGCAACACCGTGACGGCCAGACGAAAAAATTCATCACCTGTATTTTACCCTACCTTGCCCGCGTTTGCAAGGTCTGCGCCAATTTTGCTTTGCTTGCCTGCGGGCTGGGCGCACTGTGCGCCGTGACCGCCCTGGCCGAGGGTTGCGGGGCAGCTGCCATGTCCGGTCTGACCTGCTGCCTGCTGGGTGGCTGGGCCGCCATCACGCTGCGGGAGGTGGCGACATGCGCGGAATCGTGATTGACCCCGGCGCAAAGCCGGAACTTTACCGCCTGCCGGATACCCTGCAGGAGCTGCAGCGCTTTATGGGCGGGTACGCGCAGCGCTGCCCGATCAGCAACCGGTTTGCCGCGCTGTTTTATCTGCCGCAGGTTGGGCAAAGCCTGCCGACCCGGCATTACAACGGCCGCTGGTTTTATGGGCGGCTCTGCCTTGTGGGCTGGCGCAACGCCCGCATGACGGACCTTCCCAAGCCGCTGGCCGAAGAACTTCTGCAAAAATTCACCCCTGTGGAGGTAACGCCATGAACGAGTATGACGCCATCCGCGCTGCTTTTGCCCACAACCGCAAGGATGCCGAACTGCTGCTGCACGAAACCGTGCGCGGCATTCTGGCCGAGGCAACAAGCAGCAAGGTCAAACAACTGGAAAAGATCAGCCTGTGCTACAACGCCGCAGACACCGGCGCCGCCCAGCGCAAAGCGCTGATCGACATGGAGGTAGAAGATTGACTGACTACATGATCTGCCAGAACCAGGACAACCACCTGCTGTACGCCTTAAAGCACGGCAGGTTCTGGTTCTGGGACAAACACCAGACCAAATGGGTACCCAGCGATTTTGCCGCCCAGCAGTACGCCAAGGCCCAGACCAAAGAGCCTGACCTGGCGCAGGAGGACTGGCTGGGGAGATGCTTCGGCATCCTGATGGATGACTACGAGGTGCCGGACGCTGTGGTAAAGGCCCTGCGCGCACTGCCCAACAAGGAGGAACCACCATGCAAAGTGAGCACGACTGCCCCGAATGCGGATGCTGCTGTGACTATGGCCGCCCCTGCTGCCACGTTGGCGGAGGAAACATCGACCACCCAGGCGGATGCAAACAGCTGCCCGCCGGGCCCCTGCTCCCCTGCGGATTCTTCCGGTGCAATGTCAAACCTGTCCGGTGCGGAAACTGCCTGTTCGGCAGCGGAGTTTGATTACAGCGGGCTGGATGAGCAAACGGTCAACGACCTGCACCTTGCAGAACGAGAATGCGCAGCAGGGCGGAGGTTGGCAGAAGCTGGGCTGCGCCGCATGGCTGATGGGGTAGCAATCGCGCATGAGGCGCTTGTCCCAAATTGGGACAACTCAAAACATGGGAACCGCGGCGAGGATACATTCCGCCGTTGGTGCGAGAGTATAGGCGTCAGCAAGTCCGCGGCCTACCGTCTGTTGCAAGTTACCGCTCTGTTTGATAACAGCAGTCCCGAACAGCAGAAAATCCTTGATTCGCTTTCCCCTTCTTTATTATATGCCGCCGCCAAACCCAGCGCCCCCGCTGACCTGGTGCAGGCCGTCAAATCCGGCGACATTACCACCCACAAGCAATACCAGGATTTGCTGAAAGAAAACCAGCAGCTGCGCGCCGACCGGGTGAACGCCCTCAATGCCGCAGCCGCCGCCGAAGCCGCCCGCGATGCCGCCCTGGCCGATGTTGACGGCCTGCATGAGCAGAACCGCCAGCTGCAAGCCGCCGCCACCGGTGCCCAGGAAAGCTACCGCACCGCCCACAAAAACGAAGATTCCGCCCTGCGCCGCGCCACCGAAGCCGAACAGCGGGCAAAGAAAGCGGAAGCCCGCGCCGCCGATGCCGAAAAAACCGCCGCCCTGCGGCAAGAGATGAACACCGATCTGAACGCCCGCCTCAGGGAATTGGAAAACCGCCCGCAGGATGTGGCTGTCTGCCCGCCAAGTGAAGCCGACATTGAAAAGTACCGCAAAGAGGGCGAGGACCGCGTGTTTGATGCAGCTCAAAAGCTGGCCGAAACATCCCGCGCACAGAACACAGAGCTGCTGCGCCAGCTGGCTGAAACCCAGCAGCAGCTGGACGCGGCCCGCCCCGATGCCGATGCCTGCCAACGTATCGTGGATGCCGCAGCCGATGCCATGGACGGCTTTTGCGCCGTGCTGCGGGCCAACCTGCGCGCCGCAGCCCTGGATGCCGAACTGTTTGACACCGTGACCCGCCGCGCCCGCACAGCTGCTCGCGGCATGTTGGACACCCTGGCCGCCTGCGCCCCGGACGGCTGGGCCGATGAGGATGAGGAGGATGATTTTTGATGAACGAAAAAGCGATTGTAAAACGCATGAAAGCAGCCGCCAAAGCCGCCGGGTGCAAGATCTGGCGGAACGAACATGATGTGCTGGTCCTGTGCGGCGGGGGCTGGTGCTTTGTATGCGAATGGGGCAACTGCCCGCCCGCCGTGCTGGGCTTCCTGGCAGAGTGGCTGCACGGCCTGCCCCGCCCCGGTTCCGGCTACTGGTACAAAGGCTATCCGGATCCGGAACCCCTGGACTGCCAGCCGCCGGAGTTGGCCGCCCTGATTGGCCGCAGCGGGGAGGACCTGATTCTTTCCCCGCTGCGCACCGAAACGCTGCAGCTTGCCCAGACCCGCACCGGCCAGATGTACTGGTTCAGCACCGACCTGACCGCCATGCTGGGCACCCTGGCCACCACCGGCGGCGGGACCCTGCTGCCCGCAAAGGATGAAACCCAGATGCCCTGGGGCCGCTGGGGACGGGAAGGCCGCCTGTTGTTCCTGGAAACGGAAAACTGCGTTGCCCCGGCTACCACATCCAAGCTGGAAGCCCTGGACTGCTGGGAGGAGGACCGCCTGTGACACACCTGTATGATGACACCACCCTGACCCGCGCCGTGCTGCTGTTCGGCCCCCTTTCCACCGAGCACCAGTTCATCCGCGCGGCGGCAAAGGTCAACCGTGCGGCCGGCATCCTGACCGATGCCCTGATGCGCCTGCAGGAAAACCTGTACCCCTCCCCCGTGGAGATCGAGAACGCCATCACGGACCTGAAAGCCGTTCTGCCCGGCCTGTATGTTGCCGCCGAGCAGGTGGCCGAGCTGACCCGGATGGCCGGGGGCGGCGGGATTCCCTTTAACCCGGAAGCCACCGCCTTTACTGCCCTGCGCTGCGCCGAGCTGAACAGCATTGAAACCCGCTGCCGCAATGCGGAAGCCAAGCGCCGGAACACTTACGGCGCTAACCCTTACCGTCCCGATTCGCCGCTGTATGACAAGCGCGAAGTGCTGGACATGATCTGCACCCTGGCCGCCCGCCAGGCAGCCAAAAATCAAAAGGAGGATACCTGATGCCTGAACCGTTGAATCTGTTTGCCCCTGCCGCACGGCAAAAAACCAAGCTGCGCATGGCGCTGCAGGGGGTATCCGGCGGCGGCAAAACTCTCAGCGCCCTGTACATTGCCTATGGCATGACCGGGGACTGGGGCAAAGTTGCCCTGATCGATACCGAACACGACCGCGCCCTGGAATACGCCGCCCGCAGCGACCTGCCCATCCCCACCGGGCAGTTCCTGCACGCACACATGGACCCGCCCTACAGTGTGGAAAAGTACATTCAGTACGTCAGGATGGGGGCCGATATTGTCGGCCCGGACGGCGTTGTCATCGTGGACAGCCTGTCCCACGCATGGGCCGGTGCAGGCGGCGTGCTGGAATACAAGGATGCGATCGCCGCCACCCAGCGCGGCCAGAACAGCTACACTGCCTGGAACGCGGCGGGCAAGCTGCAGAACACCATGGTCGATACCATCCTTTCGGTCCCCTGCCACACCATCTGCACCCTGCGCGTCAAGCAGGACTATGCCCTGCAGCCCAATGAGCGCGGCAAAATGGAGCCGGTCAAGCTGGGGCTTGCCCCCATCCAGCGCGAAAACCTGGAATATGAGTTTGACATTGTGCTGAACATTGCCCGCAACCACATTGCCACCACCAGCAAGGACGTCACCTTCCTGGATGGGTTCGGCGCCGTCATCACGCCGCAGCTGGGCAAAGACCTTGCCGCTTGGCTGAACGAGGGCAAAGAGCCGGTGCGCATCCTGTGTGCCGACTGCGGCGGCCGCATCAAGGACAGTGTACAAAAATCCACCGGCGAGCTGATCCCCGCCGCCCAGTGCGCTGCCATGGCGCAAAAATACGTTGGCCGCCCGCTGTGCAAAGCCTGCCTGCTGAAAGCCATGAAACAGAAAAAGGAGGGCAGCGCCCATGATCCCAGCCAACCGGCGCAGGAACCAGCGCAATAAACTGCAGCAGCAACGCAGCCGCAACGGCAAACAGTGGGAAGAGGACCTTTGCGAGGAGCTGAACGCCGCCCCCAACAGCTGGGCCCGCTGCTGGCCCAAAGCATGGGCAGGCCAGCCTTTTGATATTTCCGCCATGGTTCAGGGCGCGGCGCTTGGCATTGAGTGTAAGGCGGTCCAGCGCGGAAACCTGCCGTTTTCGGCCCTGCGCCCCAACGAAATTGAAAACCTGAGCCGGTTTGAGGATGCAGGCGGTGCGGCCCTGATTGCCGTGCGCCGGGCAGAACCGCCCACCGTGGCGTTCATCCCCTGGTGCAGGGTGCGCGGGCCGATCCTGGCCGGGGACCGCGGCAGCGTGCCGCTGGGCAATATGCCCCACACCATCCCCCAGGCGCTGGAAGAGTACCGCCTGCCCTGCCCGGAGGTGCTACCATGATCTTCACCCTGGATGGCCGTCTGCGGCTGACCGATTGCCCCGCCGTACTGCGCCGTGCCCTGATGGAGGAACTGACCATCCCCAACCCGGCCTACACCCGCGCCGCTTACCTGGGCCTGCCCACCTACAGCATCCCGCGGGAACTGCTGCTGTATGAGGTGCAGAGCAATGAGCTGATCCTGCCCCGCGGCATGGCAAACGATGTGTGGCACCGCCGCCCCAAGGATACCCAAAAGCGGGACGCCATGACCCTTTGCCCCGCCCCGGCCTGGCCGCCCGGCAGCATCCGGCTGCGCAGCTACCAGCAAAAAGCCGCGGATGCTGTGCTGGCCAGCAAGACTCCTCAGGGGGTATTGGTCATGCCCTGCGGTGCAGGCAAAACCGAAACCGGGCTGTACCTGATTCGGGCCATCGGCCAGCCCGCGCTCTGGATTGCCCACACCAATGATCTTGTCCTGCAGGCAGCGGAACGCGCCAAAGCCCGCCTTGGGCTGACGGACGGGCAGATCGGCATCCTGAACGGCACACAAAAACGCATTGGCACCCATCTGACCGTGGCCACCGTGCAGACGCTATACCACATGGAGCTGGATGATCTGGCCGGGCGCATTGGGACCGTGATTGTGGATGAATGCCAGCATGTGGTCGCCAACCCCGCCAACGCCCAGATGTTCAACGCCGTTCTTGGCTGTCTGCCCGCCCGTTACCGCTACGGCCTGACCGCCACCCCGGCCCGCGGGGATGGACTGGAACACACCATCCACATGATCCTGGGGGATACCATTGCCCAGGTTGACCAGCAGGTGCTGGTGGATACTGGCAGCACCGTCATCCCCCAGGTTCAGCCTGTTCTGACCCAGTTCAGCTACACCCCCGGCCCGCGGGAGCAGATGCACATTGATACGGCCCGCCTGCGCCGCTGCCTGGCCGCGGATACGGCCCGCAATACCCGCATTGTCCGCATGATTGCCCAGGATGCCCTGCATGGTGAAACCGTGCTGGCGCTGGGCTGCGGCCTGGATATTCTGGAAACTATGTGCCGTGCCCTGCACAGCCAGAGTGACTTTGCCGCCGCGGGGCTGAACGCACATTTTATCTGCGGGGCCACCAAAGCCGCCGACCGCACCGCCGCCCTGCGGGAGCTGAAAGACCCCGCCTGCCCTGCACGGGTGCTGTTTGCCACCTACCAGCTTGCCAAAGAGGGGCTGGATATCCCCTGCGCCGGGCGGCTGTATCTGGTGCAGCCCGTGCGGGACAAAATATCTGTGCAGCAGGCCGTGGGGCGCATCATGCGCCCGGCCCCCGGCAAAACCACCGCCCTTGTTTATGACTTTGTTGACAATAACGTTCCCGCCTGCCGCAGCCAGTACGCAGCTCGCAGGCGGGTATACAAACAGCTGAACGCTGAAATTTTGGAGGAAACAACATTATGAGCGATTATTCTTACCTCAACAGCCTGGAAAACACCTACGATGCCGCGCAGGAAGCCACCGGCGGCAAGCTGCCGGACGGCCGCTACACTGCCATCCTGAATGAAGCCCGCCTGTACCCGCCGGACGAAAAGCGCGCTTACCCCCGCTTTTCCACCAGCTGGGTGGTAACGGAGGGCGAGTACAAAGGCCGGTTCCTGTACATGAATTTCAATTTCAACGCGCAGGGCTTCCCTTACTTCAAGCAGTTCACCAACGCGGTGGGGGTGGCCGTTCCGCACCTGGCCGCCCTGCCGGACCGCCTTGCCGAATACTGCGGCAAGATCGGCCAGCTGACCCTGGCAGAACAGAAAAATGACCCGCGCTACCAGAACACCTACTTTGACCGCCTGATCGGCACCGGCAATGTCAGCGATTATATCAAGCCGAAAGCTGCCGCCCAGCCTGTCGCTGATTCCTTTACCCCTGAGGCGGAAGACGACGAAGACCTGCCCTTTTAAGGAGGTTCTATGAACAGTATACCCGAAGAACTGAAAGTCAACGCGCGGTGGGTATGCTGCACAGCCGATAAGCGGCCCATCTGCCCGGCGACCGGTGCGCCCGCAAGCAGCACCGACCCGGCCACCTGGGCCAGTTATGCCGCGGCGGTTCAGGCGGTGCCCCGTCTGGGCTGCCGCGGCATCGGCTATGTGCTGGGGGATGGGCTCTGCGGGATCGATATCGACCATTGCATCAACCCTGCCACCGGGGAGCTCCTGCCCGAAGCCCTGGATATTGTGGAAGCCATGCACAGCTATACCGAACTGAGCCCCAGTGGCACAGGGTTGCATATCCTGTGGCGCGGCAAAAAAGCCGGCCCCGCCTGCCGCCGTGCCCTTGCCCCCGGCGCAGGGCTGGAAATGTACGACGGGGGCCGTTACTTTACCGTAACGGGCCGCAGCTGGCATGACCCGCCCCTGCCGGTGCGGGACGCCGCCGATGCTGCGGCCGAAGTGTACCGCCGCTGGCTGGCCAAACCGGAACCGGTCGCTGCCCCCGGTCCTGCGCCCCGGCAGCACAGCCTGCCGCAAAGTGACGAGGAGATTTTGACCAAAGCCCGGCAGGCCCGCGGTGGCGAAAAGCTGGCCGCCCTGCTGGCCGGAAACTGGCAGGGGTATGCGGCTTCCCACAGTGAAGCGGATCTGGCGCTGTGCAACCTGCTGGCATTCTGGCTGGGAGCCGATAAAACCCGCATGGATGCCGCATTCCGCAGCAGTGGCCTGTACCGCCCCAAGTGGGACGAACGCCGCGGGGCCGATACTTACGGCAATCTGACACTGGCCCGCGCCATCGCTGACTGCCGCGAGGTGTATGACCCTGCCGCCGCGCCCGCCCCTGGCCCCAGTGACGCTGACGAACTGACCGCCCTGCTGCACCGCATGGCACCCGCCCAGCCAACAGCCATCCCTGCAAAACCTGCCCCCGGCAAGCCCCATGTGGAATACAGTCGGGACGATACCGGCAACGCCCGGCAGTTCCGGGACCTGTACCGCGGCAAAGTGCGCTACAACTTTACCCAGCAGATCTGGATGCTGTGGGACGGCCGCATCTGGAAGCCGGACGAGACCGCCGCTGTCAAAGCCCTCTGTGATGATATGCTGGATGGCATGGAACGCCAACTGTTTGGCATGCACGACCCTGACAAGGCCAAGGAATACCGCCAGTTCATCCGCAAAAGCCGCGGCAGCACCGCCAAGAAAAACCTTCTGACCGAAGCCCAGCACCTGGCCGGCATTCCGGTAACGGATGCTGAGCTGGATGCCGCCCGCGGGGTGTTCAACCTGCAAAACGGCATCCTGCGCCTGAAGGACGGAGCCTTGCGCCCCCATAACCGGGACAAGCTGCTGACCAAACTGGCCGGTACGGCGTATGACCCCAACGCCAAAGCCCCGGTATGGCAGGCTTTCCTTGCCAGCGTGACCGGCGGCGACCAAGAGCTGCAGACCTATCTGCAGGCCATGGTGGGCTACATGCTCACCGCTTCCACACGGGAACAATGTATCTTCTTTTTGTATGGCGATGGCTCCAACGGCAAAAGCACCTTCCTGGATGTGCTGGCGGATCTGTTCGGCAGCTATGCCATGAACGCCCAGAGCGAAACCATTACCGCCCGCCGCACCACCGAAGGCCCCCGCACCGACATTGCCCGCCTGAAAGGGGCGCGGCTGGTGACCATCTCCGAATGCCCGGCCGATGTCTGGCTGGACGAAGCCATGGTCAAGCAGCTGACCGGCGGCGATACCGTGACCGCCCGCTACCTGTACGGCCGCGAGTTTGAGTTCAAACCGGAGTTCAAGCTGATCATGGCAACCAACCATAAGCCGCGCATCCGCGGCACCGATTCCGGCATCTGGCGGCGCATCCGCCTGGTGCCGTTCACCCAGACCATCCCCGAATCCAAGCAGGATCTGCAGCTGCCGGATAAGTTGGCTGCGGAGCTGCCTGGTATCCTGAACTGGGCCTTGGACGGGCTGCGCCTGTGGCTGGCACGCAGCCACAATGGCCGCCGCCGCGGGCTGCCGCCCTGTACCGCCGTGGACACCGCTACCGCCGAATACCGCGGCGAGCAGGACCGCCTGAAGCAGTTCCTGGATGACTGCCTGATGCAGTTGCCCGGCTATACCGTTCAGGCCTCTGTGCTGTACCAGGTCTACCGCAAATGGTGCGAGGAAAACGGCGAGCGCTACCCCCTGAGCGGCAACAAGTTTGGGCGGGAGATTGCCAAGGTTTTGCCCCGCGTGAAAACCCGCACGGCATACGAGTATCAGGCCGCCCGCCTGACCGATGAAGGCAGCCGCCTGCTGGCACAGGCGCTTGGCGGATCCCGCCAGCGCTATCAGCCCGGCCCGCCGCCCTATGAACAGCAAACCATGTCCGCGCCGCCCAAAAGCTGATTTTCTGTGGTGGATTTGCGGTGCATTGTGGTGGATTTGCTTAAAAATCCACCACAGGCAAAAACAATGTATCTGCACTATTTTTTGAGTATTTTTATATCTCTGTGGTGGATGTGGTGGATTTTGCAGGAAAAGTGATACACGGAAAAATAGAAAAAATGTAATTCTATAAAGGTTCTTTATTTTGGCCCCAAATCCACCACAATCCACCACACAGAAAGGAGAGCCCATGATAACTTTTGACTCCAACTGTCTCTACATCATCCAATGCCTGGCCCTTGTGTTTCTTGCGGCCCCCTGCGTGCTCTTTGCGGGCGGCATGCTGATCTGTGGGCTGATGTGGTGCGGGCTGCGCATCACCCGCGCGCTGAACCTGCGGCGGCTGGGCCTGCCGCGTTGCGGGCGCTGCCGCTACTGGGCCACCGTGCAGTGCCCATTGTATGGCCGCAACACGCCAAGCGATTTCTGCAGCCGCGGCGAAAGGTGGCGCGATTGATGGATATTCTGCTTTCGATCATCGGCAGCGCCGTTCTGGCCGCGCTGCTGGCCGCCGCCTACACCGCCGGGCTCTGCGCCGGGAAAGCCGCCGCCCATCTGGACGAGGACGACGAACCGAAGATCTACATGGATCACACGCATGGAGGTGAGGATTGATGCCGAAATATTCCGATAAGCCCTGCGCCCGCTGCGGCAAAATGATGCTGCATGCCTATTGCAGCACGCGCTACTGCAAAGCCTGTGCCCCGCTGGTGCGCAGCGACGACGCCATCATCAGCCGGGCCAAACAGCGCAGCAAACGTGCCATGAGCGAGATCGCCCGCGTGGAACGTGCCGCCCATGCCCTTGGCCTAACCTATGGCTACTATGTGGCGCTATACGAGCCGCGGAAGGGGTGATGCCGATGAGCAGGCCGCATTATGGCTGGTGGGGATATGTAAAAGATATCATCCGCCGCTATCCCACTCTTTGCGAACAGGAAAAAGCCCTGCACGAAACCTGTATCAGCCCCGATCTGAGTGGTATGCCCCACGGCTCCGGTACTCCTACCGACCCCGTGGCCGATGCCGCCCTGCGGGAACTGCCGGAGATCAACCGCCGGGAAATGGAAGCCGTGCGCCAGGCCATTGCTGAAACCCTGACCCTGGATACCGGCCAAGAGCGCATTCAGGTGATCCGGTGCGTTTTCTGGGACAAAACGCATACACTGGAGGGGGCAGCAATGAAGCTGCACATAAGCTATGTAACAGCGCGTAGATGGCACGGTGAATTCATTCGGCTTGTGGGTAAAGTGTTCGGATTTTTGTGATTTTTTTGTTATCCATTGACAACATTCGCTTGCAGGTGTAGAATGTAACTAAAATCTAGTTACATTTTGTAAAGTGTGGTGTTGTGATGTCAAGCAAAGAAAAACTACTGGAAAAATTGTTTCGACAGCCTCTTCCTAAAAATTTCACAGTAGTTGAACTGAATTCATTGATGAAGAAATGTAACTGTACATTAGCAAATGGCGGACGAGGTTCCAGTATATTATTTTATCACGAGCCAACAGGGCGCATTCTTCAATTTGATGCACCCCACCCAGAAAAAGATTTATATTCGTATCAGGTAAAAATGGTTAGAAACTTCTTGAAGGAGGTAAACGAAATGTAGCAATCCATCATTTTTTATTATTTGAAAGAAAGGGAGTGATTTGGCCATGGCAAAATTAGCCGAATACCGTGGTTACCATGCCAAATTTGAGTACGATCCTGACGACAACATATTTGTTGGAAGTGTTATTGGGATTTCGGACTCGTTAAATTTTCATGCAGAAAATACTGCTGAACTAATTGAAATATTTCATAATAGCATTGATAATTATCTTACTTTCTGTGCCCAGGTTGGAAAAACGCCTGATAAAGAGTATAGCGGAACATTTAATGTAAGAGTTTCTCCTGAATTGCATAAAAAGGCTTCCCTTAAAGCTCAGGAAGAAGATATTTCTTTAAATAAAGTTGTAGAAAATGCATTAACTTCCTATTTTTCTAGCGACAACCTTCTTCTTGATCGTTTTACAAAAGGGATCGAAGTTTTTGCTGACTCTGTAAAATCTCTATCATCTTCCATTTCACTTACAACTGCATCAGCGATAAGTAATAACAAGTTTCCTGAAAGCAATTATTTTAATAACAATCAAAATCGAATTGCCCTATCTTCTTCTAATTACAGTATGCATAACAAAATTATACAATAACGGAGATTGTTTACTAATGATTAAAGAACTCTTGAATAATTCTTATCGTGCTGGACTTGCCAATATTGACTTGCAAGATTTGAAAGAGCTCCCATCTGATGCTCCAGCTGCAGAATTCACATTTCATGATGATATAGCATGGCATATCCTTCCCGATAGATTAAGAATTGAATGTACTCGTGAATTTTCTTTTAACCCCGAATGTAACTTTCGACTAAGAATCACTTATTTTGTGGAGCACTTTTTGAAAGAAGAAAATTCACTTTCAAACGTATCCAAAGAGGACGTCGCAAAAGAGATTGGTGAAGACCTTGATTATTACCTACAAACTTCACAGGGGCTTGCGGCAAGGCTTTCCATGCTTGCTGCACAAATCACATCTACTTTTGGGGGAACACCAGCAATCACCCCACCATTCTTCCCAATAAAGCGAGCATGAGCTTAAAAAGCCAAAATTCCATGTTATAATACCATCATCAAAAGCCGTAAGGAACCCAAAACGTCCTTACGGCTTTTGTATTGTCATTTTATCCTCCCCATTTCAGCCAGACGGCCATGCCCCGCCTGGCTGTTTTTATGCCGCGCAGCCGGCCCTTTGGCAGGGGCGCTGTGTTCCCAAGCAACGGCACAGCAAGGGTGCAAGGCCCTTGTGCGGCCCCACTCCCCGGCACCCGGCAAAGGCTCACACAACAAAAGCTCTCTTTCCTTTTTGTCCGTGCGTGCCGGGATTTATCAAAACTTCAGCCCTGCCGGACCCGGCGGGGTATTTTATTGCAGAAAGGCGGTGAAACATGGCATACAAACGCAACCCGGTTGGGCGGCCCCCGAAGTACAAGAGCGTGGAAGAGATCCAAGGCAAAATTGATGCCTATTTCACCGCCTGCAAGGGGCACCCCCTGATGAACCCGGATACCGGCGAACCGTGCTTGGACAAATACGGCCTGCCCATTATTGTGGATGCCAAACCGCCGACGGTAAGCGGGCTGGCCCTGGCGTTGGGTTTTTCCTGCCGCCGGGACCTGAACGCCTACCAGGGCAAAAAGGAATTTTGCACCACGATTACGCGCGCGAAGGCCCAGTGCGAAGCTTACGCCGAAGAACGCCTGTTTGACCGGGACGGCACCAACGGCGCGCAGTTCAGCCTGCGCTGCAATTTTGGCTGGAACGAAAAGCCCGCCGAAGCACCGCCCCCGCCCGCTGATGACGGCTTTTTGACCGCAATGCAGCAGCAGGCACCCGAAGCCTGGAAGGATGGTGCGGATGAACCCGGTTAAGCCTGCCGCGTTCCGGTTCCGGCCGTTCAGCCGCCGCCAAAAGCAGGTGCTTACCTGGTGGTGCAGCACCTCCCCTGTGCAGGCGGCGGACGGGCTGATCGCGGACGGGTCCATCCGCTCCGGCAAAACCGTTTCGCTCTCCCTCAGTTTTGTGCTGTGGGGCATGGCGCGCTTTAACGGCCAGAACTTTGCCCTGTGCGGCAAAACCATTGCCAGCCTGCGGCGCAACGTGGTGGGGGTGCTCAAGCAGATGCTGACCGCCCGCGGCTACACTGCCGCCGAGCGCCGGGGCGACAATCTGTTGATTGTGACCCGCGGGACCGTGACCAACTATTACTACCTGTTCGGCGGCAAGGACGAGGGCAGCCAGGACCTGATCCAGGGCATTACGCTGGCAGGTGCGCTGTTTGACGAAGTTGCCCTGATGCCGGAAAGCTTTGTAAACCAGGCCACCGCCCGCTGTTCTGTGGACGGTTCCAAGTTCTGGTTCAACTGCAACCCGGAGGGGCCGGAGCACTGGTTCTACAAAAGCTGGATTTTGCAGGCCCGCGCCAAGAACCTGCTGTACCTGCACTTTACGATGGATGACAACCTGAGCTTGTCCGAGCCGATCAAGGCGCGGTACCGGGCGCAGTACACCGGCGTGTTTTATGAGCGGTACATCCGCGGGCGCTGGGTGGTGGCCGAAGGTCTGGTTTACCCCTTTGTGGCGGCCAACCCGGATGCCTACCTGCTGCGCGGGCCGACCGCCGGGATGGATGGCCGCTTTTTTGTCTCGATCGACTACGGCACCCACAACCCGTGCAGCATGGGGCTGTGGTGCGTGCAGGCCAACCGGGCAGTGCGCATCAAGGAAAGTTACTACAACTCCCGCGAGGTCCAGCACCAGCGCACCGATGAAGAACATTACACCGCGCTGGAAGAGCTGACCCGCGGTTACTATGTGCAGGAAGTGGTGGTGGACCCCTCCGCCGCGTCCTTTATTGAAACCATTCGCCGCCATGGGCGGTACATGGTGCGGGCTGCCGCCAACGATGTGCTGGACGGCATTCGGGTCACGGCCAGCCTGCTGCAAGCCGGGCGGGTGCAGATCCACGAAAGCTGCACGGATGCCCTGCGGGAGTTCAAAACCTACTGCTGGGATGACAAAGCTCCGCAGGATGCCGTCATCAAGGAGAACGACCACGCCATGGACGACATCCGTTATTTTTGTTATACCGTGCTGGCCCGCGAATACCGCTGGGCGGATTGGAGGAAGTGAAGATGTTCCAAAAGCTTTTGCGCTGGCTGCGTGCCCAGATCGGCACGCTGTTTGGCGATGCCCCCGGCGCAAACGACATTATCCTTTCCGGCCAGATGGAACATGCCCTTGCCCTGTGGGCCCAGATGTACGAGACGGGCGGCCCCTGGTGCACGGCCAAAAACGACCTGCACAGCCTGCACATTGCGGCCAGCGTGGCGCGGGAATTTGCCCGGCTGGTCACGATGGAGCTGAAAGTCAGCCTGTCCGGCTCTTCGCGGGCGGACTATCTGGCAGAGCAGCTGGCCCCGTTTCTGGACAAGCTGCCCAACTACACCGAGATTGCCTGCGCACTGGGCGGGGCAGTGTTTAAGCCCTATGTTTCCGGTGACCGGCTGCTGGTGGATGTGGTGCAGGGGGACTGCTTTTTCCCCACCACCTTTGACTCCACCGGCCGCATGACCGGGGCGATCTTCTCCGAACAACTCAAACGCAAAAACACGATCTACACCCGCCTTGAGCGGCACGAATACGCCGCCGGGGTGCAGACCATCCAGAACAAGGCGTTTGCCAGTTCCAGCACGGCAAGCCTGGGGCAGGAGATCCCGCTGACCAACGTGCCGGAGTGGGCCGACATTACGCCGGAGGTGCGCATTGAGGTAGATCAGCCGCTGTTCGCCTACTTCCGCATTCCCCTTGCCAACCGCAATGACCGGCACAGCCCGCTGGGGGCCAGCGTTTATGCCCCCGCTGTGGATACCATCCACGATGCAGACGAACAGTTTGGCCGCCTGCTGTGGGAGTACGAGGGCGGCCAGCTTGCCATTGATGTGGACGCTGCGGCCCTGCGCCCCACCGGGGACGGTGGGTTCCAGATGGACCAGCGCAGCGGTCGGCTGTACCGCGGCTGCATGACCGGCAATGTGGCGGACCGCACACTGTTCAATGTGTTTGCGCCCGCCCTGCGGGATGAAGCCTACCTGCGCGGGCTGGACGGAATCTTGAAACGCATTGAGTTCCAGTGCGGCCTTGCCTATGGCACCCTGAGCGACCCCCAGAACGTGGACAAGACCGCCACCGAGATCATGGCAAGCAAGCAGCGCAGCTACTCCACCGTAAAAAGCATCCAACACGCGCTGCAGGTGGCACTGGATGACCTGCTGTACGCAATGAACGCCTATGCCGACCTGTACCAGCTGGCCCCCGCAGGCAGTTACACCGCCGTGTACAACTGGGACGACAGCATTGTAAACGACCCCAGCGAGCGCAAGCAGCTGTTCTGGCAGTATGTGCAGGCGGGCAAGTTCCCCATGCAGCGCTACCTGACCGAGTTTGAGGGCTACAGCCAGGAGGAAGCCGCCCAGATCGCGGCTGAAACCAGCGCCGAGAACAACGCCGACGAAACCCTGACCTTTGCCCCGTGAGGTGATGCCCCATGCTGACCCCTGACCAGCTGGAAGCCCTGCCCCGCCGCTTTGTGCAGCTGTGGCAGCAGGTGGAAGATGACATTTTGCAGGACATTGCCCGGCGCATGAAAAGCCTGAGCGAGCCGGACCCGCTGACCCCAACGGCCATATGGCAGGCATGGCGGCTGGCCGAAACCCGCGCGGTGCGCAGCAACACCGTTGCCACCCTGGCCAGGTACACCGGCAAAAGCCGGGCGGAAATCAAGCGGCTGCTGGAAACCGCCGGGGCACAGACCCTGGCTGCGGACGATGCCGTTTATACGGCTGCCGGGCTGGACCCGCCGCCGGTCAACCAGTCCCCTGCCCTGCTGAACCTGCTGAATGCCGGGTACCGCCAGACCTGTGGCACCTGGCAGAACCTGACGTCCACCACCGCCAACACGGTGACCGGCGCGTTTGAGGACCGGCTTTCCCGCGCGTGGGGGCTGATCAGCACCGGAGCTCTGGATTACAGCACCGCCATCCGCCGCACGGTGGATGACCTGGCGGACACCATGCCGTACATCACCTACCCCAGCGGACACACCGACACGCTGGAAGTGGCCGCCCGCCGGGCGGTGCTGACCGGCGTAAACCAGACCTGTGCGAAATTGCAACTGGCCCGCATGGAAGAGATGGACTGCGAGTTTGTGGAGGTGACCGCCCACGAGGGTGCCCGCCCCACCCATGCGGTGTGGCAGGGCGGGGTTTACCATCGCGGGGGCGCTGTGGTGCAGGACGGTGAGCGGTACGAGGATTTTGAAACCGCCACCGGTTACGGCACCGGCCCCGGCCTGTGCGGCTGGAACTGCCGCCACAACTTTTACCCGTTCTATCCCGGCATCTCCGTGCGCAACTACACGGACGAACGCCTGGCTGAGCTGGACGCCCGCAATATCCCCTACGGCGGCGGGCTGTACACCCGGTACGAGATCACCCAGATGCAGCGGGCGCTGGAACGCAGGGTGCGCAAGTACAAGCGCCGTTACCTGGCCGAAACAGCCGCCGGGGTGGATGCCGGCCAAAGCGCCGCCAAGCTGAAAGCCGCCCGGCAGCAGCTGAGTGCGTTCCTGGCAGAAACCGGGGAGAGGCTGGACGGCGCAAGGGCGGAGGTGCCGGGCTTTGGGCAAAGGGAAGCGAAACAGGAGGATGCGGCGGCAAGTGCCTTGCAATCCGCCCAAAACAATGCTACACTGAAAGAAATCAGCCTGGGGTACAAGGAGATTACCATCCAGAGCATTCAGCACATTCAGCCGTTTGCCTGTGAGACGCTGGACGCCGCGGGCAGCCGTGCCCTTGCCAACGCCCACAAGAAGCTGCTGCTGGAAGCCCGAAAGGTTCCGCTTGGGATAGAAAAGGCCCGCTGCTATGGGCTGGATATGCAGCCGATGGGAGAATATATAACCGGCCAGCGGGCTGGAAGCGTTCGCGTTCCCAATTACAGCACACCGCACATCGTTATTCACAACCACCCCAGCGGGCTAACGTTCTCACCGGGTGATATTTTAGGCTTTGCAGCCAGAGATTCTATGCGGATGCTGACAATCGTCGGCAACGATGGCAGTATCTATGCGTTGGAAAAGACAGCTGCAACCAATCCTGAATTGCTGACAAAGGCTGCAACTAAGCTGAACGTCTCAGCAAATGAGCCTTCTTTGACGCCACAATCCAAAATAAATCTTGTCACTTATTTTCTTGAGGAGATTGCGCAATATGGAGTCAACTATTACGCCGGAAGAGATTGAACAAATGAAGGCGTTCCTGAAAGAGCACCCTGTTGACCCGCAGTATGACGGGCTATTGGATGGGGACATCCCGACAGAACAGGTATATGTACTATCCTATACATCTCTTCTAAAACGGATCGGCGAGCTTCCCGAACAATAAAAGGCCCAGATGGGCAACTCTTGCCCATATTCCCTGATTATGGTAGGATAAGAAAGGCATTTGAGGTGGTAGATTTCGTACCGACCACACGCCGATGGTAACGACAAGGGCTTTTGCCCTGAGAGATGCAGGAGGATGGTACGCCTGCCAAATGCCAATCGATGGGGAACGGTTCCGATGCCGTTCCCCGTTCCTATTTCATAGCTTAATCACCACGATGCAAAATGCACCGTGGTATTTTTATGCCTGCTTTTGACCGCATGAGGTCAAGGCGGGCACTTTTTATACCCTTTTGCCCGGCTGCGGCAGGGCTGAAACAGCCGCACAGACGGTGACGGCAACCACCTAAAAACGCCTATCTGACACCCTACACAGGAGGTAACACCCATGAAAACCGAAGATCTCAAAGCCCTTGGCCTGAATGATGAGCAGGTGCAGCGTGTGTTCGCCATGAACGGCGCGGACGTGAACCGCGAAAAGCAGGCCGCCGAGACGGCCAAAGCCGAGCGTGATGCCATCCGCACCCAGCTGGACGAAGCCAACACCAAGCTGAAAGGCTATGACCCCGACTGGCAGCAGAAAGCCACCGATGCCCAGAAAGCGGCGGACGCAAAAGTAGCCGAGCTGCAGGCAGGCTATGCCGCTCAGAATGCAGCCGCCGGGCTGCACTTTACCAGCGCAAGCGCAAAAAAAGCATTTATGGCCGACCTGGCCGCCAAGAAACTGCCCCTGCAGGGGGACAGCCTGCTGGGCTTTGACGACTTTGTAAAGACCTACCGCGAAAATGACCCCGGCGCATTTGCCGCCGATACCAAGCCCGCGCGCATTGTGGCAAGCGCTACCGGCACCCCGGCAGCCGCCACCGGCCGCGAAGAAGCAAACGCAGCGATCCGTGCCGCGTTTGGCAAATGAAAGGAGAATAACCCATGCCCAATGTTATTGATCGTTCCCGCGCTGAAGCCCTGATTCGTGAGCAGGTCGTCAGCACCATTTTTCAGGATGCCCCCAAGCAGAGCGTTGTGATGCAGCTGGGCCGCAAGCTGCCCAACATGACCAGCAAGCAGACCCGCATTCCGGTGCTTTCCATGCTGCCGCTGGCCTACTGGGTCAACGGTGATACCGGCTATAAGCAGACTTCCCGCCAGGCGTGGGAAAACGTCTACCTGACCGCCGGTGAGCTGGCAGTCATTGTCCCCATCCCCGAAGCCGTTCTGGCCGATGCTGAGTTTGACATTTTGGGCGAGGTAACCCCGCGTGTCAACGAAGCCATCGGCCTGCGGGTGGACCAGGCCATTCTGTTCGGCATCAACCGACCGGCAGAGTGGCAGAACGACATTATCACCGTTGCCCGCCAGGCCGGCAACAACGTTTCCGGCGGCATCAGCTATGATTCCCTGCTGGGCGAAAACGGCCTGTTTGCCAAGGTGGAGGATGCAGGCTACACCGTGGACGGCGTTGTGGCTGCCATGGGTGCCAAAGCGTCCCTGCGCGGCATCAAGGACACCAACGGCCACCCCCTGTACAAGAGCGATATGCAGGGCACCACCCCCTATGCCCTGGACGGCGCGCCGATCTACTTCCCGGAGAACGGCAGCTTTGATACCAGCGTTGCCCGCATGGTGGCCGGCAACTTCAAGCAGCTGGTGTACTCCATCCGCCAGGATGTGGACGTCAAGATCCTGGACCAGGCCGTGATCCAGGACCCCAGCACCAAGGCCATCATCTTCAACCTGGCCCAGCAGGACATGATTGCCCTGCGCATTACCTTCCGCATGGGCTGGGCTATGCCGAACCCCGCCACCCGCATGAACGAGAACCGCGTCAACGTGCCCTTTGCCTACATTGACGCCGCGACCGCCTACACCGACCAGACTGTGACCTTTACCGTCAAGGATAATGCCGAAAGCTCCCCCAATGCCATTGCCGGTGCAGCTGTCAATGTGAACGGCTCCATCCGCCTGACCGGCACTGACGGCACCGCAGTGTTCCACCTGCGCGCCGGTGAATATCCCTACAGCGTCAAGGCAGACGGTTACCGCCCGCAGACTGGCACCGTAACGGTTGCCGCAGCCGCCGTACCGGTTGCCGTCACCCTGCCTGCATCCAAGTAAGGGGGCTGCCATGTATGCTGATTTTACCGACTATCAGGGCGCCTACTGCGGCACCCTGATCACCACCCAGGGGCAGTGGATGCCCGCCGTGCGGGAAGCCTGCGCTTATCTGGACAGCATCACATTTGGCCGCCTGAAGTGCGGGGCGCCGGTGGATGATACCGTAAAGCTGGCGGCTTGCGCACTGGCGGATGTTGCCGCCCGCTACCAGGCTGCCAAGGCCGATGAGCGCAGCCGCCCCGGCCTGGCAGCCTTTAACACAGACGGCTACAGCGAAACGCTGAATACTGCCGCCCTGACCGCACAGTACACGGCAGACATGCAGGCGGCCGCGGATATTTACCTGCCGCGCAGCCATCCGCTGCGCTATGCGGGCCGGGATGGGAGGTGCGGCCCTTGTACGGCTGTGACCAGACCGTGACCCTGACCCACCTGCACTATGACGGCGATGCCGACCGGGACGTGAAAGAAGAAACCACCCTGACCGGCGTGAGCTGGTACGGGCAGGCAAAGACCGCCGTGGATTCCACCGGCCTGCACGCGGCGCGGGTGTACAAATGCCGCATCCCGGAAAGCGCCGCCCCCGCTGGGCTGGACATTGCCCCCGGCGACACGATCACCTGCGGCACCGTGACCGCCACCGTGCTGGACGTGCATGACAACCGCGGCCACCCCGCGCCGCACTGGTATGTGGAGGCAAGCTGATGGGACTGAAATATGATGCCCGGCTTGACCTCTCCGCCCTTTCGGAGGCCCTGGAAAAACGGGGGCTGACGCCGGGCGGGAGGGTGCAGAAGGCGGTGGACGAAGCGGTGATCCGCTATTGTGACCCCAAGGTGCCGTTCCGCACCGGTACGCTCAAGCACAGCGCCATCACGGCAAGCGCCATCGGGGACGGCATGATCGTGTACGCCACGCCCTATGCGCGCTACCTGTACTACGGCGAGGTGTACGGCCCCAACATTCCCATTTTTGAGGACGGCGAGCTGGCAGGCTTTTTCAGCCCGCCCCACAAGTACCCCACCGGCCGCCCGCTGACCTACAACGGCGCGCCGGACCGGGGCGCTTATTGGTTTGAGCGGGCCATGGCCGAACACAAGGATGACGTCATCCGCGAAGCCGCCGCCCTGGCAGGAGGAAGACCCGGAAGATGAACGTACTGGATGCCACCCGTGCCTGGATGCGCGCACAGTGCCCCCTGATCAACAGGCAGGACCTGTTCAACGCCAACTACCTGGGCGCAGAACCGACCGAATACACCCTGCGCACGGCCAGCGAGAGCCACCGCACCGATGTGCTGGGGTACGACCTGGCCGAATACAACCTGACCTTTGTGGCGCAGCTGCCGTTTGGACGGGAGCTAAAGCCCAACCTGGACGCTGCTGATTTTTTCGCCGCGCTCTCCGCCTGGATTCGCGGGCAGGAGCGCACCCACAACTACCCCGCTGTCAGCGGGTACCGCGTGACCAAAATCACGGCATCCAACGCCGGTGTGCCCACCGGGGCGGATGCCAACGCGGCCCGCTATCAATTACAAATCAAACTCTATCTTGAGGAGGAATAACCATGGCAGAAGCTGCTATCAACCTGACCGCCGGCCAAAAAGCTGACCGCAAACTGGACATGATCTTTGTGAACGTCGGCGGTTCCGGCACGGAGACCTGGGAACTGCTGGGCCGCGGCGTTGAGGACGCAAGCGTGGAATACAACCACGACACCGACACCGTGACCGACATCCTGGGCATTACGGACGTGAACGTGAGCGCCGCAAAGCCGGAGCTTGACCTGGACCCCTGCACCATCCGCGGCGGCCAGAAGCTGAGCGCCAAGCTGCTGGACATTGAGCGCCGCAACGCCGTAAGCGAGCTGAGCATGTTCGATGTGCTGCACGTCCACTGCTTCCTGGGGGCTGCTTCCGGCTCCTTCACGGCGGAAAAGCACACCGGCTGCACCATCGTGCCCCAGAGCCTGGGCGGCTCCGATTACGTCGGCATGCCGATGAACGTACACCTGTCCAACAACAAAACGCTGGGCACCTGCACCATTGCGGCCGGCGTGCCCACCTTCACGGAGGAATAAACAATGGAGCTGAACATTGACCGCGGCTTAAAAAGCTATGACGTCAAGGATGCGGACGGCACCCTGATCGGCACCATCCGCTTCAACCCCTCTGACATCGGCCTGGCCGGCCGCATGGAGGAAGCCCGCGCCAAGATTGCCGAAATTACGGCCGCGCCCGTGACCGGCCCCGAGGATCTGGTGGAGTGGGACAGGCAGGTGCGCCACTGGTTTGATTACATCTTCGGCACGCCGGTATCGGATGTATTCTTTGCCGGGGTATCCAGCCTGGCTTTCTGCGAGGACGGCAGCCTGGTGGCCGAAGCCGTGTTGGATGCCGTCACCCCGATGCTGACCCAGGCGGTGGAAGCCGCCGCCAAGGCCAGCGCGGCCCGCATTGCCAGGCACGCGGACGCCTACCAGGGCAGCACCGCCGGGCTGGCCCCGGAGCAGCAGTGAGCAGCTGGAAGCTGCCCACCAGCGTGACGGTATGCGGGCAGGAGTTTGCCATCCGCAGCGACTACCGCGCCGTGCTGGATGCCATCTCCGCCCTGCGTGACCCGGAGCTGAGTCCGCAGGAACAGACCCTTGCCTGCCTGGAGATCCTGTACCCGGATTGGAAGCGCCTGCCGGACCTGAGTGCAGCAGCCCAGGCGGCCATGGTGTTTATCAACTGCGGCAAGCCGGTGGAAGCCGCCGTGCCAAAGCCCGCCCTTGTGGACTGGGACACCGACGCCGCCATCATGGCACCGGCAGTGGACAAAGTTCTGGGCTACAGCTGCCGCCGCTGCGCCTACCTGCACTGGTGGGAGTTCATCGGGGCATTTGGCTGCATCGGGGACGGCCAGTTTGCGCAGGTCGTCTCCATCCGCAACAAGCGCCTGCACAGCAAAAAGCTGGACAAAGCCGAGCAGGAATTTGTGCGCAACAATCCCGATCTGGTCACCCTGCCCAAACACAAGCTGACCAGTGCGGAAGAAGAATTTTTCCAAAGTCTGGGGGTGTAATGTTTGGCTGATGGGTCGATCATTCTGGATACCAGAATCAACAATAAAGGCGCCTATGCCGAGCTGAAAGAGCTGCAGGCCAAGGCCAAGAGCACCGCCCAGCAGGTTGCTGCGCTGGACAGACAACTGGCGCAGGCAGGTGCCAAGCATACCAGCCTGGGCGATGATCTCAAGCGTGCCCGGCAGGAAGCCGCCGAAACCGCGCGCGAACTGCAAAAATTAAACACTACCATGGACTTGCAGCACCAAAAGAATGGGCTGGATTTCGCCCCTGCTGACGTTAAACGCAGTGATAAGCTGCAAGCCACGTTGGATCTGCAGCAGCAAAAGATTGGCGCGATGTCCAAGGAATATCGTGACCAGGTTCCCATGATTGAAAAGCTGCAAGAAGAGCACGATGCCCTTTCGCAGCAAATGGATACCGAAGACCTGGCGGTTGAACGTCAGTCCCAGCACATTACATCCCTGCTAAGCCGCCAACTTGCCGCAACACGCGCAGTTCAGGGCGTAAAAAACGCCGTTCGTCTTTCGGCTGCAGCGATTCAACAGCCCTTCAAAACAATTCAGGCCAGGTTGTCCGCCATGACAAAGGGCCTGGGGCGGTTTTCCCGCCGCATTACCGGCCTTGCTTCCAGTGCTCTAATTTTTAACTTGCTCTCGTCTGGTCTGCGCCAGATGACCAACTACATGGGCACTGCCCTGCTTTCCAGCACGTCCCTGCGGCAGGCCCTTGGCAACCTGCAAGGTGCTGCGGCTACTGCTGCCGCACCGTTAATTCAAGTTCTGACCCCTGCTCTGACCGCGCTGGCCAATGCAGCGGCAACTGTATTTGCCTACCTTGCAAAGCTGGTGGCGTTCCTGACCGGCAAGACGGTATCCTCCGCCAAAGCCGCGGCTAAGGGCATGAGCGGAACATCCAAGGCAGCGAAAGATGCTGCAAAGAGCCTGGCCGGGTTTGATGAAATCGAACGGTTAGATGCCAAGACAGGGAGCAGCGGCGGCGGTTCAGGCGCCAGCAGTATCACCCCCAATTATAACTTTGACGCAAAAAGCCCGTTCCTGGATTCCGTGCTGGCTGCCATCAAGGCGGGCGAATGGAACCAGGTCGGGCAGCTTTTCGCCCAAAAGCTGAATGAAGCCATGGCGGCGATTCCCTGGCCGGATATCCAGGATAAGGCCCAGGTCTGGGCCGCAAACATTGCGGATACCCTCAACGGCTTTATCGCCCGGCTGGACTGGCGGCTGGTTGGTTCTACCTTGGCACAGGGGCTTAACACGGCACTGATCTTTGCAGACACCCTGGTACAAAGTATCCACTGGGATACCTTGGGCAATGGCATCGGCAATGGGATGAACCAGTGCGTGGAAGAACTGGACTGGGAAGCCCTTGGCCGCGTGATGATTGCCAAGTGGAAGATCGTCTTCGAGACACTGCACGGGTTTATCCAAACCTTTGATTTTAGTGCGCTGGGGGACGCATTCGCCCGCGCGACTATGGCCGCCATCAATAACATTGACTGGCCCCAGGCCGCGGCAGACCTTGTATCCGGTGCGGCGGGGCTGCTGGAAGCTCTGGCACACTGGATCGATGGGCTGGATTGGCAGCAGATTGGCAGCACGATTGCCGAATGCATTACCAATATCGACTATACAGAACTTGCACAGGCAATTCTGGATTTGCTGTCCGCCGCCGTCACTGGGCTGGCAGATGGGCTTTCAGCCCTTGCTGGGCACCTTGTCGGTGATTTTATCCAGGGTGTAAAGCAATGGTTTGATGACGTCCAAACCCAGGCAGCGGTTGCCGGATACGGTGACGACGTTGCCCAGTACCTGTTCGATGGTTTTATCGACGGCCTGGAAGCGCTCTGGAACGGTATCGGGCAGTGGATCTATGATCACATTTTCACGCCGTTCAAGGATGGCATTTGTGAGGCATTCGGCATCCACTCTCCCAGTACCGAAGCCAAATCCTGGGGTTCCTACATCTCGCAGGGACTTCTGGACGGTCTGGCCAGCAAGTGGGAGAACATCACCGGCTGGCTGCGTGACCTCAAGCAGAATTTTGTAGACGCATGGGATAACATCCGCGCTAAAACTACTGAGACATTCAATTCCCTTGGGCAGACGATTTCTGACATCTGGAACGGCATCGGCGAAACCATCAAAAACGCCGTCAATGGCATCATCGGCTTCATCAATCGGATGATCTCCGCCGTTGTCACCGGCATCAATGCGGTCATCAACGCGCTGAACGGGTTGTCGTTCGACCTGCCGGACATATTCGGCGGCGGGCATGTTGGGTTTAATATCAGCACCCTGACCGCCCCGCAAATTCCCTACCTGGCACAAGGCGCGGTCATCCCGGCCAACCGGGAGTTTCTGGCCGTGCTGGGCGATCAGAGCCACGGCACCAACGTGGAAGCCCCGCTGGATACCATCAAGCAGGCTGTGGCCGAAGTCATGGAAGATTTGCAGGCGGGCCAGATGGCTGGCTTTGAAGCCGTTGTGGCCGTGCTGCGGGAGATCCTTTCCGCCGTGTACGGCATTGAGCTGACCGACGAGGACGTAGGCCGCGCCGTACAGCGCTGGCAGCGCAAACAGGCCATTGCCACAGGAGGCTTTTATTGATGCTTTGGACCAAAAGCGATGATTTTACCAAGGTCCAGCTCTGTAGGGAACGGTCTTGACCGTTCCGAAAACCCCGCCGTATATGCCATAACAGGATTTACCGCAAGGCGACAGGCGCACACTGTGCGCCCCTACGGGATTGCGGCCCAATTTTCAACCCGTGCGCGCACGCGCACACCTTCCAACTTCTAACTCCTAACGAAACCCAACGGAGGTGTATACATGCATCAATCCTACCTCACTTTTTCAAGCGACACCGAGTTAAAGGACGGCTCCCTGCAGGATGCCCGCAACCTTTTGTCTCTTGCTCTATCCGGCCTGGCCGAAGCGGCCGATGAAACGACCCTGCAAACCGCCGGGGCTGCCGAATATTTTTGCCGTTACGATCTGCCGCAGTACCTCTCTGTCCTGCGCGCCGCCATGGATACGCTGGACAAGGTGCAGCAGGGTGCGCAAGCCCCGGAGGAGCGCTCATGACCACAACCGCAAAAATTGAAGAACTCCAAAAGTCCGTCATCAACGCCATCAACAACAGCTGCCTGCACCCCGCTGTGGTGCGGCTGGTGCTGCTGAACGTGATCTCGATGGTGGAAGCCAGCGAGAGAGAGATAAACAAAAAGGAGGAAGAAGCCACAAGATGACAACACATACCATTACCCTTGCCCGCCACACTGCGCAGGTGGTTGGCCTGATGGGCGTGCTGGTGCTGGGCACCTGGGACAGTTACGGCACGGAACAGCTGCTGCTGCGCCACGGCCCGGAGTGGGAGGGCCTTGCGATTGATGCAACTTTCCACAACACGCCCAACGATGAAGGCGTGACCATGCTGGTAGACACAGACGGCCTTGTACCCGTCCCTCCGGAAGCCTGTATGCGAGCATCCAAATACGCAACCATCACGTTCCGGGGCGTGCAGGACGGTGTACAGCGCATCAGCTGCAGTCTACCCTACATAGTGCTGGATCACGCGCAGGTGCCCGGTGCCAACAGCACCTCCACCCCCAGCGAGAATGCCCAGGCCCTTACCCAGATGCAGGACTTGCGGGACGGCGCTGTAGACGCCAAAAGACATGCAGAAGCCGCCCGCGACGGTGCGGCGGACAGTGCTGTCGCCGCCAAGGAATCCGAAACCAACGCGGGCCAGTCCGCCACTGCCGCCAAAACGGCACAGAGTGCAGCAGAGACGGCAAAAGCCGGTGCGGAAACGGCACAAAAGGCCGCTGCATCCAGCGCCAGCAATGTAAGTACATTCGCAAGCACTGCAACGACACAGGCAGCGGCGGCAAAATCCAGCGCCACAACAGCAAAGGCATCGGAGGCGGCAGCAGCAAAATCTGCCAAAGAGGCAGCCGCCAGCGCGGCAAATCTGGACAGTGCCGTGAACACGGCAACGCAGAAAGCGGCGGCAGCTAGTGCTTCGGCAGCAGCGGCAAAGGCAAGCGAGAACGCAGTAGCCAAGAGCGCAATCGCAAGCTCTGGTAGCGCAACGGCAGCCAAAGCCAGCGAGACTGCTGCCGCCAAAAGCGCAGACGATGCCAAGAATTATGCCGCGCAGGTGGCTGGCATTGTAACCAGTCAGACTATTTTTGGCGTGAATTTTTCCGGAAGCACCAGCGCTGGCACCCGCGTGGGTGCAGCCAAAGATTTTGTTTTTGTTCCCGGCACTGACACCAGCATGGGGCAGAACAGCTTCGATGCCGTCTACCCCTGGGCAGGCATGCGCCGCTGTTGCTGCACCCTGAACGCGGACGGCACCGTTAAGGTCAATGCGTATAAGGGCCAGCCCGGATACATCGAAGATGGTACTAACGGAGAGGTGCTTGTAGAAATTCCGCTATTCTATGTTTCCGGCATGCTGGACGTTGCGCCGTCCATCAGCATGTCTATGCTGCCCGGCTACCGCGCCCCGCGCAAATTCTTGAACGCGGACGGCAGCCTCAAGCAGAAATGCTATGTGCGCGCTTTTCCCGGCAGCATTGGCGCGGACGGCAAGCTGCACAGCATTGCCGGTGCCGTGCCGACTGGCAACCGGAATATCACGCAGTTTTTGGCCGCTGCCCGCAAATGGGGCGATACCTACAGCATTGGCACCAGTGCCGACTTTGAGGTGCTGGCCTACCTGATGATTGTTGTATACGGCACGCGCCATGCGCAGAGCAAGATCAATGGCTGTACAAGCTTGTACAGCACGAACCTTGCAGTTGCCGCCGCGACTGACAATGCTGCCAGTGTGGTGGTTGCCAAGGGCGCCAGCATTGAGCCTGGCATGGTGATCTCCATCGGCAGCGGCGGCGAAAACGAAGCCATCGCAAAACGTCGTATTGTTACCAGCGTGGAAACCATTGATGGTGATGCCACCAACGTTAAAGTTAATTTTGACGGCGATCCTGTAACCACAACGACCGATCACAAGGTATGGCGCATGATGCAGAGCACCGGCACCGCAAACAGTGTGATTGCCACCTGCGGCAGCCCCGTCAGCAACACCGATGGACGGCACAGTTTTGTATTTTACGGCGTGGAAAATCCGCTCTATGGCAACCAGTGGCACATCGAGTGTGACTGGAAGCTGGTTGACGGCGTACCATACTGGTGCGATGACCCCACAAAGTACAGCTGGACATCCAACGATGGCTACATTGCCCTTGACACTATGGCAATGCCGGACGAAGGTTGGGCGACCGCCCTGCAGCAGGATGACCGTGCGCCCAACGTGCAGATCACCAAGTCTGTTGGCGGCAATTCTAGTACTTACCTGGCAGACTATTTCTATATCAATAAGGCCGGAACCCGTATCGTTCTGCGTGGCGGCCGCTCCCGCAGCGGCGGCAACGCCGGCCCGTTCTACGTCCACCTCCCGGATGGCGCGGGCGACTCCGGGTGGGACAGCGGCGGCGACCTTTCTATCCCCGGTTAAGCGGGGGTTCGGGGACCGCAAGGCCCCCACAAAACTGACCGATATTGACAGGCTGCAAAAACATAAGGAGAATGATTACACATGGTAAAAACTGAGTGCGCAGAGCAGCGCCCCCGCTTTGAGTGCGAGCCGCTGCCCGGTGGAGCAACGCTCATCCGGCTGTATGAGGATGAGCAGGAAGTCACCCGCGAGGCTGTGTCCAATATGGACACGCCCCGGAACGGCTGGCAGTATACGACATACGAGATGATTACGGCCCTGCCTGCAGGCGGCCTGAGCGCGGCCCCGGATGCGTGGGCCACCCTTGTCAAGCAGTATGACTACGATGCCGCTGCGGTCGCTGTGCGTACAGAGCGGGACAAGCTGATTGACGCCACTGACTGGACGGTGCTGGGTGATGCAAAGACTGACAAAGAGGACTGGAAAGCATACAGGCAGGCACTGCGAGACGTACCAGAGCAGGAGGGCTTTCCCTATGACGTTGTCTGGCCGGAACCGCCTAGAAATGCAAAACCCTGATAGTATATCCCGCCTGCGCAGCACACTTGCAATCGCTCTCGACCTTTTGGACGCGACTCTTGACAGGCTCGAACGTGAAGACCTTGATACTACCACAGAGCGTGAGCTTCTTGCGGAGCTTTGGTGGGATACACAGACGGTAACTTCTGAAAAAGAAAGGAAAGAAAAAAATGAGACTGGAAAATGAAGATGTGCTTTTCAGCTGGCCCCTGCAGAGCCATGTAATCACCGCCGGATGGCTGTACAATGATGGCTCGCTGCACAGGGCGCTGGACTTTCGTGCGGCAGTCGGCACGCCCGTGTACGCTGCGGAGGCCGGCACGGTTGCAATCGCATACCGCTGGAACGGCAAGCGCACCCAGGGGGATACCAACAGCTATGGCAATATGCTCAAGCTGCGCCATGCGG